>OFMJ01000408.1_pt1 | contig 47426 bp, 46 predicted proteins | sample 1541801 | NCBI WGS metagenome assembly OFMJ01 (sample SAMN04209234, study PRJEB22552) | human gut metagenome | biome: gut; material: feces | host: Homo sapiens | place: USA: Oklahoma
GCAAAAAGTATGGGATGTACCTTGTGTGCATATCCATCAATCCAATTTTCTATAATAGTTTTGGGAGGCAGTGCAATGGCATATCACATTGAAGAAAAGAAAAGTATTCGCATTATAGGAATTAGAATACCTCTTGTTGAAGATGCAGAGGAAAATATGCGGAATGTTCCTGCGTTCTGGAAAAAGGCAGTATTGGATGGCAGTATCTCCAAATTAGCAGAGCTATCAAACAAAAATCCAGACGGCATTTTAGGAGTCAGCGTTTATAATAATCCAGAGGATATATATTATTATATCGCTGTTTCGAGCAACATTCCCGTGCCAGAGGGAATGGTAGAATACATGATACCAGAGGGTATGTGGGTTGTTTTTGAAAACGACGGAGTATTTAAGGAAGATGTGCAGAGTGTTTTTCGCAGATTTTTGACAGAATTTCTACCGTTTTCTGGTTATGAATATGCAGGACTTCCAGATGTTGAAATATATCCAGTCTGCAAAGGACAGCCATCCAAAGGACATTCCGAGGTGTGGATTGCAATCAAAAAAGCAAAGGAGATTTAAGTATGTATCATTTAAGATTAAAAGGCGACCATTATCAGATGGGCGTAAAAAGAGGAAACATATTTCAAAAAGCTCATATTTCCTTTCCACTCCAGTTGGATAATTTTCAATTGGAACACGGGAAACAAAGCGAAGAAATTTTAAGAAAGTTTTTCCCAGAGATATGTGAGGAAGTAAGAGGCGTAAGTGACGCCATTGGCACAGATTATCTACACTTCATTTCTTGGATGTTGTGTATGGGCTGCTGTATGTATAACTTGGAGAACAACATCCCCGTTGAGGTTAGGGGCTGTACTGCTTTTGCATATTCAAGCAATGGCAGAACAATATACGGTAGAAATAATGACTTACCACCTTATCTGCGTGAAGGAAGCAAAAGTGAAATCTATGCACCGAAAAATGGAAACAGGTTCAATATCACTACTTCCTCTTTCATTAACGGCGAAGAAGGAGTGAATGAACACGGATTTGCTGTAGCAATGACTTTTGTAATGACCGACCTTGAAAAGATAAAAGCAGGTTTCAATTCTTGCTTTATTGTAAGATATTTGCTTGAAAAGGCAGATAATACCGAACAGGCGGTTTCCCTTCTTATGGGCTTGCCAGTAGCTTCCAATTGCAATATTTTACTTGCGGATAAAAAAGGCAATATGGTGGTGGTTGAATGTACACCAATTCTCAAAAAAGTTCGGGCAGCAGAAGCTTTTGTGAATGGCAGTATTGTTTGTACTGTAAATAGTTTTACATCTAATGAGATGAAACCATATGATGATGCAAACGGGAATGATTATGACTCACACAAGCGTTACAGGACAGTAATAGACAGCTTTTCTTCGGAACGCATAAAAGATGAATACATTGAAACTACCCAACATCTCTTAAAAGGTGATTATGGATTTATGTGCCAATATGATAATGAGCCAGATTTTGAAACAGTTTGGAGTTCAATATTTGATTTGGACAGCTTAGTAATCTATCGTGCAGAGGGCGATCCCAGAAAAAATAAATTTGTTACAGATAGTCGGTTGTATAACCTTATAAGGCGAGGATAATATGCTGAGTATAAATTCCCAATGGATTTTATGTCCTGTTTGTGGCAATAAAACTCGTAACAGAATAAGAGAGGATACAATTTTAAAAAACTATCCACTCTACTGTCCGAAATGCAAGCAGGAAACCTTGATTGAAGCAAAGAATTTGCAGATAACAGTCATTAAAGAGCCAGACGCAAAGACGCAGAGCCGATGAACTTGTGAGGTAACTCACAGCTCATCGGCTCTTTATAAATTCGACTATGCGTTTTTATTGCAGCTTTCAAGCAAACGATTTGTTCCTGTTATTTCCGCATCTACTAAGTCAATCATTCGTTTAACATTTGCGGAATGAGTAGCAGAAACCTCATTTTCCCATAATGGATTAACTTGCTTTTCAATTCCTGTACGGTATTTTTGCAGAACTGTAAGGCGTTCCTGCAAAAGCTTCTGCTGTTCCTCTGGCGTAAATGTATTCAAGAAAAATGCGGCAATAGAAAAGATATTTGTATCATAATTAAATTGTAGAATAGATGCCTTTAATGTAGATATAAACTCGTCTTTCCCTTTTTCAGAAAGATTATAAACGGTACGGTCTGGCATATTTCCGACTTTCTCGGCTGTGCCTATTATGTATTCCTTTTTTTCAAGGGTTTTCAGCGTAGAATATACGGTTGAATCAGCGATATTAAACCACCATTTTACATTCATGTAGTTTAAGTGTTTTATTATCTCATATGCGTTAAGTGGCTTTTCATAAATAAGACCTAAAAGCATAGTGGCAGGCTTTGATAACATGCGGTTTCCTCCTTGACATTTCTTTGTATTTGTAGTACTTTATATATAAAGTAGTTTTAATAAGCACTACTATTATACCACAATCAACTTGAAAATGGAATACTTGAAAAGGAGGTTTTTATGCCACAGCTTAATAAAGGAGGTAAATTTGTATTTGGGCTTTCTGTTATACGCCCAGATTTAACAATTCATATTCCACCACAAGCATTGTTGGAGTATGGTGCAACACGAGATGGGAAAGTTATTATCTTTACAGGAAGCAAAATAACAGGAGGTTTTTGTGTTACTACATATTCGTTGCTGTCAAACTCAAAATTAAAGCATATTTTAGAGGATTGTCCTGTATTAAGGGATTGTTTGCTTTCAGAGGGAGAGTTTATTCAATATAAAGGGCGTAAATATGCTTGGCTCGATATTGATAAAAATGGTGTGATTAAATTGCCGCACAGTACCTTGGCGGTCTTAGACCTACAATCTGGAATGGAATTGTTAGCCATTCGCAGTAGTGATATTGCATTTACGATGGGTGCAAAAGGACCGCTTCTTCAAAAAGCCCATAACTTTCAAGGTAATATAGAGCAATATTAGGAGAACAATGAAATGAGAAACATAGCAGGCAATCGGGTTTTTAATATGATTTTGTTATTCACAATTATAGGGGAGTTTATTGTTCCGTGGATACTGGAACGATTTTATTCTGAATATAACGGCAAGATAATGGTTATGAGTGTTTTAGGTAGTCCGCAAAGTCCTGTCCGACTTGTTTATAATATATGGCTTGCGGTATTTATTCCTTTCCGTGTGCAGGAAATCTATCACGAGAACGGTGTGTATTACGGGCAGAATGTGATCAGCAAAAATATGATCATTGCAAACCGTAGACACCTGTTAAACGGAAACTCCTTTATTTTGGGTGTGTCTGGTGCGGGTAAATCGTTCACGGCGAAGGAAGAAATGACCAATATCATTCTCACAGACCCCAATGCGGATGTCATCATTATTGACCCAGAGCGAGAATATTCCCCTCTTGTAAAAGCCATGCAGGGAGAAGTCATCCACATCTCTGCCACAAGTGAAAGCCACATCAACGCTATGGATATGAACTCTGATTATGGTGACGGTGCAAACCCTGTCATTCTGAAATCAGAGTTTATTTTATCCCTGTGTGAGCAACTTATCGGCGGCAACAGTCTTGGTGCAAAGCAGAAGTCCATCATTGACCGCTGCACGGCAAGCGTGTACCGCTATTATCAGCAGGGCAACTATATGGGAACACCGCCGACTTTGCAGGACTTCCGTGAGGAATTGTTAAAACAGAATGAGCCAGAAGCACAGGAGATTGCCCTTGCCATTGAGCTGTTTACGGACGGTTCTTTGAATACCTTTGCCAAGCATACCAATGTGGACACTAAGAGCCGACTTATCTGCTATGACATCCTTGATTTAGGAAAGCAGTTGCAGCCAATCGGTATGCTTGTAGTCCTTGACAGTATCTTAAACCGTATCACCCAGAACAGAGCAAAATATGGAGATTTTTATGTGAATGCCCCTGATGAACTTGAACGTATTATGGCAGAAGTTGAGGAAATTGAAGATGTGGATTGGGACAACTGTACGCTGACCCGCTACGATAATGACTACCAAAACGCAAAAGAGTCTCTTGCGGGCTTGCAGAATATCGTTTTTGTTGCCATAGCGGTAGTATCTGTCATCTGCTTTTTGGTACTTGCTCTATTCCTGACTTTGCGACTGCGTGGGCGTGTCCACGAAACGGGTGTTTATCTGGCAATGGGTATTTCAAAAGGTGCTGTGCTGATGCAGTATCTATTGGAAGTTCTGATTGTAGCCGTGATTGTCTTACTGATTTCCTATGGATCAAGTACGGCGATTTCCGACCAGATTGGGCTCAGGCTTCTTTCGCAGGTAACAGCGGAAACCTATGAAACAGTTGAGCTTACCGACGAAGCGGAAAATACAGAGCAACCGTCTACCGAGGACTTGGGATTATCGGAAATTGTGGTAGCTGTTTCAGCGGAGGATTATGCCCTTGTCTGGGGATTTGGATTAGTGCTTTGTCTGGCGTCTACAGCGATTGCCGCATATCCTATTATGAAAATGAAACCGAAAAACATCTTATCGCAAATGAGTTAGGAGGCGCACAATGAATTTAGGAACAAGAGCAATTTTATATACCGCCCGAAAATGGAAAAAGACAATGCTTATATTTTTCTTGCTTTTGTCTATTACAACACTGGTACTGTCTGGGCTTGCAATCGCTGACGCACAGGAGGAACAGGCAGAGGAAGTGAGAGGAACGACTGGAGCGAGTTTTACAGTCAATGCCAACAACGGCTATACTTTACAGCCCGTTACAGAAGAAATGATTGAAGAGATTGCCAAAATTGATGGTATTGAGTCTTATAATGCTTCGCAGTGGACCATCGTAAATATCTATACTCAAGATACTTTGATGAGAGGGACGGATGAACGAGGATATGTAGCAGACCTTTTTTATGGAACAGGTTGTTTTGATTCGAAGTATTCTCCGCTGTTTCTTACTGGAGCATTACGCTTGACGGAAGGGCATCACGTGGCGGAAGGCGATGGCGGTATCATCTTGTATGAAGGCGTGGCAGAGAAATATGGTTTATCTGTTGGCGATACTCTCAAAGTTAAAAACGGGAATCCAGGCGACCCGTTGGTTGAAAGTAAAATTGCAGGTACATTTGAGATAATTGCTGATGATACTGATGAGCAGGCAACAATGGCAAAGCCCTCAACCTTCTACGATTACGAGGAATATATTTTTATGGATATGGATGTTATGTCAGAGGTGTCCGCACCTTATACTGTCAGTGAAGGAAATGGTATCACTTCGGTAGACTTCTTTGTTTCGGATGCGTCAAGGCTTGAGAGTATTGTGCAGGAGGTACAGGATAGCACTTCGATTGATTGGAGTTCGTATTATCTTACTGTAAATGATGAGGTTTATGAACGTATTTCCAGTTCCCTTTCGGATACTGGCACACTGATTACCACACTTATCGTAGTAATAACAGTTGTGAGTATGGTGCTGATTATCTTAATTTTGTCTATGTCCATACGAAGTAGGAAAAGAGAAATGGGTATCCTGCTTGCGATTGGCATTGCAAAACCTGCTGTTATCTTGCAGTACACAATCGAAACTCTCTTGATAGCGGTTGTTGCTTTTCCACTTGCCTATCTGTCGAGTAAGCAGGTTGCAGGAATTTTTGGTACTCTGTTTGAAAAGACAGCAGAGAATGTAATCGTTACACCACAGCATTTTGCTCTGGTAGCAATTTCAGGAACTATCCTTCTGATTATAGCGGTATTGGCATCTTGCATCCCTGCTATGCGATTGAAACCGAAAGAAATTCTGTCACAGATGGAATGATTTTTAATATGGGATAACAGCAAAAACAAAAAGAAATGAGGTAGTCATTATGAATATTATGGAACTTAAAAGTGTTGGATATGCCTATGAGAACAAACAAAAAGTATTAAAGGATGTGAGTCTGTCCGTTGAAGAAGGGAAAATGTATGCCATCCTTGGACCGAGTGGCTGCGGCAAGACAACGCTTTTATCTCTTATGGGCGGCTTAGACAGTCCCTCTAACGGACAAGTTTTATATGATGGGCAGGATATTGAAAAAGCAGGGCTTTCTGCCCATCGAAAAAATAATGTGGCTTTCATTTTCCAGAGCTACAATTTGATTGATTATCTAACACCAAAAGAGAATGTGGCGTTGACTTCTAAACTTCCGCCGCAGCCGATTTTGGATCGTGTCGGACTGACCGAGGAAGAAAGTAAACGAAATGTTCTGAAGCTCTCTGGAGGTCAGCAGCAGCGTGTAGCGATTGCCCGTGCGTTAGCTTCTGATGCAAAGGTCATTCTTGCCGACGAGCCAACAGGTAATCTTGATGAAAATACCGCCGCTGAAATCACAGGGATTTTGAGTGAGTGTGCCCATCAGATGAATAAGTGCGTTGTCATCGTGACCCATTCAAATGAACTGGCAAAACAGGCAGATGTTATATTCCGTCTGAAAAAAGGCGAATTGCAGGTTTTTCAATCCGCTTCAAAAAGGCGGTGAAATAATGAAGCAAAATGCAAGCAAGGTATTTAAATAACTATGGTAGTCATTGTTCTTTTGATAGTTGTGTATGCGTGTGCTGTGGCTATTAGCGGATGAGATTATGTCAGTACTCTTGTGAAATAAGGCAACTTGATGTTAAAAAAACATCTTCAACATTGTTACCTACTTTATGCAGAATGTTGGAGTATATGTCATTTATGCTCTGCTGATTTTCTTAGGAGTATAAAACAGTCGTGATATTACCGAGCTAAAAGCTCAAAATCAAGAAAGAGAAATGACCGTAGCTAGCATAGAACTATTGGAAACTGTGGCAGATACCGATGCGGATGCCGAAGAAAATGAAAGTATTGAGGGCTTTCTGTTGATGAATGGCAATGATGAAAATGAGGAGGCTGACAGACAATAATCTGAGGAAGCATTATCAAAGAGCAAGACAAAGATGCAGAGCCGATGAACTTGTGAGTAGTCACAGTTTGCCGGCTTACTTTTTATAAGTTGGATTTTATTGCATATAAAACCTCTCTTTTTGCAATGACAAATTTTTTTTAGCAAAAAGACTAAAAAACTGAAAATTTAATAAAAAGCTGATTTGACAAAGAGCTGGTTTTGTGGTATTGTAAAAAATCATAACTTAAAGGAGAAGAGTTTTATGAGTTTTTATATAACGAATGAACTACCACCTAAAAAGAAAATCAGCTCTGTACAATCAAATCCGATGAAACATTGTGCAGAGTATAGCGTAATATAACATGTAAAGATTTCATCGGGAAACGTAGCAATACATGAGAGTTTTTTCTTTCATATATTGTTTCTTTTCTCGTACAAATTTTTGTGTGGCAGGCTATGGGCGATGTTTTGTCTGTAGCCTTTTGTTGTATATGGGTTATTTCATTTAAGAAGTTTAAAATGAAATGTATATAGCAGAAGGGCTGATACTATGAGTATCTAACTTCTGCTATTTTTTTGCCCATTTTAGAAAATTAGATGTAAAAAAGAGAGGTTTTATTTATGAGTTTATTAGAAGTTACAGGATTAACACATTCTTTTAGTGATAATTATTTGTTTAAAAATGCTGATTTTTCATTAAATAAAGGGGAACATATAGGGATTGTCGGTCAAAATGGGGCAGGAAAAAGTACATTTATAAAATTTTGTACAGAGCAACTTATCCCTGATTCTGGCAGGATAGTATGGCAACCAAACACAAAAATAGGATATCTCGACCAATATGCTCAAATTGAAAAAAGTACAACTATGAGAGTATTTCTGCAATCAGCATTTTCTGGATTATATGAAATGGAAAATAGGATGAATCAGCTGTATTGCCAATCTGTAGATGGGGATATGTCCAAATTAGATATGGCTGCAAGGTATCAGGAGGAGTTAGAACGTAATGAATTTTATTTGATTGATACAAAGATAGAACAAGTGACAACAGGGTTGGGCTTAATGGCAATTGGATTGGACAGACCTATAGAGCAGATGAGTGGCGGGCAGAGAGCAAAGGTTATATTAGCAAAATTATTACTAGAAAAACCAGACATTTTGCTTCTGGATGAACCAACAAACTTCTTAGATAAGGAACATGTTATATGGCTTGCAGAGTATCTATCAAGTTTGCAAAATGCCTTTATGGTAGTTTCACATGATTATGAGTTTTTAGAAAAAATATCCACAAGGATTTGTGACATTGATAATCAGAAAATCACAAAATATTTTGGAACATATTCTGAGTTTAGAAGAAAAAAAGCATTACTTCGAGAAGACTACATTAGACAGTATGTAGCACAGCAGAAAACAATAAAAAAGACAGAGGAGTTTATTCGCAAAAATATTGCGGGGAGAAAATCAAAAATGGCTCGCGGTAGACAGAAGAAACTTGACCGAATGGACAAGATGGAAGCGATTGAACAAAAAGAAATCAAGCCACATTTCAAATTTCCTGCTGATCCTCTAACTGCAACAGAGCATTTAAGGGTTAAACATCTTGATGTTGGTTATCATTATCCTGTTTTATCTGATATCAATTTTTCTGTAAAAGGTGGAGAGAAAGTTGTTATTACAGGATTTAATGGTATAGGGAAATCCACATTACTTAAAACTCTTATCAAACAAATTCCATCGTTAGGAGGTGATTTTCATTTTTCAGAGCAGGTAAAGATAGGGTATTTTGAACAAGATTTAGCATGGTCAGATACCACGAAAACACCGATACAAATTGTTGCTGATGCCTATCCATCACTTGTCATAAAAGATGTAAGAAAGCGTCTTGCAGGTTGTGGCATTTCAAGCAAACATGCTATGCAGGAAATTAGTACTTTAAGTGGTGGTGAACAAGCAAAAGTTAAAATATGTTTGCTTATGATGAAACCATGTAACTTCCTAATTATGGATGAGCCGACAAATCATCTTGATATACTGGCGAAGGAGGCATTAAGAACTGCACTTCTAGAATTTGAAGGTACAGTAATATTAGTATCACATGAAGAAGCATTTTATCGTGATTGGGTTCAAAAGGTTATAAATGTAGAAAAGGAAATATAAATTAAAATTCATGTTTTGAAAAAGAAATTGTAGGTAAGATAGCCCACCTAATAAAAAAATGGTGTTTTGGGTGGGCTGTTTTGTCACGCTCAGGTGAAAATTTGACCCTCTAAACCCGTTTTGAGTTTGGGGGGATTTTTGTGTGTTGGTCTGAAATGACGGCACTGCTGCTTATCAGAAGCGGCAATTACATATAATGATTCACTAATTTGCAAGGGCATCTCGTTAAAAAAATCCTTACGTGTTTATGGTATTCTTATAGCCGAAAAATAGAGGTTATATTTCTGTATTATAGAATTGAATACTCTTATATCCGCTTAGATTACAAAATCTTTGCGGATTTTTTGTGTCTTTTTTTACGGGAACACAGGATAAGTTTGCTTCTGGCGTTGGTTGCCGTTCCCCACCTCACAATCTGGATTTTTCAAAAAATTCAGATTGGAGGAAAAAGGAATGATCTTGATCGTTCGGCTCTGCCGAGAATATTTTCCGATTTGCTGAGTAATGCAGCCAAATACAGCGATGGAGATTCAAGCATTTTACTGACAAAAAGTGGAGAAATACAACAAGTTTGGAATTGGATATCGTAAAAATTCTGGTAAAACAGATGCATGGTAGTATTTCGTCAAATTTATCAAAAAGATATGCTCATGATCGGTATTTTTCTGGACCTGGTTTCTATTCTGATGATTGATTTTATAAGAGGTTTGCGCTACAATTAAAATTGAGTAATTTTACTCTGTTTAAACTATAAAATGTCGTTTCGTAATGAATAACGGCATCCACACCACAATTTTAGGGTAGAGGATTTGCAAACATGCATAAGAAAAAAAGCAGAAAAAGAACACAGATTATTTCACTGATTCTTCTGGGGATGATTTTATTAAGTGTAGCTTTCTTTACTTTTTCAGCGAATTTTAATAAAGTACATAATCTTCTGTTGGAGAAAGATATTGAGCAGATTACATTTACTTCTAACTTTGTTACAAAGCTGATCCAAACAGAAATTGAAGGGTTGTTAATGAATCTGGAAGCAAGTCAGAAAATGTTTTTGGAGTATAGTGAATACAACACAGAGAGTGCTGTAAATAATTTGAAGGAAATTTGCGAAGACTTTCAGTTTGAAAAGGCCGGAATTGCTGATTTAGAAGGAAACAGTATCGACAGTACGGGTAAACGGGAAAAGTTGCAAGAGGAAGAACTTTTGACAAGCATACGGAATAACGAAAATTATGTGTCAAATGTAATCGATCTTTCAGACGTGATGATACTGGCGGTACCAATATGCCGTAACGACAGTGTGGTAGGTGTGATTTGGGGATATTACCGGATTGAAAAGATTTCTGAGAAAATCGACCTGAATAAAACCTCACATAGATATTTTCAGATTATCGATGATACCGGAGTGTATATTAGTGATTCATCGAATGTAAATTCATTTGCACAGGATGTAAATGTCTGGGAGGAAATGAAAAGATATGAAATAGCAGATGGCATAACGATTGAAGAAATCCGTGAAAATGTAGAGAACGGGGAAAAGGGAGAATTCTATTTCTCGTATAAAGGAAAGGGACGGTATGTTACATATGAACCGTTAGGAATCAACAACTGGTATGTATTTTCCGTGTTAGTGGAAGAATACCTTACAGACTATGTCATGCAGATTGAGCGGATATTTTCATATCTTTTATGGGGAGTTCTTGCCTGTATTGCGCTGATTGCAGGAGCAATCGGGTATTCCACTTACAGGACAACGGCTTATATCAAAGCACAGAATGATAAATTGTCTTCCAAAAACTCTCTGTTGTTTATGGTGTTGAAACATACCAATGATATTCCGTTTGAAGTGGATCTGGCAAAACGGACGCTGACTATATATCGCAGCAAAGAGACTGAAAAGACAATATGCAAGAGTTTGGATTATTATACACCGGATAATATGTTGAAGAACCGATTGATCAGTGCGGATGAATATGAGAATTACCGGTATATTTATGAAAATATAGTGAACCGGAAGAAGATAGAATCCCCGGTTCTGAAAGTGAGAATAGATGGTATTTGGGATTACAATAAAGTCCATATTAACATTATGGATGAAGACAGGGTGATTGGATTTCTGGAAGACTACAATGAACAAGTGTATCAAAGCGAAAAAATAAATGAAATCAATAAAAAGAATCAGACCGATCCGTTAACGAGTCTATATAATAGAGAATATTTCTCAAGAAGAGTAAACAAACTATTGAAGGAAAACCAGATAGGAGAAGTTGGGGAATCTGCTTTATTTATACTGGATCTGGATTATTTTAAGCAGGCCAATGATACACTGGGCCATTTGATCGGAGATCAGATTCTAAAGGAAAGCGCCCTCGCTATGAAGTCGATTGTTCGAAGCAGTGATCTGGCAGGAAGATTAGGAGGAGATGAATTTGTATTGTTCATTCGAAATGTGAGAAATCTTCAGGCAATCCACATTTGTGCGGAAAAAATTAATTGCGCTTTGCAGCGCACATATGGGGAGGAAGGCAAAGAGGTTGCCATAAGCGCTTCGATCGGTATTGCTGTTGTAACCACAGAGACAACATTTGAAGAACTTTATCAGATGGCGGATATTGCTCTGTATAAAGTAAAAGAAAAAGGAAGGAATGGGTATCACATTATTACGAAAGAAAAGGAGTCTGATAAATATGGCATTTGAATTTGAAATTCTGAACTTTTTTCAAGAGCTTCACACTCCGGTGTTGACCTGGATTATGAGAGCGGCATCGAGGCTTGGGGACGCGGGATTCATCTGGATTCTGCTGGCGGTAATTTTGCTTCTGATTCCGAAGACGAGGAAGATAGGGATGTTGGTTTCAGTGGCGCTTATTTTGGATGTAATTACCTGCAATTTGATCTTGAAACCGTTGGTTGCGAGAACCCGTCCTTATGATGTGAATACAGCCATTGAATTACTGATTGCCGCGCCCAAAGACTTTTCTTTCCCTTCCGGACATACGGCGGCTTCCTTTGCGGCGGTATCGGCGCTGTGGTTTACGAAAGAGAAGAAATTCTGGATTCCTGCCCTTGTACTGGCAGTTTTGATCGCATTTTCCAGAATGTATTTTTACGTGCACTATCCAACGGATGTGCTAGGAGGAGCCCTGCTTGGTATTTTCTGTGGCTGGATGGCGGATAAATTGCTTGCGTGGGGGAAGAAAGAAAAAAATCATGTGCGAGGAAACGCTGATTAAATCAGTATTTTTCTAAGATTTTGCGTGTTCGCAGATGATTTTAGCGACTTCTTCCGCACTTTCTTTTTTGCCGTTTTCTTCCCATTTCAAGAAGGTATTCAAAAGACCACCGGCGTAATAATAAATGTCATAAAGGGACCGTGTTGTCTCCTTGGGAAGATAAGAGAGCATGAATTCGTTGATTCCTGCCATGAGAATGGAGTGAAGACCATTCTGTGTCATGGTCAGGAAAAAGTTTTCATACTGATCGAAAAATTTTAATGAAAAGATAAGATGAGAATACTCCTGGAAATTACCAAGCCCGGGAGTATTTTTTCGTTCTTTTAAGTAAGCGGTAATGATTTCTTTCATGTAGTCGGTTAAGGCATCCTGGATGGATTCGTAGTAATAGTAAAAGGTCATGCGGGAAATGCCGGTCTTTTTAGCGACAGAGGAAATGCTAAGCCCCTCTGTTCCGTTTTCCCGCATCAGTTCAATAATCGATTCCCCAATACACATTCTTGTGAATTGGGAACGTTCTGTTTTCTGGTTTGCTTTATGTTTGTTTTTTGTAAAAAGAGTTGTATTTTCCATTTTTATCCTCATATTTGTCTGTTTTTTATTGATTTCCTTACAGAAAGGAACATTTTGTAAATTGTATCATGTACAAGTATGAAATACAATAACAGGGATTGACGAAAATATAAAGCAGGAGAAAAATAAGATGACGAGATTTATTACGGATTCATGTAGCGATATGATTCAGACAGAAGGAGGGAACTTTGTTTCTGTGCCACTTGTAATTTCTACGGACGAGAAGGAGTATGTGGATGATGAATATTTAGATATCCATGAAATGCTTGATGACCTGTCGGTCTATAAAGGCAAGTCCGGTACAGCATGCCCGAGTGTGGAAAGCTGGCTTCATGCGTTTGAAGGTGCAGATACGATTTTTGTGGTGACTATGACGAGTGCACTTTCCGGAACGTATAATTCTGCACTAGTGGCAAAGAAAATATATGAACACTCTCATCCCGAAGCTAAAATTCATGTTTTCGATACATTAAGTGCAGGGCCGGAATTAAGACTCCTGATGGAAAAACTGTTTTCTTTTGAACGTGCGGGGAAAACTTTTGAAGAAATTGTACGCTGTGGGGAAAAGTATTTGCAGACGACCAGATTATTTTTTGCGCTGAAGTCTTTACATAATCTGGCACAGAATGGTAGAGTAAATAAGGTAATTGCAGCGGCAGCGGGAGCTTTGGGAATCAGTGTACTTGGGACTGCAAGTGCGGAGGGGACATTGGAGTCTTCTGCAAAATGCCGTGGCGATAAGAAGGTAATCGCAGGAATGCTGGAGGAGATTACGAAGGCAGGATTCCAAAATGGTAAGGTGAGAATCAGCCATGTGGAGAATCCGGAGCTTGCAGAGAAACTCCGAATTGCGCTGATGGAACGTTTTCCGGAAGCAGAAATTCTTATCTATAAGGCGAGAGGACTTTGCAGCTATTATGCAGAGCGGGGCGGAATCCTTGTGGGTGTGGAGTGCAGCCTTTAAGAAAACAGAGAAGAAAAGGAATGAAAATGATGCAGAAATGTACACTATGTCCGAGAAATTGTAACGCGAACCGTAACGTTGGGGAAAAAGGAGTCTGTGGTGTAGAAGGACCGGGGATTGTGGGGGCGAGAGCGGCTCTTCACATGTGGGAAGAACCTTGTATTTCCGGAGAAAATGGATCTGGAACTGTATTTTTCAGTGGTTGTTCACTACGGTGTATTTATTGTCAGAACTATGAGATTGCCCATGCCAAACGTGGGAAGAGGATCACAGTGGAGAGGCTTTCGGAGATTTTCCTGGAGCTTGCCGGGAAAGGGGCCAACAATATCAACCTTGTGACTCCGACACACTATACGCCTGAGATCATACAGGCAGTAAGCAGAGCGAAAAAACAAGGGCTTAACCTTCCGATCGTGTATAACTGCAGCGGGTATGAGAAAGTGGAAACGTTGGAAATGCTGGACGGAATTGTGGACATTTATCTGACTGATTTTAAATATATGGAAGAGGAAGCGGCTGCAAAATATTCCAAAGCACCGGATTATCCGGAAGTAGCCAAGCGGGCGCTCAAAGAAATGGTGTTTCAGACAGGAGAACCGTTATTTGGTGAGGAAGGCATGATGAAGAAAGGGGTAATCGTACGTCATCTTCTCTTGCCAAATCATTTGCGTAACGGAAAGAAGGTGGTCAAGTATGTTTATGAGACATATGGAGATAAGGTTTATCTTAGTCTTATGAACCAGTATACACCTTTACCTCAGGTAAAACATATTCCCGAACTGAACCGCAGGGTTACAGAACGGGAATATGAGAAACTCGTGGATTATGCCATTGAACTGGGTGTGGAACATGCTTTTATCCAGGAAGGTGAAACTGCCAAGGAAAGCTTTATTCCGGACTTCGGGTGTGAAGGAATTTAATGGAATAGCTGTGTGATGATCTGTACACCCCAGAATATAATATTCAGGATCATCCCCACATTTAGTATTACGGTCCGGAAGCGCTGTCCCTTTGGGATGACGACTTCCCCGGCACTTAAGTGCATTTTCTTTCGATTGAGGAAGAAAAGAACAATGCCGGTAATGACAAAAATAAAAATAAGCAGCAAATATACAAGATAGAGAATAATTCCGGCTGCATGCTCTGAAATAAGCGTAAGTACGGAATTCATGTCATCAGGGTTACTGAGTGTAGAAAGTTCCTGAATGAACCCGGAACGCATGAGTAAAATAGAAAGTACGCTTCCCATAAAGTTGATCACCATATGAATACATATGGTGTATTTTATTTTGCGGGTTTTGATATAAATGAATCCCCAGAACAGACCGAGAGAGAACGCGTAAGCAAACTGGTTCAGATTCCCGTGAAATAAAGCGAAAGATAGCGCGGAGACAAGGATGGCTGTACCTTCCCCGTATTTTGCGGTCCGGTCTATAATGAACTTTCGAAATACCAGTTCCTCAAAAATCGGAGCCAGAATTACCATGCAGAGCATTGCAACCCAAGGATTCAGATCCAAAGCAACTTCTTGGATAACATTCTCAACAGCGCTGCCTTTGATCCGTCCGATTATCTGAGTAATCCAAAGTCCAATCATATTACTGACATACATCAGGCTGTAGGATATGCAGAAAGCAATCAGCCATTGTCCGATACTCATTCTGTGTTCTTCAGCAGGAGAAACAGTCTTGGATTTTGTAAGCAATAAGATGGCGGGAATTCCAAGAATATAGAGCGGGAGCATATTTGCCAAAAAATAGAGGCTGTAATTTTCCGAAAGACCCGGTGCAATCGCGGATACCGCAATCGAGGAGAGCAGTTGTACGGCAATCATAGCGAATGCGATCAGAACAAGCTGAAAGCCCAGTTTGGAAAAATAACGTTTTGATTCTTTTAATGTTTCTGTTTCCATAATAGAACACCTCGCTTTGTTTTAGTATAAATGTAAATTCATGTTACCATGTTTCTGACTTTTTGTAAAAGGAAAAGAAAAAGAATCTAGACGAAATTGTTTCTGCCGTGATATGATGAAACAACAAATGGCAATAGATGAAGGAGGATACTATATGGGATTTTCAATAGACGTCAGCGTACCCGCGCTGACCGTGTTTTTGCAAGGGCTTTTGAGTTTTTTTTCGCCCTGTGTGCTGCCTCTGATTCCATTATATGTAGGATATTTATCTGGAGGAACAGGGACGAGGGGAGAAGACGGGAAAATACATTATAAAAGAAGCAAAGTAATGTTCCATACGATCTGCTTTGTGATTGGTGTCAGCTTTGCATTTTTCCTTTTGGGACTTGGAGTATCGACGGCGGCGGGATTTTTCAAGGAGAATCAGATGGTATTTGCCAGAGTGGGCGGAATTCTTGTTGTGGCATTTGGGCTGTATCAGCTTGGAGTGTTTGGACAGAGCAAAGTTCTTGGAAAAGAAAGAAGGCTGCCTTTTCGGATGGAGACCATTGCCATGTCTCCTGTCACGGCTCTTCTGATGGGATTTACTTTCAGTTTTGCATGGACACCGTGTGTAGGACCGGCGTTGGCCAGTGTGCTTCTTATGGCGGCCTCTGCATCGACTAAGATGATGGGATTTATCTTGATCGGAGTATATACGCTTGGATTTGTATTGCCGTTCCTTGCAGTGGGAGTGTTTACAACAACTGTGCTGGAATTTTTCAAGAACCATATGAAAGTTGTAAAATACACGGTGAAAATAGGCGGTGTTCTTATGGTACTTATGGGAATTCTTATGTTTACCGGGAAAATGAATTCTGTGACCGGGTATCTTTCTAAAATCTCCGGAACAACCGGAGCGGCTTCTGAGGAAAAGAAGGAGAATCAGAAAGAGAAGGATACGGAGAAGGAAGATACATCTTCTAAAGAAAGCACCGATTCTGAAAATGGGGCACAAGACGAGGAGAAGATCGCAGCCGTTGACTTTACGTTAAAAGATCAGTATGGCAAGGAACACACATTATCTGAGTATAAGGGAAAGACGGTATTCTTAAACTTTTGGGCAACATGGTGTCCGCCGTGTAAGGCAGAGATGCCGGATATTCAGAAGATTTATGAGTCTTATGATAAAGAAGGGGAGGATGCATTGGTCGTACTTGGAGTTGCTTCTCCAAATATTGGAGGTGAAGGATCAGAAGAAGAGGTTAAAGCATTTCTTGAAGAGAATGGTTACACGTATCCGGTTGTCATGGATACAACAGGAGAAATCTTTTCTTCTTATGGTATTTCTTCCTACCCGACCACTTTTATGATCGACCGGGATGGAAATGTGTTTGGGTATGTCTCCGGAATGCTGAGTCAAGATGTAATGGAAAGTATTATTAAGCAGACAATGGAAGGAAAAAGAGAATAATCATGAAGAGAGATCTGCATAGAGAAATAGTAGAAAGGAAGAAGAAATTATGAAATTAATGATTGCATCAGATATACATGGTTCTGCATATTACTGCAGACAGATGATAGAGGCTTACAAAAGGGAAAAGGCAGAGAAGCTTCTGATATTAGGAGATATTTTGTATCATGGACCAAGAAATGATCTTCCAAGAGATTATGAACCGAAGACAGTGATCCAAATGCTCAATGAAATGAAGGAGGAATTGCTATGTGTTCGCGGAAACTGTGATTGTGATGTGGATCAGATGGTATTGCAGTTCCCGATTTTAGCGGAATATGCCGTGTTTTATATGGATCACAGAATGATTTTTGCAACACATGGACATAAAATCAATAAGGAGAACCTTCCAATGTTAAAACCAGGGGATATTCTTCTGAACGGACATTTTCATGTGCCGGCATTTGAAAAGATCGGAGAATACTTTTATATGAATCCAGGGTCTGTTTCCATTCCGAAAGAAGATTCGGAGCATAGCTACATGATCATAGAAGATGGGGTTTATACATGGAAAAACATGGAAGGGGATAGTTACCGCACAGTATCAATTGAAAATATAAAGTAAAGGAGGCGGCGTTATGGATAAGCTGCAGGAATTACAAGGAATGATCGATGAAAGTCAGAATATTGTGTTTTTCGGAGGAGCGGGAGTATCGACAGAAAGCAATATTCCGGATTTCAGGAGCAGCGATGGGCTTTATAATGAACAGTATCCGTATCCGCCGGAACAGGTGGTAAGTCATACATTTTTTGTAAAAAGAACGGAGATGTTTTATGACTTCTATAAAAACAGGATGATGTTCCTTGATGCGAAACCAAATGCGGCGCACTTAAAACTTGCAGAAATGGAAAATTCAGGAAAACTGACTGCAGTCATTACACAGAACATTGACGGTTTGCATCAGATGGCCGGAAGCAAAAATGTGCTGGAACTTCATGGAAGCGTTCACCGGAATTACTGTCAGAAATGCGGCAAATTCTATGACGCAAAATATGTGAAAGAATCGGAAGGAATCCCAAGGTGTGAGTGTGGTGGAATCATTAAGCCGGATGTTGTGCTTTATGAAGAAGGACTTAACGGATCGACCATTCAGAATTCCATTCGTGCAATTGCAAAGGCCGATATGTTGATCATCGGAGGAACCTCGCTTGTGGTATATCCGGCAGCAAGTTTCATTGATTATTTCCGTGGGAAATATCTAGTTGTAATCAACAAGAGCGGAACTTCAAGAGATAGACAGGCGGATCTTTGTATTCAGGAGTCAATTGGGAAAGTATTGGGAGGGATTCACATATAAGAAAGTGAAAAAATCGCAAGGCACATATTCAAGGAGATGGCATATTTTGATAGTATAAGATCAGAAAGGAAGAGTGCGATATGCCATATTCAATTATGCTGGATGCGGGCCATGGGGGAAGTGATCCGGGAGCAACTTATCAAGGAAGAAAGGAAGCGGATGATGCCCTCAGGCTTACATTGGCCGTTGGAGAAATTTTACAAAATCATGGATTTGATGTAGAATATACGAGGACAACAGATGTATATGAGTCGCCGTTTCAGAAAGCGATGGAGGCAAATGAAGCCGGAGTGGATTTTTTCGTATCTATTCATCGGAATTCCTATCCGGTAGATAATGAGGTTTCTGGCGTGGAAAGTTTGGTTTATGATTTGTCAGGAATCAAATATGAAATGGCACAGAATATCAATGAACAATTGGAGAATGTAGGATTTGTAAATCTTGGAGTAAAAGCAAGACCGAATCTTATCGTTTTAAAACGGACAAAGATGCCGGCAGTGCTTGTGGAAGTAGGATTTATTAATTCCGATATAGATAACCAGTTGTTTGATGATAATTTTTATGATATTGCGGGAGCCATTGCAGATGGAATTATGGATACATTGAAAAAGCCGGGAATGAGCACGGATATGCAGTATCGTGTACAGGTGGGAGCATATCGGAACCGACGATACGCAGAGCAGCTTTTGAATGAACTGATTGCACAGGATTATCCGGCATTCCTTGAGGAAGGAAATGGATTTTTCCGTGTACAGGTAGGAGAGTATCCGATTCTGCAGGAGGCAGTTGATATGGAGCGGCGCCTCAAAATGGCAGGCTATCCAACGATTATCGTAAGTTAAAATATAAAAGAAACAGGAGAAAGAACATGAGTGGAAAACTACAGTTTCGTGAGAGATTAAGCGGTATTTTAGAGCTTGGAAATGAAAAGAATAAAGTGTTGACAACTGAAGAAGTGGAACAATACTTTGAAGAGGATATGCTGTCAGAAGAACAGATGGAGCTGGTGTATGACTATCTTCTGACTCAGAAAATATCTGTTATGGGATATGAGAAAAAAGGCGGGGCAGTGATTTCGGCAGAGGAAAAGGAGGAGAAACTGACGCCACAGGAACGGATGTATGTGGAGGAATACTTGAAAGAAATTTCAGTATTGCGTCCACAAAACAAAGTGGAGGAGAAATTAAAATATTACTCTCCGAAGGTTGTGGATATTGCAATTGAACTCTATACAGAGGAATGTATGATTGAAGATTTGATTCAAGAGGGAAATGTAGGGCTTATGATGTCCCTTGAACCGGAAGTTCTCAGTGAAAAACAGATTCTTGCCAACATACGTCAGGCGATGCAGATGCTATTGGGAGAGATGGAAGAGATAAAGCACCATGATCAGAAAATGATTGAGAAAGTGTCATACTTAAATGAATGTGTCAAAAACCTTACGGAAGATCTGCAACGGAAACCAACATTGGATGAGCTTGCTGCGTATATGGAGCTGACAGAGGATGAGGTGAATGATATTTTGCGTCTTACCGGGGAAGAAGATGACGAAGAAGAATAAGTAAGAACATAGAAGAGGGTGTCGCAAAATCAATGCCAATGAGTTAAGCTATTGATTTTGCAGCACCCTCTTTTGTAATGCTTAATCCTCTGCGGATTTTTCTTCGTAGAAATCTTCCGGCAGATAGATATGAACTTTTTCTACACGGTTTTTGTCCAGAGACTCTACCACAAGGCGGATTCCGTCTACTGTCGTAACTTCGTCATGAAGTTCCGGTAATCGGTCCAAACGTTCAATGATAAAGCCGCCAAGGGAATCATAATCCTCGGATTCGAGTTCGGTGTTGAGTTCATCATTTAAGTCATCGAGGTTGATAGAACCCTCTACTATGTATTCAAATTTATTGATTTCTTTAAAATCTTCCTCTTCATTTTCGTCGTATTCATCACGGATTTCACCAACGATTTCTTCCAAAAGGTCCTCCAAAGTGATCAGACCGGCAGTTTCGCCGTACTCGTCCAATACAATCGCTATATTAAATGAAGCTTCACGCATTTCCACAAGCAGCTCGGAAATGCTCTTATATTCGTAGGTGAAATAAGCTTCCCGCAGAATATCGCGAATATGAAATTCTTTTTTATTGTCAAACAGAAGCAAATCCTTCATATTGATCGTTCCAATTACGTTGTCAGTTGTCTCTTCGTATACTGGGAGTCTTGTGAATTTGTCTTCTCGGAAAATATCTATCAGTTCTTCATATGTGCTGTTCACATCGGCAAATGTCATATGCACTCTTGGTACCATAACGTCCTTTGCTTTTGCATCGCCCATGTCGAACACATTGTAGATCATTTCTTTTTCTTCGGATTCGATGACACCATCCTCATGGCTTACATCCACAATTGTACGAAGTTCACTTTCTGTCATGGTATCCGGCTTTGCATTCGGATTCACACGCAGAATGAAAAGAACTACTCTTGACAGGCTGTTAATGATGATAATGAACGGAGTCATAATCTTCATAACAAAATCAATCGGATAGGCATAAAACAATGCAAGCTTTTCCGAATGGATGGTAGCGAGAGTCTTCGGAGAAATCTCACCAAATATCAAGATCAATAAAGTAATGATTCCGGTTGCAATGGCTACTGCCGAACCTCCAAACATGTAAGCAATACTTGTGGTTATGGAAGATGCAGATAAGTTCACAATGTTATTGCCGATTAAGATGGCGCTTAACATCTTGCCGGAATCTTCGGTTATTGCAATCACCTTCTTAGCGCGTTTGTTACCGTCCTCTGCTAAAGAACGCATTCGGATTTTGTTTACTGTTGTCAGCGATGTCTCCGCTGAAGAAAAAAGTCCGGAAAAAAGTAATAAAATAATTAAGATAATAATTTGTGTGGCGACACTCGAGTCCACTTGTTAATTCACTCCTTCTTGTTAATAAAATAAAAAAAGTTAACATTTTTAATATACCGTATTCTCTATGAATTTGCAAGAGTACATTGCATATGTTAATATATTAGTGTATTATGAACGAGAATAAGAAAAATAGGAGATAGAAATGCAGAAAGAATTTTATGAACGATTGATAGATATTATGGATCAAGAATCGGTATTACTGGATGAACCAATGAAGAAACATACTACGTTTCGCATTGGCGGACCAAGTGATTATTTCGTTCTTCCGAAGAATATAGAGGAAGTAAAAGGTGTAATCGCGCTTTGTAAAGAAAAAGAGGTTCCTTTTTACATATTGGGAAACGGAAGTAATCTTCTTGTCAGCGATGACGGTTTCCGGGGAGTGATCATACAGCTTTATAAGAATATGAGTCATATAGAAGTAGAAGGAAATGCAATACGTGCACAAGTGGGAGCGCTTCTTTCCAAAATTGCAGCAGAAGCGCTGCAAAACGGATTGACAGGATTTGAGTTCGCTTCGGGGATTCCGGGCACTCTAGGTGGAGCGGTTGTGATGAATGCAGGCGCTTACGGCGGAGAGATGAAGGATGTTTTGACAGAGGTTACGGCTCTTACGCAGGACGGAGAAGTGAAGGTTCTGAAAAAAGAGGAATTAGATCTTGGATACAGAACAAGTGTAGTCGGCAAGAAGGGATATATTGCCCTTGAGGCAGTGGTCGAACTTCAAAAAGGAAATCCGGATGAAATAAAAGCAACGATGGATGATTTGAAAGAGAGAAGAACAACGAAACAGCCATTGGAATATCCGAGTGCCGGAAGTACATTTAAGCGCCCGGAAGGATACTTTGCGGGGAAACTGATCCAGGATACAGGATTGCGCGGATTTTCAGTGGGTGGAGCACAGATTTCAGAAAAACATTGTGGATTTGTGATCAATAAGGATCACGCTACAGCCAAGGATGTAGCAGAACTGATGAGAGAGGTTTCGGATCGAGTGGAGGCAAAATTTGGTGTACCGCTTGAGCCGGAGGTGAAGAAGTTGGGGGATTTCTAACATGAGATTTGTGATTGTGACCGGAATGTCCGGAGCAGGCAAAAGTACCGCGCTTAAAATGTTGGAAGATGTGGGATATTTTTGCATTGATAATTTGCCGGTAGCGCTTCTGCCTAAACTTTTGGAACTTTTTAAAGTCCCAAGTCAGGAGTTTAATAAGGTGGCGCTCGGAATTGACATAAGAGGCGGGCATAATTTTACGGATATGGAAAAGATGCTCCGGGATATTTCCTACGAGATGCTGTTCCTTGATTCGGGAGACTCAGTACTCGTGAAACGATACAAAGAAACGAGAAGGACCCATCCTCTTGCGGTTCATGGAAATATATGGGAAGGCCTTGAAAAAGAGAGACAGGTTTTGGAACCGATTAAGAAGAAGGCAGATTACATTATTGACACAAGCCTTCTTCTTACAAGAGAATTAAAAAGGGAATTATATAAAATATTTGTGGATAACCAAGAATATAAAAATCTGTATCTTACTGTGGTATCTTTCGGATTTAAATATGGGATTCCAAATGATGCAGATCTTGTGTTTGATGTGAGGTTTTTGCCAAATCCGTATTACCTGGAAGAACTTCGTCCAAAGACAGGAAATGACAAAGAAATACGGGAATATGTAATGTCCAACGGAAAAGCAGAGGAATTTCTGAAAAAATTGAAGGATATGCTTGATTTTCTTATTCCGCAGTATGTTGCGGAGGGAAAACATCAACTTGTTATAGCCATTGGGTGTACCGGAGGAAAACATCGTTCGGTAACGTTAGCCAATGAGTTGTATCATTATTTTGAAACGGCAAATGATTACGGTGTGCGTATAGAACATCGGGATATAGCAAAGGATGCTTTGCGAAAAGCAGAATAGAGGGATGGAATGTCATTTTCAGGAGAAGTCAAAGAAGAATTGGGTGATCAGTTAAGTGATGCAAGGCATTGCCGGATTGCAGAGGCGGCAGCTATTCTCAGTATGTGTGGGAGCATTATGATTGATAGTAATGATCGGTATTCTATTAAAATTCATACGGAAAACCTGATTGTTGCAAGAAAATGCTTTACATTATTGAGAAAAACATTTAATATAAGAACTGAAATTTCAATCCGAAGGAATCTTTCGAAGCAGAATACGTCATATTGGCTGCTCGTAAAGAAACATGAGGAAGCACTCCGGCTTCTTCAGGCGGCAAAGCTGTTGACTCAGGAAGGAGATGTTCTCGAGGAACTTTCAATTGTCAGGAATACGGTTGTACAGCAGTATTGCTGCAGGAGAGCTTTTATAAGAGGAGCATTTCTTGTATCAGGATCGATCAGTGACCCGGAGAAGTCTTATCATTATGAGATTGTTTGTTCTGCAAAAGGAAAGGCAGAGCAACTTCAGAAGATCATAAACAGTTTTGAAATTGATGCGAAGGTAATATTGCGGAAGAAATCATATGTAGTGTATGTCAAAGAAGGAGCCCAGATTTCGGATCTGCTTAACATTATGGAAGCGCATGTGGCACTTATGAAGTTCGAGAATATCCGAATTTTAAAGGATATGAGGAATGCCGTGAACCGGAAGGTGAACTGTGAGACTGCGAACATTAATAAGACGGTATCAGCGGCAGTAAAGCAGATAGAAGATATCCGGTATATCCGTGATACCATCGGATTGGAGAACTTGGCAGAGGCACTGAAGGAGGTGGCTCTTACAAGATTATCATATCCAGAAGCAACATTAAAGGAATTAGGAGATTTACTGACGCCACCGGTTGGAAAATCGGGTGTAAATCACCGACTGAGGAAATTAGGCGAGATTGCCGATAAACTCAGGCAAAACAAGGAGGTACATTATGATTAGGCAAACAGTTACTATTCAGGCCGAGGAAGGAATTGGAGCAAGGGTTACAGCTAAGATTGTGCAGATTGCAAATGAATTTAACAGTCAGGTGTTTATTGAAATTGGAACAAAAAAAATCAACGCAAAAAGTATTATGGGAATGATGAGTCTTCAGCTTTCAACGGGAGATAGTCTGGCAGTTGTGGCAGAAGGAGCCGATGAGACAAAAGCTGTTGAGAAGATGAAAGAACTTTTAGTGTTAGGCGAATAACAATAAAGAATAGATAAAAAAAGAATGTGTTTCGCACATTCTTTTTCAATACATAGGGAATTTTTTGAAAACATATGTAAAAATAAAAGGGAAGGAGAATCGGTATGAAAAGATTGCTTTTTATTTACAACCCGAATGCGGGGAAAGGCTTGTTAAAGCCAAAACTTTCTGATATTTTAGATATTTTTGTGAAAGCAGGATATGAAGTTACAGTATACCCTACACAGAAATATCGTGACGGATATAAGAAAGTGGCAAGATTTGAAGGTGAGTATGACCTTCTTGTCTGCAGCGGTGGTGATGGCACGCTGGATGAAGTGGTTACCGGTATGATGCAGAGAGAAGATAAGATTCCAATTGGCTATATTCCGACGGGAACAACCAATGATTTTGCAAATAGTCTGCATATTCCGAAGGATCTTTTGAAAGCTGCGGATGTAGCAGTGAACGGAGAGCCTTTTGCATGTGATATCGGGCGGTTTAATAAGGATGTTTTTGTCTATATAGCAGCTTTTGGTCTGTTCACGGATGTTTCTTATCAGACGAAACAGGAAATAAAGAATGTGCTTGGTCATTTGGCTTATGTACTGGAAGGAACGAAAAGACTATTTGGGATTCCGTCTTACCGGATTCGAGTGACACATGACGGAGAAGTAATTGAAGATGAATTTGTATTTGGAATGGTGACGAACTCGAAATCTGTTGGTGGTTTCCGCAATATGATTGGGAAAAATGTAGTATTTGATGATGGGGAATTTGAAGCGACATTGATTAAATTTCCAAAGAATCCTTTGGAATTGAATGACATTATTCTGTCACTTGCTACAGGGCAACAGGATTCAAAATACATGTATTCTTTCAAGACAAAGGAAGTAGTGTTTGAGTCATTGGAGGAAATCCCGTGGACTCTTGACGGAGAATTCGGAGGTGAGCATGATAGTGTTCATATAAAAAATGAGCGTCAAGGGCTGGAAATTATGATTGATCCGGAAAACAAATCAACATTGATGTATGAAGCGGCAGAGATACTATTGGAAGCGGGAAAAGAAGGTTAGCGGCAATGAAAAGGTGAGGGAGCTTTGAGTTTCGCTTGCCTTTTGAACGGCATTTTTGAATGACAAAATTTTTTGAAAAAGTACTTGCTTTTTATAACTGTGTATGATATATTAAGTGAGTACGATTCATGGCTCCCTGGTCAAGCGGTCAAGACGCTAGCCTCTCACGCTGGAATCAGGGGTTCGATTCCCCTGGGAGTCATTAATTAGTAGATATCCACAGAATGTTCTGTGGATATTTTTTTGCCCTGAAATACTTTGTTTTAGGGTCATTTCTTTTGTTCATAAGTTTTTCCCGTTTTGCGTTAAGAAGAAAGCGAAATTTGTACTTTGTCAAAATTCGAGCATAATTTTTTAAACAAAAAATTGTTAACAGTTTTCAAATTGTTTATTTTTACTAATTTGAAAACTGTTAACAATTTAAATGTCCTCTTACTGAATACAAAAGCAATGTTTTTTTAAAATAAAGTCTTTGATGTACGGACTTTATGACTATGAAGAAATATCAAAATAGCAATTTTAACAAAAATGACAAAAAATGCAATGATATTAGACAAAAAATTGGTAAAACGTTATAATTATATCAATCTTAATAAGAAAAGAACACGAGGGAGGAAGAAAAATGAAAAAGAGAATGTTGGCACTTTTGTTGGCAGGAATTATGGCGATTTCTGTAAGTGCTTGCGGTGGCAGTGGAGTATCCAGTAAGAATCAGCAAAAGAATGACAAAAAAGCAGACAAACAAGTTGGGGTCGAAGTTTCACCTGAGGATCAAGGACCGCCGCCAGAAGATGCGAAGATAGGAGGTCAGGCTGTAATTGCAATTACACCAGGAACATTATCTCCGGATATGAAATCCGGATGGTCATCAAATGCAACCAATGCAGGATTTATTGGTTTACTACAAGGATATTATTTGGCGTCTGAGAATCGAGATCGTGTGTTAGAATGGGATCCGGTCGTTGTGAAAGAGCATGAAGTAACAACAAATGATGACGGAAGCAAAACTTTCCGTATTGTAATCAATGATAATTTGAAATGGAGTGATGGAACTCCGATCACAGCAAAAGATTACGTGTTTAGTTTCTTATTAGGTTCTTCCCCGGAATATGCAGCATGCGAAGCTGATGCTACGAGTGGATGGGCATTGGTAGGGTATGAAGAACGTAATTCGGGCCAAAAGAAAGAATTTTCCGGCGTTAGACTTCTTGGGGAATATGAATTTTCTTTAACAATGAAAGCGTCAGAACTTCCGAACTATTTTGAACTTTCTAATATTGCGTATGCACCGGAGCCGTTGGCTGCAATCGCACCAGGTGTTGATGTAAAAGATGACGGAAATGGGGCTTATTTGACGGGGGCATTTACAGAAGAGTTGTTAAGAAAAACACTGTTAGATCCGGAGACGGGCTTCCGTTATAAAAATCCTGTGGTATGTGGACCATACAAATTGAAGAGTATTGATTTGACAACAGAGACTGTGGAGTTAGAAATTAATGAAGAATATCTTGGACGTTATGATGGTACAAAACCGCATATTCAGTCTATTATTTCTAAACCGGTTGCGAGTGAAACAATACGTGACGAATTTGAAAAGGGAACAATTGATTTTTACAGTGCAGGATCTGGCGAGAAGATAGAGGCTGCTTTGACAAAAGTAGAAGAAGGTACGTTAAATGCCAACTATGGTATTGTGCCTGGAAGTACCATGACAGAACTTCGTTTTGTATGTGACTTTGGACCAACACAGTTTGAGGAAGTAAGACGTGCAATCGGGTATATTGTAGATCGGGATGAGATGAATAAGCAGCTTACAGGTGGGTATGGAACAGTATTAGACTGCTATGCAACAGAAGCATCCGAAAATTATAATGCGATCAAAGATGAATTGGAATCTGAATTAACACATTATTCTTATGATCTTGAGAAAGCCAAACAGGAATTGGTTAATGGTGGTTGGACATTGAATGAGAAGGGAGAAGAGTATAAAGAAGGTGTAGATAAATATCGTTATAAAGAAGTGAACGGTGAACTAATGAAACTGAAGGTTGAAGTTGCCTGTGGCGAAGATGAGTATTCGAAATTATACAATACAGTGATTCCGCCGGAAGCAGAAAAAATTGGTATGGAGTACAAATATACATCTATGGATTTTGCACTCATGATCAATCATATGAACCGAGAAGGAGTTGATCCTACATATAATATTTTCTATTGTAGTATCGGTGTACCGGAAATTCTTTTCTACTGGTATGCATTTGATGATAATCCAGACTTAATGGGGATATGGAATGTAAATCGTATTTCAGATCCGGAATTAAAGAAAATTGCAAAAGAGATGCAGAAAGTAGAACCGGAAGACAAAGAGACATTCAGAAAATTATATGGTGAATTTCAAAAGGTATATAATAAAAAGCTTCCAAGCCTTCCAATGGGATGTGGTGTATCCTATACATTCTTCAATCCAAGATTGAAAAACTTTGTTCCAAGAGCCTATGATGGATGGGATATTTTAATCCAGGATGCATATATTGAGGAATAGTTTCAAAATATTTTGAGGGAGGACAGAGCGGAGATCCGCTTCTGCCTTCCTATCATTTTGCTTATAACCAAAAGAGATTTTATAAAACGGAAGGAGTAATGTTTGTATTATGGCAAAATACATACTGAAAAGACTTGGGTATATTATAATAGTTTTTTTCTTGCTTTCATTTCTGTTGTTTGGAATTTTTAAGATGGTACCGGGAGATCCGGCGAGACTTATGGTGGAAGGACAAAAGATGAGTGTTTCTCCAGAACAATATGAGATGTTATATCAGCAGGCAAGAGAACGTTTGGGACTTGATAAACCGCTTCCGATTCAGTATTTAAGCTGGATGGGGAATATTTTACAAGGAGATTTGGGATATTCTTCTGTCTATCGTATTCCTGTCAAAGATTTGATTGGGCCGCCGATGAAGAATACGATTGCGTTAAATGTTGTATATTACATTTTTTTGTTTGCAATCGGAATACCATTAGGTATCAAATGTGCGGTAAAGAAAGATACGGTGTTTGACACTTCAGTGCAGGTAGCGACGATGATAGGAATCAGTATTCCTTCTTTCATATCTGCGTTACTGTTTATATTTTTGTTTGCAATTGTGATTCCGATTTTCCCGATTAGCGGTATGGTCACGACCGGAGCAAATTATACAGGTTTTCAAGCATTTCTTGACTATATGTATCATATGGCTTTACCGGTTATTGTCTCTCTTACAGGAATGGGTGGTCTGATTCGTTATGTTAGAGGTGCATTGTTGGATGCATTATCCATGGATTACGTTAGAACTGCACGTGCAAAAGGTCTGAAAGAAAAGACTGTAATTTATAAGCATGCATTTCGCAATGCCTTGATTCCGATTACAGGATGGATTGTTGGCTCTATTGTGGCTATTTTCGGCGGAGCAGTAATCATCGAAACGTTGTTTTCTTGGAAAGGTGTTGGAAAGCTTTTGATTGATTCTTTGAATCAGCATGATTACACAGTGGCATTGTCGATGCAGATGTTCTACATTTTATTGGGGTTGGCGGCTAACTTGATTACAGATATATGTTACTGCATTGTTGATCCAAGAATAAAACTGGATTAGGAGGAAAACAGATGTTATTTGGAAAGAAAAAAGAAAGAGAACAACGTTCCGTTTTAGAAGAAGAACAGATGCAGAGTCCTTTTCGTACAATTATAAAAAACTTGTTAGAAAATAAATTAGCAATGGGTGGTTTCATTGTATTTGTATCTATTTTTGCTATGTGTTTTATTCTCCCGATCTGGTTCCATCAAAGTATGAATTACCAAGATCCGACACAGAAGAACATTGCGCCGGGATTTTCATTTTTGGATGTTCCAAAAGAATTAAATAATAACGCAAAAATGATAGAATTTGGACCAACATTTGGCGTGGGGATAGACCAAGAAGGTTATGTTTATGAATGGGGACAATTGACTGAAAATCTGAAAGATATGCCATATGACATGGGGAAAATAGTGGACATTGCAGTTGGACAGGATCATGTGCTTGCTTTGAATGATAAAGGGAAACTCTTTACATGGGGCTATAATCGAATGCAATTAAATAAAATACCTTCAGAGCTTCAAGGGAAAAAGATTCGTGACATTGAAGCTGGATATCAAATATCGATTGTTGTGACTGAGGATGGAGAAGTGATTTCATGGGGAAATGAAAATGCAGTCGATATTTCCACAGCAAAAGTCGAGGATGAGAAGATTCAGGAAGTAAAGACAAACATTCAGACTGGAATTGCATTGACAACGGACGGACGAGTGATTTCACTGGCAAAGAGAGATACAGCTATTGATGAAGTCCCGAAAGAAATTCAGGGAAAAGTAGAAAAAATTGCATTGACAGACAAAGCAGCAGCAGCCGTTTTGAAAGATGGAAGTATAAAAGTATGGGGAAATAATCATTATGATATCTTTTCGGTTCCGCAAGAAGTGCAGAAACATGTGGTAGATATTTCGGCAGGACGAAATCACATTGTTGCATTGACAGATGAAGGTGATGTAGTTGCGTGGGGAGGAAATGAAAATAAGCAGGCAAGAGTACCTGGAAAGGTGAAAAACGCAGAGAAAATTGCTTCCGGTTATTATCAGAATTGTGCAATTACTGAAGAAGGCAAAGTAATTACATGGGGATTGAAAGGATATTTATTAGGTACAGATAATCTGGGAAGAAATGTATTTTACCGTATTTTAAAAGGTGGTCAGATGACAATGACAGTTGGTTTCATTGCTGTAATCATTCAGTTCGCAATCGGAATCTTTATTGGGGGTATCTCTGGTTACTACGGCGGTAAAGTTGATTTGCTTCTTATGCGTTTGTCAGAGGTTGTTGGTTCTCTCCCGTTTATTCCGCTTGCATTGATTTTATCTGCTTTAATTGGCAATAAAGTATCGGATGTAGGACGAATTATTATGATCATGATGATCCTTGGTGTACTTGGATGGACCGGAATTGCCAACATAGTACGTGCACAGGTACTTGCAGAGCGTGAAAAAGAATTTGTTGTTGCAGCAAAAGCGCTTGGTGTTAAGGAGAGAAATATTATTTTCCGACATATTGTACCTAATGTAATGACAATTATTATTGTACAGGCCACTCTTTCGTTTGCGACTTGTATGTTAACGGAATCTGGATTATCTTTCTTGGGATTTGGTGTTGCAGAGCCAATTCCGTCCTGGGGAAATATGTTGAATAACTGTCGATCTTCAGAGGTGATCTCTCAGTATTGGTGGAGATGGGTATTTCCATCTATTGTTTTGGGACTTTGCACAGTTAGTATCAACCTGTTTGGAGACGGACTACGTAAGGCGGTTGACCCGAAAGCAAATGAAAGGTAGGAAAAACGATGAAATATTTATTGGAAGTAGATGATCTACATACATTTTTTAAAACAAAAAAAGGAATTGTAAAAGCGGTCAATGGTGTTTCTTATCGTGTGGAAGCAGGAAAAACTCTTGGAATAGTAGGAGAATCCGGCAGTGGGAAAAGTGTATCTGCAATGAGTATTTTAAAGCTTTTGGATGGAAACGGATATATTGACAGTGGTACAATTACATTTAAAGGACGTAATTTGGCGGAATGTACGATGAATGATATGTATCAGATTCGTGGAAATGAAATCTCTGTTATTTTCCAGGAGCCGATGACAAGTCTTAATCCGGTATATACAATTGAAAAACAGTTGAATGAAGTGTATTTAACACACCAGAAACTTACGAAAAAAGAGGCAAGTGCAAAATCATTGGAAATGCTGAAGTCGGTTAAGATTCCAAATCCGGAGGCAGTGCTAAAACAATATCCCCATCAGTTATCTGGTGGGATGCGTCAAAGAGTTATGATTGCTATGGCACTTGCGTGTGAGCCAAGTCTTTTGATTGCGGATGAACCAACTACTGCGTTGGATGTTACGATTCAGGCACAGATACTGAAATTGATGAATGAGTTGAAAAAAGAAAAGGGAACTTCTATCTTATTTATTACACATGATCTTGGAGTTATTAACCAGATGGCAGATGAAGTTGCAGTTATGTATTGCGGACAGGTGGTAGAGATGTGTGCTTCTCGAGTAATCTTTACAAAAGAGACAAAATGTTCTCATCCATATACGGAAGGGCTTATGACCTCTATTCCGCGTCTGGATACACCGGTTGGAGCAAGGCTGGAAGCAATACCTGGAGCAGTTCCTCATCCGTTGAATCTTCCGAAAGGATGTAAATTTGCTCCGCGTTGTAAATACGCAACGGAGAAATGTATGAATGAAGAACCGAAATTGGAATTATTGGAAAATAACCATTTGATTCGTTGTTTCTATCCAGACAAGGAGGCACGACATGCAAAATTGTAATGAAAAGAAAGTACTTTTAAGAGTAACTGATCTGAAACAGTGGTTCCCCATCAAAAAAACAAAATTATTCCAGAAAGAGCAGGAATATGTAAGAGCAAATGACGGAATTACATTAGATATTTATGAGGGGGAGACAGTGGGATTGGTAGGAGAATCCGGCTGTGGGAAATCAACATTTGGAAGAACATTACTACAAATCTATCGTCAGACAGAGGGAAAAACTATGTATTATGGAAGAAATCTGACGGAAGTGGCACCTATTTATGCGGATGAAACTGTGAAAAGTATTTCTGCTCGGAAGAAAAAAATCAGTGAATTAAAGCGAAAAGAGGAGGCGCTGAAACAAGAATATGAAAAAATGGAAGATTCAGCGGGAAAATTCCAAAAACAGGCTGAATGTGAAATGGTACAAAAGCAATGTAATATGGAGTTTTTGAATCTTGTACAAATCATAGGTGGATTTTATAGTGTAGATGATACGAAAGAAGCGGAGCACTTATTGCTGAATAAATTTAAAACGGCAAGAGAATTGTGCGTTTTAAAAGAAGAAAGCAAAGAAGAAACGGACAAGTCAAAAGAAATTGCGGACAAAACGACAGAATTGGAAGAAGCAGAAGAGAAACTTGAAACATTGCGTAAAGCATATAGCCAAGATGAGGCTTTTGTAAAATATGAGGAATATCGAGATGAAGGAATAGATTTGGCAAGATTGAAGTCAGAGGAAATGCGTCTGTTGAGAAAAGACATGCAGATGATTTTTCAGGATCCATATTCTTCTTTGAATCCCCGTATGACAGTAGGGCAGATTATCGGTGAAGGGCTTTTGGCACACGGAATGTTTAAGAAAAATGATGAAAAAATGCAGCAGTATGTAATGGAAGTCATGGAGAAATGTGGGCTGGCCTCTTATATGATCCACCGCTATCCGCACCAGTTCTCTGGAGGACAACGTCAGAGAATAGGAATTGCCCGTGCACTGGCTTTAAAACCTAGGTTTGTTGTTTGTGATGAGGCGGTTTCCGCATTGGATGTTTCTATTCAATCACAGATTGTAAACTTATTAAAGGATCTGGGGAAAGAAGAGAATCTGGCATATCTGTTTATTTCCCATGGGCTAAGCGTTGTAAAATACATCAGTGACAGAATAGGGGTTATGTATCTTGGGAATATCGTGGAATTAGCAACATCAGCTGAGATGTTTGCACAGCCGACACATCCTTATACAGAGGCATTATTATCAGCAATTCCGACAACCGACGTGGATTCACAAAGAGAAATGATTCCGCTGGAAGGAGATATCCCAAGTCCGATACATCCACCAAAAGGATGTAAGTTCCATACGAGGTGTAAATATTGTACAGAAATTTGTAAGCATATTACTCCGGAACTTATGGAGATTACTCCAGGACATTTTGTGGCCTGCCATCATCCGCTTGATGAGCAGAATGATTTGTAGAAGAGAGGCAGCAAAAGGTTATGAGTTTTTTTGGTGAAGGAAGCAAAAGAGGACAACAACTAAAAGAGCAGGATAAAAAATTTTTAGAATTTCAAAAACAGTTGAAAGAGGAAGAAGTTGTTTTTGAAAAAGGAGATTATCTGGCAATGGTTTTAGGTGCGTTTTTGGCTTTATGGCCTGCACTAGCGATTACGATCGCAGTGATAGTAGGAATTGGTCTTTTCTTTCTTTAACAGAAAGAAAAGGACTTGTTTTTCAAGCAGATTTTTAATGACAAGAATTGACGCAAAATAGCTATTTGATTAAAATGAGGATTATATAACATAAGAAGGGAAATAAAAGAATGGGATATGATGAAAGTACGTTGATTACGAAAAAGACGCTATGGGAACAAATTGCAGATGTTCTTAGAGAAGATATTATCCGCGGGAAAATTAAGCAAGGGGAACGAATTGTTGAAGAAGAAATTGCAATGAGATTTCATGTCAGCAGAGGACCAGTCAGGGAAGCTTTAAGACATATTGAAGAAGAAGGGCTTGTAAAATATGAGTCGCACAAAGGCTGCAGAGTTAGAACGATTTCATATGAAGAGATGCAGGAAAAGTATCTTGTACGTTCCACACTTGAGATTCTGGCTGTGAGGATTATTGCATCGAATCTTCCGGAAGAATTTGAACGAGAGATGGGAGAATGTCTTCAGGCAATGGAGGAAGCAACAAAAGAGAAGGATCTGTATAAAATCATTTGTCTAGATGAACAATTCCATTCTTGTATTGTAAGAGCTGCTAGATGTGAAACATTGTATAAAGTTTGGGCAATGCTTAGGGAGTGTAACACACAAGCTTATTATACAATGAATGTGGAGGCAGAAGTCCCGTTTGATGTAATCAGAACAAATCATGAGCTAATTTTAAAGGGATTAAAAGAATTGCCGGTAGAGGAAGCTGCAAAGCTGATTGAAGAGCATTATATGATTGTACCGGAAGTGTTGCATGAAAAACAAAATGAGAGAAAAGAGAAAAGCGGCATTTAGAATTATTGTGAATTGGAACAATAATGAAAGGAAGAGAATATGTACATAATAAAAAACGGCCGTATTCATATTGGAAATGGAACCGTATTAGAAAAAAGTGATATTTTAATCAATGGTACTAGGATAGAAAAAGTTGCCGAGAATATAGCGTGTGAGGTTGGAGAGGTGATTGATGCATCCGGGAAAGAGGTATTTCCTGGATTTATCGACCCTCACTCGACCATCGGCGCAATGGGAATTCCAAGCCGTAATTTGGATACTGATGAGGTATCTAGTCCGGTGACGGCAGAAATGAATATCAAGTACAGTATAGATCCGGATGAAGTGAATGCACAGGAGTTTTATAAGAGTGGAATTACAACGATAGGATGTACTCCCGGAAATTATAATGTGTTTGGAGGCCAGATTGCAGCACTCAAGACAGCGCCGCAAAAAATGGCAATGCGTTTAATAAACGACCGTGCCGCATTAAAAGGTAGTGTGGAAGCTGGAGTAAAGCAGGTGTACGGCGGAAGAAAACAGACTCCTATGACTCGAATGGGCATATTGAATCTGTTTCAAAAAACATTGGAAGATGCAAGAAGAGCAGAAGAAAAAGATGAGGGGCAGAAGGCAATCTGTGAAGTATTTGATCGGAAAGCAATGCCTATATTTGTTGCGGCGGAGACAAAAGGAGAGATGGATTCTATTCTTCACATTCTGAGAATGGAGAAAGTAGAGAAAATCCTTGTAGACGGATTTTCTTTCGGAGATTGTGTGGAAGAGATGAAAGCACAGAATGTTGGATTGATTCTTGGAAATGTGAATGCAATGTCTCAGATTAAGAAACATGATATGAAAATGGAAAAATTAATAGATTTGGTGGATCATGGTAATTTAATTGCGTTTACGAATACATGTAATGGGAGATCTGAGGGACGGGAAGTATTTATTTGGAGCGCCATTGAAGCATATCGTGCAGGTGTAGATGCGGAGAAAGTGGTAGAAATGATGACATTATCTCCTGCAAAAATGCTTGGTATTGCTCAACGAGTTGGGACCATCGAAGAAGGGAAGGATGCTGATATTTCTATTTTCACCGGGCATCCGGTAACTACATATGCGGCAAAAGTGGAAAGAAGCATTGTGAATGGCGAGGTGATTATGTAATGAAAATTCTGATTAAGAATGGTACGCTATGTACGATGATAGATGGAGTTGAAGATGCCAAGGGAGACATTTTGGTTGAAGACGGGAAAATTGTGACAATTGGTCAGGATATTCAAGATAAAGATGCTGCGATAATCGATGCTTCTGGGCTATATGTATTGCCGGGAATGATTGATGCCCATACACATATTGGAATGTTTGATTTCAATCATGAGTGTTCAGTAGATGATGCAAATGAAATGACAAATCCGGTAACAATTGCTATAGACGCAAGATATGGGGTGAATCCGAAAGCGAGAGAATTTCGCGCAGCATATGAGCATGGGATTACAACATTACTTGTGACACCCGGAAGTGGAGATGTGTTCTGTGGATTAGCATTTGCAATGAAAACACATGGGAACAATGTATTTGAGATGACATTGAAAGCTCCTTGTGCTATCAAAATTGCTTTGGGGGGGAATCCGAAAAACACATATGGAGATCAAAAACAACTTCCAATGACAAGAATGGGAGTGGCACATGTATTGCGGGAAACGTTCCGTAAAGGGAAAACATACTTAGAGAAAAAGGAACGCGGCGAAGATGTGACTTATGATGCAGATATGGAAGTACTTAGTCTTGCATTAAAAGGAGATATTCCATGTAAAGTACATTGTACACAGTATGATATGCTGACAGCAATAGAAATCTGTAAAGAGTATGGAGTGAGATTTTCTTTGGAACATGCTTGGGGAGCGACGGATTATATGGATGAAATTGTAGAAAGTGGATGTGACGTCTGCTATGGGCCGATTGGAACATATCGATGTGCGGGGGAAAGAAGAAAAATTGATATCGAAGCAGTGAAAGAATTAGATAATCAGGGAGTTAATGTTGCGTTAGTCACAGATTCTCCAATTTTAAGTGAAGAATCATTGTATCATCATATAGGAGAAGCGGTTCGTGAAGGGGTGCTTCCGGAACGTGCAATCCGTATGGTTACAGTAAATGCAGCGAAAAGCATGGGAGTAGATGACCGTATTGGTACACTGGAGGTAGGAAAAGATGCTGATATCATTCTTGTAAAAGGAAGGCTAGGATTGGACACGGATGCAAAAGTGCAATATACCATGATTGATGGAAAGGTAGTCTATCAAAGGGGAAAATATAAGAAATAGTGGAGTGATTAATATTACTCATGTAAAAATAATATTCATTTCGTCTAATCATTTGCAATCTATTTTATTATGAGGTATAATAACTTCGTTAGAAATTTGATTTATAAACAAATGGAGGAATGGAATTATGTTAGTATCAGCAAAAGAAATGCTTGATAAAGCAAAAGCAGGACATTACGCAGTTGGTCAGTTCAATATTAACAACCTTGAGTGGACAAAAGCTATTTTACTTACAGCTCAGGAAAATAACTCACCGGTTATTTTAGGTGTATCTGAAGGTGCTGGAAAATATATGTGCGGATATAAGACTGTTGTAGGTATGGTTAACGGTATGTTAGAAGAACTCAATATTACTGTTCCAGTAGCCCTTCACTTAGACCATGGTAGCTACGAAGGATGTATGAAATGTATCGAAGCAGGATTCTCTTCAATCATGTTCGATGGTTCACACTATCCAATCGAAGAGAACGTTGCTAAGACAAAAGAATTAGTAGCAATCGTAAAAGAAAAAGGTATGTCACTGGAAGCAGAAGTTGGTGCTATCGGTGGAGAAGAAGATGGAGTTGTTGGTTCAGGTGAATGTGCAGATCCTAAGGAATGTAAGATGATTGCTGATCTTGGTATTGACTTCCTCGCAGCAGGTATCGGTAACATTCATGGTAAATATCCGGCTAACTGGCAGGGATTAAGCTTCGAAACATTAGATGCTATCCAGCAGTTGACAGGAGATATGCCATTAGTTCTTCACGGAGGAACAGGTATTCCGGCTGATATGATCAAGAAAGCAATCGATCTTGGTGTATCTAAAATCAATGTAAATACAGAGTGTCAGTTAGCATTTGCAGCAGCTACACGTGAGTATGTTGAAGCAGGAAAAGATCAGCAGGGCAAAGGATATGATCCACGTAAATTATTAGCTCCAGGCTTTGAAGCTATTAAAGCAACTGTAAAAGAAAAAATGGAATTATTCGGTTCTGTAAACAAAGCGTAATAAAGTTCATTTTTACCAGAGAGTGTAGTTTCGGCTACACTCTTTTTATTTGAGAAATTCACAATATGAAATTTTTTATTTGAAACTTGCAAAATGAAAAAAAGTGATGTATCGTATAAAGTAAATTTTGAAATTTAACAGAGAGGATAAGAGAAATGAGCGACTTTATGAATGTAGCTGAAATTTTTGGAGAGAACGTTTTTAACGATACAGTGATGCAGGAAAGACTTCCGAAAAAGGTTTATAAGGATTTGAAGAAAACCATTGAGGATGGCAAGGAACTGGATCTTGTGACGGCAGATGTGATTGCACATGAGATGAAGGAATGGGCAATCGAAAAAGGAGCCACACATTACACACATTGGTTTCAACCGCTGACAGGCGCTACTGCAGAAAAACATGATTCCTTTATATCTGCGCCGATGCCAAGCGGTAAGGTTCTGATGAGCTTTTCTGGGAAAGAGCTGATCAAAGGAGAACCGGATGCATCTTCATTTCCATCGGGAGGATTGCGTGCCACATTTGAAGCAAGAGGATACACGGCCTGGGATTGTACATCACCTGCATTTGTACGTCAGGACGCAGGAGGAGCTACGCTTTGCATCCCAACAGCTTTTTGCTCTTACAAGGGGGAAGCTTTAGATCAGAAAACACCTCTTCTTCGCTCGATGGAAGCTATTAATAAAGAAACGTTACGTCTTATCCGCCTTTTTGGCAATACAACAGCAAAGAAAGTTCTTCCATCTGTAGGAGCAGAGCAGGAATATTTCCTTGTGGACAGGGAAGCATATTTGAAGAGAAAAGATCTGGTGTTTACAGGAAGAACGCTGTTCGGCGCAATGCCTCCGAAAGGACAAGAGCTTGACGATCATTATTTTGGAAGTATTCGGGAAAGAATTGCTTCATATATGAAAGACGTCAATGAAGAACTGTGGAAATTGGGAGTCACTGCGAAAACGCAGCATAATGAAGCAGCGCCGGCACAACACGAACTGGCACCGATTTACGCACAATGTAATGTGGCGGTTGATCATAATCAACTTGTGATGGAGATTTTGAAAAAAGTGGCATCCAGACATGGCTTGCATTGTCTGCTTCATGAGAAACCGTTTGCCGGGGTAAATGGTTCTGGTAAACATAATAACTGGTCGCTTACAACAGATGACGGCAAAAATTTGCTTGATCCGGGCAATACACCGCATGATAATATTCAATTTCTGTTTATATTGATTTGTATTCTGCGGGCAGTCGATAATTATGCCGGGCTTCTTAGAGAATCCGCGGCAGATCCGGGAAATGATCATCGTCTTGGTGCAGCAGAAGCTCCGCCGGCAATTATTTCCGTCTTTCTTGGAGAACAGCTTGAGGATGTATTGGAGCAGCTTGTGGCAACAGGTGAGGCTACAAGAAGTATTGAGACAGGAAAACTGGAAACTGGTGTAAGAACACTTCCGGATCTTGCCAAGGATGCAACAGATAGAAACCGTACATCACCATTTGCATTTACAAATAATAAATTTGAGTTTCGTATGGTGGGATCCAGAGATTCTGTGGCAGCACCGAATATTGTATTGAATACGATTGTCGCGGATGTATTTTCGGAGGCTTGCGATATATTGGAACAGGCTGATGATTTTGAAATGGCAGTACATGATTTGATCAAAGAGTATGCGATACAGCATCAGAGAATTGTCTTTAATGGCAACGGATATTCTGAGGAATGGGTAGAAGAAGCAAAACGCCGTGGACTTCCGAATATCAAATCCATGGTGGAATCCATTGATGAGATGGTATCGGATAAGGCTGTAAAAGTATTTGAAAAGTTTGGTGTATTTACGAAGGCTGAATTGGAGTCGCGTGCGGAAATCAAATATGAGGCATATGCGAAGGCGTTGAATATTGAAGCAAGATCTATGATCGATATTGCAAGCAAACATATTATTCCGGCTGTGATTCGATATACGAAAGAACTTGCCGAAACTGTAAATGCTGTAAGAGAAGCGGGTGCGGACTATGAAGTTCAGGCGGATATCCTGCATAAGGTTTCCAGACTTTTGAAGGAGGCTAAGACCGCGCTTGAGAAACTGGAGATTGTAACGTATCAGGCTGTGGACAAGCAGGAAGGCAAAGAGCAGGCGTTCTGGTTCTATGAAGAAGTATCTCCGGCTATGGAAGCGCTTAGAAAGCCTGTGGATGAACTTGAAATGATCGTTGCGAAGGATATGTGGCCGATGCCTTCTTATGGTGATCTGATATTTGAAGTGTAATGAAAGTGAGAAAAGATGAATCGCAGTGAATTTATACGGGAGCTTCGGGAAGCTCTGAAAAGTAATATAAGTGAAGCAGACGTACAAGAAAATGTGCGGTATTATACCGGATATATAGAGGAAGAAGTGAAAAAGGGACGTAGTGAAAATGAAGTGATAGATGAACTTGGGGATCCGTGGCTGATTGCCAAGACTATTTCCATCACTCCGGGAAATCAAAGCAGCTATCAAAGTTATGAAAGTGCAGAAGACGGCTATGTACGGACGGAACGAGATGAGAATGACCGGCGTGTACACGTTTGGAATTTTAATAGTAAATGGAAGATTATTTTGCTTCTTGTTGCTATTGTGGCGGTTTTGTTCCTTGTTTTCTCAATCATAAGCGGAATCATTTCTCTTCTTATGCCGATTATCGGGCCGTTACTTGTAATTGTGATTATCATAAAAATATTTTCAAATAGAAGAAATTGATAAAAGGGGACGTAGTAAAATGTCATTTTACTACGTCCCCTTTTTCCCTTTTTTTAGAGGTTCAGCTTTCTGAAAGAATTTTAAGGAAAACTTAATGATATTTCAACACTATCTCAAGGAATTTGTTATTTTTAAATGATACAATACCCGTAAGTAGTATGCTATAAAGAAGGAAAGGAGAGTAGAAGTGGGAGATATAATCAAAGTGAAACATCTTTTTAAGCTATATCGTGTAGGCGAGGATGTTGTACGGGCATTGAATGGTGTGGACTTTGCTATACAAGAAGGCGAATTTTGTGCGATTGTGGGAAAATCCGGTTCCGGAAAATCTACACTACTCAATATGCTGGCAGGGCTTGAGAAACCGACACGAGGGGAAATCGTCATTGCAGGAGAGCACATTGAAGGACTAAGTGAGAATGAACTTGTCAGATTCCGAAGAGAGCATGTGGGATTCATTTTTCAGTCTTTTCACTTAATCGGAAGCATGAATGCTGTGGAAAATGTAGCGCTTCCGTTGGCATTTCGCGGAGTTCCAAAGGAAAAACGATTGAAAGAAGCGGACAAGATGTTGGATCTCGTGAAACTGACGAAACATAAGAAACATATGCCAAATCAGATGTCAGGTGGACAGCAGCAACGAGTAGGCGTGGCAAGGGCGCTTGTGGTTGATCCGCAGATTATATTTGCGGATGAACCGACGGGAAATCTCGATTCTAATACGTCAAAGCAAGTCATGGAATTGATGAAGAGTGTAGTTAAGAAACAGAATAAGACGCTCGTGATGGTTACGCATGACAATGAACTTGCATCCTATGCAGACAGAGTATTTCATATTCTGGATGGAGAAATTGTAAAAATAGAGAACAAGAGGGAGGAACGCGAATATGAGACAGATTAAAAAACTGGCGGTAGTAGCTATGTGTGCAACACTTGCACTGACGGGTACAATGCCGTTTCAGGCGAAAGCAGCAGATGTAGCGGCTTCGGATATTAAAATAGAAGGAAAGAACGCAGAAGTATTAAGCTTGAAATTAAAAGGTGAAAAGACGCCGTCATTTAAGTATGGGGTGTCTAAGAATTTGGAACTTACTTTGAACAATAGCGGTGAGGAAGAGATTCAGAATATTACAATTACACCAAGAGTAACAGCCGGTATCAAGAATTGGCCTTTTGAGATTGAGAAAGTATCTTATGAGAAAAAAGTAGACAGCATAAAAGGAAAAGAGTCGGCAGACGTTGTTTTTTCCGTTGTACCACGGCAGAATGTGGAGACAAAATATTATAAACTGATTTTTGATGTATCTTATGGGGATAAGACATTTGAACAGAGTATGTTTGTGAAAATGGAAGGAAAAACAGAAGATAAAACTCCGGACAAAAATACAGACAAGGATACAGATAAAAATGCAGGAAATAATCAGAATCAAAATATATCTGGCGGAAATGATGTTGTATATCCAAGCGGAGATATCGGTGCGGAGGCGGTTTCTTACACAGATGGAGGAGGTTCTGTAACAAATTCTGAAGGAACGGGTACCAATAGCGGGTATACACCTCGCGTGATTGTGACAGGATTCACAACAGAGCCTGCAGAAGTAAAAGCAGGAAGTAATTTCAAACTGATCGTCCATTTGAAAAATACATCTAAAAGTACGGCGGTAGAAAATATGTTGTTTGACTTCAGTGCACCTTCGGAAGGGGATGAGAATACAACTGCGCCTGCTTTCCTGCCATCATCCGGTTCAAGTGCCGTATACCTGGAGAAGATCAAGGCAAGTGGAACAAAAGACATTTCGATTGATCTGAATGCAAAGGCAGATCTGCTTCAGAAGCCGTATAGCATTGAATTATCTATGAAGTATGAAGATGGCGCAGGTGGACAGTATGAAAGCGCTGCAAACATTTCTGTTCCGGTGAAACAGGATGCCAGATTTGAAATCAGTGAGTTTGAGATGAGTTCTGAGACTGTAGAAGTAGGCAGTGAGACCAATATCATGTGTAACCTTTACAATTTAGGGCGGGTGAAGCTTTATAATGTAAAGGCGAAATTTGAAGGAGAAGGGTTAAAGTCAAAAGAACTTTTCCTTGGAAACGTAGAATCCGGAGCTACAGCGGCAATTGACGGAATGGTGACGGGAGAGCAGGTGACAACAGGAGATGGAAAAGCGAAGCTCATCTTAACTTATGAAGATGAAGCCGGTACAGTTTCTACTTCAGAAAAAGAACTGACACTTCTTGTAACAGAGCCGGTACCGGAAGATGTTGTTGCAGATGATCCTTCTATGATGGAAGAAGAAACAAAGGGCTTCCCAATCATTCCTGTCGTAATAGGCGTGGTAATCGTGGCGGCAATTGTAATTGTTGTGATCATAAAGAAACGGAAAAAGAAAAAAGCATTGAAAGAAGAGGAGGAATTCTTAGAGGATGAGCTTGATAGACTTACTGAGGATGAGTAGTGGAAACCTTAAGAGAAGAAAACTTAGGACATTTCTTACTGTGCTCGGAGTCGTGATCGGAACAGCCTCCATTGTTGTAATGATTTCTCTTGGACTTGGACTTCAGAAATCAATGTATGAAGATATTGAAAAGTCCGGAGGACTTACGGAAATAGAAGTTTCTGCAGAAGATATAGGAGGAATGGAGGGCCAAGCTTCATCGTCTTCTGATGAGGAAAAACTCATTACAGATGATATTGTGGAACAACTAAAAGGGTTGGACCATGTAGTATATGCATCTCCGGTTTTGAATGTTCAGGCAGTGGCACTGAAAGGGAGTTATCAAGGCTCTGTTGATTTGTATGGAATGTCTCATGAAGCGTTGGAGCAGATGGAGATCCCATTGGCAGAAGGAGGGAAGCTTCCAACTGAGAATAGCGGCAATTTAGAGCTTGTATATGGGAATATGGTCCTTCAGAATTTTACCAACAAATCCGGTAGCGGCGGTTACTGGGATACCGGCAAACTCCCGGACATTGATCTGGCACATGACACTTTGTTTTTAATTCTGGATCAGGACGCGTATTATCAGTCAAATTCCGGTGTTATGGGAGGAGGTACTGAGGAAGAGTCCTCTTCTGTTCCGAAGGTAGCGAAGAAATACTCTGTGAAAGCATCTGGAGTGGTAGAAGGAGGTATTGAAGACTGGAACCAGTTTTCATATAATACATACTGTGATCTGGAAACTTTAAAAACAGTATTGAAAAAGGAATTTAAGGGCAGAGCGATTCCGGGACAGCCGACAATGAAAAATGGGAAACCATACAGCTATTTTGTATATAATTCGGCAAAAGTCAAGGTGGATGATCTGAACAATGTGGATGATGTTTCTTCGGTGATCCGTGATATGGGATTCCAGACGCAAAGCAATGCGGAATACCTTGAAAGTATGAAGAAGCAATCTGCCATGATCCAGGCGGTACTTGGCGGAATCGGGGCCATTTCCCTTCTTGTTGCGGCAATTGGTATTGCCAATACAATGATGATGTCGATTTATGAAAGAACGAGAGAAATTGGGGTCATTAAAGTTCTTGGATGTGATCTGAAGAATATTAAGCAAATGTTCTTGATGGAGGCCGGATTCATTGGTCTGATCGGTGGTGTGGTAGGAAATATAGTCAGTATCATCATATCTGTTGTTATCAATAAAGTTGTGACAGGTGTGGGCGCTGAGGCAGGATTAAGCGGAGGAATTTCCTATATACCGGTATGGCTTGTTTTGATTTCTTTGGGATTTGCAACATTGGTTGGAATGGTAGCTGGATATTTTCCGGCATTGCGAGCAATGAAATTAAGTCCCCTTGCGGCAATTAGAAATGAGTAATAAATGAAAAACAGGATTCCGATGCTATGTTCCCTATGCATTGGAATCCTGTTTCCAGTTGTTTTAGTTGATTGAAAAGTGAAATCCCGGTAGGGGAGCTACCGGGATCTCGAGGGGAGTATAAATAATTAATAAGGGGTTGTAGAAATAATTTCTACATCAGTTAGTATAATATAAATTGGTAAAAAAATCAAGAAAAATTTTAAAAATTCTTAAGGTTTGTTTTGGGTGTATAAAAATGCTGAATAAAAGGCATAATAGTTTTGCAACTAAAAAATATCAGGAGGAACAAAGTAATGGCAAAAACAAATACAACAAACAAAATGAACAACAAAAACTCTTATTCTTCTATGAATGATGAACAGAGCAAGAACAAGACATCAAACAAAACATCCAATAAGAATGTAAATGGTTCTTCTAACAAAAACACACGTTCAGCAAACGAGAATAGTAACTACTAAAAAGAAATGATCAAATGGAGACGTAAACATAGAAAAGAGTTTACGTCTCCATTTGACATCTGAGAAGATTTCAAATAATATAGAAAAAGGAACCCAAAGTAATCGGAAGCGGGTAATATGGAGGATACATATGGAAAAAATAGAGTTGATCGCACCTTGTCATTTTGGTCTGGAATCAGTGCTCAAAAGAGAAGTGCAGGATTTAGGGTATGAAATTTCCACGGTGGAAGACGGGAGAGTTTCATTTTACGGAGATATAGCGGCAATTTGCCGTGCCAACATTTTCCTTCGAACTGCGGAGCGAGTGCTTCTGAAAGTCGGAAGCTTCAAGGCAGTGACGTTTGATGAGCTATTTGAAAAGACGAAAGAGATTCCGTGGGAGAAGTATATTCCGAAAGACGGGAAATTCTGGATAACGAAGGCGGCTTCTGTGAAGAGCAAGTTGTTTAGTCCTTCGGACATTCAGTCTATCATGAAGAAGGCTATGGTAAACCGTATGAAAGAACATTATCATGCCGATTGGTTTCAAGAAGACGGAGCATCCTATCCGGTTCGTGTTTTTCTAATGAAAGACATAGTGACGGTGGGAATTGATACTTCAGGAGTTTCTCTTCATAAGAGAGGATACCGTCAGTTGCAGAGTAAAGCGCCGATCACAGAGACGCTGGCAGCAGCATTGATCATGCTGACCCCTTGGAAAAAGGACAGAATTCTTGTGGATCCGTTTTGCGGAAGCGGTACATTTCCTATTGAAGCGGCAATGATCGCTGCTAATATAGCCCCTGGTATGAACCGTTCTTTTATAGCAGAAGAGTGGACAAATCTGATACCGAAAAAAGCGTGGTATGATGCGGTAAATGAGGCGAATGATCTTGTGAATGACGATATAGAAGTAGACATTCAGGGATATGATATAGACGGTGCGGTTGTGAAAGCCGCAAGGGAAAATGCAAGGGAAGCAGGAGTGGATCATTTGATCCATTTCCAGGAGAGAGCAGTGAAGGATCTGCGGCATCCGAAAAAATATGGATTTATTATTACAAATCCACCTTATGGAGAACGTCTGGAAGAGAAGGAAAACCTTCCGGGGCTTTATAAGGAGTTTGGAGATAGTTTTAAAAATCTGGATAGCTGGTCCGCTTATATGATCACAAGTTATGAAGATACCGAGAAATATTTTGGAAGGAAGGCCGATAAAAACCGCAAGATTTATAATGGTATGCTGAAGACATACTTTTATCAGTTTTTAGGGCCAAAACCGCCAAGACAGAAGAAGGAGGACCGAGATGGGAAGTAGAATTCTTTTTGCAACAGGTAATCAAGATAAGATGAAAGAAATCAGAATGATTCTTGCAGATCTTGGGATGGAAATTGTGTCTATGAAAGAAGCGGGGATTGACATTGATATTGTAGAAGACGGCAGTACCTTTGAAGAGAATGCTATGATTAAGGCAAAAGCAGTTGCCGAGCTTTCTCCGGAAGACATTGTGCTTGCGGATGATTCGGGGCTTGAAATTGATCATCTGAATAAAGAACCGGGAATTTACTCCGCACGTTATGCCGGCGTGGATACTTCTTATACAATTAAAAATAATATGCTTTTGGAACGCTTAAATGGAGTGCCGGACGAGAAACGTACCGCCAGATTTGTATGTGCTATTGCGGCGGCATTTCCGGATGGAACGGTAGAAACAGTGAGAGGAACGATTGAGGGACGTATCGGGTATGAAATTGCAGGAGAAAATGGATTTGGTTACGATCCGATTTTCTACCTGCCGGAATATGGATGTACAACAGCAGAACTGGATCCGGTCAAGAAAAATGAACTGAGCCACAGAGGAAATGCGCTTCGTGCTATGCGGCCGATTATTGAACGGAAGATGGGATAAATGATGAGAGTGATGATAATAAGCGATACACACGGCCGGCATGAAGCTTTTGACAAAGCGCTCGAACAAGCAGGAGACATTGATATGCTTTTACACCTCGGAGATGTAGAAGGAGGCGAAGAGTATATTGAAGCTGTAGCAGGATGTCCGGTGTGCATGGTAGCAGGGAACAATGATTTCTTTAGTTTTCTTAAGAAAGAAAGAGAATTTACACTTGCAGGTAAGAAAATTTTTATGACTCATGGGCATAATTATTATGTGTCCGTAGGAACAGAAGAAATTCGAAGGGCAGGGTTGGCCAGAGGAGCAGATATTGTTATGTTCGGTCATACACACAGACCTTATTTTGAACAGGACGATAAAATCACGATATTGAATCCGGGGAGTCTTTCCTACCCGCGACAGCCTGGAAGGCAAGGAAGTTATATGATTATGGAAATCAAATCCGATGGACAAGTAGATTTTGAGACATACTATCTGTAGAAAAATCGCGAAAAATGGCGATTTTCCGCGGGGAAAATAAAAAAATAAAAAAAATGAAAAAAGTTGTTGACATTTCCGTGACTTGCATATATAATAGCTATTGTGTCACGGAGATGACAACAAAACAAATAAACAACGGGGTGTGGCTCAGCTTGGCTAGAGCGCCTGGTTTGGGACCAGGAGGCCGCAG
>OFMJ01000409.1_pt1 | contig 47366 bp, 40 predicted proteins | sample 1541801 | NCBI WGS metagenome assembly OFMJ01 (sample SAMN04209234, study PRJEB22552) | human gut metagenome | biome: gut; material: feces | host: Homo sapiens | place: USA: Oklahoma
TGACCCCATGCGTGACAGGCATGTATTCTAACCAACTGAACTAACGCACCAATATTTCATTTTGTCTTCCTTTCAACGCTTTCTCTCTCGATTGCGGGTGCAAAGGTACGCATTATTTTTAAATGTGCAAGCGTTTTGGCAAAAACCATGCAAAAATATTTTCCAAGCATCTCTTCCATCTCTCCCCTCAAATTACGATATTGTTATTATTTTAATCTTTTTCTTAAACTTCTTGTTAGAATATTTAGCTTATTGGCAATAATTCGCTATTTTTGCGCACTCAATAGATTAAAATCGGAAATAAGGGAAAAAGATGAATACAACTGCAAAATTATTGTTGCACTGTCCAGACCAACCGGGCATTTTGGCAGAAGTAACAAACTTTATTACAATTAATAGAGGTAATATTATCTACTTGGACCAATATGTGGATCATGTAGAAAATATATTTTTTATGCGTATAGAATGGGAAATAAAGGATTTCTTTATTCCTAAAGATAAAATAGAAGATTACTTCGAAACATTATATGCCCAGAAATATGGAATGAAATTCCGTCTTTACTTCTCGGATGTAAAGCCAAAGATGGCCATATTTGTGTCCAAGCTGTCCCATTGCCTGTTCGACATGCTGGCACGCTACACCGCCGGAGAATGGAATGTGGAAATACCACTGATTATAAGCAACCATCCCGACCTGCAGCATGTGGCAGAACGCTTCGGCATTCCTTTCTATCTCTTCCCCATTACCAAAGAAAACAAGATGGAACAGGAAAAGGCTGAAATGGAGTTGCTGGCCAAACACAACATCAACTTCATTGTGCTGGCACGCTATATGCAAGTGATCTCCGAACAAATGATTGAAGCATATCCCAACCGCATCATCAACATACACCACTCTTTCCTTCCTGCATTCATTGGGGCCAAGCCTTATCATGCAGCTTTTGAACGAGGAGTGAAAATCATTGGTGCCACCAGCCATTATGTCACCACCGAACTGGATGCCGGACCGATTATTGAACAGGATGTAGTGCGCATCACACACAAGGACACCGTACAGGAACTGGTCAGTAAAGGTAAAGATTTGGAAAAAATAGTCCTTTCTCGCGCTGTCCGGAAACATATTGAACGAAAAGTATTGGCTTATAAAAATAAAACAGTTATCTTTAGCTGATGAAAATTGCTGTCGTAAAATATAATGCAGGAAATATTTACTCCGTAGACTATGCTTTGAAGCGTCTTGGAGTAGAAGCAACCATCACTTCCGACAAGGAAACACTGATGAGTGCCGACAAAGTCATCTTCCCCGGTGTGGGCGAAGCTGAAACAACCATGAACCATCTCCGGAAAAACCGGCTGGATGAAGTGATCAAAAATCTAAAGCAGCCCGTGCTAGGTATCTGCCTGGGAATGCAACTGATGTGCCGGCACTCTGAAGAAGGAAATGCCGACTGTCTGGGCATCTTTGATACAGATGTAAAATTGTTCTGCCCCACACGGCACGAGGACAAAGTGCCGCACATGGGATGGAACACCCTGACCCATACACGCAGCGACCTGTTCAAAGGGTTCATCAAAGAGGAATTTGTGTACTTTGTACATAGTTTCTACGTACCTCTGAACGAGTTCACGGCAGCACAAACGGATTATATCCTCCCCTATAGTTCGGCCTTGCACAAAGATAATTTCTATGCGACACAGTTCCATCCCGAAAAGAGCGGAGCCGTGGGCGAACGAATCCTGAGGAACTTTTTAGAATTGTGAACCGTTACATTATATATAATAATGTATAAGAAGAAATAGATATGATAGAGTTAATTCCTGCCATCGACATTATTGATGGCAAATGCGTCCGTCTTTCTCAAGGAGATTATAACACCCGGAAAGTGTATAACGAAAATCCGGTTGAAGTAGCCAAAGAGTTTGAGGCTCATGGCATTCATCGTCTGCACGTTGTCGATTTGGATGGAGCAGCTTCACACCATGTTGTGAATTACCGTGTACTGGAACAAATCGCCAGCCGTACTTCTCTGATCATTGATTTCGGAGGAGGGATAAAGACAGACGAGGACTTGGTCATCGCTTTTGATAATGGCGCACAAATGGTAACCTTGGGCAGTGTAGCTGTAAAAAATCCCGAACTTTTCAAGAAATGGCTGGAACAATACGGAAACGAGAAAATCATTCTGGGAGCTGACGTAAAGGAAAACAGAATTTCCGTCAATGGCTGGAAAGAGGAAAGCCAACAGGAACTGATTCCTTTTTTGAAAGATTATACCAAAGAAGGTATTTTCAAAGTGTTGTGTACCGACATCAGCCGTGACGGAATGTTGCAAGGGCCTTCCGTTGAATTATATCAGCAAATTCTGAAGGAATTTCCGGACATGCATCTGATAGCCAGCGGAGGAGTAAGCTGCATACAGGATATTATCAACCTGGAAATAGCCAAAGTCCCGGCAGTTGTTTTCGGAAAGGCGTTATACGAGGGAAAAATCACACTGAAGGAACTAAACCGTTTCATGTAAAAGCAAATTATGTTAGCAAAAAGAATCATACCTTGCCTGGACATCAAAGACGGGCAAACCGTAAAGGGAACCAACTTCGTAAACTTACGTCAGGCAGGTGACCCCGTAGAACTGGGACGCGCCTACAGTGAGCAAGGAGCTGATGAACTGGTCTATCTTGACATCACTGCCAGCCATGAAGGACGCAAAACTTTTACCGATTTGGTAAAACGGGTAGCGGCTAATATCAACATCCCCTTTACCGTGGGAGGAGGCATCAACGAACTAAGCGACGTAGACCGACTGCTGAGCGCGGGAGCCGACAAAGTATCCATTAACTCATCGGCCATCCGCAACCCGGACTTAGTGGATGAGATTGCCAAACATTTCGGTTCACAGGTGTGTGTGGTAGCCATTGACGCCAAGCAGACCGGAACGAATTGGAAATGCTACTTGAACGGTGGCCGGATTGAAACGGACAAATGCCTGTTTGACTGGGCCAAAGAGGTAAATAATCGTGGCGCAGGCGAAATACTCTTCACCAGCATGAACCACGACGGAGTAAAAAACGGCTACGCCAACGAAGCCCTCTCCACTTTGGCTGATTCACTGACTATCCCTGTCATCGCATCAGGCGGCGCCGGGTGCATGGAACATTTCCGCGATACATTTGTAAACGGAAAAGCGGACGCTGCATTAGCTGCCAGCGTTTTTCATTTCGGAGAGATTAAAATTCCCGAATTAAAACAGTATCTTTGCAAGCAGGGAATTAATGTGAGATTATAACTTTGTTTTTAATCGCATCAAAATCTGTTTCCGTTGCCATCCCTAAACAGGATGAAGAACCGGCAAACGGTCTTCAGATACTCCATTCCACAGAGAATGACGATGCTGATGATTTTTTAAACAAGTTCTATACAACACGGATAATATAACAATAAAAATATAGGAAAATGGATTTGAATTTCGAAAAAATGAACGGGCTGATCCCCGCCATCATACAAGACAACAGCACTAACAAAGTACTGATGCTAGGGTTTATGAATGAAGAAGCATACCGGAAAACAGTGGAAACCGGCAAAGTCACCTTCTTCAGCCGCACCAAGAACCGTCTGTGGACAAAAGGGGAGGAAAGCGGAAATTTCCTGAATGTAGTTTCCATGAAAGAGGATTGTGACAAGGACACCTTGCTGATTAAAGCAAACCCTGCAGGTCCCGTATGCCATACCGGAACAGACACCTGCTGGGGAGAAGAAAACAAAGAGGACATCATGTTCCTGAAAGAATTACAGGATTTCATTGACAAACGTCATGAGGAAATGCCCGCTGGTTCTTACACCACCAGCCTGTTCGAATCCGGTATCAACAAAATGGCACAGAAAGTAGGCGAAGAAGCTGTGGAAACAGTTATTGAAGCCTGCAACGGAACCGATGAACGACTTATCTATGAAGGAGCCGATCTGATATACCATATAATAGTACTGCTCACCTCAAAAGGGTATCGCATCGAAGACCTTGCCCGTGAATTGAAAGAACGTCATAGCGCTACGTGGAAAAAACACTAAAATGATGGACGGGCCTCTCATTCGATATAAAAACGTACACATCAACCAACAAGAATTAAGCGTATTGGAAGATGTGAATCTGGAACTGGACAAAGGGGAATTTGTTTACCTCATCGGAAAAGTCGGCTCCGGAAAGACGTCATTGCTGAAAACGATTTACGGCGAACTGGACATACAGTCGGGAGAAGCCGAGGTGCTGGGCTACAACATGACTGACATCAAGCGAAAACATATTCCCGAACTGCGCCGCCGTCTGGGCATTGTCTTCCAAGATTTCCAGTTGCTGACAGACCGCACCGTACACGCCAATCTCAGCTTTGTGCTACGCGCTACCGGATGGACAAACAAAGCAACCATCAAGGCACGCATCGAAGAAGTATTGGACCAAGTGGGAATGACCGGCAAAGGATACAAAATGCCCAACGAACTGTCGGGCGGCGAGCAGCAACGCATCGTTATCGCCCGCGCCATCCTGAACCGGCCGGACATTATACTGGCCGACGAACCGACCGGCAACCTGGACACAGAAACAGGCCGCAAAATTGTAGAGCTTCTGAAATCCATCTGTGCCACAGGTTCAGCCATCGTGATGACCACCCATAATCTGCACCTCTTGTCAGAGTATCCGGGAGTTGTCTATCGCTTCGAAAACCATCATATTAAAGAAGTGACAAACGAATACTGCACTTTTTCTCGCTAAAATGCTGATTTTTGCAGTCTTATTTGTATATTTGCACGCTAATTATCAATATAGGAACAATTAAAATACGAAACGAAAAATGAAAGTTTTAAAGTTTGGAGGTACTTCGGTAGGTTCTGCACAAAGAATGAAAGAAGTAGCCAAATTAATTACCGACGGTGAACAGAAAATTGTTGTACTTTCAGCCATGTCTGGAACTACAAACACGTTGGTTGAAATTTCGGATTATCTGTATAAGAAAAATCCCGAAGGTGCGAATGAAATCATTAACAGACTGGAGGCTAAATATAAACAGCATGTTAATGAACTTTATTCTACTGACGAGTATAAACAGAAAACACAGGGATTCATAAAGGCACAGTTCGATTATATTCGTTCGTATACAAAAGATATTTTCACACTGTTCGAAGAAAAAGTAATCCTGGCACAAGGAGAGCTGATCTCTACCAACATGGTCACCAACTATTTACAGGAACAGGGAGTCAATGCTATTCTGCTTCCAGCACTGGAGTTCATGCGCACGGACAAAAACTCGGAACCCGATCCCGTATATATTAAGGAGAAACTGGCCGCACAGCTGGAGATACATCCGGATGCTGAAATCTATATCACGCAAGGATTTATCTGCCGTAACGCCTACGGTGAAATTGACAACTTGCAACGTGGTGGAAGCGACTATACCGCATCACTGATCGGTGCCGCTGTAAATGCCTCCGAAATCCAGATATGGACAGACATTGACGGTATGCACGATAACGACCCGCGCATTGTGGACAAAACTTCTCCCGTACGCCACCTGCATTTCGAAGAAGCTGCCGAGCTGGCCTACTTTGGCGCGAAAATTCTGCACCCCACCTGCATACAGCCTGCCAAATATGCCAATATTCCCGTCCGTCTGCTTAATACAATGGAACCAGCAGCTCCGGGCACATTGATTTCCAACGATACGGAAAAAGGTAAAATCAAAGCGGTTGCCGCCAAAGACAATATCACTGCCATCAAGATCAAATCGAGCCGCATGTTGCTGGCCCACGGCTTCTTGCGCAAAGTATTCGAAATCTTTGAGAGCTATCAGACTTCCATCGACATGATCTGTACTTCAGAAGTCGGCGTTTCCGTATCCATTGATAACACCAAGCACCTGAATGAAATACTGGATGACTTGAAGAAATATGGTACAGTAACCGTAGACAAGGATATGTGCATCATCTGTGTTGTCGGTGACTTGGAATGGGAAAATGTAGGTTTTGAGGCCAAAGCGCTGGACGCCATGCGCGACGTACCGGTACGTATGATCTCATTCGGCGGTAGCAACTACAATATTTCTTTCCTGATCCGTGAAGAAGACAAGAAAAAAGCATTGCAGTCATTAAGCGATCATTTATTCAACAATAAATAATTTCTACTGTAGGGGCGGATTGAATCCGCCCGAATGCATCTCACTGTATAAAGTAGGTGTTTTCGGGTGAATTTAATTCGCTCCTGCTCATAAAAACAAAATACAATATGAAAGGAACATTCCCCGTAAACAAGTTCAGAGAGTTGGAGACTCCCTTCTACTATTACGATGTCAATGTGCTGCGAGAAACCTTGTCGTGCATCAATAAGGAAGCCGGCAAATACAATAATTTCTGCGTGCATTACGCTGTGAAGGCCAATGCCAACCACAAAGTTCTGACAATTATCCGCGAAAGCGGTCTGGGAGCCGACTGTGTAAGTGGCGGAGAAATCCGCGCAGCCATTAAGGCCGGATTCCCGACAAACAAAATAGTCTATGCAGGCGTAGGCAAGACAGACTGGGAAATTAACCTGGGATTGGATTATGATATCTTCTGCTTCAACGTAGAGTCTGTACCCGAACTGGAAATCATCAACGAACTGGCTGCCGCCAAAGGCAAGACAGCCCGTGTAGCTTTCCGTATCAACCCGAATGTAGGTGCGCATACCCATGCAAATATCACCACCGGACTGGCTGAGAACAAATTCGGTATCAGCATGGAAGATATGAACAAAGTGATTGATATGGCCGAAACACTGCCTCATGTAAAATTTGTAGGCTTACACTTCCACATCGGTTCTCAGATTCTGGATATGGGTGATTTTGTGGCCTTGTGCAACCGTGTAAACGAGCTACAGGAAAAACTATATGCCCGCCAAATCATAGTAGAGCATATCAATGTAGGCGGCGGCCTGGGTATAGATTACTCCCACCCCAACCGTCAGGCCATCCCCAACTTCGCGGAATACTTTGCCACCTATCACAAGCATTTGAAACTACGCCCCCAACAGACTTTACATTTCGAACTGGGACGTGCTGTGGTAGGACAGTGCGGCAGCCTCATCAGCAAAGTGATTTACGTCAAGCAAGGAACCAACAAACAATTCGCCATTCTGGATGCCGGCATGACCGACTTGATTCGTCCTGCCCTTTATCAGGCATATCACAAAATAGAGAACATCACTTCGGAAGAACCCATAGAAGCATACGATGTGGTAGGTCCTATCTGCGAATCATCCGACGTATTCGGCAAAGCCATCGACTTGAACAAAGCACACCGTGGCGACCTCTTCGCCCTCCGCTCAGCAGGAGCGTATGGTGAAATCATGGCATCGGCTTACAATTGCCGTACATTGCCCAAAGGATATACTTCGGAAGAGTTAGTATAAACCAACTGCTTTGGATATAAAGAAACGGCGGCGCTTTATGTATACGGCGGCGCTTTATGTATAAAGCGCCGCCGTTTCTTTATCTATCTCCCGGAATAAAATCTTCTTTTATAAACTCATCATACACACGTTGCGGATGATCTGCTTTGGAGAATCCATTATTACCAAAATTCAGTTCACGAAACTTCTTCAGTTTCAAGTTACCTTCCGCATACTCACGCAAGGTTTTCTGCTTACCTCCCAATATGGAACTATCCAGTACCTCGCATTCCAATAAATTTTCCTTCGGAGTAAAATATTCACGAAAGCATCCTTTTAACATTAAATTATAATTAAAATTGGACTTTTGAATAAATAAAGAATATTCACCCTGCCACAATTCAATTATTTGCTGTATTTTTGCACGTTTTTAATACAGATCATGCATGGAACTATTCACCATAGATACAATCTTACCGGCTGTTTCGGGAGTCCTGTTCACCGCACAGGCCATTTACCATTTAGGGCTATATAGCAAACTATACACTCACAGTAAAGAAACGGCATATACCACCGATGTAAATACCGAAAATCCTCCGCTGTCTGTCATCATCGTAGCAAAAGACGCTGCCGGTGAATTACAAGAAAACCTTCCATTCATTTTAGAGCAAGACTATCCGGAATTCGAAGTGATTGTGATTTACGACCGCTCGGCGGATGATTGTGACGACACCTTGAAATTACTGGAAGACAAATACCCTCATCTCTATCATACCTTTATCCCCGAAAGCGCACGCTATATCAGTCATAAGAAGCTGGGAATAACAATGGGCATCAAAGCCAGCCGTCATGAATGGCTGGTATTTACCGAACCCAATTGCCGGCCGCAAAGCAATCAATGGCTGAAACAGATGGCACGCAATTTCACACCTGCCACCGAAATCGTTTTAGGATACAGCAACTACGAAAAAGTACCGGGATGGCTGAATAAGAAAATCACTTTCGACACGTTGCTGAACTCGATGCGTTATTTGGGTATGGCCGTTTCCGGACATCCCTATATGGGTACAGGACGGAATCTGGCTTATCGGAAAGCGCTGTACTACAAGCAGAAAGGATTTGCCTCCCACCTGAATCTGCAACGCGGAGAGGATGATTTGTTCATCAATGAAACGGCCCATGCGCACAATACACGAGTCGAGTCCAGCCCCGAAAGCCTGATGCGAATCGTAATGCCCAAATATAAAAGAATATGGTGTGAGGAGAAAATAAGCTATGCGGCTACCAGCCGATTGTTCAAGGGAGCAGCCCGTTATATCATGGGATTCGAAACTTGCAGCAGGCTGTTGTTTTATGCGGCCATCATCGCCACTATGACCGTCAGTATTCTTTCCCATCAATGGATTATTTTAGGTATTGCCGTTTTGTTGTGGGCAACCCGTTTCATGATGCAACTGATTGTTTTCAGAAAAACCGCCAAAGTTCTTGGTGAGCGGAAGTTCTGCGCATTACTCCCTGTTTTCGATTTTCTTCAACCCGTATGGAATGGGGTATTCAAACTACAACGCAAGTTCAGACGGAAAAATGAGTTTATGAGAAAATAAAAAGAGAATGAAACCAGACAATCAAACAGTTCCTCCTCCACATAATCACTGCCTGCAAAAGAAACGGAAGAGCATTCATTGCGAAATTTAACAGGATTACTCCGATTTCTATCCCCAAACGTTGCCGAACTCTTTTTATTTTACTATGTTTGCAACTATCGAAATGTACAGTTCCGAAATGGGCATTTCGGAACTGTACATTTCGATAATAGTTAAAACATTGATTATATGAAGTTCTATAACCGAGAAAAAGAAATTAAGTTGCTGGCTAAGATACAAGAAGCCGCAGAAGAGAATGCTCAAATGGTAACCCTGATGGGGCGCAGACGAATTGGGAAGACGAAACTTCTATTTCATGCCACCCAAGACACTCCTACCCTATATTTCTTCGTTGCCCGTAAAGCCGAGCCATTATTGTGCCGAGACTTTATAGATGAAATAACTTCAGTACTCCAGTTGCCCATTTATGGTGAGATTCAAGACTTCAGAACTATATTCCAACTGCTAATGGACTATTCTAAAACAATGAAATTCAATTTAGTCATTGATGAATTTCAGGAGTTTTATACAATCAATCCATCTGTTTACAGCGATATGCAGCATCTTTGGGATAGAAATAAAGACGACAGTCACATTTGTTTATTTCTATGCGGTTCCATCTATTCATTAATGCATCGAATTTTTGAAGGCAGTCATGAACCGTTATTCGGCAGAGCCACCCAACAGATTTTCCTAAAGCCTTTTAGTACCATCACACTTAAACAAATATTATCAGAGAATAACCCCGGATACACTTCAGAGGATTTATTAGCATTCTATACCTTCACCGGTGGAGTAGCAAAATATGTAGAATTATTCGTTGATAACAAAGCTTTGACACATCATAAAATGATAAAATTGATGTGTCAGGAAAATTCTCCTTTCCTTTCAGAAGGCAAGAATATATTAATCGAAGAATTTGGCAAAGAGTACACCATCTATTTCTCTATCTTATCATGCATAGCCAACGGCTTCACAGCTCGGACAGCCATAGAAAGCTATTTACAACGTGAAATTGGAGGATATCTAACCCGTTTGGAAAACGATTTCAATATCATAAAGAAACGTATTCCCATGTTCAGCAAAGCAGAAAGCCGCAATGTACGATACGAAATAGAAGACAATTTTCTCCGCTTCTGGTTCCGTTTTTTCTATAAATATATTCGCTATATCGAGGCGGGTGCATTAGAGAAACTACAGGAAATCATCATAAGGGACTATCCTACCTTCAGTGGTCATGCTCTGGAAGAATATTTCAAGTGCAGATTTCGCGAGAAAGGCGAATTTACCACTTTGGGAGGTTATTGGAATAGAAAGGGAGAGGATGAAATCGACCTGATCGCTTTAGATGAAATTGAAAAAAAGGCAGTTGTTGCAGAAATCAAGCGGAACAGACAGAATATCAAGATGGATGCATTGATGTTGAAAGGAACAGCTATTCAAAAAGAGTTGAAGGGGTATTCGGTAGAATATAGAGGATTGGATATGGAGGATATGTAGACAGCAAATCACCCTAATCATAGTAAAACCCCTTATTTATAGACATTCCGGCAAACATGTCATTTTTTGAAGGAGACGAAATGCCAAAGTCAGGAAAAAAGAGTCCAATGTTATCATTCATACACTTATTTAAATTATCTTTGCAGATAAGAAATCGTATTACAAGAGCATCTTGCAAATAGAGACAGACTGACAATATGAAAAGATCAATAAAACATTTGCCCAAACGCACGCAGGAAGAACTGGCGGTGCTACAGGAGTTGATATTGAAATATCTCGTGAATGTGCGTATGATTATCCTGTATGGGAGTTATGCGCGCGGAGAGCACGTCATCTGGGATGAAACATACGATGAACACGGAGTGCTTACCTACTACCAGAGTGATTTGGATATTCTGGTGATATGTGATACTGGCGATGTAAATAAAGCCGAGAATCATGCGCGTACCTATATCCTCCCAAAGTATGAGATGCGAATGGAAGGAAGGCGGCATCCGGCACCTCCGCAAATTATTGTGGAAAACACAGTGGGCATAAACCGGGCAATAAGGAGAAAGCATTATTTCTTTTATGAGATAATAAAAGATGGCATTCTGTTTTATGACGACGGCATGTTCCAGTTTGGCAAACCGAAGAGGTTGCCGTATCGGGAAATCAAGCAATATGCAAGGGAAGAATATGAAGGATGTTTTGATATGGCAGAAAGTTTTTTAAAATCCGGTCATACCGCCTGCAAAGATAGTAATTTTAAATATGGCTCATTTGAATTGCATCAGGCCTGTGAACGCTTCTATAAAACGTATTTGCTTGTTCATAGCGCCACTCGCCCTAAATCTCATAAACTGGAGGTGATGGGAGCGATGGCAAAGAGCCGTTCACGAGAGTTCGCGAATGTGTTTCCAATAAATACCCCCGAGGAGAAAGAGGCGTTTGATAAATTATGTCGTGCGTATATCGAAGCACGATACAGCCGGGATTTCACCGTCAGCAAAGACCAATATGAGTATATGCTGACACGTACCGAGATGCTGCGCAAGGTGACTATCCGTGAGTGCACTGCACGCATGGCATATTATGACAAGATGATAGAGAAAGAGGAGAAAAGAAAAGGATAAAAATCAAAGAGAATCATCCGCATTCGTGGATAAAAAGAAAAGCATCTCTTTTTTGTGTTGATTTATCCGCAGTTTGCAAATAGTTACAATCATACGTTATTCAGTACTACGGCTGTTTTTGATGCTTATCAAAGGATTTGGGCAGGAGGTGTACTTGCTATGGACTTATATGGCCAATTCAATAGCAGCCACACACCCTGGACTTTGCGCGAGGAACTGGGTAGCGGAGCAGACCGGATGCGCGGCTACTATGGCGGTCGCTACATAGACTCCAATCAGATGACAGTACAGATGGAGTTAAGACAACACATCTATGGCAGACTGGGATGTGTGGCATGGATAGGCGGAGGCACAGTTTTTCCTTCATTCAGCAAGTTAAGGCTTGCACACATATTACCCAATTATGGATTAGGCTTAAGGTTTGAATTCAAACATCATGTAAATATCCGCATTGATTATGGTTTTGGAAAAGAAACCGGAGGATTTGTGTTTCAATTTGCAGAAGCATTCTGATAGTTGAAGAATTGGTGGAATTACCTATGAAACTATTCCGGATATTTTAATGGGAAAAAGTCACCGGATAAAATCAAGAAAAAAGTAAGTCAACTTCATGGGCAAAGTAAGTTAACTTAGTTGGGCAATGAAGTTAACTTAGTTTGCCCATGAAGTTGACTTACTTGCTTATTCAAAACGAATAGACTTTGCCGGATGAATACGCGTCACCAAATAGGACGGTCCGATAAGCATCAATACCGATACCAACAAGGTACAGATATTCAGCAACAAATAAATCCAGATATTGAATTCAACAGGAACCCGATCTACATAATAAGTGGCAGGGTCCAGCTTGAAAAGATGAAATTGAGACTGGATGAAGCACAATACCACCCCGATGATATTCCCCCATAACATCCCCCTGCCTATCAAAAATACGGAGAAACTGAGGAATATCTTACGAATGGCCAAATTATCAGCACCCAATGCCTTCAGTACCCCGATCATATTGGTACGCTCCAAAATGATAATCAGCAGACCCGATATCATGGTGAATCCGGCCACCCCCGTCATGAGAAACAGAATGACCCACACATTCATATCCAGTAAATCCAGCCATGCAAATATCTGAGGATTGGCTTCTTCCACCGTCTGAGTATAGTAAGTACCCCCGTATGCATCCACCTGCGTATCCACCCGGATACGGATTTCCTCTTTCACCGGCTCCAACCGGCCATACTCATTCACTGCCAGTTCTATACCGCTCACCTGCCCTTTCTGCCAACTATTCAAACGGTTCACCGTATATAAGTCGGTTATCAGGAACAAATCATCGTATGCGGAAAAATTGGTCTGATAGATGCCTGCGACAGTAAGCCGGCGGGCACGCACATTGTCCTCTATATAATAGGTATAGATTTTATCACCCAGTTTCAGATGAAGTTTGTCGGCAATGGTGCGAGACACCAGTACCTTATTGGTAGAGGCCGTATCCGAGAAAACAGGAATTTCCCCCTCCTGCAAATGACGCTTCAAAAACGTCCAGTCGTATTCATGAGCAACACCTTTCAGCACCATTCCCTGAAAGCTGTCGTCTGTCATAATCATCCCCGGCTTGGTAGAATAGCGCTGCACGTGCTTCACCCCGTCCAGTGTTTTCAACAGATGGAGCAAGCTGTCGTTGGCAACGATGGGAACTGTCTGATAAGATTGCTGGGAGTCGAAATTGGTTATCATGATATCGGAACCCAAGCCTACCACCTTGTCGCGTACCTCATGCTTGAAGCCGATCACCACCGCTACCGACACAATCATGACGGCCAGCCCGATGGCTATGCCCAGCATAGCAATGCGGACGGCAGGCTTGGACACCTCTTTTCCACCCTCATTGCTGCGATAGATACGTCTGGCAATAAAGAGCTTCCAATCCATATCAATCTTCCACTCTTCCGGGATATGCTTCCAATGCCTTACGCAGTACGAACAGCGCACGGACCAGATCCTCTTTCTTCAACACGTAGGCAATACGCACCTCGTTGCGGCCCGCACCCGGAGTGGTATAGAATCCGGCAGCCGGAGCCATCATGACCGTTTCGCCCTCATAGTTGAATTCCGACAGACACCATGCACAGAACTTTTCACTGTCGTCCACCGGCAATTTGGCAACCGTATAGAAGGCTCCCATCGGTATGGGCGAATAAACACCCGGAATGCGGTTCAACCCATCAATCAGGCACTTGCGGCGTTCCACGTATTCGTCATACGTCTCGCGTGTGTATTCTTCGGGGGCATCCAATGAAGCCTCGGCAGCAATCTGACCGATCAAAGGAGGACTCAGACGTGCCTGGCAGAATTTCATGACGGCATTTCTCACTTCCTTATTCTTGGTAATCAACGCACCGATACGGATACCACATTCGGAATAACGTTTGGATACCGAGTCGATCAGCACCACATTTTCTTCGATGCCTTCCAGATGGCAGGCAGAAATATAAGGAGAGCCGGTATAGATAAACTCGCGGTAAACTTCATCCGAAAACAGATAGAGATCATACTTCTTCACCATGTCACGAATCTGGTTCATCTCGCGACGGGTATACAGGTAACCGGTCGGATTATTCGGATTACAAATCAAAATAGCTTTTGTGCGTTCGTTTATCAACTCCTCGAACTTCTCCACTTTCGGCAGGGAGAACCCTTCCTCTATGGTAGTCGTCACCGTGCGGATCACAGCTCCGGCCGAAATGGCAAATGCCATATAGTTGGCGTAGGCAGGCTCCGGCACAATGATCTCATCCCCCGGATTCAGACAACTCAGAAAAGCGAACAACACCGCCTCCGAGCCTCCGGTAGTGATGATGATATCATCAGCAGATAAATTGATATCATACTTTTTATAATAACCCACCAGTTTCTCGCGGTAACTGCGGTATCCTTGGCTGGGACTATATTCCAAAACGGTACGGTCAATATTACGAATCGCATCAAGGGCCGCTCGCGGAGTGGGCAGGTCGGGCTGACCGATATTCAGGTGATAGACATGAATTCCTCTCTGTTTTGCAGCATCGGCCAGCGGTGCCAATTTGCGAATTGGCGATGCGGGCATCTCGTTTCCTCTGATGGATATTATTGGCATAATGTTATAAAAATTATTTAATCGAAGTGCAAAGATAGACTTTCGCAACCAACCGAGCAAACAATTAATTAAGAATTTAAATCTTTGTTATCTTAATGCGCATTTTTTAGGGTTATTAAAAAAAAACATGTAAGTTTGTTCCAGTAAAACAAAGCAAAATAACAAATGAATCTATACCTGATAACATTCCAGTCCGCCTTGAACAGAATTGAATCTGTATATGATTGCCATAAAGATTTATTTGTGGAAATCGAGAAGTTTTTCACGCTTCATCTGGTACCTTATACAGAGGCTGCAAGTATTCCGGCAGATGCCTACCGTATGGCTTTCATCGCTTCGGGCGGAGTAGAAAAGATAGTCACACAGCACTTCGAGCTACTTCCCTATCCTATCCATCTGCTGACCGACGGACAACAAAATTCACTGGCCGCTTCCTTGGAAATCGCCACATGGATACGCAACAAAGGGATGAAAGTACATATCATCCACGGCACCATCCCCAACATGGTGAAGCAACTGATAGACCACCACAAGGCTTTTGCCGCCCAGCGAGAAGTGAGAGGGAAACGAATCGGAGTGGTGGGATATTCTTCCCCATGGCTGGTGGCCAGCAATGTAGATTATCTGCTTGCCAAGCGCCGCTGGGGAGTGGAATTCATTGATATCCCCATGGAGGAGGTGTACTGCCTGTTTTATCAGATAAAGGATGATGATATAGGATATGAGGCGTCCGTATTCGCCAACCGTGCCATTGCCTGCCGGGAAGGGACTCCGGAAGACCTGCTGAAAGCCATGCGGCTTTACCGGGCGGTGAAAATTATCTGTGAGAAGAAAAAGCTGGATGCAGTGACCCTCTCCTGCTTCTCACTGATTGAGAAATTAGGAACTACCGGATGCCTGGCGCTTGCCTTGCTGAACGACGATGGCATTCCGGCCGGATGTGAAGGAGACTTGCAATCCATTTTCACCCTGCTCATCGCCAAAACCCTGACCGGACAGGCAGGATTTATGGCCAACCCGGCATTCATCAATGACGACCTGAACGAAATAGTGGTAGCCCATTGTACGATTGCCACCCAAATGGTGGACCGGTTTATCATCCGGAATCATTTTGAGACGGAAAGCGGGATAGCCATACAGGGTATTCTGCATCCGGGAGGCATCACGATGATAAAATGCGCCGGAGAATGCCTGGACGAGTATTTCGTATCCACCGGCCAGCTGATAGAGAACACCAACTATATCAATGCCTGCCGCACGCAGGTGAGAATCAAACTGGACAAACCCGTAGACTACTTTATGCGTAATCCTTTGGGCAACCATCACATTATATTAATGGGAGATCATGAGAAGGTGATTCATGAGTTCATGCAATTGAACAGCTGCAAACTAGTAGAATAAAAAATGAGACTGACAGAGCCGGCATCAGCAGAGGGAAGGTAAAAGAATAGATATCAAACCTCACAGCCGAAAGTCCGAGTCCCTTGTTTCCTATCAGAAAGCATGAAGAATTTAAGTAAAATTGAAGACGAAGATTAAATAAATTGTATCTTTGTATCCAATTTAATATTCAATAAAACAATAAACTTTTATGATGCATACTTGGTTTGAATGTAAGATACGTTACGAAAAAGTCATGGAAAACGGCATGAACAAGAAAGTAACGGAACCCTATTTGGTTGACGCGCTGAGCTTTACTGAGGCAGAAGCACGTATTATTGAAGAAATCACTCCGTATATCAGCGGTGAGTTCACGGTTTCGGACATCAAACGCGCCAACTACAGCGAGCTGTTCCCCTCTGAAGAAGATGCGGCCGACCGCTGGTTTAAGTGCAAGCTGTTCTTCATCACGCTGGACGAAAAAAGCGGAGCAGAGAAAAAGACCTCCACTACCGTACTGGTACAAGCTTCCGACCTTCGCGACGCTGTCAAGAAACTGGACGAAGGAATGAAAGGCACAATGGCAGACTACGTGATTGCATCCGTAGCCGAAACCGCCATCATGGATGTTTATCCATACGAAGCCGAGCCGGATGTAAAACCTGAATTTCCGGATGCCGGAAAAACCGAATAAAGTCTGATTAAGAAATAGAAAGTATAACAATAATGAGCATTCAAGCAAACTTAAAAGAAGTTCTTTCCGAACTGCCTGCGGGTGTCCGTCTGGTGGCCGTGTCCAAATTCCATCCCAACGAGGCATTGGAAGAGGCGTATGCCGCCGGTCAGCGTATTTTCGGTGAGAGCCACGTGCAGGAAATGACTCAGAAATATGAAACGCTGCCCAAAGACATTGAATGGCATTTCATCGGCCACCTGCAAACGAACAAAGTCAAATACATGGCTCCCTATGTAGCTATGATACATGCCATTGACTCGTATAAATTATTGGCCGAAGTCAATAAACAAGCCGCCAAAGTCCATCGCGTCATCCCTTGTTTATTGCAGATACATATCGCCCAAGAGGAAACAAAATTCGGTTTCTCCTTTGACGAGTGCAGAGAAATGCTGAATGCAGGCAGATGGAAGGAGCTGAAAAACGTCCGTCTGTCAGGAGTGATGGGCATGGCGACCAATGTGGATGACGACGAACAAATCAAAAGAGAATTTTGTTCCTTAAATACATTCTTCAAAGAAATCAGGCAGAGCTATTTTGCTGATTCAGCATACTTCAAGGAAATTTCCATGGGGATGTCACACGATTATCCGCTGGCGGTGGAAGCTGGAAGTACGCTGGTCAGAGTAGGAAGCAGGATCTTTGGAGAACGAAACTATTAAAACTACTATTTATATGACTCAATTAAAAACCACCTTTGCCGGGTTGTCACTGCGCAATCCTATTATCATCAGCAGTTCCAGCCTTACAAACAGCGCTGAGAAGAACAAGAAACTGGAACTGGCAGGCGCCGGAGCCATTGTCTTGAAATCTGTTTTCGAAGAACAGATCATGATGGAAGCACATCACATGGCTACATACAGTTCTCCCGAAGGAGATGACTACTTGAGCACATACGTACGCTCTCATGCTCTGAACGAATATATTTCATTGATTGAACAGACTAAAAAACTTTGCACCATTCCTGTCATTGCCAGCATCAACTGCTTCAGTAACTCAGAATGGACGGACTTTGCCCGTACCGTGGAAGCAGCAGGCGCCGACGCACTGGAAATCAACATTCTTTCCCTGCAGACCGAAAAAGAATATCAATGCGGTTCTTTCGAACAACGCCACATTGATATCGTAAGCAGCATCAAAAAACAGGTTTCCATCCCCGTCATTGTGAAACTGGGCAGCAACCTGACCAACCCCATCGCATTAATCAACCAGCTTTATGCCAACGGAGCCAATGCAGTGGTATTGTTCAACCGCTTCTATCAGCCGGATATCAACATTGACACCATGACCTATTCTGCAGGCGATGTGTTCAGCACTCCTGCCGATTTGTCCAACGGATTGCGCTGGACGGCTATCGCTTCGGCACAAGTGCCCCAGATAGATTACGCTATCTCGGGTGGTGTGCACGATGGAAAAGCGATTGTCAAAGCAATTCTGGCAGGCGCTTCGGCCGTAGAACTGTGCAGCGTCATCTACCAAAAAGGCAATGAGGCCATTGCAGATATGACAAATGAACTGACTCAATGGATGGACCGTCAGGGACACAAAAACATCAGCGAGTTCAAGAGCTCGATGAACGCACTGTCCACCGGAGCCAGCAATCCGTTCGAACGTACACAGTTCATGAAATATTTCAGCAGTAAAGAGTAGGATGAAGTGGAGCGGTTAGTGATTAGTGGTTAGTGATTAATGTCCATGCGGCATCACAGCGCAACTCACTAATCACTAACCATTAACCACTAATCACTATTTTTTCCTCCAGTTTAATTTGTATGCTCCAAAGAAAGTCTTATATTTGCACATTTGATTAATGTTTGTGCAAATATAAACAAAAAGAGTTATACAATGGAGCAGAGTTTTATTGCCTTCCTGGAAGACAGCATAAAGAAAAACTGGGATTTGGATGCCCTGACAGATTATAAAGGTGCCACATTACAATATAAAGATGTAGCCCGCAAAATAGAAAAGCTACACATCATTTTTGAGTTAAGCGGCATCAAGCAAGGAGACAAGATAGCAGTCTGTGGCCGCAACAGTTCCCATTGGGGGGTTACTTTCCTGGCTGCCGTCACCTACGGAGCGATCATTGTCCCCATTCTTCACGAATTCAAATCGGACAACATTCATAATATAGTCAATCATTCCGAAGCACGCCTGCTGATGGTAGGCGATATGGTATGGGAGAATCTGAATGAAAACGCCATGCCACTGCTAGAAGGAGTCATCTTGATGAATGACTACACGTTGTTAGTGTCCCGCAGTTCCAAGTTGGACTATGCACGCGATCACCTGAACGAGCTGTTCGGAAAGAAATATCCGCGCAATTTCCGCCGGGAACACGTCAGCTACCGCCGGGACACACCGGAAGAACTGGCCGTGATCAATTACACCTCCGGCACCACCAGTTATTCCAAAGGAGTGATGATTCCTTACCGCGCATTATGGTCGAATACCCAGTTCGCTTTCGATGTCTTGAAAATGAATCCGGGTGACAAGCTGGTTTCCATGCTCCCTATGGCACACATGTACGGACTGGCTTTCGAGTTCCTTTATGAATTCTGCGTGGGATGTCATATTTATTTCCTGACCCGTACTCCCAGTCCGAAAATCATCTTCCAGGCCTTTTCCGAGGTAAAACCCAATCTGGTAGTGGCCGTTCCATTGATTATTGAGAAAATCATCAAGAAGAACGTACTGCCCAAACTGGAGACTCCGGCTATGAAGATTTTGCTGAAAGTCCCTATCATCAATGATAAAATCAAGGCCACAGTCCGTGAACAGATGATTAATGCTTTCGGAGGCAATTTCTATGAAATTATTGTCGGAGGCGCTGCCTTCAATCAAGAAATAGAACAGTTCCTGAAGAGCATAGATTTTCCTTATACCGTGGGATATGGCATGACCGAATGTGCCCCGATTATCTGTTATGAGGATTGGAAATATTTCAAGATGGGTTCTTGCGGAAAGGCGGCTCCCCGTATGGAAGTCAAGGTATTGAGTCCCGACCCCGAAAATATAGTAGGTGAAATCGTGTGCAAAGGGCCTAATGTGATGCTGGGCTATTACAAGAATCCCGAAGCTACCGCCGAAGTGATAGACAAGGACGGATGGTTGCATACCGGCGACCTGGGTGTTATAGACGCGGAAGGCAACGTTACCATAAAGGGGCGCAGCAAAAATATGCTGTTAGGCCCGTCGGGACAGAACATTTATCCGGAAGAGATTGAAGATAAACTGAATAACATGCCGTTCGTCTCGGAAAGTATTATCATACAGCAGGCAGACAGCAGACTGGCAGCCTTGGTTTATCCCGATTTCGACGATGCCTTTGCTCATGGAATGGATAACGATGCGATAGCACAGGCTATGGAAGAGAACCGCATCAACCTGAATACAGAACTTCCTGCATATTCACAGATAGCCCGTGTGAAAATCTATCCGGAAGAGTTCGAGAAAACACCTAAAAAGAGCATCAAGCGTTTCTTGTATCAAGAAGTAAAATAACGCTTGACAGAGAAAAAGAACCTGCCTGCAACATATATAATGTATAAGCCTGAAGATTATAGATGTTGCAGGCTATACATTATATAGGTTACAGATTATACCTCCGTATATATAGGCAGTTGGATCACGATACATGCAAGGGAGACAATACAAAACATATAAACTTGCCATTCTTCACACACCAAGTGCAATTTTACTCTTTCCCCCCAATCAATTCTCCTCATAATTCCCCCTTATATCTACATTTTTATTACATTTGTACCCAAGAAACTAAAAATGTATGAAAATGAATGTGCGTATAGCAGCAATGCTTCTCTTAGGATATTGTGCAGGTATGTCAACTCCTGCTTTTGCCCAGAAAAAGGACAAGCTTAAAAAGGGACCCAACATCTCCTTGAACATTTCCGCGAAGAAAGACAGTGTCAAAACCACTTATCTGAATATCGGTCTGCTTACAAATATCTATCAACTGAAAGGAATCGGCATCAACGCCGTGTCCAGCGTTGTGCAAAAAGACATGACAGGCTTCCAGATCTCCGGTCTGGCCAGCATTACCGGACGTCACGCCTCCGGTTTCCAACTGGGAGGGATTGCCAATGTGGCCGGGGGCAACGCCAATGGAATCATGCTCAGCGGGCTGATGAATGTGGCCGGAGGAAAAGCCAACGGCATACAATTTTCCGGATTAGGCAACATTGCCGGAAAAATATCGAGAGGGGTTACCATCGGCGGTCTGATGAATCTGGCCGGCAGCGAAGCCCAAGGGGTTCAGATAGCCGGCTTGGCCAACATTGCCGGAAAATCACAAAACGGTATCGCCGTCGGCGGACTGATGAACGTATCTGCCGAGAAACTGAACGGAGCGCAAGTATCCACCCTGCTCAATATCAGTGGCGGAGAAGCCAAAGGTGCCCAAGTTTCAGCCATTGGCAATGTAGGTGTAAACGTGAATGGTATGCAGTTCTCCGCCATCAGCAACATCGCTGCCGGAGAAATCAGAGGCTTGCAGCTGTGTGGCGCGGTAAATATCGCCGTCAAGACGGAAAACGCCCTGCAATTCTCAGGACTGACCAATGTATGTCAAGGCAAGCTGCGCGGTGTGCAGTTCGCTCCCGGCAACTACGCCGGAGAAGTAAGCGGCGCGCAAATCGGTCTGCTCAACCTGTGTGGCGGAAATGTAAAAGGGATACAAATAGGAATCATCAACCATAGCAAGGATACTACCGCCCATAAACTAGGTTTGGTAAATATCACCCCTAAGACCCGTATCCAGATGATGCTGTATGCAGGCAACACCAGCAAACTGAATGCCGCCGTGCGTTTTAAAAACCGCTGGAGTTATACCATGCTGGGTATCGGTACACACTATCTGGATTTGAATGACAAGTTTTCGGGCTGTGTGTTCTATCGTGCCGGTCTTTACTATCCCATCGCCCCCAAACTGGAGCTAAGCGGTGACTTAGGCTATTTCCACGTAGAAAATTTCGAGAATGAAGATGCGGAAACGCCGGAACGTATGTATTCATTACAGGCCCGCATCAATCTGGAATATAAATTCAAATCCAAGATCAGTTTCTTTGCATCGGGTGGTTACGGCATGACACGCTATTATGATAAAAATAAGTTCTACGAGAAGAAACCTATTTTCGAAGCAGGTGTTATCTTATTTTAAACAGCCGTCACACGAGTATAAACTAATTCATACAGTATGAAACTACAGCATATCGCATTAGTCTGCCTGCTGGCATTAAGTGCCGAAAGTGCCACAGCTCAAATACTGCATCGTCCCGATTCCATTTATACATTCACAGATCCCCGCCTGCAAAAAAAGCATCCTTGGCGTGCCGCCGCCGAGACTTTCGGCATGAATGTCGGAGTATGGGCATTCGACCGTTATGTAATGAACGAAGACTTTGCCAAAATCAGCATCGGCAGCATACGGCGCAATATCAAGCATGGTTTTGTATGGGATAACGACCAGTTCTCCACCAATCTGTTCGCCCACCCCTATCACGGGAATCTTTATTTCAATGCAGCACGCAGCAACGGACTGACTTTTTGGGAATCGGCCCCATACGCCTTTGCAGGAAGCCTGATGTGGGAAATAGCCGCAGAAGTGGAGCCTCCTGCCATCAATGACCTGATGGCTACCACCTTGGGCGGTATCGCCCTGGGAGAAGTAACGCACCGTATGTCTTCCCTGGTGCTGGACGATTCCAAGCGTGGCTTCTCACGTTTCACCCGCGAGTTTCTGGGAACCCTGATCTGCCCCATGCGGGGATTGAACCGGATGATAACCGGCGAGATGTGGAAAGTAAAGCGTTCGCATTACAAATACCACGACTACGACCGCATTCCGGTATACTTTTCCATAGGCGCCGGCGACCGTTACCTGGCCGATGACAATCACCTGTTTCGTGGAGAGCACAATCCCTACCTCGAATTCCGGGTACAATACGGAGACGCTTTCGATAAAGTGAACGACGGCCCATACGATTACTTCACCGCACGGGCCACTTTCGGCCTTTCCGGAAACCAACCTCTCATCAGTCAGATCAACCTGATGGGGAAGTTATGGGGAGTTCCCTTGAAAACCACTACCGGCATGGAAATGATGTTCGGTATCTTCCAGCACTTCAACTATTTTGATTCCGAGGAAGTGATTGACGGATCGGGGCGTATCCCTTACAAGATTTCGGAAGCTGCCAGTGTGGGACCGGGTATGATTTACAAATTCCCCCAAATGAACAGTCTGGTAAATTTGGAGCAACGTCTATTCCTGAGTGCCATTCTGCTGGGTGGAAGCCTTACCGACTATTACAACGTAATAGACCGCAATTACAACATGGGAAGCGGATACAGCATCAAGAACAATACTATTCTGGACTTCGGCCGTTACGGCATGTTCGCACTGAATATGAATCTTTACCAGATTTTTACCTGGAAAGGATACGAGCATAAGGATTTGGAAACGGTAAACCCGCTTTATCTGAATGCACAAGGAGACAAAGGAAATGTAATGCTCGCTGTGGTAAACCCTATAATCGAACTAAACCTAAGTTCACACTTCAAAGCAAATATGGAAGTGTCCTATTACTACCGCCACACACATTATTCCTACCATGAGGACATAAAATACAAGACCTTCGAGACCCGGCTAGGATTGATTTATCAATTCTAAAGCAATGAAGAGCGGACACGGCTCAAGGTTTCGGGAGTCATCTGTAATAATGAAGCGATGTACACAAGAGGTGCACGCTTCAATATTTCGGGATGAAGTTGCAACAGCTTGTCATAGCGTTTATGAGCCGGTTCAAAACGAAGCGTGTCCGCCTTTATCTGAGACTCTATCAAAGAATGCTCGATAAAGCCGCGATAAAGCCGCTCTATATCACGATATTGATCTATCAGCTTCTCAACTTCCACACGGGGCAGCTCCCACACCACAGAGGTTTCCAATGTCTCTACCATCAGGCGGGTGGGTTCCTGTTTAAAATAACTCTCTATGCAAATTATCATTCCGTTCTCATAACCGATATGTTCTGTCAGATCTTTATCATACTTATAATAAAATTGTCTGAGCATCCCTTTCTCTATAAACAACATCGCTTTACAAACCTCACCGGCCTGCAAAACAATCTCCCCTTTACGATATTTTTTACAAACTAAGATTTCGGCTAATGCGTGAACACTTTCTCTACTGAGAGGATGGTTAACTTCTGCTATCCTTCTAGCTATGTCTATACTAGTTGTCATGTGCTCCCAATTTTTGTATTTTTTGCAAAAATACAAAAAAAGGCCGAATAAAACGGTATAAATAACAAAATTAAGCCGATAATGTTCTGAATAATAGTTTTTTTTATATACTTTTGAAACGTAATAGTAATATAACGACCTTTATGAAACTACTAGCCTCTTTAACAATCCTGGGTTTAGTCATGACACAAAGTGTCACAGCCCAAACAAATTACACGAAGGATCCGGAAAGCTGTACTAGCATTATGGTAGGAAAGAAAGCAACTACCGACGGATCAGTTATAACCAGTCACACATGCGACAGCTGGTACCGAACTTGGGTAAACATGGTTCCGGCAGAAAGCTATGAAAGGGACACAGTCATGAATATTTACGATGGCCGTATGCATACCGAATTTGCAGCCGACCAGACCAATGTAAAAATCAAAGGACAAATACCACAAGTACGAAAAACATACGCTTTCATGGATACATCCTACCCTTGTATCAACGAAAAGCAACTGGGCATAGGTGAAACGACCGTAAGCGGACGCAGGGATCTGGAAAACCCCAAAGGCATGTTTATGATTGAAGAATTACAGCGCGTGGCATTACAACGTTGTACAACAGCCCGTGAGGCTATCCGCCTGATGGGAGATCTCGTAAAACAATATGGTTATGGCGACAGCGGCGAGTGCCTGACCATCGCCGACCCCAATGAAGTATGGCATTTCGAAGTTTTTGGAGAAGGAAAAGATAAAATTGGCGGAGTATGGGCGGCAGTCCGTATTCCGGATGATCATGTAGGTGTATCTGCCAATATCTCACGCATCAGTACGCTCAATTTGAAAGATCCCGATCATTATATGGCTTCCGAAAATGTATTTGACGTGGCCAAAAAGTTAGGGTATTGGGACGGGAAAGAGCCTTTTAAATTCTGGAAAGCCTATAGCGGAAAGAATTATTCCGGTCAACTGAAATCCTTCAGCACCCGCGAGCACTTTATTCTGAATGCACTGGCACCTTCCTTGAAACTTGATTATGAGGCAGAAGAACTGCCTATCAGTGTAAAACCCGACAAGCAAGTATCTGTAACAGATGTTATGGCATTGCTTCGGGAGACATACGAAGGAACACCGCTGGATATGACACAGAATCTGAAAGTTACGGTAAAAGATAGAAAAACCGGAAAAGTAGACACCATTATCAGCCCGAAAGCCAATCCGTGGATGCGTGGCGATGAACTGAATATGCTGAACGGAATTAAAAAGGGAGTTGTGAAATCAGTACGCAATATCGCCGTTCCGCAATGCGCTTATTCTACAGTCATCCAGTTACGTGGCTGGCTTCCCGATGCTGTAGGTGGTGTGGTATGGTTCTCTATGGACAATCCCGGACAAAGCCCGCGCGTTCCGGTATTCTGTGGCATTACTGATTTCCCTGCTATGTATAAAATCTGCGGTAACCACCGCTACCGCGATGATGCCGCCTTATGGCACTACCGCCGCGCCAACAAACTGGCTGCTGTAAGATGGGGAGCGACCCGCAAAGTAATGGAAAAGAATATCCGTCATTTCGAAGAAAAAGGGCAACGTGAACTTCCATTTGTGGAAACACAATACCAAAGCATCCTTCAATCCAAAGGAGAAGAAGCCGCCCGTGCTTATCTCACAGACTATACGACAGACTTTATCGGTGCCACCATTCTTCGTTGGGACGAAATGGCAAACCAATATTGGATTGAATCACGCTTCGGCTTTTAATTGTCAACCTTATCATATTAAAAACAAACTTATGAAAACAAAAGTATTCACACTAGCCGCATTGCTATGCTGCGCATCAGCCATGTATGCACAAGAAAGCGGTTACAAATTCACAACTGTCGCATCACAGAAAGCAACTCCTGTCAAAAATCAGGCTTCTACCGGAACTTGCTGGTGCTTCGCCACCACTTCGTTCATGGAATCCGAACTGCTCCGTATGGGCAAGGGGGAATATGACCTTTCTGAAATGTTCATTGTACGCCAAAAGTACTTGAACCAACTGGAAGACAACTATTATCGGGGAGGCAATGGGAATTTAGGACAAGGAAGCCTTTCACACACGTGGAAGAATGCCTTCAACCAAGTGGGCATCGTACCCGAGGAAGTATATCACGGAATCAATTATAACTCGGAGAAACATAGTCATGGCGAAATGGTGAAATACATCAACGCCTTAGGAAGTACGGCGGTAAAGATGAAACGTCGCAGCCCGGAATACTACAAGCTGATCAACAACCTTTTCGACACTTACCTGGGAGAACTGCCTGAAAAGTTCACTTATAAAGGAAAAGAATACACTCCGAAATCTTTTGCTGAAAGTTTGGGGTTGAACATGGACGATTATATCGAACTGACTAGTTTCACCCACAAACCATATTACCAGAAATTCTCTCCGGAAGTACCCGACAATTGGGAAAATGAGCAAATGTACAATCTTCCGCTGGACGAAATGATGGAAGTCGCTGACTATGCTTTGACCCACGGATATACCGTATGTTGGGACGGTGACGTCAGTGAAAGAGGCTTTTCATTCAAAAATGGTGTAGCCATCAATCCGGTGGTGAAGAAAGCGGAAGATCTTTCGGGTTCCGACCGTGCACGTTTTGAAAAGATGGACCCTAAAGAACAAAGAGAGATGCTGGCGGAAGCCTACAAGTTTGAAAAGCCGTGCCCCGAAGTGAATGTCACTCCGGAAGTCCGTCAGGAAGGTTATGAAGCATTTGTTACTACCGATGACCACTTGATGCACCTTACCGGCATCACCAAAGACCAGAACGGAACCAAATATTATATCACCAAGAACTCTTGGGGTACAGAACGTAATACATTCGGCGGCTATCTGAATATGTCCGAAAGCTATGTGCGTGCCAAGACTATTTTCCTCATGGTGCATAAAGATGCCATTCCGGCTGCTATCAAACAAAAATTAGGAATCAAATAAAAAAGAAAAGAGCAGGCGTCCGTTTTTCTAAAATAGACGCCCGTTTTTTTGAAAACAGATGTCCGGACCGGAATCCCAATACATACTGGCATTTTCAAATGGACATTTGTCTTTTTAGTAAAAGATCTATGATTATGATGACAAAAAAAAACTTATTTGCATTAGTCTTATGCTTGTTCAGTCTCGGAACCACAACCCATGCGCAACGCATCCCCACATTGGAGGAGGCTGTATACGGAGGACTGATCAAGACAGAAGGCGGAAGCAACGTGAGCTGGATGAAAGATGGCGAACGTTATTCCAAAATAGAGAAAAATGCCGAGGGGGCATACGAAGTCACTGCCTACAAAGCAAAGGACAATTCCAAAGAAGTGCTGATCCCTGCCCGGCTGCTTTTGAATCCGCAGACAGGAAAACCGATCCCTGTCCGCAATTTCATATTCAGCGAGGATAACTCCAAAGTATTGATCTACACCAATACCCGTCGCGTATGGCGTTATGATACCCGCGGTGATTACTGGGTGCTAAGTTTGAAAGACGGCAAACTGCAACAATTGGGCAAAAACTTGCCGGAAGCAACCTTGATGTTCGCCAAGTTCTCGCCGGATGCCAGCCGGGTGGCATACGTTTCCAAAAACAACATTTATGTAGAGAATCTGGCCGACGGTAAAATCAACCAGATAACTCAGGACGGGAATAATGAAATTGTAAACGGAACATTCGACTGGGTGTACGAAGAGGAATTCAATTGCCGCGATGGTTTCCGCTGGAGTCCCGACGGGCAATACATAGCCTATTGGCAAAGCGACACCCAAGGTACGGGATGGTTTGATATCATCAATAATGTAGATTCCATTTATCCCAAAATCCAACGTTTTCCCTACCCTAAAGCCGGAACTGCGAACTCCGCTGTAAAAGTAGGCTACGTATCCGCCGACGGTGGAAACACCACCTGGCTGAATCTGCCCGGTGACGCACGTAACCACTACATTCCCCGCATGGAATTCATTCCGGGCTGTAACGAACTGTTCATCCAGCAAATGAACCGTGCCCAAAACACCAATAAAGTATGGATTGCAAAAATAGGTGAAAATAACCCCGTCAACATCTTTACTGATCAAGACGCCGCATGGTTGGAAACCAATGACAATGTGCGTTGGCTGAAAGGGAACAAGTATTTCACCTGGGAAAGCGAACGTGACGGATGGCGCCATCTGTATCGCGTAAGCCGTGATGGCAAGGAAATCAAGCCCATCACCCAAGGAGCCTTTGATTATATTCAGGAAGTGGGTGCGGATATGGATAAAGGTCTGGTGTACTTTATCGCCTCTCCCGACAATTTCACCCAGCGTTATCTCTACCAAGCACGCCTTTTCGGCAATGGAGAAGTGAAGCGGCTCAGCCCGGTTAATCAAAGCGGACAACATCGTTATATCATGTCACCATCCGGCAAATGGGCAGTCCATACGTTCAGCAACTCGGAAACTCCCCCTGTGATCGACATGGTGTCTTTCCCCGGCCATAAAAGCGTACGTCTGATTACAGACAATGCGAAAGCCAAAGAGCAATACAAAGCCTTGGGACTGCAACCGAAAGAATTTGTAAAGACCCGTTCGGGAGAACTGGAACTGGATGCATGGATGATCAAGCCCGTCAACTTTGACCCTGACAAAAAATATCCGGTCATTATTGATGTATATGGAGAACCAGCCAACGCCACCGTGCAGGATGTATGGAGTGGAGGAAGTTTATGGCACCAGTACATGGCAAACCAAGGATACATCATTGTCAGCATCGAGAACCGTGGAGCCAATGCCCCCCGCGGACGCGAGTGGCGCAAATGCATTTATGGAGAAGTCGGAACCTTTGCCAGTGAAGATCAGGCAAGAGGCATTCAGGACCTGGCACGTCAATACTCTTTCATTGACGCCACACGTATCGGCATCACCGGCTGGAGTGGCGGAGGCAGCCAAACGCTGAACAGTATGTTCCGCTATCCCGATGTTTTCCACACAGGCATTGCCATTGCTTTTGTGGCAGACCAGCGTCTGTATGACACGATATATCAAGAACGTTACATGAACACTCCTCAAAATAATCCGGAGGGTTACCGCAAAGGGTCTCCCATCTCGTATGCAGCAGGACTGAAAGGCAATTTGCTGTTAATTCACGGTACAGGAGATGATAATGTCCATTACCAGAATTGTGAAATGCTGGTCAATGAACTGGTACGGCACGGCAAGATTTTCTCACAGATTTCTTACCCCATGCGTTCTCACGGAATTTATGAAGGCGAGGGAACCAGCTTGCATCTGAGAAAGACGATGGCTGATTACTGGTTGAAAAACCTGCCTGCCGGAGGAAAATAAAAGTCAAAAGTTCCGGATATAAAATGATTCCGGATCGTTTTATAGTTATGAAACATGTTAAGACACTACTGATATGATTGTGCAGCCTGCCACTCTGAACACTAGTAAAGTAAAATCTTTCATAAAGTTCAGAAGGGCAGGCTGACAAACCAACTTCGTTTTAACAAGCTTTACACTAGACCCAAACATATAAACTAGATGAGGAAAATACAACTATTCTTATTACCACTATCTTTATTATTCATGACTCGGCACATCCATGCCCAACTCCCTGCCCAAACAGAATATGCTGTTGAGACAGGAGGAACATCGGGCAAAGGAGCCTATGCACCGATGTGGCTTACCGCCAACAGGCAAGGGCTGTCTTCTGTCAATACCGAATATGGCTATTTACGGGCGGGAATTGCACACACGATGTCATTAAACCGGCATTTCTGTTTCAGTGCGGGAGTGGATTTGGCAACCGCCTACAATTTCACCTCTTCATTCATCATCCAACAAGCCTATGCAGACCTCAGTTACCACTGGTTGAATCTGAGCATCGGCAGCAAAGAACGCTTGCCCGAACTAAAGAATCCCAAGTTAAGCAGTGGAGGTATGGTAGAGTCAAATAATGCCCGTCCCATTCCCCAGGTGCGTCTGGAAGTGCCCGAGTACGTAGCCATACCGGGTACCCATAAATGGATTTATCTGAAAGGGCATATAGCCTACGGGCGTTTTACTGATGACAAATGGCAGGAACATTTCACTTCCATAGGAAACAAATATGCCATTGATGTACTTTATCACAGTAAATCACTCTTTGCCAAAGTGGGAAACCGAGATCATTTTCCGGTAGAGTTTGAAGGAGGAATACAGATGGCCACCCAGTTTGGCGGTGATCAATATATTGCCGGGCAAAAAGATCCTGTAATCAATATGCCTACCCGGTTCGTTGACTTCATGCGCGTGTTGATTCCTATGGCCGGAGATGATACTACGCCTGAAGGCGAACAAGTAAACATCTACGGCAACCATGTCGGCAGCTGGAACTTTGCCGCAACAGCCTACCTGAACCAATGGAAGTTAAAAGTCTATTACGAACATTATTTCGATGACCACTCTCAAATGTTTTTCCAATACGGACGTTGGAAGGACGGACACATCGGAGTGGAAATAACTTTCCCCAAAAACCGCCTCATCAATACTTTTGTATACGAAGGATTAGGAACAAAAGACCAGACCGGACCTATGCTGTATGATTCATTCTGGGGCGAATTTGAAGAACAAATCAGCGCCAAGGATAATTACTACAACCATTACCTTTATCAAGGATGGCAACATTGGGGGATGGGAATAGGCAACCCCCTGCTTCCCGGGCCTGTTTACAACAAGAACGGACAAATTACTTTTATCAGTAATCGTGTACTGGCGCATCATATAGGATTCAGCGGTTCCCCCTGCCATTCGCTGGGGTATCGTGTACTGCTCTCCTACTCCCGCCACTGGGGCACTTATGACAATCCTCTGAATGAGATAAAAAAACAATTCAATTCTTTGTTCGAAATAACTTATGCTCCACAACGGCTGAAAGGATGGAGCTTCACTGTATCCGGAGCTATGGACCGTGGCAGTATGCTTGGAAACAACTATGGCGGAATGCTGGTTATCCGCAAGCAAGGAATTATCAAATCAAGCTATAAATAAAAGTTTTAACCGTCAATCCCCAATCAACACATGAGACAAATCATATTATTCATACTCCTTGTAGTGGAAATCAGCAGTTGCGACAAGGCTCCCATCAATGACAAACTAGATGGCAGATGGCAATTGATGACTATAGAATATACAGATGGGAAAGTAGAGGAATGCAACCGCATTTATTATAGTATCCAATTACATTTAGTGGAAATCAGTGCCAAAGGTGGAAATGGAGGTACCCACATCGGACGTTTCTCTTATAAAGAAGATGAGATAACCATGAGTGAATTCCGTCACCGTGGAGATGAAGAAAAACTAACGACACTGAATGAATTGAAGCCCTTCGGACTCAATCAAGCCATTAATCATCTTCAAGTGGAAAAAGCAACAGGAAAGAAACTTATTCTGAAATCGGATTATGCACGTCTCACATTCAGAAAGTTCTAATGTTCATCAATAAAACGCAGCCGGCTACATTGGTTTATGAAGCCGGCTGCATGAAACAAGTCTTTTATCTCTGAATAATCTGTAATGATACAAACTTATTTTCTAGGCTTTATATCCAGTTTTACCGGCTTCAACATATTTTCCGGACTTAGAATCGTATCCAATTCTTCCTTGTTCAAGACCCCATGTTCCAAAACCAGCTCATAGACACTTCTGCCCGTTTCCAAAGCTTCTTTTGCAATCTTTGTAGAATTCTTATAACCGATTATCGGATTCAATGCAGTGACTACACCAATGCTGTTATGCACCTCAATCTTGCAACGTTCCGCATTGGCTGTAATACCTTCCACACAACGTGTACGCAGGGTTTCAAAACCATTGATCATCAAATCTACAGATTCAAAACAACACTGTGCCATCACCGGCTCCATAGCGTTCAGTTCCATTTGTGCAGCCTCGCCGGCCATAGTCACACATAGTTCATTACCCATTACCTTATAACAAATCTGGTTCATCACCTCAGGAATCACCGGATTCACTTTGCCCGGCATAATGGAAGAACCCGGTTGCATGGCCGGAAGGTTAAATTCCCCTAAACCACAGCGCGGTCCGCTGGCCAGCAAACGCAAGTCATTACAAATCTTATTTACTTTAACAGCTACCCTTTTCAAAGCTGAGGCATAACCCACCAGGCAAGATGTGTCCGAAGTAGCTCCCACCAAGTCTGCCGACAAGTTGAATTCAAAGCCTGTAATTTCACACAATGCCGCCACGCATTTCTCCGCATAGCCCGGCTCCGCGCAAATACCGGTACCGATGGCCGTAGCCCCCATATTTACTGTCAAGAAGTCCGCCGCCGCCTCATTCAAGTGGCGGATTTCATCTCTCAATATGCTGGCAAAACCATTGAATGTCTGACCTAAGGTCATAGGTACGGCATCTTCCAACTGGGTACGTCCCATCTTGATGATATGCGCAAACTCTTCTCCTTTCTTATGGAACGCACCAATCAGCGATTCCAGATAAGGCAGAAAACGAAGATGGGAATAATACATACCGATATGGATTGCAGTGGGATAAGCGTCATTGGTTGATTGCGAGCAGTTCACATGGTCATTAGGAGAGCAATATTGATACTCGCCACGTTTATGCCCCATAATTTCCAAAGCACGGTTAGCGATGACTTCATTGGCATTCATATTGGTAGAAGTGCCGGCACCTCCTTGAATCATATCTACAGGGAACTGTTCGTGATGCTCACCATTCAAGATTTCCTGGCACGCCAACACAATGGCGTCTTTTTGTTCTTTAGTCAGCAGACCTAACTCATAGTTGGCCATTGCAGCCGCCATTTTTGTGATGGCAAGGCCGTTGATAAACAACGGATATTCATTGAGATGGAATTTGCTGATTGGGAAATTTTCTATGCCTCTAAGAGTCTGCACACCATACAAAGCACTGGCCGGAATCTCACGGGCACCAATTAAATCACTTTCTACTCGGGTTTCTTCTGTAAGTTTTGTTTCCATAATAAGTTTATTTATCGGTTTATTATTTTTTATTTTATACAGCAAAGGTATAAACTAACATTTTGATATCAAAATATATTCTGATATAATTTTCAAATATTATTTCATACTTATTTTTGCAATAAAACCATCAACAAACTTACATTATGAAAGTTCGGTCAGTTAACAAAGTCTTATATTCTTTGGAGTTCATTCGAAAAACAGGCATAAAAAAAGGCGTCCATCCCGAACGCCTTTATTCTATTTTTTAACTTAAGATCCCTATTTTACCTTTATTCTATCAAACCCTTCACCAAACACACCTATGACGGCACTTTGTGATACAAATGCATTCGGATCGATATCTTTTATCAAACGGAATATGGTAGTAGATTCACGTTTTTTTGCCAGCACGAACATCATTTTCACACCCGCACCGGTATAACAACCCACTCCGTCAATAAACGTCACTCCTCTATGCAGGTCTTTATTTATGCGATGGCCTATTTCCTCATGTTTCTTCGAAATGATAAAGAACTGCACTGACTGACGGGCACTGTTTACCACTTGATCCAATACAAAACTGGATATAAACAAGACAACATATCCATATACCACCTTTTCCCAATCATGCAACACAAAATAACTGGAAGAAATAATAACCAAGTCACACATCAATATAACCCGGCCTAAAGTAATATCACGATACTTATTGACTATAGCGGCTATAATATCCGTACCTCCTGTACTGCCATTGGCAGAAAAAGCGACACCAATACCGCCTCCACAGAAAAAGGCCCCCAAGACACAAGCCATGAAAGGCTGGTCATGTATTAAAGACTCCCCTCCCGTCAAATCCTGTATGACAGGCAGAATAGAACTCAGCACAAATACGGCATAAATGGTTTTCACACTAAACTTCCATCCCAGAATAATCAAAGAAAGTATTAACAATGCTCCATTAATTCCCAAATAGGTATATTGAACCGGCAAGCCAGTAGCCCAATAAACAATAGAAGCAATACCCGGTACCGCACCCGAAGGGAGGTCATTGGGCAACAAAAAGACGGTCCATCCGATAGCATACATCAGCATGCCAAGAGCTATTAGCATATAGTCTCTTAATTCTCTGATAATCCGTTGTCTACGCGTCGTAATAAAGACTGAATCCATGTGAGTTTTCCTTTATAAAATCATATTGTCCGCAAAAGTACAAAAAGATTAAGTCACTTAGCCTTAAAAGGTGACATTTTTTCAAGCAAAAACCATGGAAAAAGCTTAATTAACTAATATCCAAGGCGTAAAGAGCAATAAATTAGTAACAGGTCACAAAACCACTGGATTCCAATGAATGCAAATCAGCCTTTTAAAGCCCCACAAGGCTTTACTGAGCCTGCCGCATTTAAAATTTCACGTTGCTTTTGGTCGCTTCAACAGCCTCTCATCCAATCGTCAGCTGAAAAATACCCATTTCAAGGTATTGTAAAGAGTGGCGCATATAACGAACTTTGCAAATAAAAACAAAAACGATATTCTGACGTATGCAAACGGCAAAAGACAGCCTGCGGCAACACGGACAGCCTGTCGGGTAAAAACAAAAAAAGGTAGTGCGGCATAAAGAACGATCCGAAAAGGAGCTTGAATCTTTTACAGGCAGTATCTCCAATTCTCTACGAGGACTGGAAAAGACTCATGGATATATAAGGATTACAGTATGACAGAACAATTGAATCATCATAGCAACCCGATGAAAACAAACGGATACATCCGCACTTCTTCCTGTCTGGAATGCAAGCCCTGCGGAAACGACTGTACGATTGTGAATAATCGGATCTCTTTTATAACAGACTCCGAGAAAAAGCGTTTCAGCCACCTTCTGCTCGACTCCGCCCCCAAAGCCTGCATGGGCAGATGCGGCAAGTCTTGCCAGGCGGCATTACATTTAGTGCAAGAAGTGAAACACCGTACCATTCCGGCAGAACAACTAAAAATAATCAATATATGAGTATCACCAACATTATCAGTAACGATGAAGTTACACTTGTACAAGGAGTCAACGGAGTTTTTCTCTGCGAAGAATCGTGGACTACGCAAAGCCGGAAATCCGCCTTACACAAAGAAGATCTGAACACACCCGATATCGAAAGCCTGCAATCAGACTTACCGGAGTTAACTTAACCACAGGCAGATGCCCCCGTATTCAACAACCATTCATTCTATCGAATAAATAAAAAAGATATGCATACATCTCATTCCTGTCACTGTCATGAGCACGATGCTCATAGAAAACAGAGTCATGAACATCATCATGTACCTCCCAAAGGTGAAAAACTACTCATCGTTACGCTGCTGAACGCTTTGATTACGGCAGTGGAAATAGTGGGCGGGCTTCTTTCGAACAGTCTTTCACTGCTCTCTGATGCCGTACACAATCTTGGTGACACTTTGGCCATAGCCTTTGCCTACATTGCCCGGCGCATAGGCAACAAACAGGCGGACATGCGCCACACCTTCGGTTACAAGCGTACGGAAATTCTGGCTGCTTTTGTCAATGCCGCCATGCTGATGGCTATCTGCCTCTTTCTACTGAAAGAAGCTTACGAACGTAGCCTGCATCCCGAACAGATACAGGGCAAAATGATGCTCATCGTAGCTGTCGTAGGGCTGGTGGCCAATCTTATCTCTGTGCTGGTTTTGCAAAAAGAAAAAGAGCACAACATGAACACCCGTGCCGCCTACCTGCACCTGCTGGGCGACACACTCTCGTCCGTGGCCGTGATAGCCGGCGGAATTGCCATCTGGCTGTACGATCTTGTTTGGCTGGACCCGCTTATCACGGCACTGGTCAGCCTGTACATCCTGTATCATACGTGGGGCGTATTACACGAAGCGGTTAACATCCTGATGCAAACCGCTCCTGAAGGGGTGGACATCCCGATGATTATCCAAAAGATAGAAGCTCTTGAAGGCGTGCACGATGTACATCACCTGCACCTGTGGCAACTCAACGAAGAACAAATTCATTTCGAAGCGCACATCAAAGTGAAAGAGGGAATCAGCATAGAGCAGCTGGACGAGATGCGAAAACAAATACAAGAAATACTTTCCGCATACGGCATATACCACAGCACCCTTCAGATAGGGCACGATTGCTGCGAGGGGCATATCCCATTGATTGTCAATGAAAACAGGGACTGATATAGACATATCCTATTAGAAAGAGAAAACTAACAACCATATAAATAACAATGAAACAGAAAATACTATTTTCTCTATGGGCACTGACGCTCATGGTCCTCAGCGTATCTGCCCAAACAGAGAAAGAGCGGATTACAGGCATAGTTATCGACTACACAAGCGAAGAGCCACTACCCGGAGCAACCATCTTTATCGAGGAACTGAAAAAGGGTGATGTGGCGGACAAACACGGTGAGTTCTCTTTTTCAGAGGTTCCTTTCGGCACTTATACACTCACCGTGAAGTTTATGGGCTATCAAAAAGCTACCCAAAAAGTAACCGTGAGCAATGAGCGTGCAAAGAAAACCATTATCCGCCTGAAGGCCGAAGCCCAATTGCTGGACGAAGTAGTGGTGATGGGCAAAAGTGAAGCCCGCAAAATCCGAGAACAAGCCATGCCCGTATCGGTCATCAGCATGAAACAGCTGCAAGGGACAGTGAGCGATATACAAGGTATATTGGCAAAGACCGTAGGGGTTGCCATTCGTTCTACCGGAGGAGTGGGCAGCACTTCCCGATTGTCTGTACGTGGCCTAGAGGGTAAACGCATTGGCTTCTTTATTGATGAAACGCCTCTGAATGACCAATCCGATTTTATCGACCTTAATGACATACCGATTGATATGATTGATCGGATTGAGATATACAAAGGCGTGGTTCCTGCCAAGTTTGGAGGATCATCAATGGGGGGCGCGGTCAACATCGTCATAAGAGAATATCCGGATCGTTATGCCGATTTAAGCTATACCCGTGAGTCGTTTAACGTAAACAAGGCACAAACGGTATTCAAAAGGAACTTGAAAGATGCCGGATTGATAGTTGGCATAGGAGGAGGATATACTTATGCAGACAATGATTACACGATGGAATCTCCTTACGTTAAAGGATTAAAAATCAAACGTGACCACGACAATTTCAGGAAAATACTCGTAGGAGGAAGCCTTAAAGCCAAGAACTGGTGGTTTGATGAAGTGGAGTTTGAACCCGCTTTTATCGATACCTACAAGGAAATACAAGGCATAGAAACCGATATCAAAAAAGCCCATACGAGATCGCGCCTTTATATGCTGGCCAATAAACTGGAGAAAGAAAATTTCCTGTTAGAGGGCTTGGACTTAGAGATGAATACAGCGATTGGCTATACGCAATACGGGCTGACAGACACCGCTAAAGTATGGTACGACTGGAATGGGGTTTCCTATCCTACCCCCTCGCTCCACGGTGGCGAGCTGGGTACACGATACGCATCCGAATCGGATAATAAGAAAACGACGCTGATGAATAAGCTGAATCTGGAATTCCTGATAGATAAGCATCATTCCGTTAGTTTTCATTCGGTTTTTACCTTGGCCAACGGGCATCCCTCGGACCCGGTCAAGGAAAAAAGTTTAGGAAAGAAAACGGATTTTGACTCGCGTATGCATAGCTGGACAGTAGGTCTGACCTACGATTACCGCACGGCAAACGACAAGTTTCTCAACTCGTTCACGTCAAGATATTATTGGTATTCGATGAATACATCCTATCAAAACATCTATGTGAACATCCCTGTAGAGGATATCCATCTGAACAAGAACAGCATAGGCTTCAGCAACGCCATGCGCTACCGCTTCACGCCCTTCTTTATGGCAAAGCTGTCGGGTGGATATGACGTACGCATTCCATCGGAGAATGAATTGCTGGGCGATGGCTACACCATCAGCCCGTCGGAGAGACTGTTGCCCGAGCGCAACCTGAGCGTGAATGCCGGTCTGCTCTACGATCTAAGCGGAATCCATCCGAGCAATCTGCAAATAGAACTGAGTGGATACTACATGTATTTGCAGGATATGATTCGTTTCACAAAAGGAATTTTCGGCGCTCAATACCAGAATTTCGGAGAAATGCGAACCCTTGGTGTGGAGTTTGAAGTGAAGGCTGACGTCTTTCCTTTTTTATATGCTTATGGCAATGTCACTTACCAAGATTTACGCGATGTAAGGAAACAGGAGGAAGGAAGCAATTTGCCCAATGCGACAAAGGGGAAACGGATGCCCAATATTCCTTATTTCATGGCAAATGCAGGCCTGGAGTTTCATAAAGAAAATCTTTTCGGCGGTAAAGGGCAGAACACACGGCTATTTGTCGATATGGCTTTTGTGGAAGAGTACCTCTACGACTTTGAGATGACCGAGAATGCCAAACGGCGTATTCCCCGAAGCACAACGATGGATCTCGGTTTTGAACACAGCATCATGAATCAACGTCTGTTCCTCTCGGGCAAAATAAAAAACCTGACCAATGCCACTGTATTGTCCGAATTCAACCGTCCCCTGCCGGGCAGAAGTCTCGGCGTGAAATTGCGCTATATTTTCAAATAAATAGAAACCAACCAGTAATCATTAAAAGATAAGAAAATGAGAACAGTTTTTAAAAGCTGGCAACTTATAGCCATGAGTGTAATGATGGTGTTTGCAACATCTTGTGAGAAAAATAACGGAGATGATCCAAGTCCCGGCAAAGTGTTGGGTGGAGAAGGCAATATCCTGATAGCAACCACAGTGAAGAATCCCGATGGACAAAGCGGACAGTCGTATGTGCAACAAATGCCTGAGCTATCGGGGACCTTGAGCATGAGCAAAGGCATTCAAACCGGTTTTGGAACCCCTATATCTATCGTGGGAAACGATGTCTTCGTCTTTCCAGAGTTTGGCGGCAAGGGCACACAAACCATCATCCGATATGCACGCTCTCAAAAAGGTTTGGAGAAAGCCGCAGAAATGCAGATTATTCCCGACTCCAACCCTAGCAACCTGACGCAAGTGAGTGCGGAGAAGGCTTATATCCCCACGTATGTTTTGGGGCGAATCATGATTGTAAACCCGAAGACCCTGGAAAAGAAAGGAGAAATAGACTTGAAACAATATGCGCATCATGACGCAAGCCCCGAACCGGCTCACGGCATCTTGCGGGAAGGCCTATACTACCTCCCGCTCAACCAGCTTGCCGAAAACTGGATGCCTTATGCTGACTACAGGCAGGTGGACGTAGTCATTATTGATACTAAAACCGACCAAGTGGTAAAAGTAATTTCCGAAAAGACGAGCGGTCTTTGTTTTCCTACCCGTCCTTTCCTCAAGGAGATGATATTTACAAACGAACAAAATGACATTTACATCGCTTGTGCAGGTTATTTCGGATATGACCCCACATACCTGAAGAATGGATTTGTCTGCATTCCGGCAGGCAAACAAGAGTTTGACGAAACCCAGACGTGGGATATAAGCGGCACAAGCATTGAGGGAAGCGCCTATAAAGCGGCATCCGTATTCAACTGCAAGTATATTGGACATGGAAAGGTTGCCGCCTATGCAGGTATTGTAGAACTGAATGGCAACAATCCTTATACGGCACGCAACGCCATGGCGGTGCTGATAGACTTGAACAGCCGAACAATCAAGAAAATTGAAGGAATCCCCTATACAGATGGTTATAGCGTGGCAATAGAATATCATAATGGCGAGGTCTTTTTTGCCGCGTATGGTGTAGACGCTTCGGGAATCTTTGCATACAATCCCATAACAGGAAAGGTACGACAGGCACTGTCGGCAAGTGGAAATATAGCATATATGCACTTCTTCAACTAAGTAACAGCCCAAATACAAAAGGACAAAGACGAAAGTTGAGACACCGGCTTTCTCTTTGCCCTTTTTCATCGGATGCCTGATCATGGCACGAACGGCAATGATCAAGAAAAGAAACACTTCACCTTTTAAATAACCTCCTTATGAACAATCTCTCTCAGATTCTTAATTCCGCCACAATGGGACACCCCCGTCGATTGCGTCCGCTGATATGCTGGACCATTGCGGAATATTTATTCCGTGGCGCACCTTACGGAAGCATGCTTCTTGTGGTATGGGAAGTGTTCAAGCCTCTCCAGCACCCCGGAACCACAATCAATCTCATGAATATAGCAGGGGCGTGCGCATTCCTCCTCCTCTCTCTCATCTGCCTTTGGCTCATCGGAAAGAAAGCCTATCTGGTAGCCTATCGTGACGGCTACGAAATATGCTGCGACGGCCGTCTGGCTGTAGTCAGCCACCTGCGCCGTCTGCCGATGAGCTTTTTCAACAGCCGAGACCCCGGAGACATCGGTGCATACATTGTCAGCGACTACAACAATGTGGAGATGCTCACCACACACCTCATCGGCCAGTTCTTCGGCGGTCTGGCTATGCCCGTTGCCGCTTTGATATCGCTCGCGTTCTTCAACTGGCAATTGGCTCTGGCAGCTGCGGCCGTCATTCCACTGGCATACCCCATGATGCTGCTCACCAACCATTTTGTGGCGACATTGGGCAAGAAACATCAGAAGATAAAGACAGATGCCGCTTCGCGTATGATTGAATATATACAAGGTATCCGGCTGATAAAGGCATTCAATCTGAGCGGCAACAAGTTTGAACGCCTGGAACGCTCCTTCCGCAACCTTAAGCAGGAAAGCATCCGCCTGGAAGCTGCGCCCGCACCGACCATCACACTGGCTTCCACGCTGCTGAACGGTGGCCTGGTGCTGCTGATGTTGCTGGGATTCCCGATGCTGCTGGACACTAAAATCTCCATGCCCGTATATATCATGTTCCTGCTGGCAGGATCGGTCATTTATGCCCCACTCATCAACGCGCTGGCCTTTATAGCCATCATCAACTACATGAAGTTGGGAGCCGAACGCATCAACACTCTCTGCAAAACACCTGTACTTCCGGAAGGAACGATAGAGCGCACTCCGGCCCCTACCATAGAGTTCCGTCACGTAACCTTCAGTTACAATGCCAATATCCCCGTACTCCGCGATGTGTCGCTCACCATTCCGGAAAAAGGACTGACCGCCTTTGTCGGCCCGTCAGGATCAGGCAAGACAACACTGACACGCCTCATCGCCCGCTTTTGGGATGTGGACAAGGGGGAAATCCTGCTAGGCGGACAAAATATCAAAGACTACACCGTACATACACTGATGCAGCAAATTTCCATCGTCTTCCAGGATGTGTATCTCTTTAACGACACCATCTATAATAACATCCGCGTGGGACGTGAGACCGCCACCCGTGAAGAAATAGAAGCCGCCGCACGCAAAGCCCGGTGCCATGACTTCATCACAGCCATGCCCGGAGGCTACGGCACGATGGTGGGCGAAGGTGGAAACACACTCTCCGGCGGGGAAAAGCAACGCATATCCATCGCCCGCGCCATCTTGAAAGACGCACCTATTGTATTGCTGGACGAGGCGACCGCTTCGCTCGACCCCGAAAACGAGGCGCATATCCAAGAGGCCATCAACGATCTGGTGAAAGAAAAGACCGTGGTCATCATCGCCCATCGGCTGGGAACTGTCGTTAACGCCGACAACATTGTGGTAATAGATAAAGGACAGGTGGTGCAACAAGGAAGCCACCAAACGCTTCTTGAAAAGGAAGGACTGTATCGAAGCCTCTGGCAGGAACAACAACGGGTGAAAGGATGGAAATTCCAGCAATCAACTAAACAGCAAGACCATGAATACAGATAAACGTAAGACCGGGCTGGCACGGTTGATAGAAATTGCCGGCACTAAACGTTGGCTGCTCATCGGATCGATGCTGCTGGCCGTCATCACCGCCATCGTACAGTTTGTACCGATTATTGCGGTGTACAATATCCTCATCGAACTGGCGGAACATGCGCTTGCCCCCTCATTGATTGACAAAGCATACATCTGGCAATGGAGTTATGCCGCATTGGGAGCTTTCTTCGTTTTTGGAGCGCTCACCTTCGCCTCACTGATGCTCTCACACATTGCCGCTTTCAATATCCTGTACGAAATACGGATGCAGCTGGCACAAAAGATGGTCCGTCTGCCGTTAGGGTTCTTTACCCGCAGGGCTTCGGGCGAGCTGAAGAAAATAATGAGCGATGATGTGGAACGCATCGAATTGTTTATCGCCCATCACATCCCCGACATCGTAACCGCCGTACTTTTCCCGCTGATTCTTATCGGCTACATGTTTGTCGTAGACTGGCGGTTGGCTACCGTAGTTTTGGCAGTACTGGCGGCAGCATTCTATGTGATGGGGAAGATGTACACCGGAAAAAAAATCCGGGAGGTGTCCGAACAGTATGTGGAGAGCCTGGGCAAGATGAATGCCGGCATCGTGGAATATATCCGAGGAATACAAGTGGTAAAAACCTTTACAGAATCAACCGATGCCTACCGAAAACTGAATGACGATATCAAGGAGTACCGCAATTTTTCAAATGAGGTGAACTTGCAGTACGAACCTACCTATGTGGGATTCCTCACCATACTCTCTTCGGCGCTGCTCTTTATCATCCCTGTAGCTGTATGGCTGCTTGTCGGGAGTGCCTCGTATGCGGCTTTTGTACCAGTGGTGCTGATGTTCCTGCTTTTCGGCGTGACTGTTTTCTTCCCCGTCCTTAAACTCTTGTGGATAGGCAGCTTCTTGAATCAGAATAACATGGGCGTGCGGAAGATAGACGATATCCTTTATATGGATGAGATAGAAGAGTCTGCCACTCCCCGATACCCCCGGGATGCCTCGGTGGAGTTTCGCAACGTATCTTTTGCCTACGACACCACACCGATACTCAAAGAGGTATCTTTCATCGCCCTCCCCGGCACGGTAACAGCCTTGGTCGGTCCTTCGGGAGCCGGGAAAAGTACCGTAGCCATGCTTGCCGCCCGTTTCTGGGATGTTCAAGGCGGAGAAATTCTGATAGGAGGAGCACCCGTCAAAGAGATTCCCACCGCGGTGCTGATGAATAATGTGGCTTTTGTCTTTCAGGACAATATGCTCTTCTTCGATACTATCGAAGAGAATATACGTATGGGAAACAAGACAGCAACCTTTGAAGAAGTGGCACAGGCAGCCTGTGCCGCTCAATGTCATGAGTTCATCGAGGCTCTGCCCAATGGCTATCAAACATTGGTGGGCGAAGGAGGCACGTATCTCTCCGGCGGGGAGGCGCAACGCATCGCCCTGGCCCGTGCCATACTGAAAGACGCCCCTATCATCCTGCTGGACGAAGCCACCGCTTTTTCCGATCCTGAAAACGAAGGCAAGATACTGGAAGCGTTCTCTTATCTCATCATGGGAAAGACTGTACTGGTCATCGCACACCGTCTGGGTACAATTACGGATGCAGACTGCATTCTTTATGTGGACAAGGGAGCTGTGGCCGAACAGGGAACTCACAAGGAACTGCTTTCTCTCGGAGGCTTGTATGCCCGTATGTGGGAAACGTATAACCGGACCAAAGAGTGGACGATCGGAGAAAAGAAATAGCCACAGAGACCGGACAAGAGACTTGAAAGGCAGGAAAGAAAATAAAGAAGAGAGCATAAAAAGTCCTGTCAAACTGAATGATCAGTATTCACAGGACTTTTCAGCACTCTACTGCCCCTCAGGATATAAAAACCAATCTTTATAATCCTTGCCAAAAGAATCCCTCCATTGTTTAAACTTGGGATAGTAGGTGGTAATAGATACTTTCTCAGGAGGCCACTTGAATTCAATGTTACTGATATTTATGGCAAAAGGCATGTTGTCTTCTGCAATATAGTACATTGGATTACCATTGGAATCCTGACTCAAATCACTACCTGTGCCACGTAAACTCTCATCGGCCACACTTGTCGGTTTATATCCTGACAAATGTACTTCATGGGAACGTTCATTTACAAAGACAAAAGGATTGTAAGGAGGATAAGCATCCATGTCACTTACTTTATCATATTTCTTAAACCCGATCACTACAGTCACAGGCTTTTTGAGAACGGGCTTTATATTGGGAAAAAGAACTAATACAGGCTTTTCCGTGTCCGGATCAAAATGATCGGCAATCACATTGCCATCTTGACTCACCCGCACCAAATCTATATGTTCTTTCCCCACATCATCCAACTGGAAGCCAAATCCATTGGTATAAGTGGCGCCATCATTCATCGGAGTAAAAGTTGTAGTGGTGCGTACCAAGGCGTTAGAAGATTTATCTTTCACTACCGTACTGGAATAATATATCACAACATCATTCATGTCATAATCATTCTTATCAGGCCAATTGTCCTCATAAGCCAAAGCCCCTTTGACTACATACGAAATTTCATCTTTATTTACTTCATCCGGTATACTGGGAGTAGACTCCACAGAAGAAGGAATAGATGCCATAATAGCAAACTGCACATCATTAAAGCGCATATCCACATTATCCTCCATAGCCATAAAGAAACAATTGTCAAGTTCCGGATCGCTTAACAGAACTGAACGTTGCTCTTTATTGTCATTATACGCGGGATTAGAATAACGAAGCAATGCACCTTTCTCTTTTCCGAATCCCATTCCTAATAAGACCCATCCAATATGCGTTCCTTTAGGGAACTCATCCTCATAGTTGCCATTTTCTTTATTCCAATATTTTAATCTTATTTGTTCACCGACTAAAGATTTAGGGGCATTCTTACTGGAACGAGGTATCAATATAGTCTTCTTTATAGTAGCTATATCTACAGTCTCCCCCTCTTTATACGTATAATAAGCGACCATATTCTCCCAAGCGGTAGAGGAGAAATCAAAATAAGTAGCTACCAGACCGGTAGCTTTAGTGATTACCATATCATTATTTCCTGATGTACGTAGTTCCGGAAATCTTTCCAACAGATTACGATTATCCACCAGTATAGAACGGCTCAAGCTGCTGCATCTTTCTAAAAAAGCACCAGGAATATCCAACTTCTCAGACAATAAATAATCAGGAACTCCATTTTCATCCCAATGCCCCAGCACATCATATCCATCAGGGTATCCCACTCCTCCCATTATTGCTCTAGAACGCCCTCCGGCAGACAATTGCGCTTTATAATCAGCATAATTAAAGGTTAGTCCGTCTGCTGGCAATTCCAACTCAACAGGTGATACGACCAATACATGATCCGTTACCAGCCATACCTTTTTCAAGTATGCCGGCAAAGATACTTTGGAGATAAATTTACCATTCACATCAGTCGAAGCAGCATAAATGGGATTTATATCTTTGAACTCCCACGTATTTCCAACCAATTCCATAGGATATTCATCATACAGATAAAAAGCAGTCTGTACTTTCATGCCATAGTCAATGACAAGTTGGCAATTACGTGTAGTGATAAAATCAAAAAAGTCGTCTTTGTTGATTTTTTTCTCCTCTTCTTCCCCTCCACCCGTGTATATATCATTCATATTACGCGAGCAAGCCACAAAGAAAATTGATAAGCAGATGATCCAATATTTTGTTTTCATAAAGTAATATGTGATTATTTCCGGCAAATATAGGAATAAATAAGCTCACCTGCAAAATCATAAGGGAGGAGTTTTGCTCGTAATGGATCATTTTGTTCAAACCGCTTCGTTGCTGACGGAATCGAATTTCTAAGAATTCTTCTTTATTCATTTTTCTCCTAATCTTTTTTGCATAAAGATCAAGAGAAAAGAGAATAAAGACAACGGGTATTTTATCGGGAGCTTACAAACAAGCTGAATCATATATCAATTTTTTTCAAGGATCCGTAATCCGGAGTTGCCAAAAGGCTACAGCAGCCGCAGCAGCCACATTGAGCGAATCCACCCCATGCGCCATAGGGATACGGACCACATAATCGGCTTCAGCGATTGTTTTGTGAGGAAGCCCCTCCCCCTCCGTTCCCATCACAATAGCCAACCGAGGTTCTGCCGCCAACATGGGATGATCTATAGAGACAGCATCGTCAGTCAACGCCATGGCAGCAGTACGGAAACCGAACTTGTTCAAATCGCCAATCGTACCATCCAACCATGTCCATGGGACTAAAAACACCGAACCCATAGACACCCTTACCGCACGGCGATTTAACGGGTCGCAAGAATTGTGTGTCAACAATACTGCATCTATCCCAAGAGCAGCCGCCGAACGGAATATCGCCCCGATATTGGTAGTGTCCACCACACCGTCAATGACTACAATCCGCCGGGCATCCCGGCAGATCTCCTCCATAGAGGGCAACACCGGACGACGCATAGCACATAGTACACCACGTGTCAGAACATAGCCAGTCAGCGTAGCCAACAACTCTCTGTCTCCCGTATAAACGGGCACATCACCACAACGCTCGATAATGTGGGCAGCACTACCAGAGATATGCTTGCGCTCACACATAAGAGCAAGAGGTTCATATCCTGCATCCAAAGCCCTACTAATGACATTGGGGCTTTCGGCTATAAACAATCCTTTTCCAGATTCCATACGCTGACGTAACTGAGCTTCCGTCAACGTGCAGAAAACATCCACTCCGGAATGTGTCAACGATGATATTTCAATAACAGGCATACACGCTTATATTTTACTATTTTCAATTTACATTCCAGTCTCCATTGTTACAGCTACCTTTATCACTCCATCCTGTCGGTTCTCAAAAATCCGGTAAGCCGTCTCTATCTGATCCAGCGGGAAACGATGTGTAATTAATGGAGTGGTATCTATTTTTCCCACCTCTATCAAGCGGAGTATCTCAGCACAATCACAACCATCTACGCCACCGGTTTTGAAAATCAAATTCTTTCCATACATGTCCGGCAGAGGAAGAATCTGAGGACGGTCATAAAGAGCCACCAAAACAACGACAGCATTAGGGCGCGCACATTCCCATGCCAAGCGGAATGTATCCTCCCCTCCTGCTACTTCAAAAACTACATCCGCACCACCGTGTGTGCTACTTTGCAATATAAATTCCTTACATTTATCCGGAGTGACAACTTCCACTTGCGGATAATGTTCCCTAACAAACCGGATTCTTTCGGGGGATTGTTCACAAACAACAATGCGCCGCGGCTTCCTCAGCATCACGCAAAGCAAAGTACAGATTCCCGTAGGTCCCGCACCAATGACAAGCACCGTGTCCTCTTCGGTAATCTCCGAAATGCGAGCAGCCCAGAATCCTG
>OFMJ01000414.1_pt1 | contig 47182 bp, 45 predicted proteins | sample 1541801 | NCBI WGS metagenome assembly OFMJ01 (sample SAMN04209234, study PRJEB22552) | human gut metagenome | biome: gut; material: feces | host: Homo sapiens | place: USA: Oklahoma
CTGTTTGATAGGCGTGTGATACAAAAACAGTATTTGTGAATTTTTCTTTTTTAGTCGCTTTTTGTGTCTTATCTAACACGAGAGAAACAACAGGGACAACGAATACAGCAAATATAATAGCTCTTATCATAAACAGCACTCCTCGTATTATTTCCATTTATCTATTTCTTTCAGTATACCATAAGAAAATTGAGTAGTCATTCTTTTTCTATTCTATTGAAAATTTATACGATATAGAAAAAGATTATTCAGACACACAACCCTAAATTCAAGAATCTGATGCGCACTGAATAATCCTAATCAAAGCCAACCGGCTTTTGCTTTATAAAAAGATTGCACAACTGTGCAATCTGCGCGCGAGCGGTTACGAAGTAATAAACTCCTTGCCGCGAGCTGCGCATCCCCACACGAAGTGTGTTTTTTATGATATAGGATTCTGAAGGAATTTCCTATATCATGAACAACGATAGCCTCCCGGATTAATTTCCTGAGAGGCTATTATCATCAATACACTATGCGTTAATTATATTAAGTTTTTGTACTCTCTGCGTCCATCTACGACAGCATAGATAATCACAGTTTTACTTGTATCGTTTACTTTGTAGAATACTAGATGTTGTTCTACAATCAAAACCTTATACCCTTGTCTCCTTAAAATGGCATATCTTGGTGTACTTCCGGAATTGGGAAATATGGATAAATTACTGATTGCATTTTCAAGTTTGTCCAGATAATTCAAAGCTATATCTACACTTCCAGAATCTTCTGCAATATAAAAGATGATATCCCGTAACTGCTCATCCGCTTTATCTGTCCGTAAGATTTTATATTCCATAATTATCTCCTCGTCAACAAATCTTTCCTGATATCATCAAAGGTCTGTTGCATTGATGCCACTCTTCCGTTCATTACATCATCCTCTGCTTCAGAAAGTGTACGGAGTAATTCAAGTTCTGCCCGCATTTGATTATAATCTTGTAATCCCATTACTACTGTATCACCTTTACCGTTCTTTGTAATAATGATTGGTGTCCGTTTTTCGTGACACTCTCGAGATATTTCGTTATAATGATTTCTTAAATCTGCCGAAGGTCTGACAATCGTTTCCATATTGACTCTCCTTTCTGATACTATTTTGATAGTCATATTATATCATTATTTTTATACGTAATCAAGTTTTTATACCTATTTCGGTTTCATCACCGCATCATATCTCGCCACAGTACCAGTACCTACACCTGACAATTTTGCTACTTGTTCACAAGTATGAGTAGAAGAAATGTAAAAAATAGGCATACCGGAGAACTTAATCTCTGATATGCCTCTTGTCTGTTATGGAGATTTGCTTTTAAATATTTTTAGATGATAGATTCTAAAAATAAAATAAGCTTTCAGATATAATAATCATTAAATATTATCACATCTCAAAGCTTATTCCTTATAGAACACATACAAGATTTCTCCTTTCTTTAAAAGCAACACCATGTAACACTTTAAATTTTTATTAGAAGTCTTATAACGTCCTATTTCAAAAGAAAAATCGAAGTGACAGGATTCGAACCTGCGACCTCTACGTCCCGAACGTAGCGCTCTACCAAGCTGAGCCACACTTCGTTATGTTGTTAAAAACTACGGAAAAGGGATTTGAACCCCTACTAACAGAGTCAGAGTCTGCTGTGCTACCATTACACCATTCCGCATTATGGTACAATTATTATTCTGTTATAACTACGGAAAAGGGATTTGAACCCCTACTAACAGAGTCAGAGTCTGCTGTGCTACCATTACACCATTCCGCATCATTGTCATTTCTCGTCCTTGCCGTTACGCAACAATGATATTATAACAGACTGTAGAAAAAAATCAACTACTTTTTTCATTTTTTTTACTAAAATTTGCATTTTTCTTGTATCTCATAAACAAAGCAAGCATAATCACCATACAAAGCAGTTCTGATAGTGTAGGCGCCCACCAAATTCCTGCTCCTCCCACTGTCCTAGTCAGAATAAAAAGACTAAGCAACAATGTGACAAATCCACGTCCAAGAGATATGGTGATCGCACATGCCGGCTCTTCCACCGATGTGAAATATCCACCAACTACAACATTGAATCCGGCAACCAAAAATGAAATACTAAAAATACGGAACACTTTCACAGAATACGCACGAAGTTCTGTAAGTTCCGGCGATACAAACAGTCCCACAATCCATTCCGTTCCAAGCATGCAGGACACAAACGCCACAACAGCAATTACCATGGATGCCACAATCCCATACCGCAGCAACGTTTTGCATTTCCCCATATTCTTCTGTCCAAAATAATAACTGATCAGAGGTTGGGATCCTTGCGCAACTCCCGCCATAGACATAATCACAATTGAATTTACATAGGAGATAATTGTATAGCTTACAAGGGCATCCTCACCGATGTATCGTAAAATCGCCTGGTTGAAGAAGAAAATAATAATGCCTGCCGAAAATTCCGTCACACCGGAAGGGAGACCGTTTCTGAATTTTCTCCATATAAGAGGAATATCCGGCCTGAATCTTACAAAACGAAGCTGTCCATTTTTCCCAAGGAAATGTTTCAAATAGAATAAAATGACCAATGCCTGCGATAACCCGGTGGCAAAGGCCGCCCCGAATACACCCCAGTGAAGCCTCATAACAAATATGTAATCCAATATACAGTTTGTAACCGCACCTATCGTAACGATAATCGTTGCCAGTTTCGGATATCCGTCTGTTTTTAATAGAATCTCAAAAGAATACGATAAAATAAAACAAACTGCAAAAGGTGCAATTGTTCCGATATATTCTTTCACATAAGGAAGCGCCGCTTCTGTTGCTCCTAAGAATTTAGCGAAAGGTTCAAGCCAAAGAAGCACCACAACCGTCACTATAACAGAAAGCACTGTCAGCATCACAGTATTCTGTGTAAAAACCTCATTGGCACGTTTTTCATTTTTCTCGCCAAAAAGTATGGCGACTACCGTCGACGTTCCTACTGCAAACAAAATGGATATGGAAAATAATCCGGCTACGAACGGAAAAGATATATTCACTGCCGTAAGCGCCGTCTCCGATACTCCTTTTGCTACGAAAATACCGTCTATCATCGTATACAGTGTAAAAACCCATTGCGCAATAATTGACGGAATGATAAATTTTAAAAAGTCACTTTTCAATGACTTACCTTCCAGTTTCATAATAACCTCCTGTTCTCGTGTAAACTTAGTATAAACCTTGGCATAATACTACGGTCAACACCAGTTTTACGGAAGCATATCACAGAACCGCAAATCCGCTGCGAATAAATTCACAGCGGACTTCCTCCTACATCTTTACAACGCTTTGATTCTTTCAATTGCTGCCAATGTATTTTCATATGTACCGAATGCGGTCAGACGGAAATAACCTTCTCCACTTGGTCCAAAGCCTGATCCCGGTGTTCCTACCACATTTGCTTTCTCAAGAAGGAAATCAAAGAATTCCCAGGAAGTCATATGATCCGGAGTTTTCAGCCAAATATAAGGTGAATTCACACCTCCGGATACTGTGTAACCTGCACCTTTCAAACCATCATAAATTGTCTTTGCATTCTTCATATAGTAAGCAACCTGATCTTTAATCTGCGCTTTTCCCGCTTCAGAATATACAGCTTCTCCGGCTCTTTGCACAATATACGGAGCTCCATTGTATTTTGTTCCGTGACGTCTTGCCCAAAGTGAGTGAAGCATCACATCTCCACACTTCAAATCTTTCGGAATGACAGTTGCTCCAAGACGCACGCCTGTAAATCCTGCATTTTTGGAAAAGCTTCGAAGTTCAATGGCACATGTTCTTGCGCCTTCACACTCAAAAATCGTGTGCGGGATATTTTCTTCTGAAATATATGCCTCATATGCCGCATCATAAATGATTACCGCTCCAACTTTATTTGCATAATCTACCCACACCTGAAGTTGATCTTTTGTGATCGCAGAACCGGTCGGGTTATTCGGGAAGCACAAGTAGATCAAATCCGGTGTTTCCTTCGGAAGTTCCGGCGCAAAATTGTTTTCCGCTGTACAAGGCATATAGATCACATCACTCCATGTCTCGATTCCAGCATCATACGTTCCTGTTCTTCCTGCCATTACATTGGAATCTACATAAACAGGGTATACAGGGTCGCATACCGCAATCTTATTATCCGTACTAAAGATCTCCTGAATATTTCCGGAATCTCCCTTTGCCCCGTCCGAAATAAAAATCTCATCTGCCTGAATATCGCACCCTCTTGCCTGATAGTCATTTTTTGCCATCGCACTTCTTAAAAATTCATATCCCAGATCCGGAGCATAACCGTGAAACGTTTCTGCCTTTCCCATCTCGTCAACCGCATGGTGTAATGCCTCAATGATCGCCGGTGCAATCGGCTGAGTTACATCACCGATTCCAAGACGGATAATGGACTTCTCCGGATTCGCCTCCGAGTATGCCGAAACTTTCTTTGCAATGGTAGAGAATAAATAGCTGCCAGGTAATTTCAAGTAATTATGGTTGATTTTAAACATAAAATGCTCTCCTCCTTTTATCGTGTGATCTCGCCTTCGAACACTGTGACTGCAGGGCCTGTCAGATAGACATTCCCATCTTCCCGTTTCCATTCGACGAGTAGTTCTCCTCCTAATAATTTAATCCGAACTTTCCGTTCTGTCAAGCTTCTTGCTATAGAAGATACTGCCGCGGCGCATGCTCCTGTTCCACACGCAAGAGTCTCTCCGCTTCCACGCTCCCATACGCGCATCTCTAACCTCTTTCGGTCCAATATCTTTACAAATTCTACATTTACCCGGTCCCCTCTATAGAACTCCAGCGCAGGCCCCATCTTGTCAACCTGTAATCCTTTCGTTTCTTTCACGTACATCACAGCATGGGGATTTCCCATGGAAATATAGTCCATTTCCATTCCGGTTTCCTGTATCTTAGGCACTCCCATATTCACTTGTACCATAACCGCTTCATTTTCCTCTATATTTTCCGTAGGAAACAGTTCTTTGAGGTTTTTGTTATGTAATATAATCGTTTCTTTTATCCCGGATAAAGTTTCTATTTTTATTTTTTTGTGCTTTACAATCCCTAAATCATGTACATATTTTGCCACACAACGTATCCCATTTCCACACATCATTCCCCGGGATCCGTCTGCATTATACATATCCATCCGAACATCCGCCTTACTGGAAGAATCGACTAGAATCAGCCCGTCCGCTCCGATTCCAAAATGTCTGTTGCTTAATTTTATGGCAAGTTCTTCCGGATGCTCTACCTTCTCCTCCATAGCATTCACGTAAATATAATCATTTCCCAGTCCCTGCATTTTCACAAACCGCATATAGAAAGCCCCCTGTTTCAAAAAGGCGCTTCCACATATTTATGAAAACGCCTCATTCTGCTTACTATATTTTATGCTTTCCAATGCATATTTAGAACTTTTATCTGTTGGAAATCTCATCAATCTTCCGAAGTTCATCCTCTGTAAATTTTGTCTTTTCTACAATCTTTACATTCTCACGGATCTGCTCCGGTCTGGATGCCCCGATCAGAACACTTGTCACATCCCCATCGCGGAGTACCCAGGAAAGCGCCATCTGCGCAAGAGATTGTCCTCTTTCTTTTGCAATCTGATTCAAAGCCTCGATCTGTGCCAGTCTTTCTTTCGTAATTGCACTCTCTTTTAAGAATCTTCCATCTTTTCTGATTCTGCTGTCCTTTGGAATGCCGTGAAGATATTTATCCGTCAAAAGTCCCTGGGCAAGCGGGCTGAATGCGATCAGGCCGCATCCATTCTCAGACGCAAATTTTTTCAATCCGTCTTTTTCAATCCATCGGTCGAAAATGGAATATCTCACCTGATTGATCACAAAAGGACATTTCAGATCTCTCAATATTTCCATAGCCTTTTCTGTCGTCTTTGCATCATAATTGGAAATGCCCGCATAAAGAGCTTTCCCTTGTTTCACCGCGGTATCAAGAGCCATCATACTCTCTTCCAACGGCGTCTCCGGATCCATCCGGTGATGATAGAAAATATCCACATACTCAAGACCCATTCTTTTCAAGCTCTGATCCAGACTTGCAAGAAGGTATTTTCTGCTTCCCCAGTTTCCGTAAGGCCCCGGCCACATATCATATCCGGCTTTCGTACTGATGATCAGTTCATCTCTATAACGTTTCAATGTGCCATTTATAATTTTCCCAAAATTTTCTTCTGCACTTCCATACTCAGGGCCATAATTATTCGCAAGATCAAAATGTGTAATTCCCAGGTCGAATGCTGTTCTGCACATAGCTTCCATGTTTTCAAAATCGTCATTTGTTCCGAAATTATGCCACAATCCTAAAGAGACACCCGGAAGCTTTAACCCGCTTTTCCCACTGCGGAAATATTTCATCTCATCATATCTGTTTTGTTCTGCAATATAGTCCATCATTACATTCCTTTAGATTTTTCTGCACAAGCTTTCATTGCTTCAAAAACTGCACTTCTGAATCCTTTTTCTTCCAGTACACGAACTGCCTCAATAGTTGTTCCTGCCGGTGAACATACCATATCTTTTAACTCTCCCGGATGCTTTCCTGTCTCAAGAACCATTTTCGCACTTCCCAAAACTGCCTGTGCAGCAAATTTATATGCCTGTGGTCTTGGCATTCCGTCTGCAACTGCTGCATCTGCCATGGCTTCAATGAACATGAATACATAAGCCGGTGAGCTTCCGCTTACAGATACAACCACATCCATCAATCTCTCCGGAACTACTTCTGCTTTACCGAATCCATTTAAAATATTGCATACATAATCCAGTTCTTCTTTTGTCACAAGAGCATTGTGGCACACACCTGTAATACCTTCACCTACAAGTGCCGGTGTATTCGGCATAGTACGTACAATTTTCACCGGATGTCCGAACGTATCTGCAAGATACTCTAATGTCTTACCAGGCGCAATCGTAACAATGATCTGTTTCTCTGTAATATATTCACTGATTTCTTTGATTACATCAGCATAGAACTGTGGTTTTACAGCCAGTATAAGCACTTCTGAATTTTTCGCTACTTCTTTATTGTCTGTTGTAATGTTGATCCCAAGACCCTCTTTGGCAGCTTCAAGTCCCGGAACATATAAATCAGAAGCGATGACCTCTTCCGGTTTGAAAATCTCATTTTTTAAAACTCCACCCATAATAGCTTTTGCCATATTTCCAGCACCGATAAATCCTAATTTCATCATGATTTTACATCTCCTTTTATTGTATACATTTTTATAACTTGTATACAATATAGCACTTCAAATGCAAAATGTCAATGAATCCGCTTGCCTTTTTCCCACTTTTTGTATACAATATCTTATAACGTATACAATTCTTTGTGCTATAATATAAAGATATCGAATAGAAAGAGGTGCCCGATGGCAAAAAAATCAGTATCTCTTGCCGACCAGGCATATGAGATCATCAAGACAAATATTATAAACCTGACTTACCCACCCGGAATGCCCCTGACAGAATCCATGCTGTCAGAAGAGTTAAACATGAGCCGTAACCCGGTACGCGCAGCAATCCGTACCCTCCAGTCAGAAGGTCTGATTGTCTCTGACTATCACAAATCCATGACGGTAAAAGAAATCACGGACAAAGACATTCTGGACATTTATCAACTCCGGGAACTTTTGGAAGGAACTGCTTTTCGCAAAATTTTCACAGACGGAAAGGCTGAAGCATATTCCTACCGCATCGAGGAAAAGGTGGTGCGCATGTGTGCTGCAGAAGGCGACCCTTTTCAATGGGAACTCGCTGATGCCAATATGCACATGGAAATTATCAGTATTTTTGAAAACGAACGAATCAACCGCATTTACGAAAGTAATTTATCCGAACTTGTCCGCATGGGACTTTATTCTGTAAGAAATGGAATGGAAATTCATAAAACTGATGAAAATTTAAAACAAATGGTTTCGTTCATGCGGAAAAACGACTATGAGAATGCATTTTCCATTCTCCAGAAGGGCCACTTCCACACAGGGAAAGATAGTGCTTTGGAAGGGGCTCAGCCATAGGAATTCTACCAAACAATCCAATCGATGCAATCACAAAAAATCCACTGCACGAAATTATAAAATCGATGCAGTGGATTTTTCATGATTCTTATTTCCTATTTCCATTTTTTTGCAGGATTCTGGAAAACTTACCAGCATATCTAAAATTAAAATCATTACCAAAACCATAATGATCTGCGGCTTTCGAAGTCCATAGATCAGATATCCTGCGTAGGGTATATAAACTCCCTCCCATATTCTCCCTACTATGCCCTTTGCAGGAACTTCCGGATCTATCGTTTCATTGGCGTCTCCCCTTGTAAGCAGACTTTTTGTCTGATTCATTTTACCAATCACCCGATGAGACACAATCTCCTCTCTCCCATAAGAAACAATGTCTCCTGCTTTGATTTCGTCAAATTCCGCTTTTTCCATATATATGAGACTGCCTTGCTGAAAGGTTGGTTCCATACTTCCGGACAGCACGATCATCGGCCGTTTTCCCACAAGAATCGGAGACAGCAAGACAATGGTAATGAAAATCAATATATAACATCCTGCCGTCATTACTTTCAAAACAGACTTTAACAGTTTCATTCTCCACTCCTTTTCATATTCGCTCCATATACTTGCACCTTCTGCTCTTTCCAGATTCTTCTCTCCCTGTCATCAAACCCTACAAAAACCAATACTCCTTCTTCTTTGTTTTCTCTCCCAGTTTTCCCATTCTCGTATGCAAGAAATGAACTTGTTTCCAAACAATTTTCTTCTATATGATATACTCCCCGTTTTAGATTTTGGACCCGGATCTTTTCTCCCGGCCTTACGATCAGATTCAAAAATGTCTCTTCTCCTCGAAGCGCAACCGGAAAACCGGTGCAGTTGCCACCCGTTCCTAAGAGATCATCTTTCCAAACTTTTTCAATAGAAATCTCCCCTTTTTCTACCTGAACGTCTACAAAAATCTGTGCCTCTGTAAATGTAAGAAACATCTCTTCCTGCTTCTTATCTTCTCCCCCTCCTTTTGGATCTATCGGTTTCCATTGGCCTCCTTTTCCGTAACAGACTCCCGGTTTCTTCCGAAATTTCATAACATACTCTGTATCTGTTTTTGGAACCACCTGCACGTTTTCTTTCCAATTTTTAAGTTGTAAATCTTCCTCCCTTTGAATCTCCTCTGTGATTCCATCAAGCGCCCGGCTTTCCAAAAGGGAATCCATAACAATGCCATTTCCCTCTCGGTCTTTGTAATCTGTTCCTACATAATAAAAAGCGTCCGGATTTTCCGTCGTATTGCTTCCCGAAACTTCATACGGGTCTTTCGCATAGACTTCTTCATTCACAAGAGTTACCTTGTCTCCGTAAAATACTTCCGCATTCCCGTTCTGTGTATCGAAACGCCAAGGTATATAAAGCGCTTCCCCTCCTGCATCTTCCGGAAACAAGAAACATTCCCCGCCAATATAATCCTCATTCGCACGAATATAATACGTAAAAATATATTCTTCATATCCATCCGTTGCTGGCGGTACCTGATATTGCATTGTTTTTTCTTTCCAATTTTCTCCCCATGTTTCCCAGACCGCCTTAATTTCTTCTCGTTTTTCTCCCTCTCTTTGTCGTCTTGCTGTAGGCTTGTACTTTCCAGCCTTCATAATATAAAATTGCTTGGGGACTACATCCGTTCCCCAACAAACCTCTTCCCGGCTCTTCTGCCCCGGTTGATTCTTTACCGTAATCTCCACCTGAAATGTCCTTTTATCTGCTTGTCCAATCTGGTGAATCTTTTTATATGAGTGAATCGGCTTTTCCGCTTCCTCTCTCTTGGCCATAGCAGAACCGGAAAATATACTCCAGACAATACCGATTCCCAATAAAATGAGCAGGAATCTGTCTTTTCTTCTCCGCAACTACATTCCCCCTTTTTTCTTTGTCTTCGCACATTATATACGCTAATCTCTGCTAAAAACGTCGAATCTTGTAAGAAACGGAAGATTTATTTCACCATTTTTTGACAAAATGCCTTATCATCAAAAATTTGAGGGAGCTATCAAAATAGATAGCTCCCTCGTAGTTTGAGTCAACCTGATATGGAATCTTATACAATTCCTACCACTTCATAATCTTTGTCTTCCACAGTGCTTCTTAACACATCATCTGCCACTTCTTCGCTCATCTTCACAACGGCTGTTCCTGCCTCATGGCTTACGATTGCTTCTTCCACACCCGGCAATTTTTCCAATGCCTTTTTTACCGTTGCCTCACAATGACCACACATCATACCTTTGATTTCTATTGTTTTTTCCATCAGTTCATTCTCCTTTTCTTCTTTGATCTCCGGTTGCTCCAAAATAGTCTCTTCTTCCAGTGCATCCAGAATCACTTCATTTTTTACTTTTTTGTCTTTCTTTGCATTGTACATATCGAAAAAATTCAACCTTAACGCATTTGTCACAACACAAAAACTTGACAAACTCATTGCTGCAGCCCCAAACATCGGATTCAGTTTCCATCCAAAAAGCGGAATCCAGATTCCTGCAGCAAGCGGAATCCCAATTACATTATAAATAAATGCCCAGAACAAGTTCTCGTGAATGTTGCGAAGCGTCGCACGGCTTAGACGGATGGCCGCCGGCACATCACTTAATCTGCTCTTCATCAAAACTACATCTGCCGCATCAATGGCTATATCCGTGCCGGCTCCAATCGCAATTCCGATATCTGCTCTTGTAAGAGCCGGTGCATCGTTGATTCCGTCTCCTACCATAGCTACTTTCCCTTTTTCTTTCAAGGAACGGATTACACTTTCCTTGCCTTCCGGAAGAACCCCCGCGATCACCTGATCCACACCTGCCTGTTTTCCGATGGCTCTTGCAGTACGCGCATTGTCACCGGTAAGCATGACAACTTTGATTCCCATATTCTGCAATTCTTTGACCGCCTGAGGACTGTCTGCTTTGATCACATCTGCCACTGCGATCATACCAATCATTTTCCCATCCCGGCTGAAAAACAACGGCGTCTTTCCTTCTTCTGCCAGTTGTTCTGCCTGTATTCGCATTTCATCCGGAATATTTGCTGTCTGACCGATAAATTTCAGATTGCCCCCTCGAAGCATTGCTCCGTCAATGATACCAGACAATCCATTTCCCGGAAGCGCCTGAAATTCTTCTGCTTCTTTCCCTTGCAATTTGCGTTCCTGTGCTTCCAGAAGAATGGCGCGGGCAAGCGGGTGTTCGCTTTTCTTCTCCAGTCCGTATGCCAAGCGCAATAACTCTTCCTCTGTAATTCCTTCTGCAGAAATCACATCTGTAACCTTCGGTTCTCCGCTTGTGATCGTTCCTGTCTTATCCAAGGCTACGATCTGCATTTTCCCGGCCTCTTCCAGAGAAACTGCTGTCTTGAACATAATACCGTGTTTCGCTCCCATGCCATTTCCTACCATAATTGCTACCGGCGTGGCAAGTCCGAGGGCGCAAGGACAACTGATCACCAACACAGAAATCGCCCGGGCAAGGGCAAATCCGAACGTCTGCCCCGCTGCCATCCAGCCAATAAATGTGATAATTGCAATTGCAATCACCGCCGGAACAAATACACCAGACACTTTGTCCGCAACCTTCGCAATAGGTGCCTTTGTTGCTGATGCATCACTTACCATCTGAATAATCTGGGACAGAGTCGTGTCTTCTCCGACTCTTGTAGCCTCACAACGAAGGAATCCGGATTGGTTCACAGTAGCCGCAGAGACTTTATCTCCCGCTTCTTTATCCACCGGAATACTTTCTCCTGTCAGCGCGGATTCATTGACCGCACTGCTTCCTTCCAGCACAATACCGTCCACCGGAATATTTTCTCCGGGACGCACAACGAAAGTGTCCCCTTTTTGTACCTCCTCAATCGGCACCAGCACTTCCTGTCCTTCTTTCAAAATCACCGCTGTCTTCGGTGCAAGTTTCATCAGACTTTTTAAAGCATCTGTTGTTTTTCCTTTGGAATGCGCCTCCAACATCTTTCCTACGGTGATCAACGTAAGGATCATCGCTGCGGATTCAAAATAAAATTCATGCATATATTGCATCACACCTGCCATATCGCCGCGCATCTGCGCATCCGTCATGGCAAAAAGCGCATACACACTATACACGAAGGACGCTCCTGAACCAAGGGCTACCAAAGTATCCATATTCGGCGCTCTGTGCAACAGACCTTTCAGACCATTGATAAAAAATTTCTGATTGATTACCATAATGATTGTTGTTAATAGCAACTGCAAAATCCCCATTGCCACATGATTCTCTTCCAGAAATTTCGGCGCAAGCCACCCCCACATCATGGTTCCCATGGAAAAGTACATCAATACCACAAGAAATCCAACGGATGCATAAAGTCTTTTTTTCAAAACCGGTGTCTCCCTGTCTTTTAACAGTTCCTCTCCGTCTGTTTCCGAAGCTTGTGCACGCATTTCGCCGGACACCTTCTCCTTCGCTCCATACCCGGCATTCTCCACGGCACGAATGATTTCTTCCGGCTTTGCCGTCCCCTCTACCCCCATAGAGTTTGTAAGAAGACTTACGGAACAGGATGTCACTCCGGGCACTTGATTTACTGCTTTTTCCACCCGAGTACTGCAGGCTGCGCAACTCATACCTGTCACAATATATTGTTTCATTGGTTCTCTCCTCTCCCTTCAGATTGATCTCTCTATCTATTTGCCATTACTTCATAAGTTTTCTCAGAAGTTCTGCCAGTTCATCGATCGCTTCATCCTTTCCCGCACGAATATCCTCGGCAACACATGTATGAAGGTGATCCGCCAAAAGCACTTTATTGAATCCATTCAATGCCGAATTGACTGCCGATACCTGCACAAGAATATCAGCACAATATTCATCTTCTTCCAACATTCTTTGGATACCTCGAACTTGTCCTTCAATCCGTTTCAACCGGTTCATCAGACTTCTTTTTTCCTGCTCATCTCTCTTGGTTGTTCTTTTAGAACATTGGCATGTTTTTGTTTCTTCCATTTTTCATCCTCCTGTATGATCAACTCGTATTTTAAAATACCCCTATGTCGTATTCGTTTTTACATTTGTTATTTTATACCCTGCACAGGTATATGTCAAGTGTTTTTTTCTTCCCAATTATCATCTCGGATAATATCTCTGATCATCTGCAAAGATACGTCCAGCGAGGCAATCTCATCCGCGCATCGCTTCAGCTCACTTTGGATAAGCGCTTCATGCTCCACATCCTTCTTATACTTCATCTGATGTTCCAACACTGCCCAGAAGTCATGCGCAATTGTCCGGATCTGGATTTCGGCCGTAAATCCTTCCCACTTCTCCGTTGTAAATGCTACGATCAGATGAAGACTTCGATACCCATTTTGTTTCGGATATGCAATATAATCCTTCTTTTCTATGATACGGGTTCCTTTTCTCGTCTTAAGCCATTCTTCCACCCGGTATGCTTCTTCTACAAAAGAGCAGATCACACGGATTCCAATGATATCATGTATATTGGGAAATGACTTTCTTATATCCGGACATTCCCCTTTTCTTTTCAGTTTCTCCTCCATGCTCTTCGGGGACTTAATCCGGGACTTTGTATAAAGAATCGGCTGAATCCCGTCTTTCGTTTCTCGAATCGGATACTCCCCGATCAGATTTAGAAGAAATGCTTCTCCTTGTTTTAACATCGGCAGGATTTCTCCGTAATATGCTTCAAATGCCTTCACATCACATTCATTCATGGCGACTTATATCCCTCCTGTCTAACAGATAACTTCCCATTCCGATGAGAAGTGCTGCTCCTCCTGCCAGCCAATATACAATTGTCAGCCGGTTCGTCGTTCCGTATATTTCCAGGATTCCACAAACGAAACACCCTATAGTCAGTGTTGCAATTCCAAAATGCCACAATCTTTCCGTTTTGATTCCCGGTATTTTTTTCCCTCCATATCCGATGGCAAAAAACAAGATCACACCTCCAACAAGAGGAACTACAAAGGCATAGAGTATAAAATAGGAAAATACGCCATGACTGAAAACTTCATATATTGCTCCAAACAAAATGCAGAATAATGTGAGAAACAAATAAACCCATCCTGTTCTCCCCATTCTCTTTCTAATCTTTCTAATAGCCAATGTAGACAATATCGCTCACACTCCTTTCCTCGATATTCTTTCCGTTCGTAGTCGGATTGTTTAAAATCTCCCCATTGAAATACATCGTAGAAGAACCTCCTCCATCCAGATTATAGGCTGTTTTCACTCCTAAAGAAGTCATAAACTCGGCAAGTTCCAGAAGTGACAGTCCTGCGCTTTCCGTTGTTCTCCCATCTGCAACAACAAACACATAATGCAGATCATCAATGACCCCGATGGCTGTTCTTGGATTGCTTGCCATGGCTTTTCCAACCTCATCGTTTTCTGTTACCGACACCTCACTGTTTTCCACAAGAGCCGGGCCAAAAGACAACACCTCTTTCGCTCCCTTTTGAAGGAGTTCCTCTGCCGTCACGTCATCTTCAGAAATGATTTCCATGGTGCCATCTTCATAGATGACCAAGTCCTCCTGCCCCGATTCCTTTGTATCCCTGTAAATGACTCCGTCCCGGATGACATATCCTGATTCCTGGGCTCCGTAATAATCTCCGTTTATCGCCAGAATGGCATTTACATCCTCTGCCATCTCAGAAGTCTTCTCGGTCACATTCCGTCCATAACTTCCTTTCGCCAGCGCAGTCTTCAAATATTCTGCTGAAGAAAGTGTAATATCCGCCACATGAATGGTTGTATCATTCTCCCGGTACTCCGTCACCTTGATCTGTATATTTTCATCACTGTAAGATGTTTTCGTTGTTTCTGCCTTTTCTTGATTTTTCTCATTGCTTCTTTCTTTTTCCGTTTCATTTTCAACCACTGTGTATACCTTGGAGATCAAAAACGTATCAGCCAGTACATAGGTTGTAAATGCAATCAGCAATATGCTGCATAATATTCTCCACCAATACTTTTTCATTCTTGAAAACATATCATACTCCTCTCTTTCTTGCTTTGAATATGAAATGACTTTGTATAAACCAGCTTACGAAGAAAAACAGACACTCTACAAACAGTTTTCCTGCATATGGATTGATTCCAATGCCATTGACCAAAAGTTCCAGTACCAGAGTATTTCCTGCCAGAATTCCCGCTGCAAGCAGAAAATACTGTATGGCAGACTGCATCCGGCTTTCCTCACTTTGAAATACCATCTCTCTGTTTACCGTATAATTAAAAATGGAACTTATCATCCTTGCTCCCACATTAGATAGCGCAACATTTCGGCCCTCTGCCGAATAGGTTGTCATCATCGCAAGCAGACTATACATTCCATAATCCAGAAGAAAACTTGCAAATGAAGATGCAGAAAACTTCAGGATTTCTTTGTAAATCCGATAGGAGTCCCGCAGTGTATCAAAGTGAGAGGATTGATTCTCGTTCATATAAACAGTCTCAATCTCCACTTCTTTGATTGGAATCTGATGTCCTGAGCACGTTAACAGGACATTCATTTCATACTCGTAGCGCTCGCCTTCTATATTCAGAAGTTCCGGTATCATATCTCCGGAAAATGCCCGAAGTCCGGTCTGCATATCATAGACTCCTTTTTTGGTAAACAGCCAGTAAACAAACCGGGTTACTGTATTCCCGAACCTGCTCCGGACGGGCACATTCCCTTTCATTTTCCTGCTTCCTAATATGATGGCGCCGATATTTTCTTCCGCCGCGTCACATACTTTATTCACATCATCTGGTTTATGTTGTCCATCTGCATCTACCGTCACTACGATATAATCGGAAAGGAAATGATCCTGTATATATTCAAGTCCCGTCTTCAAAGCTCTGCCTTTCCCATAGTTGCGGTCATGATGCAGCACCGTTGCATATTCTTCCACCAATTGGAACAGTTCTTCCTTGTCCGGGGAACTTCCATCATCCACAACCACAATCTGTATCCCTGCTCCCCCGCATTTTCTGCACCAGCCCGGCCAGACATATGTCTGGCTGATAGGCCGGTATCAATGCAATTCGATTCTTACTCATCTGATCATCTCCTTTCAAAATCTTATTGTTGTCTATCCGGAGGTGTTCCCATGTCTTGACCATTTCCCGGTTTCTGATTCTTTTCTCCGTTTCCTCCTTCCGGAGCATTGCCGCCAGGTGTTGTTTTACCCGGCGCATTTCCTCCTGGATTTCCACCTCCCGGACCACCTTGTGTACCGCTGCTTCCGTAGATCAAGCTGTCCATGTTGATTTCCTGCGTACTTTCTCCGGCAGTTACTGTATAACTTTCTCCTTTCGTAATATCCGGAGTACTTAAGATCACACAACTGTATTCCTTATCCGGCTCCCATGAAACCAGTTCATTTCCATCTGCGTCAGTCAAAGAAAGTTCTGTTCCTGCCGATTGGGTATCCACGGTAACCATCATGCTGCCCTGTGTCGAATTTTCTCCAAAGTTCTGTGCCATTCCTGAAGATCCGGTTCCTACGAATACTCCTCCGGTTATTGTAGCTTCTCCTGCATAGTCCATTATTCCATTTCCATTATTAATCGATCCGGATACATAAGTCTCTCCACCGGAAATTTCCACATCACCATTGGAATCTATTCCATCACCGGATGCATTTACATGAAGGGTTCCTCCGGAAATATGGATGTATGCCCCTTCTTCTGCTACAAACTGATCTCCGCCTTGGCCTCCAACTCCACTGCTGTCATTTCCGCCTGCCGCATTCAATCCATCATCACTTGACTCTACCGTGATTTCTCCACCGGAGATATCAATACTTAATCCTTCCAGCCCTTCGTAGCTTTCTGCAATCTCCACAGTTCCTCCTTCAATCAATAGTGCCGAATCTGCATGAATACCATCATCCTCTGCCTGTATGTGAATAGTTCCATCTTTGATATACACATATCCAAGACTGGTATCATCTGTATTACTTCCATGAATTCCATCCTTTCCGGCTGTGATGTCATACGTACCTCCCCCAATTCTTACACTGTCCTTTCCTGACAGACCATGGGAGGCCGCTTCAATCTCATAAGTCCCGCTTGTAAGTACCAGGTCATCTTTTGACACAACCCCATGTCCTTCCTTTGCTGTGATTTTCAGTGTCCCTTCTCCATTGAGAGTCAGATCGGATTTGGAGAAAATAACAGCATCAATGTTATTCTCATCAATGGCCGTATAGTTTCCTCCGTTTGTCAGCACATTTTCTGAACCTTCTGCAGTTGTAACGAATACTTTATCTGCCGACCGCACATAAATTGCTGCCGAATCTGCATTTGTAATATCCGCTCCCTTTAATACAAGCTGTACTTTATCTGTATCTTCTGCTTCTACGATCACCATACCGTCCGTAAATGTTCCCGAAAGTATATAGGTTCCTTCATCGGTAATGGTAATGGTGTTTTCTTCAATTTGGACTGCAGAGGAATCACTGCTGCTTCCGTTGTCTGATAAAGTGATGGCTGCGCTCGTTGCCTCGTCATATCCGGTTTCCATATCCCGATCGGAAAACATATCTGACGTATCCATCGTGGAAACCTCCGAAGTATTTGCAGAGCTGCTGCCGGAAACACTATTTGAAGTTTTGCTGTTACATCCTGCCAGACTCACAGACAACACCATAAGTATCACAATCAGATTCTTTCGTTTTCTCATCGTTATCGCCTCCTATAATTCCCCGATTACTGTTTCCTGTCGGGACATCGTAATCTCTAAATTTCCATTTCTGCAGCGAAGTTCATCAATCAGATTTTTTTCTTCTCCTACATTTTTTAGTGTCATATTATATGTCAGTTTAAATAAACTTCCCATGTTCGTTGTTTTCACCTGCACTAACTCAAAGTCTTTTGTATATGTATTCAGCACTGAGTCAAATACTCCTGAGTAGTCCAGATCTTCCGGGATCGTGATATGCATCGTCTTGTAAAGCGCACCATTTTTCCGTGATCCGAAATCCAGCCGGTTATAAAGAAGTGTCACTCCTCCCAGTAGTATGGCTACCAAAAGCGCATACGCGAGATATCCCATCCCAACTACAAGTCCTGTGCCCATCGTAAGGAAGATTGCTCCGATTTCTTTGGCTGATCCCGGTACGGAACGGAAACGTACAAGGCTGAATGCTCCTGCCACAGCTACTCCTGCACCTACATTTCCATTTACCATCATAATGACCACACAAACGATCGCCGGAAGTACAGCAAGTGTCGCCACAAAACTCTTCGTATATCTCGTTCCCCACATATAGGTTCCGGCAAGGATCAAGCCGATTACAAGCGCCACTCCAATGCAAAGAAGAAAATCCGATATATAGATCACATTCGTCATATCTGTATCAAAAATTCCTCCGAAAATTGTATTATGCATATTGTTTTCCTCCTTCTCTTCTCTCTTCTTCTATTTGCATATATGCAGTTCCATATTTTGAAAACGATGTTTTAAATAACTGATGTTTCGTAAGCGTATGACTCATCCAAAGCGGAATGCCTCCGGAAGTTTTAATTTCCATCAAAGTTTCTCCTTCCTCTAATATAGGCGTTCCGTAAATGTTACTTCCCAGAGAAAAATTATCCTGCCTGTATAAAATATTTTCGTCAAAAGTTACCCGAAAATCACTCCCGTCAAGAGCATAGTAGGCTTCTCTTTCATATGTAAGAAACACCGTTGGCTGCAATCCTTCATAATAGTTACGAAAATAGCTGATTTCTTTTCCTATCTGCGAGGCGTCCGGAAGCGGCTTTCCATGTGAAAAACAATCCATGACTTCCGACTCCGGAAGTACAAGTCTTCTTTTATACACAACGGACTGGTACTTTTTCTTCAGTTCTACAAATACCGGTGCCGTTCCTTCCGCCCTCTCATAACTTCGGACTCGAAGTTTTTCTTTATATACCGGCTTTTCCAAAGATTTGCGGATCAACCGGAATGTATCGGTATCAAAATAAATATTTCTTATTGTTGTCCTTCCGTATTTATCCAATTGCATGTATGGTTCCATACTTTTCAACACTGCCTCTTTTTCTTTTCTTGTCAGCAAATATTTCAGTTCATACCGCTTAAATGTCATTTGATATTTCATAATCCAACCCCTTTCACTTAGTACGCCCTCTACTATATAAGCAAAACCTTAAATCGACTTTAAATAGATTTAACATTTCTTATAAAAAAAATCAGCAATACGAATTATCGTACTACTGATTTTTTCTTCTCTATGCAATTGAAAATGTAACCGTAACCGTCAGAGACTTCTCGTCTTCCGTTTCCGCTTTGATCCTGCCTTTGTGAGCCTCCACCGTTGCCGCTGCTATGGAAAGCCCCAGTCCATATCCTCCCGTTCCTGAATTTCTGGAACTGTCTGTTCGATAAAAACGGTCAAACAGATGGGCAGTCTGCTCTTTTGCAATGGATTCTGTCGTATTATAAACAGTCAGGCAGATACGCTTTTTCTGTTTTTCAAGAGTCAAAAGGATCCGTCCCTCTTCATCCGAGTATTTGACTGCATTATCCAAAAGAATTGTGATCAGACGGCGAATTGCCTTTTCATCTCCCACTATAGAAACCATAGGCGCAATTTTGCTCTCCAATACTTTATTCTGTGTTACGGCAAGTGACTGAAATGCAGCCACTGTTTCTTCTGCCGCATCAGATAAAGGAAATTCCACAATCCTCTCCTTTCCTCCAGCTTCCTCCATACGGGAAAGCAGAATCAGATCATTGGTCAGATCCGCCAGACGTTTCGTCTGTCCTTGAATATCTGCCAACCATTCATTTTCTCCGAAATCCATTTCCAAAATTTCTGCATCTGCATCAATAATGGTCAGCGGCGTTTTCAGTTCATGTCCTGCATCTGTAATGAATCGCTTCTGCTTTTCATAGTTCTCCGAAAACGGACGGACAATGCGTGCCGACAAGGAAATCATAAGTACAAGCACTGCGAGAAGCCCCACGGCAGACACACCTGCCATCGTAAACACAAGATTCTGAAACGTAGAAAGACTTCGTCCGCAATCAAGGAAAATGATCCGTTTCCCTTCGTCTGTCGAAACAACCGCATACCGATATTCATCTGTAAATCCTCTTTCACTTTCCTTTTCCCAAATAGTTTCTGCATATGCCTCTGCATCAGTCTCATCAATTCTCGCGACTTTCTCAATATCCGTAGCAATCACATTTCCTTCCTGATCCAAAGACACAGAAAAATATCTAGACTCATAAGGAACTTCCGGAGACATCTCCCCCATTTCTTTTGTCATCTCTTTTTGTCTTAGTTTCTTGTGCAATCCCTCATTTGGAAATTTCCCTTCGGTCTGTGTCCGTGTCATCGCCCGGATCCTGGCCAAAAGTTCCTTGGAGTGGAACGGCTTCGCCAAATAGTCATTGGCTCCCGCATCCAATCCCTCCACCTTATCGTCCACTTCGGATTTTGCCGTCAATAACAGCACCGGAATCAAATTTCCCCGGGTTCTTATTTTCTTTAAAACAGTAAGTCCATCCACCTTCGGCATCATAATATCCAGAATTACACCATCGTAATTATCCGCTTCCAAATACTCCAACGCTTCCTGCCCATCATAAACCGCATCCACCGAATAATGATTTCTCTCTAAAATAGCCGTCAGCGCTTTTGATAACGGTTTTTCATCTTCTGCAAGCAATAGTCTCATCTTCCATTCCTCCTCTTTTTTGTTCTGATATCTTTCAGCATAAATGCTCCACCTTAACTAAAGTTAAAATGGAGCATTATTTATTACATAAGAGCTTCTTATGGAATTCGATATTACAAAAGAATTCCGATATGATAAACCACAAAAGCCGCAATCCAGGCAATGACACACTGTCCTGCAACCATTCCGGCTGCCCATTTGCCCCCAAGTTCTCTTTTTACAGAAGCGATAGCAGCCACACAAGGTGTATAAAGCAGGCAGAACACAAGAAGTGATGCCGCACCTGCCGTTGTAATACTTCCCTGCAGCATCGCCTTGCTTCCAAACAACACCTGTAACGAAGATACCACGCTTTCTTTCGCAAGAAATCCGGAAATCAATGCCGTTACGATCCTCCAGTCACCAAAGCCAACCGGAAGGAATACCGGAGAAAGAAATCCTGCTAAAAGAGCAAGAATACTGTTCTGAGAATCTGTCACCATATGCAGACCTGTATCAAAATTCTGTAAAAACCAGATTACAATAGTTGCCACAAAAATCACCGTAAAAGCTCTCTGCAGGAAATCTTTCGCCTTATCCCACAGAAGATGCAGCACATTTTTCGCTCCCGGCATACGGTAGTTCGGCAGTTCCATTACAAAAGGAACGGCCTCCCCTTTAAATGCAGTTTTCTTAAAAATCAATGCCATCAGAATACCCATCACAATTCCGAATACATATAATCCGGTCATGATAAGACCTCCCCGGTTCGGGAAAAATGCCGCCGTGAAGAACCCATAGATCGGAAGTTTCGCCGTACAGCTCATAAACGGTGTTAAAAGGATCGTCATCTTCCTGTCTCGTTCAGAAGGAAGGGTACGGCTTGCCATAACACCCGGCACCGTACAGCCGAATCCGATGAGCATCGGCACGATACTCCGTCCGGATAATCCCAGTTTTCTCAAAAGTTTATCCATGATAAAGGCAACACGGGCCATATATCCGCTGTCTTCCAATATAGACAGGAAGAAAAACAACGTTACAATGATCGGCAGGAAACTTAGTACGCCTCCTACTCCGTTGAATACTCCATCGATTACAAGAGACCGGATTACATCACTCACATTCGCCGCTGCCATGGCTTGATCCACAAGCCCTGTTAAAACTGTAATTCCCTTCTCAAGCACCCCTTGCAAAAACGAGCCGATCACATTGAATGTCAGCCAGAACACGATTCCCATAATCCCGATAAAAGCAGGGATTCCCGTATATTTTCCCGTTAGGAAGTGATCCATTTTCTGACTTCTGATCCGTTCCTTACTTTCCTTCGGCTTAATGACCGTTTCACTACACACAGCTTCAATATACTCAAACCGCATCTGTGCAACTGCTGCAGAACGGTCAAACCCTGTCTCTTCCTCTGTCTGCTTTGCAATATCTTCCAGAAGATTCTTCTCATTTACAGTCAGCTTCAACTGCTCCAGAATCTTCTCGTCTCCCTCCATGATCTTACTGGCAGCAAATCGCACCGGAATTTCCGCTGCCTGTGCATGGTCTTCGATCAGATGCATCACCGCATGGAGCCCTCTGTGGATTCCCTCTTCCCGCTTACAGAAATCAGTTTCCAAAGGGTACTCCTGATATTTCGCCACATGCACGGCATGACGAATCAGTTCCTCAATTCCTTCTCCCTTTGCCGCTGAAATAGGAATTACCGGAACCCCAAGCTTCTCTTCCATCTCATTGACGAGAACCGCACCATCATTTTCACGAAGTTCATCCATCATATTCAATGCCACGACCATCGGGCGTCCCAATTCCAAAAGCTGCATGGTCAAATACAGATTTCGTTCAATATTGGTCGCATCCACAATGTTGATGATTCCCTTCGGCTTCTCACGAATCACAAACTCTCTTGTCACGATTTCTTCACTACTGTAAGGTGACATGGAATAAATTCCCGGCAAGTCTGTAATCAGTGTATTATCATATCCCCGGATTACACCGTCTTTTCGATCCACCGTAACTCCCGGGAAGTTGCCCACGTGTTGTTTGGATCCGGTAAGCTGATTGAATAACGTTGTTTTTCCGCAATTCTGGTTTCCGACAAGTGCAAACGTAATCTTCTCACTGTCCGGAAGCGGATTTTCCTCTTTGCGGTCATGGAACTTTCCACCTTCTCCGTACCCCGGATGATGCACTTCCTGTTTCAAAACCTTTGCCTTCGCTTTTATCTTCTCTTCTTTCGCATGATGCGGCTTACTGATCTCAATATTTTCCGCATCTGCCAGACGAATCGTTAATTCATATCCATGAATACGAAGCTCGATGGGATCTCCCATAGGTGCATACTTTACTACCGTCACCTCTGTTCCTTGTATGAGCCCCATATCCAAAAAATGCTGGCGCAAAGAACCACTTCCGCCCACATGAAGTATTGTCGCTGTACTTCCTATCATTAGTTCATTTAATTTCATATTCTACTCCTTAGTCATATATAACTACCCTTTAGTTATATATGACTCACTTTCAAAAGTCAAGTCGTGACTCCCCTGAATTACGAAACTAAAATGTAGTAGTAGCAAAAAACTGAAATCTTTTCAACAATGAGTAACGCGAAAAACACACCATCCATATGCATATCTTCCGCTCTTACTAATCATCAATTCTTTCGTGTTATTTTTCAAAATCGTATTTTTCCATATACTCCTCTGCTTTCTTTTTTGTCAAAGAAAAGTTCTCCATTAATTTTTTCAAAATTTCCTCTGTAGATGCGTGAAACTCTTTACATGTTCTTATCGTCCCCATGATTTCGCCTTCTACTCTGCCTAATTTTTGTCCAGTTTCGATTCCAACTTTCTTCCCCTCTTCATAAGCCTCTTCTCTCTGCACTTCGATATCCTGTTCGTAATTATATTCTGACATCAACATATTGACAACCTCACTCCCTTTTTTCCTGAGATAGTCTGCAAGAACATCTTTTGCAATGCACTCCTCGATCGCTTTCCGGTAAGGCTCTTCTTCTCCCAGGTTCTGATACTTTCGAATCGTATCAATAAAAGTACTATAATCCTTTAGGACACGGCATCGTTCTAGTATCTCATGCTTCTGCTCTGGATTGATATTGATAACCTTTACCTTCAATTCCACTACGGGATTCTCGTCTCGAATCATAAATGCATCCGAAAGTTTCAGTACCTTTTCCTTTGCCCATTTTTCTTTTCCATTATAAAAAGTATAAATTTCTGGTTTAGGAATCGGCACTAGATTTCGGCGATAACGATCTTGTACCGGAATCATCTGCTCATAGGCCCTTCCGAGATAAAGCAGACTTCGTAAAGGCATATTTTCATTTACCGTAGACTGATGCTCTCCAAACACTAATACCTTTCCACCAATTCCAAAAGACACATCATTTTTGAAATTCATGTAAAGCTTATTGTCTACACAGATTTTCTCGATAGTCGTTCCCGGCGGCAACGGTTCTTCATGAAGAGCATTGTAAAGGGCAATGTCATTTTCCTCAGCCGTTTCATCCTCATAAAACAAATCGACAAATACGCTGTTCTTACATTCTCTGTTTTCTTTTAGTTCCATATAAACTCCTCCTTTTCTTTTGGATATCCCCGAAGAATAAGGATTCATCTTCAAGCCTCGCTTGCGACTCTTGGTGCATCCTTCGAATCGCTGTGCATTCTCGCGAAGCGTACATTAGACGGAGGGTTCACTCTATCTAATATAAGTATAAGAAATACACCTGAGATTATCAAGTTTTCCCCCGGAAATATCGAAATTAATCTGTTGAAAACCCTGGGGAATCCCCATGAAATGTTCTTCAGATAAAAATGAATTGTTACTGATTACTTGAAGACTTCAAGTGATTATTTGTAGTCTAACATATCATATTATAAAAGACAAGATAAATAACGATTTTCGAGGAGCGGCCCACATTGAGCCGCTCCTCGATTATATCCAAATCATATTCACCTTACATTATTTCGTTTCTACCTCGCATTACTTGCTGCAATCTTTACTCTGCTCCACAGATCTCCTATGATTTTCTTTGTTTCTGCGTTATATTCGAAAACCTCATCATTTTTATTATCTGTTCTCGGAATATACGCATCAATTCCTTCGTATTCTCCACCTTCTCCGTAAATAGCATCCATAACTTCCTGATTTGCGGAAGTATATCCCACATAGCTTGAGTTATCATAAGCACCGGCATAGTCGCTTGCAAAATTAATAAATGCGTGTGCAAGATCCGGATTCTTAGCATTCTTCGGAATGACCATCGCATCCGACCAAAGATTGGTTCCTTCTTTTGGCATATAATAACCCATATTCTCATTTTCTTCCATCACATAGGTTGCGTCTCCGGAATAAATGAGACCGAGCGCTTTTCTTCCCTGTGCCATATTGTCTATGATCTCATCGGTTACGATCTCTGTATCCATCGTCTCCACACACTTCACAAGCCATTCGTAAGCTTCCTGAAGTTCCTGTTTATTTGTGGTGTTCATGGAATATCCAAGATCTTTCAGCGCCATCATGAAAGAATCTCGTTCCGAATCGTAGAGATATACTTCTCCCTTGTATTTTTGATCCAGGAAAATACCAAATCCTTCTTCTTCTAGATCCTTGATATCCACTTTAGTCTTATCATATACAATTCCTACCGTTCCCCAAAAATAAGGTATCGAATACTCATTTCCCGGATCGTAAGGAAGATTTTTCACACTATCCGCCAGTTTATCCAGACAATCCAATTTCGAATGATCCAGCTTCTGAAGCAGATCTTCCTGAATCAATCTCTGAATCATATAATCACTTGGGACAAGGATGTCATAAGGTTCACCGTTTGCTACCTTGATGTACATTTGCTCATTGGAGTCAAAGTTCTCCATTACAACTTTTGCTCCGGTTTCTTTTTCAAAGTCTCCAATGATATTTTCACCAGTGTATTCTCCCCAGTTGTAAATATGAAGTGTCTGCCCTTCAAATGGACGCTCTTTCTTCTCATTTCCAAAGTAAACAACACCCGCCACAAGGGACACCACAAGCACTGCTGCCACCGCCGGAAGTACCCGGTTCTTCCTTGCAATCACATCTTTCTTCCTGCGTTTCGCTGCCAGCATTGGTGCAAGGTTAATGATCAGAAGTACAAATGTAATGCTCACAACCACAAGAGTAGATACCGCATTGATACTTGGGTTCACACGCTTACTCATGGTATAGACAATAATACTTAAGTTCTTGACGCCTCCCCCTGTCACAAAATAAGAAATGATAAAATCATCTACTGACATGGTAAATGCAATCAATGCTCCCGACACGATTCCCGGTGTGATCTGGGGCACAATAACTTTCATCAACGCCTGCCATGGCGTGCAGCCCAAATCCATCGCCGCATCCGCAAGATTCGGATCTAACTGCTTGATTTTCGGCATCACCGATAGCATCACGTACGGAATACAGAATGCTATATGCGCAAGCAACATGGTTACATAACCTTTTTCAACTTTAAATGTAATGAAAAGAAGCATGAACCCTATGGCTGTTACAATCTCCGGATTCATCATCGGAAGGTTGTTCACCTGCTCCATCAAATTGCGGATAATTTTCTTTGACTTACTTAGTCCGATGGCCGCAATCGTTCCTGCCACCGTTGAAATAAGCGTTGCCAGAATCGCCACACTAAACGTCGTATAAAGGGCTTCCATCATATCTCGTGATTCCAGCATATGCCGGTACCAACGAAGAGAAAATCCAGTAAAATGCGTCAATGATTTTCCATCATTAAAGGAAAATATGATCATATATAAAATCGGAAGATAGAAAAATATAATCATCAGAATCATCAAAATCTTCCCAAAAGTACGTCTGTTCTTCTTCATGATGATTATACCTCCTTCCCACCTTGATTATGAATCTCTACTTTACGTACTGCCATCATAAGAAGCATCATAATCACTGCCATGATCATGGAAATGGCACTTCCAAAGTTCCACTCTCCTACCGTGATAAACTGATTCTCGATCAGATTTCCGATGAGGAAATACTGTCCTCCTCCAAGAAGTTTCGGAATGAAGAACGAACTTACCGCCGGAAGGAACACCAATGTAATTCCATTGATCACTCCCGGAATGGATAATGGCAGCGTAACCCGGCGAAACGTCTGCACCGGAGTTGCTCCAAGGTCCGAACTCGCTTCCAAAAGAGAATTATCCATCTTGCTTAAGGAAGTCTGAATCTGAAGAATCATAAACGGAAGAAAGTTATAAACCATCCCCAAAAGAACCGCTCCTTCCGTATACAACAGCTCCTTATCTCCCAATCCGATAAAGCTTAGAATCTGCTGGATAAATCCGCCTTCACTTAAAAGTCCGATCCATGCATATGTACGGACAAGCATATTGATCCACATAGGAATTGTAATACATAAGATTAAAATATTCTGTATCTTTTCCTTACTTCTCGCAATAAAATACGCTACCGGATATCCAATCAGAAGACAGATGATCGTTGTTTTAATTGCAATCAAAAGAGAACGCCAAAGTATCAACAAAAAGTCTGGGTCGGTGAAGAACTTGACGTAATGCTCTAATGTAAAGGAAAATGTCACGATACTGTTTCCCTGCTTCATCACAGAGTACACTGCGATCAGTCCCATCGGAAGGACGAGCATCAGTACCGCCCATACAATATATGGTAATGCAAGCTGTGAAAATTTCTTCATCTTAATATACCGCCTTAGACATGACATGAATATCTTCCGGGAAAAATGTCAGTCCGACCTCCTGACCCTCTTCCGAATAATCTGTTGTATGGATTTTAAACTCACGTCCTGTTGTCCAGAATGTCACCTTATAGACGCCTTCTTTTACGTCCTCGGCATCGAAATCATAATCGACACTTAAGTCTACACTCTGCTCTTCATCACTTAATTTCCATGCCTGTGCATTCGCCCACGTCTTAATATCCGTATCAAGTGTCTGCGACTCCTGGATCTCATCTACCGTCTTGAAGAAGTTGAATGCCATGACCGCTTCGTTTGCCTTCTCATTCTTCACAACCGGCTGGTCTACCACAAAGATTGTACGCTCAATGCTCGTTCCCTTTGCTGTTGTAAATGTAACCGGATACTGGCCTTCTTCCTCAGAAAGTTCATATTCAACCTTTGCAACGGAAATATATTCGTCACTCTCCACTTCCCATGCCTGAGCATTGGATAAGGCAATGATTTCCTTGTCATCTAATTCCTTCACATCATCAATATCCACATAGAAATCATTGGCACTGATCTTTTCCGTACCATCATCACTGGCCACATCATGGTTCCGGATGATGCGCATGTTCACCGTTACACTTGTTCCAGGAACCGTCTCCACCATGATCTCATAATGAACCCCTTTGAAAAGAACGCTCAACACCTCTCCTGTCATCTTCCCGTCTTTCACATCCACGATGTCAATATCCTCCGGTCGAATGACTACGTCAACCTTTTCATTTTCTTTGAACCCATAATCTACACAATCAAAGATAATATCATCAAATTTCACTTTATAATCGTCTACCATCACACCCGGCAGGATGTTACTTTCACCGATAAAGTTTGCTACAAACCGGTTTGACGGCTCATTGTAAATATCCCTCGGTGTTCCGATCTGCTGGATCTCACCGCCATTCATAACTACGATCTTATCCGACATGGTAAGCGCCTCTTCCTGATCGTGTGTTACGAAGATGAAAGTGATTCCGACTTCCTGTTGGATTCTCTTTAACTCGTACTGCATTTCTTTGCGAAGTTTCAAATCGAGGGCCGCCAACGGCTCATCCAGAAGAAGTACCTTCGGCTCATTCACAAGAGCTCTCGCAATCGCAACACGCTGCTGTTGTCCACCGGATAACAAGGTAGTATTCTTGTCTTCATACCCCTCCAATCCGATTAACTTCAACATCTTCATAACCTTTTGCTCGATGACGTCCTTGCTGACTTTCTTGATCTTCAACCCAAATGCAATATTTTCATACACACTCAGATGCGGAAATAACGCATATTTCTGAAAAACTGTATTAAGCTCACGCTCATACGGTGGCTTCTCACTGATCTCCTCACCATCAAAAATCACTTTTCCTTCATCTGCCTGTAAAAATCCCCCGAGGATTCTAAGCAACGTTGTCTTACCGCAACCACTTGGCCCCAGTAATGTTACAAATTCATTCTCATAAATATCCAGGTTGACACCTTTTAATACAACCTGTCCGTCAAAGCTTTTCACGATATCGCGAAATTCAATCAACTTCTTTTCTTCCATCTCACATCTCCTCTCCACCATCAGAACATCGGCGGCGTTTTGATCCATAACACCTTCGCCTCTGTATTCCCATGATTGTATAAATAATGACTTTTCTGGCCATCCAGATAAAATGTTTCTTTCGCTTTCACCTTATACTTCTCATTCCCCCGCACAATGGTAATGCTTCCCTTTAAGACATATCCAAATTCTTCCCCCTGATAGGAAGACAAAACATGACTCTTCTTATGAGGATGGATCGTCAGAAGTATCGGTTCCATCTGATTCTTCTGGGCATTCGGTATCACCCATTCTATCGTATAATCATCCTGCACATCCTCGAAAAAATCCTGAGTGGAAAACACAACTTTCTTCTCGGGCTCTTCATGAAAGAACTCTGATAAATTGCTTCCCAACACTTCAAGAATATCCTCCAAAGTTGCAATACTCGGTGTCGTCAGATTCCGTTCCACCTGTGATAAAAATCCCTTCGTCAGTTCACTTCGGGATGCCAGGTCGCCTAATGTAAGATCGTTCTTAAGCCGAAGTTCCTTAAGCTTCTTTCCGATATCCACGCTTTCCCCTCCCTTTCATCTTGTTTTCTAATACTATACTTTTTGTTAAAATTTATCGAACGTTTTTATTATACATAAAATCACAAAAAATTCAATAGGTTTCAACAAAAAACAAACACTTTGTTATCTATTATTAAACAAAGTGTTTGTTTTTATTAAACGCCGTCTTATAGTTGTTTCTAAGAATATGTCGCAACTTCAACAAGCCCCAAATCCAACAGCGAGATACATAACAAACTTAATGTCTGATACACCTTTTCTCTGCCATAAACTCCTTCTTCATACTGATAAATCTCTTGATTCTGTCTTGCAAAATCATCTGTATCAAGTTCTTTTACCCCCATCTCTTTTAATGCCAAAAACAGTTCATTTACTGCCTGAATTAAAACTTCCTCTGTTATTTTTTTATAATCTGTCTTACATTCATATAAATATTGTTTCAAAGAATTTCCTGTGTCAAATTTCTTTTGAAAACTCTCCTGCTGAGAGCAGCTAAGTATAAAACTCTCAATAGCCGGATAGCTCAATAATAACAGGCCCTGTCTTTCATACCCTCTGTTATCTCTTGAATTAGTCAGCAGCGAAATCATGGACTCTATAAATTTTGTGTCTGTATTTGATTGATTATCTCTGTCAAAAATATAATATATCGCTGAGTTATCTACATCAAAATTATAATTCTCAATCAGTTCAACAAATAAATGATCCAAAAACTGGTTGTCTTTTGCAATATTTTTTATATTGCTCTCCTCGGCATTAATTACAAATACCTGAGAATACGGATTATCTTTTGAATTATATTTATGATATCCTTTATCCCTTAAAATTCTTTCAAATTGGTAATCAAAAATCTTTACAAAAATCGAATAAAGAATATTAGGCTCCGTCTTGCCTCCTTCGACAATATAAAGAACTTTTCCAATGGACTTTCCTTTATTTAATTGTATATTCATATCTTGGCACTCCACGAAACACACCACTCCGATACATTTTCTCTATATTCTGCGCTTCCCGCGGCTTTTCGCTCGAAAATCTTTTAACACAACTTCCCTCACGATCAAACTCTACCGAATAAATCTGATCCGGTCGCATAATACGATTCGATAACAAATTGGTAGAATGTGTAACAAAAATCAGTTGTGCCTCACTACTCTTTTTCATAAAATAGCGAACTAGCAATTCTTCTAAATCATTATGGAATCCACTGGAAAATTCATCTAAAAGCAACATCCCACCTTTATCAATACAGTGAAAAAATGCTGGTAAAAGTTGTAGTAACGTCTGATTTCCTAACGACTCTAATTCATAAGGTATCGGCTCATCAATACCTTTTCTTTTAAAGAAAATTATGTTTTCCGCTGATTCCATCGTAATTAATGGTCCACTCGCTTTTTTATCATATTCAATCTTCTGCTCAAAATGGTATTCATCAAAAAATGCATTTATTTTCTTTGTCCCGTTTTCTTCCATGTATGACTTTAAAGAGAGATCCATTTCTCTATATTGGACAGCCTCCCTTGAATACAAGTCTACATAAACTGAATTGCTCAAGTATTCAAACCAACTTTGCAGCCTTTTCTGGCCTCTAAATTTGGTATTAAAATAAATATCCCTTAAAAACAAAGTACCTTTCGGTACATCCGTATAAAGCTTTGTCTCCGTAAAATGTACCTTAGCAACACTTCCATCTCTGGAAAGATATGTTTCCCCACCAACCGATAACTCCTCTTTCACCTTTTGATCAATTCGCTGATACTCTATTTCATATACAATTTCTTTAGACTCAATCTCAAATGTATACTTTAATGACATAATTGGATTGTTCGAAAATAAACATATATAGGACTCTATGTTTACATCTCTTTTTCCAAATAAATTATCCAGTAAAAATTTGAGTGCTATAATCGCATTTGATTTTCCTGATGCATTCGCTCCTACAAACATAAGTCCCTTTAAAATATTTTTTCTCTGGTTTACATCTTCCAACATTTTGTAATTGGTTCTTTCCAAATAAAATTTCGTCCGTCCCTTAAACGACTTAAAATTACTCACTTCATAACTTTTCAGCATGTTCACATACCTCCTTTACCAACAGTATACCCAATTCTTTTTTCTTGAGCAAGTTTTTTTCACACAATCATTCTATAAGTGTAATTTTTTTACACTTTAATCAAAAAGTTTATTGCAACCATATACTTTATGATTTAGGATTCCGAAGGAATTCCCTATATCTAAAAAAGAGTTTCACACCTATCTAAAAGTGTAAAACTCTTTCTCATATCTATCCTCTCATTCCCTTTTTCATTTAGTTAAATGACTGTTCCGTTCTTTCGATGATCTCATCCTGTAGCGCTTTGCTTAAGTTACGGAAATGATCACTGTATCCTGCAACACGAACGATTAAGTCTTTATACTCATCCGGATGTTTCTGAGCCTGAATGAGTGTCTCTCTGTCGATAACATTGAACTGAATATGGTGTCCATCCATGTTGAAGTAAGAACGAACTAAGTTCGCCATGTTATCGAGACCTTCTTCACCCTTTACAACACTTGGAGTAAACTTCTGGTTCAGCAATGTTCCACCTGTTCTTAAGTGGTCCATCTTAGAGCAGGATTTGATAACCGCTGTCGGTCCATGTGTATCCGCACCCTTCTCCGGAGAAATACCTTCAGATACCGGTTTCTGTGCAAGACGACCGTTCGGACTTGCGTTCATAACTTCACCGAAATATACGTGACAGGTTGTCGGAAGCATGTTGATACGGTATGTACCACCCTTCATGTTTGGTCTTCCCGTAACTGTCTTCTGGTAGAAGTTGAATACGTCTTTCATGATATCATCTGCGTAATCATCATCATTACCATACTTCGGAGTCTTATTGCGTACAAGGTTTGCAATCATATCATATCCTTCAAAGTTATGCTCCATCGCGTCAACCAGTTCTTCCATTGTGAACTTCTTCTCATCAAATACATTATACTTGATTGCTGCAAGAGAGTCTGTAATTGTACCGATACCAACACCCTGTAAGTAGTTTGTGTTGTATCTCGCACCACCTGCATTGTAGTCTTTTCCTTTTGAAATACAATCGTTTGTAATAACAGAAAGGAATGGTGCAGGCATATATTCTGCGTAAATCTTCTCGATCACGTTGCTTCCTTCGATCTTGATATCTACAAGATATTCGATCTGTTTCTTGTATGCATCAAATAATTCTTCGTATGACTTGAAGTCTTTTGCATATCCAAGCGGAAGACCGATCTGTTTCTTGCTTACAATATCATAACCATTGTATAAAGTAAGTTCTAAGATCTTCGGTAAGTTGAAGTATCCTGTTAAAATATAAGCCTCGTTACCAAATGCTCCTGTCTCAACACATCCGCTTGTACCACCGCGTCTTGCGTCTTCAATTGTTTTTCCAGCATTCAAAAGTTCCTGAATGATTGCTTCTGTGTTGTAGAATGCAGGCTGTCCCCATCCTTTTCTTGAAATCTCACAAGCACGCTTCAAGAATTTCTGCGGTGTCTTCTTACTGATCTGTACGTTAGAGCTTGGCTGTAATAATTTCATCTCATCCATACAGTCTAAGATCAGGTAGCTGACATCGTTGACACCATTTTCACCTTCCGGTGTGATACCGCCTGTGTTAAAGTTTGCAAAGTCTGTGTATGTTCCACTTTCTTTTAATGTAACGCCTACTTTTGGCGGAGCTGGCTGGTTGTTGAATTTTACCCACAAGCACTCTAATAATTCAAGAGCTTTCTCGTCATCTAAGATTCCCTCTTCTGTATCTTTCAGATAGAACGGATTTAAATGCTGGTCAAAACGTCCCGGGCTGTATGCATCCCACGGGTTCAACTCTGTTGTTACTCCAAGGTGTACAAACCAATACATCTGGATTGCCTGCCAGAATGTCTGCGGAGCGTGAGCCGGTACAACGTCACAGTTCGCAGCGATCTGCAACAATTCAGCTTTACGTGTCTCGTCTGTCTCTTTTTCCGCAAGCTCTCTTGCATATGCTGCATATCTCTCTCCTAAGATCATGATCGCATCACAGCAGATTTCCATCGCGTTTAACTGAGACTTTTTGTCAAATGCTTCTTTATCGTTTAAGAAGTCAAGGTTGTTTCTTGCTTCAATAATGTCGTTCTTGTAATCTAAGAAACCTTTTTTGTAGATTTTCTCAGAACCAACTGTATGTCCCGGTCCTCTCTGTTCCATGAACTCTGTGAAAATACCTGCTGCATAAGCATTCTTCCACTCCTCTGTCATGTTTGCTAAAATTTTATGACGAACAGAACGTTTCTCCCAGAATGGGATGATCTTCTCTTCCTGTAATTTCAGATCTTCCTCTGAAACACGGAAATAGATCAGATCTCTGGCGTTCATAATCTTCATGTCTTCTACTGTGTGACAGCAAAGTTCCGGGAAAGATGGTGCTGCCTGTGGGCCATCACCCTTTTCACCTACGATCAATTCCCCGTCATTGATACAAAGTGTTTTGTTTTCCATAAAATGTTTGAATGAAAGCGCACGAAGTTCCGGTACGGAAACACTTCCTTCATACATCATGTAAGCATCTGTCTCAAGATCCGCTCTTTCCATATAAATATGCGGTTCTGTCTCAAGACTCTGTTTACGAAGTTTTCTAATTCTTTCGTTCATTCCTCTTTCCATTTCACTAACCTCCTATTTTTGTGTTCTGAAATCCATTTTGCTGAAATTTTGCCTGTAAAGCTTCCATATATTCATTGCTCGGAACGTAAAAATCCTTGCCTTTATAATTTTCATCTAACCGGTCATATTTGCTGCTTGCAATATCATGATACGGCAATAAATTCACCTGAGCGACCGCAATATTTTCTTCCTTTAAATAGGAAAGAATTGCCTCCATCTCCTGCTCATTATCATTGACTCCTCCAATCACCGGAATACGAATGTAAATTCTTGCCCCGTGATCACTGATGTATTTTAGATTCGAGAGGATCAGCTTGTTGCTCTGTCCCATATATTTTTTATGCTTCTCGTCATCCATCAGCTTGATATCATATAAAAATGTATCGACGTACGGAAGCACTTTTTCAAAATTCTCCTGCGGCGCATACCCACACGTATCAACCGCCACATTGAATCCTTTCCGCTGCAGCTTCTTAAGAAGCTCTGTCATATATTCCATATCCTGCGCCATGGCTTCCCCACCGGATAAAGTAACACCGCCATAGGATTCCTCATAGAACATATAATCCTTCTCTACTTCTTTCACCAGTTCCTGAACTGTATACTGTTTTCCGACAATTTCTCTTGCATTATTCACACAAAAATCCACGCATTTTCCACATGCCTCGCACTTACCGCGGTCTGTACACTGTTTACAGTCTTCCATATGAATTGCATGATGCGGACATGCATGCTCACATGCTGTACATCCGGTACATTTCTCCGGGTTGATCATCGCCTCCGGAGCAAAATTCTGACTTTCCGGATTATGGCACCACCAGCAGTTCAGATAACATCCTTTAAAAAATACTGTTGTACGGATGCCGTCACCATCATGGACGGAAAACCTCTGAATATTTATAACATTCGGTAATCTCATGATTTCCTCCATTTTCATCTACATGAAATTTTTCTCTTCGTTTTTCATTATAACACATTGACATTATTTTGTCATGATTTTTTTCACAAATTTTATATGACTGATTATTGACACAAACCATTCACAGTGATATCATAATGATATCAAATAAATATTAGTTTTCATTCATTATGGAGGTTACTATGGAAGAAAAAGTTTTAAAAGGAAAAAAGAATGGATTTGCAATGCTATTTTTATTCCTGGCGCTCTATGCCGGAGCATTATTGCTCACTATTTTATCTGCCGTTTCCATCGACCGCGCTCAGAATACCCAGGAACTTATCAGTCCACTTTCCATCCTGTGCCTTGTCATCGGGATTGTATGGCTTTCACTTGGCTGGATTCCATTCTGCGGACTCAAAGTTTTGAAACCACAGGAAGCGCTTGTATTGACACTGTTCGGTAAATATATCGGAACATTGAAGGATGATGGTTTTTACTATGTCAATCCATTCTGCTCCAGCGTAAACCCTGCTGCCAAGACAAAATTAAGTCAAAGCGGCGATGTAAAGGCAAGTACAATCTCTACAACAGCAAATGCTATGGACGCAAAAGGAAACCGCATTTCCTTAAAAGTCATGACATTAAATAACAGCCGCCAGAAGATCAACGATTGTCTCGGCAATCCGGTAGAAATTGGTATCGCCGTTATGTGGAGAGTCGTTGATACAGCAAAAGCCGTATTTGATGTAGACAATTACAAAGAATATCTGTCTCTCCAGTGCGACAGCGCACTTCGTGACATTGTCCGGATTTACCCATATGACGTAGCTCCAAATGTGGATACAACAGGGGACGGAATCGCAGACGAAGGAAGCCTTCGTGGTTCCAGCGAGACGGTAGCTGCAAGAATCAAAGAAGAAATCCAGGCAAAAGTGGCTGATGCCGGGCTGGAAATTCTAGAGGCCCGTATCACATACCTGGCTTATGCCCCGGAAATCGCAGCCGTTATGTTACAGAGACAGCAGGCCTCCGCTATCATCGACGCAAGAAAGATGATCGTAGATGGTGCAGTCGGCATGGTGGAGATGGCTTTGACACAGCTAAATGAAAAAGGTGTAGTAGAATTGGATGAAGAGCGGAAAGCTGCCATGGTTTCCAACTTACTTGTCGTGCTTTGCGGCAATCACGACACGCAGCCTATCGTAAATACAGGAACATTATACTAATGGCAGATGAAAAGAAAAAACAAGTTCCCTTACGCCTCTCACCGAAACTTTATAATGCCATCGCCGCATGGGCAGAAGATGATTTCCGTTCCATCAACGGACAGATCGAGTATCTTCTGACAGAGTGTGTAAGACAACGCAAAAAGAACGGAAAATATGTTTCGGATGAAATCGATGTACCACCGGAACTTGATATTCATTAACGAGGTGACAAATTATGGACACAAACGCGATCATCGGGTTACGTATCAAAAGCCTAAGGAACGAAAAGAAATATACATTGAAATATGTCAGTGAAAATACCGGTCTTTCCATCGGCTTTCTTTCACAACTGGAACGCGGTATGACAAGCATCGCCATTGATTCTCTGGATAAGATCGCTACACTCTTGGGCGTAGAGTTGTCTTCCTTTTTCAATATGGAAAGCCAAACTAAGGATTGCCATATTATGCGCCGCTATGAGCACAAAGCAAATGTAGTAAATCCAGAGATTGTGCAATATTCTCTGACAAACAATGTAGAAGACTTTCATCTTCTTCCGAGACTTGTAGCTGTTACACCCGCTCACCAGGACGAAAGTAATCTTGAGCTTTACAGTCATGATGGCGAAGAATTTATTTATATACTAGAAGGCATTCTGACTCTTCAGATTGAAGATGAAATTTTTCTCTTGTATCCGGGAGATTCTGCTCACATTCATTCCAATGTCAGACATAATTGGAAGAACGAAACAAACAACGTAGTTCGGTTCCTGACCGTTCACACACCGAATCCTTTTAAGCACTAAGCCTCAACAGGAATATGGATTTCAAAGAATTTGATGTACAATCCCAAGTTTCTGTGGTATAATGACTTTAGTTTAGAATCGGAAATCGAAATGGAGGCATTTTGTATGGGATTTTTAGTATGTATCGTAGGAATCAGCATTATTGCAGCAATCGTTGCAGCAATTGTTTCTGCTTTCACGGGCGGTCTTATCGGAGCCGAAGAATTTGACGATGAGGATTAAGGACTACAGATAAAGAAGAGATGTGAAGCAATCACATCTCTTTTTGTAATGGCAACAAGAATGATGAAAATGAAGGAGACTCTCTTATGCAAAGCATGGCAAAGGAACCAACACAGCAAAAAATGTCCGGAAAACAGATTCGAATTTTAAGCCTGTTGATCGTACTGGCGGCTCAAATTCATCTGAATGTTTTCACCAATAACTTTCTCGTATCCATCGGTATTCTGCTTTTCCCAATCTTTGTGTACCTGTTTCAGGAAATTCCTCTGATACCGGTTACTCTTTTATCCGGCGCCGGAGTATTTCTGTCTCGTGTTTTGATATACGGGCTTCAATCCGGAATCCACATTGATAATTTTATAAACTTTTTCCCGGAATTCTTCTTCTATCTTACATATGGCATGACTTCCTATATCTATTTTAAACAAAATAATTACAAACTCCAGGGAAAATTCTGGCCATTCCTTTTCCTTCTGATGGACTATGGAGCAAACCTTGTAGAACTTCTGCTGCGATTAGAGCTTGGCGCTTTCTCGTTAAAAATGCAGATGAATATCATCCTCGTAGCAGTCATTCGTACTTTGATACTTTGGATAGTAATCCGGGGCCTTGGCCACTACAAATTCACTTTGCTCAGCCAGGAACACGCAAATCGCTACCAGCGGCTCATCCTCCTCATTTCCAAATTAAACAGTGAAGTGATCTGGATGAAGAAAAACACCCATTTAATAGAAGAAACTATGGCTCGTTCCTACAAGCTTTTCTCTTCCATGCAGGACAAACAGATAGATCCGTCTCTTTCCCAGGATGCCCTTGCCGTTGCGAAAGATATCCACGAAATCAAAAAGGAGTATCTTCTTATTCTGCGTGGAATCTCAGAAGCATTGGATTTGAATCTGCAGGACGGCGGCATGAGTCTGACGGATATTCTGATTCTTCTTGAAGATACGATCACCGCAGCCGCACACGAAGAAGGGAAGACTTTGACATTTACAAAGGAATATTCCGGCAATCTGTTTACAGACAAGCACTATTTTCTCCTTTCCATCTTTCGCAACCTTTTTACAAACGCTCTGGAGGCCAACGAAGATGGAAATATAGAACTTGCGTTTATTGAAAATGAAGATGAGAAAAACTATACCTTTATCATTCAGGATAACGGTCCGGGAATTCCGGCTGAGAATCTTCCTCTGATCTTCACACCCGGCTTCTCCACGAAGATCAATTTTAACACCGGAGAAGTGAACCGGGGACTGGGACTCAATCTTGTAAAGGATATTATCGAGAATCAGTTGCACGGCAATATCCACGCCAAATCCAAACCCGGGGAAACCAAATTCTATATTTGTATCCCGAAATCCGAATTGGAGGTATCCTAATGAAATTTTATTTAATTGATGACGATCAAAATATATTGAATATTCTAAAACTGATAATCAAAAACCGTAACCTGGGAGAAATCTGCGGCACAAGCTTAAATCCCGCAGATGCACTGGAAGATTTAAAATACATCCAACCGGATATTATCATCGTGGATCTTCTAATGCCAATCATGGATGGTATCCACTTTGTTAAAAAGGCTTCCCCTTTTTATCCGGATGCTGCATTTATTATGCTTTCTCAGGTAGCCGCAAAAGACATGATTTCTTCTGCATATGAAAGCGGTATTGAATTCTTCATTCAAAAACCGATCAACAGCATCGAGGTTGAAAATGTAATTCGTAACGTTTCTCAGAAAGTTACGATGCAAAGAGCTATCGGAGAAATGCAGAATCTCTTCATGAACCAAATGCAGCAGTTAGCTCCACAGAAAGAACAACGTGACGAATCCCAAAGTTCACATATTGATAAAACACAGGACATTTTACAAAAACTTGGAATCATCGGAGAAATCGGAAGCAAAGATATTATCAGTATTGTAGATTATATGATCACTCACCGTGATACAGTGGCTGATGCAACTCTGACAGAGCTGTGCAGTCATTTCAGTGACAACCCAAAATCTATGGAACAAAGAATCCGCAGAACCGCTAACAGCGCCATGGTCAACCTGGCCAATCTCGGAATTGAGGATTATTCCAACGATACCTTCATCGAATATTCCAACACCCTCTTCAACTTTGAACAGGTAAGAAGAGAAATGGACTACATTCGCGGCAAGATCGACAAAGGTGGAAATGTTAAGATCCGAAACTTTTTGAACGCTCTCGTTTCTTATTGTTACAAATAATTTCGTCATTTTCACCAAATTTTTAAGATTTTTTCTTTAATTTTGATACGGTTTGAAACTTTTTGAAACTTTAGATGTATAGTCTCTTCATCAGAAACGTTTACCTGTCATAGGTAGAAATAAAATCAGAGATGAGGAGACTATTTATGTTAACAATTATTTCAGGGGTAGGATTACTACTTTTAACACTGGCCGGCTTTTCATTGTTCAGTATGAAAGCGCCAAAAGGTTCAGAAGCAATGTCCGGCATGGCCAATGCAGCAATCGCAACATTTTTAATCGAAGCAGTACACAAGTACATCACAGGGGATTTGTTCAATCTTGAATTTTTCCAAACTCTCGGTTCCACCAGCGGAAGTCTGGGTGGTGTTGCAGCCGCAATCTCGGTTCCTCTCGCTATGGGCGCAAATCCTGTGCTTTCCGTAGTAGCCGGAGTAGCAGTCGGAGGATACGGTATTTTGCCTGGATTTATCGCAGGATATGTCATCGGACTCATTGCTCCGTTCATAGAAAGAAAACTTCCAGAGGGATTGAATATCATTGCCGGCGCTCTGATGATCGCACCTCTGGCAAGAATCATTACCATCTTAGTTGATCCTGCCGTAAATGCAACTCTTGTTAGAATCGGCGGTACAATCTCCGCAGCAGCCGAACAATCTCCACTTGTTATGGGATTCTTACTTGGCGGAATCATGAAAATGATTTGTACATCCCCACTTAGCTCTATGGCTCTTACAGCAATGCTAGGACTAAACGGACTTGCAATGGGTATCGCAGCCATCGCATGTGTCGGCGGATCATTTACAAACGGAATTATCTTCCACCGTATGGGATACGGAGACAAGAGTAATGTAATCGCAGTGATGCTTGAACCGTTAACGCAGGCAAACATCATTACAAAGCACCCGATTCCGATTTACGGCTCCAACTTCTTCGGAGGCGGCTTTGCAGGTGTTGCAGCCGCAGCATTCGGAATTATCAACAATGCACCCGGTACGGCATCCCCAATCCCGGGACTCCTTGCACCATTTGCATTTAACTCTCCACTTCACGTACTCGGAGCTCTTGCATTCGCAGTAGCAGGTGGAACACTTGCAGGATTTGTAGGAAGTATCGTCTTTAAGAAACTGGAAACAAAAGTCGAAGAGAAAAAAGAGGATGCGGATACTGCAATTCCAAATGTACAATTTGAATAAGACTTCCAAAAGAATTTCAATGTAAAAGAGAAAACAGGACTTGGTTCAGGATGCGCATGTGATGCAGCAACAAGAACTAAGTCCTATTTTTCTCTTTCAATTATTATTGTTTCTTTTCTTTTTCGTATTGTCCGTAATACTTACCATAGTACTTACCATAGTACTTCCCATAATATCTTCCACGAGAAGCACGTTTCACTTTCGTCAAAACCGCTCCAATCACCGGACATCCTGTTGCGTCCAATCTTCTCTTCACATCTTGGGCAAAACGGTATTTGATGCTCTCTGACTCCAGAACCATGACAGCTCCATCACATTTCTTTGCCAAAATAGCCGCATCTACAACAAGACCAAGAGGCGCCGAATCTATAATGATATAGTCATATACATTACGAAGGGCATCCAGCATCTTATCAAATGTACCCTCTGACAATAGTTCTGTCGGATTCGGTGGAGTCGGTCCCGCTACGATCATATGAAATCCTCTAATGTTTGTAGCATAAAGAATATCTGCAAGTCCGGCCTGTCCGGATAAAAGATGCGACAGCCCTTTCTCCGGTTTTTCCCCTTCTATCTTCTCAATCACAACACTTTTCCTCAAGTCCGCATCTATGAGAAGCACTTTCTTCTTCAGCTCCGCAAGGGAACGTGCTAGTTTCATGGAAACACCTGATTTCCCCTCTCCCTGCACACAGCTTGTTACTAATATCACATGCTTATCGCTTCCGGAAAACTGAATATTTGTTCGCAGTGTGTTTATTTCTTCATTCATTGCATAAGAATACTCTTCCATTACAAGATTGATTCTATTCATATCTTTTTATCCTCTCCGCCAAAATCATTCCCGGATTATCTACCAGTATCCTCCGGGTATATACCGGCCCTTTCTTTCTCTCTATGTATTCTGCACACCTTCCCAAGTCAGGTGCCCGATTCTTCAGATCATGTGCATCCGTTGCTATAAAATGAACCAGATCCTCCGACATTAATTTTTTACAAATTCTCTTATACCGAAAACCATGCTGTCCATATACCGCTCCGGCTGTGATCTGCAATTTAGCTCCCAACCGCAGCACTTCTTCTATCCGATCCAAATTCTCCATCAAAGACGGGTATCGCTCTCCATGAGCTATAATCGGAATCCATCCTTTGATGATCAACTCATACACCGTTTTTCTGATTCTCACATACTCGTCTCGATGAGAGAACTCAACAAGAACATAACGGGAACCATCCATTGTTGGTCTGATTCCTTGTTGAAGTTTATCTGTCATTGCAGATGCTCTATGAAATTCACATCCCAAATATAACTCCATTCCCGTTTTAGTCTTCTTATTAATCTCACAAAGGCGTTTAAATCTCCTGGTGATAACTTCCTGTTCTGTCTCAAACACTCCCACTCTGTAATGTGGTGTAAGGATGATCCTGTTCACGCCTTGTTCTTTCTCCATCCTTATCATCTCAACAGCCATTCTTTCCGTTACTGCACCATCATCTACTCCGGGAAGAATATGGCAATGAATATCAACTATACCACGCATATTTTTCTCCCAAATTGTTTCTATTCTTCTGTTTTACAAAAATATCTCCCTGACGCACATTGTCAAGAAGATATTTTCTAATCTTTATCGAACTTTTTTCTTTCCAAGAGCTACAAATCCGATTACTGCAACCGCTCCAATCACGATTGCTGTCGGAACAGCCATACCCATACCTGTTCTTGGCGCTTCTGTACTTGTAGAACCAACCGGTGACATCGTATCTTTATCAATAACAAACGCAACCGGTGAAAGACTATTGAATGTAGCTGTGATTGTTCCTTCTCCTGCTTCACTCTTCACTACTTCCCACTCTGTTCCTGTATAATGAAGTACTTCCACTTTTGTATCTTTTGTTACCCCTGCTACTTTAAATGTAATTGTTACAGGGAACTCTGTTCCTTCCGGTACGCTGACATCTTTCACATCAACAACTTCCATTCCTTTTGTAACTTCAATACCTGCAGCTTCTAAAACAGACTTAAAATTTTCTTTAATGTCACTTACAAGTTTCTCGTCTGCAACCTGTTTCAATGTTACCTCAACAGCATTCCCATTCTTGTCCACTGCCTTATTTATCTCAGTTACAACTCCGGAAATCTCCGGTGAACTGCCAGCCGCAAAAGCTGTTATCCCCATCATACACGAAAGTACTGTCGCCAATACTAAGCTTGTAAATTTTTTCATTTGCTTCTCCTCCTATCACTTCTCTTACTTAAATTCCATTACTATTTTATCACATTCAGATTTTTTTGTAAAATAGTTTCACTAACAAATCGTACAATTTCTCATCATCTACATGAAACTCATCATGTTTCTCTCCCGCAACGACATCCCCAGGCACACGCTCCATCTCCGACTCACTTTTGTAAGATATAAATTTATCTATCTCTCCTGTAGATAAATCTGTCACCATATAAGGCTTTGCACCGGAAATCAACTGCTTGTACAACTCACTATCTTCTTTCAACTGCTTCGGAAGTTGTAATGCCGCTGCCTGCACAACCTGACTTTGCCTTTCCATTCGGTCATTATTGCTTCCTGTCACGGTAGTATCACGATATCGGATATATTTTTCTGCCTGCTCTCCTTTGAGCACAATTTCTTTTCCCTTCTCAAAAGAAGGGTCTATCATGGTATAATCTTCCGGAACTGTAATTTTAATTCCTCCGATAGCTTCGCTTATCGTAGCTATTCCATCAATATTCAATGACAGAAAAGATTGAATCGGTATCCCATAAAGTAGTTCAGAAACCTTCTCTTTCGTTAAAAGACAGCTTTTCTTTGCTCCATCACCATAAGCATACTGCGTTGCAATCTGCGCCTTCTCTGTAGCAATCTGCGTTCCATCCATATCATAAACATCAACGTCAATCATGGAATCTCGTGAAATCTGCAACGTCTGAATTGTCTTCTCCGACGTATTCAATATAAACAAAAGCAAAACATCCGACTGGCCTCCCCGCCCCGCATATTTCTGTTCTTCTACCGGATCTGTATTATCCACACCCATAAACAGAATTGTCTTTAAGTCTGTATTATAACGGTACTTTTCTCCGTTATACGTAATCGTCTCAAATCCAGCCTCTTCGTCGGTATCCACATCCTCCATTGCTGTTTCTCTGCTCATGTACGCACGCGCTGTCAGAATCCCAACAGCAAACACAACGATTAAAACTACACTAATGATCACTGCTCTCTGTTTTTTCTTCATCTGTAAGCACTGCTCCTACTATAAATCTTTTGTCTCTCTGCGTCTTAATGCAAGTACTAAGAGTTAAAATTCGATCATCTGTTGTCACCGGAACATCTTCTCTTATACTATTCCCCATATTTCTTGACTCCAAAACCGAATCCAAAAATTCCTGTCGATGGGATTCCTTTGTAAAATCGAAAGTGTTCAGGATATGTCTGTCATCATATACGACTGCCGCAAAAATCTTATACACTCTCTTTGCATCCGGTGTATATATGATAACCTCCGGGTGCTCTTCCATAAATTCCATATCTTCGTACTGATGCAATCCTCGGAACATCGTTCCATTCGGAACATTATGTCCATACATCACTGTATTAAAATCCGAGAAATCTTTTGCCGTCTGCCGTTCTGTATATATGGAACCGACAGAACCATACTCACCATCTGCCATATGACTCAGATAGAAAGTGTCATCAAATCCATTCTGTAATACCGGATAATCGATCTTCGTTCCAGGTATCTTGATCCACGCATAAATATCGGGATTCGTTTTCTGAAGCTCTTGGAAATCAATCGGAATCTCCGGGTTGTTCTTTGTCTCATCTTGTTCCGGTTCTTCCTGTTTCTCTGCTTTCTTCTGAAAGTTCTCATACAATTCCTTGTCCTTCTTCTCCTGCACAAAATAAAAAACAAGAAATCCAACCGCACAGATAAATATTATTGCACACAGTATCCGGAGTGCTTTCCTCGTTGTTTCTTTCATAAGCTATACTTCAGCTCCTTGTTCTACACGTCTTCTTCTTTTACTCTCCTTTGTATCAGGAAGAGACGCAAGTACATTTAAATTCAAATACTTTCTGACATCCTCTTCATTCTTAATGGTATCATCCATAAAATAAAGTAATATAATTACTGCTGCTGCAAGAACAATTCCTACTAACCCGCCGATGAAAACATTTTTCATCAGATTTGGGCTTACAGGCGCTTCTGGCTTCAATGCCTTCTCTACAATGGATGGCTTTTCCATATTCATGACTGTCACAACACGATCTGACATCTCATCTGCAAGTGTATTGGCCAACTGCTGCGCATACTCGGCATTCGCATTCGTTACACTGACTTGCATGAAATGTGTTCCTTCCTGGCTTACAACAGATATACCGCCAGCCAGCTCACTGACACTAACCTTGTCTTCCAGACCTGCCCTTGCAATTGTATTCTTCAAAGTTGTTCTGCTTTTCGCAATCTCTACATAGTCCGGAGATACCTGAGAACCAAGCTGTAATTCTCCCACAGAGATTGTATCCCCACTCAAGATATAGATTGTCGCCGTTGCCTGATACATCGGAGTTACCATAACCTTCGTATAAAGCACCATACCACCGGCACCAATACAAAAACAAAGTAAAATAATCCAAATTTTCTTCCAAAGTACACCGGCCATCTCCAGTAAATCGATCTCCTGGCCTTCATCATTTTGTTTTTCCAGCATATTTCATCTCCCACTTCTTCATTTTTCCAAACTTTTGCTCCTTTATACTATCACGCAACGCGCGGAAATGCAATGAAAAATCAGCCCTTTTGTAAAGCAATGACACTCACTTCTAAACGTAAGTGCCTATTTGGCGGTTACTTTTTATTAATCACCTTTACTTCTCATCTGTTTAACCAATTTAGAAATTATCCACCAAATCAAATATCCAATCTCCGCTCCTAGAACATTTCCCATAATATCATCTAGTTCAAACATCCCGATTCTTGCTATCCCCTGAATAAGTTCAATCCCACCCGAAGAAAACAAAGCTACCAAAAATACCGATTGATTCCTTTCAAATGCCCGGAAGCAACATGGCAAAAAAATTCCCAAAGGTACAAACATTATCACATTCATAATAATCTGAAGCAACAATTCTACATTATTATCTTGGAAAGCTTCTATATACGATCCGAATAATTGAAAGCGAAAAGAGAACTCCTCCCCCGGAGTTCTCCCATAAAGCGTCATAGTTATCAACACCGCTATAGAAAAAGAGAGAAAGAATCCACATAATATCATTGTGACAATTTTTTCTGTATATTTTGTATAACCTTTCTTCAAAAGAAATAAAAAAATAATTTCCCAAAAAATACCAATAACTAAGACCTGTATAATATATGATTGATATATTTTTAAATATCCTAAAAAATTTGCCAGCAATGTATCCATATACTTTCCTCATTTATTTTTAATAACTATACTATTAAAGTTAAAGCTATATTGATTTTCACAAGATATCAAAATGATATCCGCATTACGCTGTCATCCTATCCACGCAATTCCAAATTACTTTATCGACTTTATCTATAATTATTTTAATCTTGCAAAACTTAAACACTCTGATTCTACATCTATCAACTAAGATTCCGATACTAAAAATCACTAAAGATATTCCTAGTGTCGTAATCGTAGGAAATAGTGCTGGCAAATCAGCAATCCACCCCAACATTCCTCCATCAAAAATATACTCTATCACCTTATGTTGTGTGTGTAATAAAAACACACCAAAAGTCGCCGGAGTACACCATTGAATAAAAGAAATTACTTTTTTATTCAAGCAAGAAAAACTCCCGTATATGCAGTAAAATACCAATATTGATTACGTGTAACTGGCATTATAGCCTCAACAAAATCAATCATCGAAACCTGTATCCCCACACTTACTTTCATGAATATTAAGACAAGTATTCCATAAAAAACCACTTGTAACCACAAGTTTAAATAAGACGAAAAATTTTGCTTTGATTTTTCTTTATAGCCCACATATCCACTAATCAGAGCGTAACAATTAACACAGCAAAATACTAACGAATATAAAAAGGTATTAATGATTGTAGCTGCTGATGAAGCTTCTGCTCCATATACTCCACCCATCCCCAATACATGTATCACTACGACCATATACATTGCGATAATTCGTAACATATCTATACCATAATTACGTCTTGTCTTGTCCGTCTGTCTGTCTGTCTGTCTGTCTGTCTGTCTGTCTGTCTGTCTGTCTGTCTGTC
>OFMJ01000423.1_pt1 | contig 46578 bp, 31 predicted proteins | sample 1541801 | NCBI WGS metagenome assembly OFMJ01 (sample SAMN04209234, study PRJEB22552) | human gut metagenome | biome: gut; material: feces | host: Homo sapiens | place: USA: Oklahoma
CGTCACGCCGATGGTACTGCGCAAGTGGGAGAGTAGGTAGTCGCCGTTTTAACAGAGGCCCTGAAGCGGAAATGCTTCGGGGCTTTTTTTGTATCCGTAACACAGATTTTATTGTATCTTTGTTTTAGGTTTTAAAATATATATTATATGGATACAATCTTACCTTATGCACTGTTGTGCTTCACCTCTTTTTTTACGTTGACAAACCCCTTGGGTACAATGCCGGTCTTTTTGACAATGACGAATGGTCTGGAAGAAAAGGAGCGACAACATATTGTGAAAAGAGCTACAATCATTTCTTTTATTATACTGATTGCATTTACATTTTGCGGACAGTTCTTGTTTAAGTTTTTCGGAATATCTACCAATGGATTTCGTATTGCAGCAGGTATTATCATCCTGAAGATTGGCTATGATATGTTGCAGGCACGCTATACCAATACGAAGTTGAAAGACGAGGAGATCAAAGCTTATGCAAACGATATTTCAATCACGCCGCTCTCCATTCCGATGCTGTGTGGACCAGGTGCTATTGCCAATGGCATTATCATGATGGATGATGCACGTACATGGGGTTTGAAAGTTACTCTTGTTTCCGTGATAGCTTTGGTGTATATACTTACTTATATCATTCTACGTTTATCTACGAAACTGGTTCGCATTATTGGGAAAACAGGTAATAATGTGATGATGCGTCTGATGGGATTGATTCTGATGGTAATTGCAGTGGAATGCTTTGTCGGAGGAATGCGTCCGATTTTGATTGATATCATTCAAGGAAGCCGTTTGTAGATAATAATTTATTATAATTTTCATTTTGAGTATATCAAATCATAATTAATGTGTATTTCTTGCTAATATTCTGTTATTCGCTTGGTTTGACCGAATTAAATTATTACATTTAATTCGAGAAAGGATTTTCAGTACCTTCTTTTTATTAACTTTTAAAATTTGATTTTATGAAAGTGCTATTAGTCGGTCTGGAACGTGTCGGAAAGCTGTTCTCAATGGAGTCTCTTTTTAAGAAGAAACTCACCGAAGCTGACATGACCGATGTGGAGGTGGTAACAGCTGAGATGACAGAATTTGGTTCTCCGGGAGGGAGAAAGTTGGAACGGAGCATGAACGAAGCTTTACGTGATGAAGCCGACTTCGTAGTAGTAATGGAGCCGTGGCAGAAAGATTTGCTGACTCGCTTTATGGATTATCGTAATTGGCACAAAATTCATTTGTTTGCAGATATCTGCAAACGCAAGTCTAAAGCCGATATGCCTTCATGTGATGTGGATTTTGGTTATAGGAATGGCAATGAGGAGATGAATGACGGATGTCGGAACTTATTGGAAGGTTTGAAAATGCTTTTGAGAAAACGTGAGTCGGATTCTTCCGGCTTAGCAATGGTTTAAAAATACCGTTAGTTGTTATGATTCAATTTGTGTAGAGAAGCCCTGAATGATTGTAGTTCAGGGCTTTTCTGCGTTTAAAAGAATTCCAGTACGAAGGTAGTATTCCATCCGTTAGTTTCTGCTTTCAGCAGGCTTATACTACCGTTGGAAAGCTTCATAATCTGTCGGGAAAGGGAGAGACCGATTCCGCTTCCTTCTTTTTTAGTGGTAAAGAACGGCACAAAGATTTCTTCTGCTTCCTTTTCAGGGATGGCGGGACCATCGTTGCTGACATAGACTAAGATATGTTCTTCCTTGGTGGAATAAGCTCGTATGTGGATTTTTCCTTTATTTTCCCCAATAGCTTGTGTGGCATTCTTGAGAAGATTGATAAGTACCTGGCGAATCAGGTTAGGGTCGGCATACAGCATCAGGTCGTCCGGCTCAATCTGGAGTGTCAACTGAATGTGCGAAGGGATTAAATGGATGCTTTTTACCTGAAGAAGGAGTTCTTTCAGATAGAACGGCTCTGGTGAAGGTTTCTGAAGCGCAGAAAATTTCCGGTAACTGTCTACAAAGGAAATAAGTCCGGTAGAGGTTTCATGAATGGCACGGATACCTTCGTAAATCGGACTATCAATTACATCTTTTCGTAGCAGAAAGGTTTCGCTCAAAGAGGAAATCGGAGCGATGGAGTTCATAATTTCGTGTGTCAGTACCCTGGTCAGTTTTATCCACGATTCAAGTTCTTTCGTGTCCATTTCGTTACGAATATCGTTCAGGGTAAGAATCTTTACCGTATTTCCTCCTAATTCCATAATGGAAGCACGCACTAACAGTTGGATTTCCCCTTTGGAGGTAGCATATTGCAGGTTGCACCGTTCACCGGCAGGAAGCGAGCTGAGTAATTCGGGTATATCATTTCCATAACGCTCCAGTTGTTGCAGGGTACCGAGGGCCGGTAGTCCTAACAGCCTTGTGGCAGCCGGATTGGTTTGTATGATTTTGTTTTGTTCGTCCAGTACGATGATGCCGGAACTGATGCCCGAGAGAACCTGTTCATAAAACCGTTCCCGTTGTTCCATCAATTGTTTCTGCTCACCCATCATGGCACCGAACTCGTTGAGCGCATTTTGCAGAATACGTTCTCCTCCGATGAAGCCATGCGTAGGAAGGCGGAAAGAATAATCCCTGTTGCGGATAGCTTCCAGCATCAGCCAGCTTTTTTCGCGCAACTGTTTCTGACTGGCATAAAACAGATAGAGGGCTAAGGCAATCAGAAAACCTCCTATCCAAAGCCATTCGTTCTCATCCCGGCTGATACCGAGCGTCAGCAATACGGTACCTCCTGTGAGGAATGCGAGCCGTGCCAGCGGAGAAGATAACCATTTAGATGCCATGACGTTTCATCTTGTTGTAAAGTGTCTGCCGCGTAATGCCCAATTGTGCCGCTGCCTGTGACAAATTACCGTCGCATTGTTCGATGGCTTTCTTGACGAGATTTTTCTCCATCTCGTCCAAGGTTTGCAGCGGAGTGTCTCCTTTACTTTCTTCGTGTGTGGCTGGAGCATCCTGTCCCGAAACTTCTGTCAGTTGCAGATTTTCAGCTTTCAACAGATTTCCATCTGAAAGGATGACCGCCTTTTCAATGGTATGCTGTAGCTCACGGATATTTCCATACCAGGGATAATTCAGCAGGCGCTGTTCTGCATCGGCACTGAATCCGGTCAGTGTGCGCAGGTATTGCTGATTATATTGTTCTAAAAAACGCTGTGCCAGAGGAAGGATATCTTCTTTCCGTTCCCGAAGAGCTGGAATGTGCAAATGAATGGTGTTGATGCGATACAGCAGGTCTTCACGGAACTCTCCATTGTGTACCATTTCATCTAGGTTGCGGTTCGTGGCACAAATCAGCCGGATATTGGTCGGCTGAGGAGTATTGCTTCCCACCTTGATAAAATAACGCTTCTGAATCACTGTTAACAGTTTGGCTTGCAGATGATAGGGCAGGTTGGCAATCTCATCGAGAAACAAGGTTCCTCCATCGGCCGCTTCAAAACGTCCTACCCGGTCGGTGTGTGCATCGGTAAACGAACCTTTTACATGACCGAACAATTCGCTTTCAAACAGTGATTCGGTAATAGCTCCCATATCGACGGCCACCATCGGACCGTTGCGACGGGGAGACAGCCGGTGAATCTCTCGTGCCAGCATGTCTTTTCCCGTACCGTTTTCTCCGGTAATCAGGATATTGGCATCGGTCGTGCTGACCTTCTCAACCAATAGCCGTAGCGGACGGATGACGGAGGAATTTCCCCAGTACATGCTCGATTTTTCCGCCGGTTGTGAGGCCTGTTTCCCTTTCTTCTCGTTTCCACGGGCTTTGGCATAGGCTTCTTGCAGAGTCTGTACCAGTTTGGCATTGTCCCAAGGCTTTACGATGAAGTCGGTTGCTCCATCCTTCAGTCCTGTTACCGCTAAATTGATGTCGGCGTAGGCAGTGAACAATACCACTTGAATCTGCGGACGCAACCGTTTGATTTCGCGCAACCAGTAAAGTCCCTCATTTCCGCTGTTGATGCCGGAAGAAAAGTTCATGTCCAGCAACACCACATCAATCGCTTCCCGTTGTAGTAGGGAAGGAATGGTTACGGGAGAATTCAGGGTGATTACTTGCTGGAAATATTCTTCCAGAAGATATTGCAGTGAAGTAAGTATGTTGCGGTTGTCATCTACAACGAGTAAAGTTCCTTGTTTTGCCATCTGTGATTGAGATTTTGCGACAAAAATAGGAATTTTCAAGGCATAGCCCTCAAAAATGTCTAAAAAATATGTATAGTGACAAAAAATTAGACACTCATTGTCAAAAAATTAGACACTTGAGATTCTATGTAATATTATATCTTGTTGAAAATGAATGAAATAAAACTTTGGCACGGTATTTGAGTAGTCTTTTGCAGATAAAAGAAAACGATATGAATAAAAAGAATCTATTACGCATGACGATTTGCTTCTTTTCCGGTTGGATGGGGCTGGAAGCTGCGGCACAGGAGATATGGGACGTAGACCGCTGTATGAACTACGCCGTACAGCACAACCGTACCGTCCGGCAGCGGGAACTGGAAGCAGACAATGCAAGATTGGATCGCATGAAGGCTATCGGTAGTTTCTTGCCTGGGGTAACTGCTGCTACCAGCGTACAATATAATTTCGGTCGTTCAGTCGATCCGGAAACCAATACCTACAACACCTTGTCTACTTTCAACAACGGTTATTCCATGGAAGCTTCCATGCCGATTTTCCGTGGCGGGGGACTGGTGAATGAGGTGCGTCGAGCAAAGGCTGCCTGGCTGATGGGAAAAGCTGCCTGTCAGGAAGCCAAAGATAATACAGCGTTAGAGACTTTTCAGGCTTATATCGATGCCTTGTATTGCTATGGCACGATGCGACTGGCCCGCAAGAAATTGCAGGAAAGTGATTCGCTGCTGTACAAGACGCGCCGTCAGGAGGAATTAGGGTTGAAAGGCTTGTCGGATGTTGCTCAGATGGAAGCCCAGCAGGCTACGGACAGTTACAACCTCACTCATCAGAAGAACTTGTATGAAACAGCCTTGCTGACATTGAAACAGAAAATGAATTTTCCGGCAGAAGATACTTTACAGTTGGATACTGCCGTACTCGATACACAGACACTTCAATATATTCAGTTGACTCAGGAGCGTGCGGACGATGTGTTCCGTATCGCACTGAATGTCAATCCTACCCTGCAGCAAGCTGCGCTGAATGCGAAAGTAGCCGATATGCGCCGTAAGATCTCATGGGCCAATGTGGTACCGTCCATCACGTTGTTCGGTGGAATCTCCAGTTCTTATTATAAGGAACTTCATTCTACGGCTTATCCTGATTTCCGTACCCAGTTCAATAATAACTTCGGTTCCTACGTGGGCATCAGCATGAGTATTCCTATATTCAACCGGCTTTCGGGAGTAACCAGCATGCGTCAGGCAAAAAACAATTACCGCATTGCTTGTGAACAATATGAATCGCAGAAAGAGGAATTGCAGAAATTGGTGCTTCAGGCCGTACAGGACCGGGAAGGCTATCTGAAGGAGAGCATACAGATGGAAAAGAAAGTCAGTTCTGACTCGCTGGCCTATCATGTCACCCGGCGCAAGTACGAAGAAGGCCTGATGACCTCACTCGATGTACAGAACAATGCAGCTACCTTGCTGGAAAGCGAGACCTTGCTGCTGCAGAGCAAACTGACCTACCTGATGAAATGCCGTCTGGTAGACTATTACAAGGGAGAAGAAATTATTCGCGGGTTTGAGGCCGCAGACAAATAAATAGAAATTGAAAAAAGACGATATTATGGATATACAGTTAGAAAAGAAAAAAGGAATCCAGAAGAAACATCTTCCTTATATTGGGGGAGGAGTCGTTATTCTTCTGCTGTTGGGCTGGATTATTTTCGGCAATCATGCCTCTACATTGAAGGTCGACGGTAAATCGCTGAACATTGCCGACGTGACTTATGGAAAGTTCAATGACTATATCCGTGTGAACGGGCAGGTACAGCCTATTTCCGTGGTACAACTCAGTCCCGAAGAGGGAGGTATCGTGCAGGAAAAGGTGGTGGAAGAAGGAGCTCACGTGAAGAAAGGTGATGTGATTCTTCGTCTCAGTAACTCCAACCTGGATTTGCAGATTCTGAATGCGGAGTCTGAACTGGCCGAAAAGCAGAACTTGCTCCGTAATACGCAGGTCACCATGCAGCAGGACAAGTTGAACAACGAAACCGAGAAAGTACAGCTCGACATTGATACGCGCCGCAAGCAGCGTACGTTCCAGCAATATCAGCGTCTGTACAAGGAACGTCTCATCAGCCGCGAAGAATATCTTCAGGCCAAGGAAGATTACGAAGTGGCCCAGAAGAAGCATAAACTGATTACGGAGCGTCTGGTGCAGGACTCCATCTACCGTAACATTCAGATGGATCAGATGGAAGATAACTTGCAGAACATGCGCAAGAACGTCTTGCTGATTCGCGAACGGAAGGATAAACTGGAAGTACGGGCTACCATTGACGGAGAATTAGGATTGCTGGATGCGGAGTTAGGACAGAATATCACAGCCGGACAGATGGTGGGACAGATTAATGACTTGTCGGACTTCAAAATCGAGGCCATGATTGATGAACATTACATCGACCGTGTGACCAACGGACTGCCCGCTACTTTTGAACGACAGGGTTCCTCGTTTAACTTAAAGGTGCGCAAGGTGTATCCGGAAGTACGTGAAGGACGTTTCCGTACGGATTTCATCTTCCAGGGCAACCGTCCGGAAAATATCCGCAGCGGACAGACCTACTACATCGATTTGCAGTTGGGTGAGCCTACCGAAAGTGTATTGATTCCGAAGGGAACTTTCTTCCAGGTAACCGGAGGCAACTGGATTTTTGTGGTCGATAAGGAAGGAAAGAAAGCCTATCGTCGTAAAATCCGTATCGGACGTCAGAATCCGCAGTATTACGAGGTGCTGGAAGGATTGGAAAAAGGCGAACGTGTCATCGTTTCCGGTTATGAAAGTTACAAAGATAATGAAGTATTGGTGTTAAACTAAAAAATAAATTGTGATGAAAAAGATAGTACGTATATTGGCAGGTTTGGTAATGGGTTTGATGTGTGTAAACTGTGCCAGTGCAAGAAGTGGTAACGAAGAAAAAGTAAGTGAAACCCGCAGTGTGAATCCTTTCCATTCCATTGAAGTGGAGAGTGTGGCCAGTGTGTATTTCACCCAGTCGGATACCTATTCTCTTCGTGTAGAGGGAGAAAAGAAATGGGTAGACCAGACAAAGTGTACGGTGAAAGACGGAGTATTGCTGATTGCGTGGGCTGAGAAAGGAAAGAAAACTACTCGGAACGTGAACGGACTCTCTATTTACATCAGTGCACCCGATTTGCAGAAAGTGGCTTTTGAAGGTGTCGGTTCATTCAATTGCAAGTCCCGTCTGAACCTGAAGGATGTGAAGTTTGATGTGGAAGGCGTGGGCAGTCTGCACGTGGCCGATTTGCATGCCCGGAATGTGCAAGTCAGTCTGGAAGGTGTGGGAAGCGGTGAACTGGCCGTAGATTGCGACCACCTGGATGCCAGCATAGAAGGTGTAGGCAGTCTTACTTTAAGTGGAAAGGCTAAATCGGCTCAAATTTCCAAAGACGGAATCGGCAGCGTCTCCACCCGGCGGTTGAAAGTCGGTGAATAAATTTCGTAATCGCAGTATAAAAACACTTACCACTCATGAACACACTTCTCAGAAATTTCTCGCATACTTTCCGGCGTTTCTTTACGGCCAGCGTATTGAATCTGTTAGGATTGAGTATTGCCTTTGCAGCCTGTTTCGTCATTCTGACGCAGGTGGACTACGACTATAACTACAACAAAGCCTATCCGGCACACGACCGTATTTACCGGGTAGAAATGAATGTCGGCGAAGCGTTCGGTGGCTGGCAGACCTGGGTACCCCGTCCGCTTTGTGAGATGGTGGGAGCTTGTTCTCCCCATGTGCAGGCTATTTCGGTTTCTTCATCGTCCAATAGTATCAGTGATTTTGAAGTAGACGAGCATATTTATTCTGAGCGTTGGTTTACCGGATTTGGCGACTATCTGGAAGTGTTCCAGCCTGCCATGGTATGTGGTACGACCGCTTCACTGAATGAACCCAATCATGCCCTGATTTCCGCATCCATGGCTCTCCGCTTTTTCGGCACGACGGATGCTATTGGAAAAACTATTTATGTAGGCCGTAAGTCTCGTAACCAGCCGCTGGTGATAGGAGGAGTTTATCAGGACATGCCGTTAAACTCCCAGTTGGGTAACTGCGTGTTCTCGTGTCTTCGTCCGGATTTGAACAAAGACTCGTGGAGCAACTGGAATTATGTATTTTATTTTCGTTTGGACACCCCCGCTTCGTTGCCCGATGTCCGTCAGTCAGTAATAGAAGCTGGCAAGCGGATGCTTCCGAAAGAAATGTTTGGCAGTGGGGATGAGCTTGATGATTTTGATAACTTTATGCGTTTTACCCCACTGGATGAGGTGCATTATTCTATGGTCGGTAATAAGGCAGCCACCAGCAAGGCAGCCGTGTACCTGCTGTTGTGTGTATCGGTACTGATTCTGCTGACAGCAGCAGTCAACTACATGAACTTCTCTCTGGCAGAAACTCCCATGCGGTTGCGTTCCATCAATACTCAGAAGGTGTTGGGCGCTTCTACTTTCTCTTTACGGATGTATCTGTTGTTGGAATCCGTGTTGGTTTGTGTGTGCGGGTTTCTGCTTTCATTACTTTGGCTCTATCTGTTGCAAGACACCTCCCTGAATACCTTGGTAGCATCCGACCTCTCTTTGGTGAATCATCCGGTTTTGCTGGCTTCTTTAGGTGGAATAGCTGTTCTCATGGGTTTGCTGGCCGGAGCCTATCCCTCTTACTATGTTACTTCTTTCCCGCCGGCACTGGTGTTGAAAGGTTCGTTCGGTCTTTCTCCGAAAGGGAAGATGCTGCGTACGTTTCTGGTTTGTTTCCAGTTTTTCGTTTCTTTCATGCTGATTATTGCCGTGGGCATCATGTTTCTGCAAAGCCGCTACATTCGGCACAGCGACTACGGTTACGACAAGAGTGTGGTACTGGTGGGAAATCTTCCTTATGAGTTGCTGGACCGAAGGGAAACTTTTGTCAGCGAATTGTCCGGGCTGTCTGGTGTAGAAGGGGTTTCGATTTCTCAGTTCATATTGAATTCGTCTGACAGTTACATGAATTGGGGAAGAGGAAAAGGAGAAAACAACATTTATTTTGCCTGTTTCCCAGTGGACTATCGTTATTTATCTGTGCTTGGAATTAAGATTACCGAAGGGCGTGACTTCAAGGCTGGCGACGGGGATGTGTATATCTTCAACGAGGCAGCTCGGAAAAAATATCCTTGGATGAAGGTGGACGAACCCGCTACTCCCGGTGATTATCCGGTAGTGGGATTCTGTGAGAACATCCGTTTTAGTAGTTTCCGCAACAACGATGCCGTAGAACCGATGGCTTTCTTTATTTACGGGAAGAATCATGCGGACTGGGATGCCAATAACATCCTGAATATCCGGGTGGCTCCGGGAGTGGATAAGGTGGACATGCTGCATCGTTTGGCAGAAGTGACCGAAAAGATGGCGCCAGGTAGTGACTTCAGGTTCCGTTTTATGGATGAGGTGATTGACCAGAACTATCATCAGGAACTGCGTTTCACCCGTCAGATTCTGTTGTTCTCCTTGATTGCTATCGTGCTCAGCATGATAGGCGTGTTCGGACTGACCTTATTTGAAAGCGAATACCGCCGGAAGGAGATTGGTATCCGGAAAATTATGGGAAGTTCCACCGGTGAGATTCTCTATATGTTTACCAAGCGTTATTTCGTCATGCTGGTGGGCTGCTTTGTACTGGCAGCTCCCTTTGGCTGGTGGATAGGGCACGACTGGCTGGAAAGCTTCTCCGACAAGACGCCTATCCGTGCCTGGGTATTTGTGGTCTCCTTCCTGCTGGTCAGTCTCATTACGGTACTGACAGTGACATTCCAGTGCTGGAAGAATGCCAATGAAAACCCCGTACGGAGTATCAAGACGGAATAAACACATTAAACCATAAAATACGATGAAAGGACTGAAAACTTATTTTACCTATCTTCACCGCAACAAACTATTTACGCTGGTCAATGTGGCGGGACTGGGCATTTCTCTGATGTTCGTGCTGCTCATTGCCAATATGGTGGTGCGGCAGCTCACTGTGGGCAGCGATATAAAGGACATTGAGCACATTTATGTGCTGTCGAACGAGGAATACATTGCCAGCAATTACCTGGTGGGTGAACGGCTGGCCAACCGTTATCCGGAAATGGCCGACTGGTGTGCCGTGAATGCCGAAGCTTGTAACTCGGGCAGTTATGCGGTGATTGATAACCGGAAAACCAGTCTCGAAATATATTGTGTGAAAGATAATTTCCTTCGTTTCTTTGGTTGTTCGCTGTTGTCGGGAAATTTGGAGCAGGCACTGGTCGATGCGCATAGCATCGTGCTGACCGAATCGGCCGCCCGTAAACTGTTTGGGGATGAACCTGCGGAAGGCAAGATGCTTCGTTTGTCCGGAGACAAGAAGGAGATGTACACGGTGACAGGCGTCATAAAAGATTTTGATAACTCCGTTATTCCCGATGAGGTAGAGGCCATTGTACCGTTCGATTATGTGGATTTTGTGAACTGGGGAAGCAGCATGCGTAATCCGGATATGAACAATATGGGAGGAACGGCGATACTGGTCCGTTTTCCTCAAGGTGTCAATCCCGACCAGAAAGCTGCCGACATGCTGTCTTTTCTCAAAACCTTTTCCTGGGGGTATCAGCATGACTTGTTCCGCGAGGCATTCTGGATGCCGTTGAAAGACGTATGTTTCTCCGAAATAATGAGCCCTCAGTTGCGTCAATACAATCCGGTGAAAGTATGGATATTCTTAGTGGCAGGTATCCTGATTCTGCTGATGGCCATATTCAATTACGTCAGCATGTGCGTGGCACAAGTAAGCTACCGTGCCAAGGAAATGGCTACTCGCCGTCTGTTAGGTTCTTCCGCACGGAGCATCTTCTGGCGCTTGTTGGGAGAGTCGGCCTTGTTTACCACAGGAGCTTTTCTGCTGGCTTTGCTGTTGGCTAAGGCAGTGGAACCGACTGCCTGTGACCTGCTGCAGACACGGCTGGACATCTGGGGTGACTTGAACGGCCTCACTTTGCTAATCTATCTGATAGGAATTATTCTGCTTTCCTTGCTGGCCGGACTGGTACCTGCCGTTCTGCTTTCTCACTACCATCCATTAGATGTGGTGAAAGGCACTTTCCGTCGGAAAACCAAGGCGGTGTACCTTCGGGCATTGTATGTGGTGCAGAGCGGACTCACCGTAGCCATGCTGACTTGCACCCTCTATCTGTCCGCACAAATCTACTGGATTCTGCGTGAACCGTTGGGCTATACGTACGGTCATGTGCTCGACTATCCTGCCATGACAGTCGGTTCCTCCGAGAAGATACGTCTTTTCCGTGATGAAGCCCGTAAGAAGCCCTTTGTAAAGAATGTCTGCTTGACCGCCGGTACGCCTGTAAACCGGGGAAACAACAATACCATCCAGCTTTACGACAACAACGGGATGCCTCAAAATGTCAGTTTTCAGGTATTCCGTACCGATTCAGCCTTCTTGGACATCTTTCACATCCAAGTGTTCGACGATAGGAAACTTCCACGGAAATGGGGTAACATGTATTTCTCCGAAAGCACGTTCGATTCCTTGCAGTTGGATTACGCGCGTACGGCAGAATTGCGGAATGAATATGGCCGTCAGTATGCTGTAGGCGGACGATATGCCGACATCAAATTCGGCTCCATTCTCCTTCCGCAGTCGCCTACCATGATTTCAGTGGAGCATCCGGACAAAGTAAGGCCCTGGAACGTGCTGGTAGAAACCATTGAAGGCGACCAGGCAGCATATAAGAGAGAACTTGATGCGTTGTTTTCGGAGGTGGTGGAGGGTATTCCTTTTGAATCCAAATGGTATGCCGATGAGATGACGGAAGTCTACAAAGATTTGTTGCACATGCGTACCACTATTGTAGCTTTTACGTGTGCGGCCTTGTTGATTTCTCTGTTGGGACTGACTGCCATGAGCATTTATTTCATCAGCCAGCGCAAGCGCGACATGGCCATCCGGAAAGTTTTTGGTTCCAGTGCAGGTATGGAACGGGTACGACTGCTTCGTTTCTCCCTGCTGTCTTTGCTGGCAGGCATGTTGCTGGCCGTTCCTTTGGCGTGGTTCGGTGTACGGCAGATAGACGGTATCCTGCATTATTCACCCATGGCGATGTGGGGCGTGTTTGGCGTCGCCTTTTTGCTGGTAGCCTTGATTTCTTTAGGCTCCGTGTGTCTCATCAGTTGGGGAGCCGTTCGTGAAAATCCGGTGAACCACATCAAGACCGAATGACTTTTCATTGTGTGTAAAAACAGATAAAACAATCGGGACCTCCGCATTGCCGAGGCCCCGATTTATATTTTAGAGACGGGCAGCTACTTTCTGCCAGTCCACCAGTGTCCAGAATGCTTCGATGAAAGCCGCCCGACGGTTGCGGTAGTCAATGTAGTACGCATGTTCCCATACGTCGATAACCAGTAACGGTTTCAGTCCCTTCTTGAGCGGATTTCCGGCGTTCGATTCGCTGACGATGGACAAATGTCCGTCCTTGTCACTCACCAGCCAGGTCCATCCCGAGCCGAACAGCGTGGTGGCTGCCTGTGTAAACTTCTCCTTGAAGGTTTCCACCGAACCGAAATCACGGGCCAACGCATTTGCTAAGGGCTGAGGCATCTCCGGCTGCTGAGGAGTCAGTGTATCAAAGAAGAACGTATGGTTCCAGGTCTGGGCTGCATTGTTGAACATCGGCCCTTCCGCTTCCAGCAAGATTTGCTCCAGCGTTTTTTCTTCGTAAGGCGTGCCGGCAATCAGTTTGTTCAGGTTGTCTATGTACGTTTGCAAATGTTTTCCGTAATGATATTCCAGTGTTTCTTTGCTCATTTTCGGAGCCAGCGCTTCCAGTTGATAAGGAAGCTCAGGAAGTAAATGTTTCATATTTTCTTGATTTAAAGTTGATAATTTTTAGTTCTGCTCTTATATAAACAAACAAATCGTTCGTAAAGTTGTAATTACGGTGCTAATTTAATATAAAAATCGGTGTTTCCATAGAAAAAGTCTGTCTAAATTCCTTCTATACTGTGAAAAATTGTAATTTCGCTGACAGATTAGGTAGATTTCTATAATATTTTAAGGTTAAAAGTAACATGTGTGGAATTGTAGGATATATCGGAAAGCGAAAGGCTTGGCCGATATTGGTAGAAGGCCTGAAGCGCCTGGAGTATCGTGGATACGACAGTGCCGGAGCGGCCTTGATGAGTGATACTCATCAGTTGAATGTGTATAAGTCTGTGGGAAAAGTAGCCGATTTGGAGCGGATAGCCGAAGGGCAGGATGTGTCCGGTTGCGTGGGAATCGCCCATACGCGTTGGGCCACCCATGGAGAGCCCAGTACGGTAAATGCCCATCCGCATTGCAGTGAGAACGGTGATTTGGCATTAGTGCACAACGGAATTATCGAGAACTATGCCGTGCTGAAAGAAAAGCTGCAGGCTAAGGGTTGCACCTTCAAGAGCAGCACCGATACGGAGGTACTGGTGCAGTTGATTGGCTATATCCAGCAGCAAGGCAACTTGGACTTGCTGACCGCTGTGCAGTTAGCTTTGCGGGAAGTCATCGGTGCCTATGCCATTGCAGTAGTCGACCGTAAGTATCCCGACGAGATTATTGCTGCCCGCAAGAGTAGTCCGTTAGTCGTCGGAGTAGGTGAGGGAGAGTTCTTTTTAGCTTCCGATGCTACTCCTATGGTGACTTACACCAATCAGGTGGTGTATCTCTCTGACGGAGAAATAGCCGTACTGCGGGCAGGCGCTCCCTTGAAGATTGTCGACCTGAACAATGTAGAGTGTCCTCATGAGGCACAGACCGTAGCTTTGAACATCGGACAGCTAGAAAAAGGAGGTTTTCCCCACTTCATGCTGAAAGAAATCTTCGACCAGCCCGACTGCATCAGCGACTGTATGCGTGGCCGCGTGAATCCGGACACTTGCACGGTCACCCTTTCCGCCGTGTCCAATTACAAGGAACAACTTTTACGTGCCGGCCGTTTCATTATCGTAGCCTGCGGTACTTCGTGGCATGCCGGACTCATCGGCAAGCAACTGATTGAAAGTTTTTGCCGCATTCCGGTGGAAGTGGAATACGCTTCCGAATTCCGTTACCGCAATCCGGTGATTCATCCCGACGACGTAGTCATTGCTATCTCCCAAAGCGGAGAAACTGCCGATACATTAGCTGCCATTGAATTGGCCAAGTCGCAGGGAGCCTTTATCTATGGCATCTGTAACGTCATCGGTTCTTCCATTGCCCGTGCTACGGATACCGGTTCCTATATTCATGTGGGTCCCGAAATCGGAGTGGCTTCTACGAAAGCCTTTACCGGACAGGTTACAGTGCTCACCCTGCTGGCTTTGGCATTGGGGCGAGAAAAAGGTACACTTTCGGAGGAAGAATACCATCGGGTGGTGAAAGAATTGGTCGCCGTTCCCGAAAAGATGCGGACCGTTCTGAAACAGCATTCGTTCATCGCCGATTTCTCAAAGATGTTTACCTACGCCCGCAACTTCATTTATTTAGGTCGCGGATATGCCTTTCCGGTTGCCTTGGAAGGAGCCTTGAAGCTGAAAGAAATTTCGTACATCCATGCCGAAGGTTATCCGGCCGCCGAGATGAAACACGGCCCTATTGCTCTGATTGATGCCGAAATGCCGGTAGTCATCGTGGCCACACAGTCGCCCTTGTACGAAAAAGTGCTGAGCAACATTCAGGAAATCAAGGCCCGCAAGGGAAGAGTGGTAGCCGTAGTAACCGAAGGAGATACGGTTATCCGAAACTTGGCTGATTACAGCATCGAACTTCCGGCTACGCTGGAATGTCTGAATCCGTTAGTGGCTTCCATTCCGTTGCAGTTGTTGGCCTATTACATTGCAGTTTGCCGTGGAATGGATGTCGACCAGCCACGTAATCTGGCTAAGTCTGTAACGGTGGAATGACGGTACTGATTTTTCTCGATTCTCTTGTATAAAAAGTAAAATTTCCCGACAAATTCTCTGTTTCACAGTGTGAAATATAAAAACCACAGTGTGGGATACATATTTCACAGTGTGGGATACAAATCCCGCACTGTGAAACAGAGAATTTGTAAGGGAGTTTAGAAGAATATATAAAGGGAAAAGGAGGAATAGTCAGGGTCGAATGGCTGAATTTTTACCTGCATTATTTTTATGAAAGATTTCCTCTTTTCATGTAAAGATGTAAATTTGCACATCTTATTTCTTGGAAAAATACATAAGCGAGGAAGAAAATGCAGGAAGATGAATTGATATTGGCCGTAAAATCCGGTTCGGAGCGTGCTTATAAGCAACTTTATGAACTGTGGGTATCCAGACTATATCGGTTTGTGTTTCAGTACCTCAAATCAGAGGAAGCGACTGACGATGTGGTGCAGGAAACTTTTCTTCGTATCTGGACTAACAGGGAACACCTGAATCCCGATCAGTCTTTCAAATCCTATCTCTTTACCATAGCTTATCATTTTCTGCTGAAAGAATTGAGAAGACAGATTCACAATCCGTCGATGGAAGAATATGTGGAATACCGGGACAAACTGGCTTCTTCGGCTAATGAGATTCCCGATGAACTGGACTATGACCGTTTTGTAAAGGCTTTGGAGAAAGCCAAACAGCATCTTTCGCCCCGTCAGCGGGAAATTTTTGAACTCAACAAAGAATATGGTATGTCGGCCGCCGAGATTTCCGGAAAACTCTCCGTCACAGAGCAGGTAGTACGCAATCAGTTGTCTGCTGCCCTGAAGATACTTCGTACAGAATTACGTCAATATTATCCTTTATTGCTCTTATTTCTGGCCTAAAAAATCATTTTATGCTTTATAACATGTAATTTGATATGTTATAAATCTGCCCTTATTGGATATTACCCATAAACAAACGAAAAAAGTTTATGAGTGCACAAATAAACGATAAGGTATCAGGATTGTTACACAAGTTCCGTTCCGGTGACATCACGCCGGCGGAATTTCAGGATTTGCGAACCCGCATGGATGCTATATCCGATGTGGAATTGAAACATCTTCTGGAGACAGAGTGGGAAGAGTTTGAAGCCCATTCTCCTTTGTCGGAAGAAAAAATGAAAACGCTCTATGAAGGCTTGCACATTCGTTCGGAAGAAGTGAAACCTCGTTTCACGCTGAAACGCTACTGGATGCAGATTGCCGCTTCACTGTTGTTGCTCATAGCCGGAAGCTTGACGGTATTGACCTTTATGCAGCAGAATGAAATCAATGCACTGGCAGAACAGAATGTGGTGATACGTTCAGGCGATTACGGCAAGTCGCTCGTCACCCTTCCCGATGGAACCATAGTGCATCTGAATGCCAAATCTTCTTTGACCTATAGTCAGGATTTTGGGCGGAATGACCGTAAGGTTGCATTGAGTGGAGAAGGATTTTTTGAAGTAAAGAAAGATACAGAAAAGAAGTTTACAGTAGGTACAGGCTATATGGACATCGCCGTATTAGGTACTAAATTCAATGTGTATGCATACGAGACAAAAGACATTGTGGAGATGTCGCTCGTAGAAGGTAGTGTGGATGTAACCACTTCACGTCCGCCCTATCAGAGCATACGCGTGAAGCCCAATGAAAAAGTGGTGTATAACAAGCGTACAGGAAACTTGTTGCATGAGCGGACAAGTAACAAGATGGAAACGGCTTGGATGAACAAAGAATTGGTGTTTCGTAGTGAACGACTGGAAGATGTGTTCCGTTGTTTGTCCCGAAAGTTTGCTGTCACCTTCTCCGTGGATGATGAGACTTTGCTGAACGATGTGTATACCGGTACGTTTGACGATGAGAATGTGGAAAGCATCATGCGTGTCTTGAAATATCATTATAAGTTCAAATACACAAATGAAGACGGAGTGATTTCTATTCAAACTCGAAAATAGTTATTAACCTTTAAAACCGAAGCGCATGAAAACATGAGAAGAAAACAAAAGCCCCGGATAATCGGCAAATTATCCAGGGCATGAAGAAAGGCTTAGTCCTGCAATTAAACTATGGTGGACACATAGTAAAATAAACTAAAACCTTAATTTGTTATGAATTTATGAAAACCGCAAAACAATCAATTGATTTAGGGTACAAAGGTACTAAAAAACGCTTGAATCTGCGCACTGCTTTGATTTCTTTGTGTATGTTTGCATTTGTTGGCACTTCTGCCCAGACGGGTACAGTGACCGTGAAACTGCGGAATGCTTCTGTCAAGGAATTGTTCAGTGCAATTGAAAAACAAACTTCCTATCGCTTTTCTTATCGGGATGCAGAAATCAAAGGGAAAGGAAATGTGACTATTTCTGCAACCAATCGTGAATTAAAGCAACTTTTAGAAGGTGAACTTTCTAAGTTGGGTTTAAAATATGCTGTATCGGGGAATAAGATTATCGTGACTCCGGTTGCGGCAGCTGCTTCTGCACAGCCTAAAAAGGTGACCGGAAAGGTGGTAGATGCCAACGGAGAGCCGGTGATTGGGGCTACTATTAAAGAACAAGGTACAGCTAATGGTACAATTACAGATTTTGACGGAAACTTTACCCTGGATGTAGCTGATAATGCGATGCTTGAGGTTTCTTATATCGGATATAAAAGTCAGGAATTGCAAGCAGTGGCTGGGAAAACGCTTTCTGTGACTTTGAGAGAGGATACGGAGGTGTTGGATGAAGTTGTTGTTGTGGGGTATGGAACTATGAAAAAGAAAGATTTAACGGGAGCTGTTTCTTCTGTGAAAATGTCGGATGAACCTCTTTCTACAGTTTCTACGGTCAGTCATGTACTTGCAGGAAAAGCTGCGGGGCTTCAAGTATCTACTATCAGTGCCCAGCCTGGAGGTGGAAGTTCATTCAGAATCAGAGGAGCAGCTTCTTCAGAGGAGGTTGGGAATGATCCGCTGATTATTATAGACGGATTTCCGGTCAGTGATCCGGGAAGTTTGAATGTAGGTAGGTATGAGGATGGAACAAAAGATAATATCCTGGCCTCCATCAATCCGAATGACATTGAATCCATTGAGGTGCTGAAGGATGCCAGTTCTACGGCTATCTATGGAGCACGTGCAGGCAATGGCGTAATTATTGTGACTACAAAGAAAGGAAAAGAAGGACGTCCCACAGTTAAGTATTCAGGGTCTGCAGCGGTACAGACCATCGCCAAGAATTATGAAGTGTTGAATGCCAGAGATTTTATGATTCAGTCTAATCGTTATTATAAGGAAAAATGGATGAAGGATAATAACATAGGTATATATGGTGGAGTGGATGAATCGTCTGTAGATCCTTATGTACCTAAGTACTCTGATGTGGATAATCCTGTGAACGATACGGACTGGATAGATGGGGTGACCCGTAATGGATTCCAGACTCAGCACAACGTGTCAATTAGCGGAGGAACGGAAAATACAAAATATCTAGTAACGGGAAACTTCTTCCAGCAGAACGGAATTTTGGAGAACAATGGTATGAAAAGATATACCGGGCGAATTAATCTGGAGCATAAAATCAGTAAATATGTAAAAACCGGTGTAAATCTTACCTTGTCCACAAGTAATTATGACAATGTACCTTTGGGGGCTGGGCAATCGGAAAACGCAAGTTTGCTGGTTTCTGCTTCACAATACAGTCCTCTGTTGCCTATAAAAGATGGGAATGGAGATTATAGCCTGAATCCGGAAGCTGCTTATGTGCCCAATCCTATGTCAATGCTGGAAATATCGGATAAGACAAACCGAAAACGTATTTTAGGAACAGCTTTTTTGGAAATTACCCCAATAAAGAATTTGGTGCTGAAAGCTAATTTGGGAGTGGATAATAATATGATGAAGCGAAAAGTATATCTTCCTACTTCTACCCTTTATGGAAAAAAAGAGGGAGGGAAGGCGGATATAGGGTCTTATGACAAGAATGACTATTTGCTGGACTTGACGGCTAACTATTCTGTTCAGATTAAAGAGCATTCTTTGACCGCTTTGGTAGGTTATTCTTTCCAGTCATTCAATGAAGAGGGATTCAATGCAGGAAACAGCCAATTTTTAACAGATGGTTTTTTATATAATAATTTAGGTGCGGGTTCTTATCCTAAGCCATCGGTTGGTTCGTCTGCCAGTAAGAATGAGATGGCATCTTTCTTTGGTCGGATTAGTTATTCTTATAAAGACAGGTATTTGTTGACGGCTACCCTTCGTGTAGATGGTGCTTCCAATTTTGCGGAGAATAACCGATGGGGGTATTTCCCATCCGTATCTTTGGGATGGAGGTTTTCAGAGGAACCTTTCATGAAAGGTTTGGAGAATGTATCGAATGCGAAGTTGAGACTGAGCTATGGACAGACCGGTAATTCCAATATCGGTAACAGGGCTATAAGTTTCTATAAGACTGGAAATGACAATATCTTTGGAGGAACAATACATAAAGGTGTTTATTTGGAGCAGCTGGGAAATCCCGATTTGAGCTGGGAAACTACGAGCGAAATTAATGTAGGTTTGGATTGGGGACTTTGGAATAATCGGGTTAATATTACCGGTGAGTATTACTATAAGGTCGTTTCTGATTTACTGGACTGGAGAAATTTGTTGTCTCATCAGGAAGTGGAGAAAGTGGCAGCCAATATTGGAAAGACACAAAGTACTGGTTTTGAGCTGACCGTTAATACCCGGAATTTTGAAACACCTGATTTCTCCTGGACTACAGATTTGACATTCTCTCTTTATCGGGACAAGTGGAAAGATAGGGGGGCTTATTGGAAGCCTGCGGCTTATGACATTTATGACGCTCCTTTACGTGGTAGTTATGGCTATGTGTCAGATGGTCTGATTCAGGTAGGTGAGACGGTGGATCACATGCCGGGTTCTCTGCCTGGACAGGTAAAGCTGAAAGACCTTGACGGTTTTATACAGAATCCCGATGGCTCATTGAAAGTGGACGAGAACGGAGTTCCGCTCAAGTCGGGTAAACCGGATGGCAAACTGGATGATGCGGATAAAGTGTTCTATGGAAATGAAGACCCGGGTTGTCTGTTCGGGTTGAATAATACATTTCGTTGGAAGAATTTCGATTTGAACATTTACTTCTACGGTCAGTTCGATAAGCTTATGTATGGATCTTATAAGACCAAATGGTTGGCCGGAGACGGGTATATGAGTACGGCACGAATGGGAACAAACTATAATATGCCGGTTACAGTAGCCAATGTCTGGTCGCACGACAATCAGAACACATCTTATCCAAGTTTTTTCCAGAATGAAAGTTCTTGGGGATACGGAGATTATCTGAATGAAAAGAGTTGGTTTATCCGGTGTAGAAATATAACGTTGGGATATAATCTGCCGAAATCAGTGCTGAAGAATCTGCTTTCGAGTCTCCGTGTCTATGTAGATGTGAACAATCCGTTTGTGATTACTCCATACGAGGGATTGGATCCGGAAACGGACAATTCTACTTATGCGTATCCTAATGTGCGGAGTTTTAGTTTTGGAATCGATGTCACTTTTTAATGTTGTAGGAATATGAAAAAAATAATTGCAGGTGTGTTATTTACGATATCTTGTGTTTCTTGTGTGAATCTGGAATCCGAAATGTATGACACGATAAATCTCGATATGTTTCCCAAGACGGAGTCTGACGCGGAGGCATTGGTCACTTCGGCGGCATACAGTCCTTTTCGGTCTAACTTTTATGATGGAATTTTTACAAATGCGGCTGACGGTATACAGATAATGGGCGATATGACTACGGATTTGGGATATTGTCAGTGGACTGATTCTTGGTGGCCTGATATGCTGAACTTTAATTTTACGGTGAATTCGGAGAGAATAGGAACTCCTTATATATATGTGAGAGATATCAGTAAAATGACCTTGACAATAGACCGTATCAAGGATATTCCCATGGATGATAACTTGAAGGCAAGATTGACTGCCGAACTACGTTGCGGACGCGGATGGCTGGGATATTTGCTGTATGACTGGTTTGGCCCTATTCCGGTGGCTTCTCTGGAACAGTTACAGAATCCTATGGTGGACGAGGTGGTGCCTCGGCTCAGTAAGGAAAAAATGGTGGAATTCATTGAAACGGAACTGAAAGAAGCCGCAAAAGTGCTTCCGGCTAATTATGGAAGTGCTGACCCGGACTATGGACGGTTTACGGCAGGGTTGGCTTATACGGTACTGATGAAACTGTATATGCATGAAGGCAGATGGGCGGATGCTGAGGCTTGTGCCCGTGAAGTGATGAAGCCGGAATACGGTTATGGATTGGTTCTTACTTCCTATAAGGATATCTTTACTTTGGAGAACGAGAGAAACAAAGAGATTATCTGGGCTTGTCAGTCAGACCGTTCCGGAAATATGGCCTTGTGGCAGGCACATGTCTTGCCTTCTGTTTATCCTACCAAAAACCCTAATATTCAAAAATGGAGTGGTTATCGCATGCCTTGGGCGTTTTATCATACGTTTGAACCTGGTGACGAACGTTTGGAAGTATTGGTGGGTGATTTTGTAGGAACGGATGGGATTCGTTATAATGAATCCAATCCAGAGACTGTGTTATGGGGAGGTGCATTGCCTATAAAATATGGCGAAGACCCGGATGCGGTAGGTGAGGCAAGTCAGATTGACTGGATTGTATACCGTTATGCGGACGTGCTGACTTCTCTGGCAGAGGTGATTGTTCGTAAAGATAATGCGATAAGCGAAGAAGCGGTGTCTTTATTGAATGAAGTTCGGAATAGGGCTGGTTTGACAAAGTATGAGTTGTCCGATTTCATGAGTGTGCAAGATTTTTTGGATAAACTATTGCTGGAGCGTGGACATGAGTTTTGGTTTGAAGGACTTCGGAGAAGCGATTTGATTCGTCATGGGAAATACATCGAATATGCTAAACGGTATAAAGGCTCTGTCACGGCAGTCGATTATATGGTGGTTATGCCTTTACCGCAGAGTGCCATTAACGAAGGAAAAGGAGTTGTAATTCAAAATGAAGGTTATTGATTAAGTGTATGAAAAGAATTTTATTTTTAGTATTGAGTGTCTGTGCTGGGCTTTCTGTATTTTCTCAGAAAATAGACTATACCGTGAATCCTCAGACGCAGGCGATTCAACAAATCACCATTCAGGGAGACGCGAACCGAATGAACTGGTTGTTGGACACTTCGGGTAAACAATATCCTTGGGTGACGTCCGGATATGGATGGGGCTTGGGGTATTTCACGAAGAATGATGGTAGCAAAAGCAAACAAGTGAAGTGGACTACTCCCCGGAAAGTGACTCTGGGGCAAATAGTTTATCAGGTGGAGGATGTAGAAATCACGGTGAACCGCTCTATTCAAGGAGATGACTTGGTGGAAACCTATACCTTCCGTAATGTGGGAAAAGCTTCGGCTTCTTTGAGCGATATCGGAATCTACATGCCTTTTAACGATAATTATCCGGATGCGGAGACTTGTGTGAATGCCCGTGCCAATGCGCATATATGGGATTTAGGCTATAATGCAGCTTATGTGAACGTTTTACAGATGGGGGGAAAGGCTCCTCATCTGGGCGTGATGTTGGAAGAAGGTATCATCAACGGCTATGAAATTGCGGAAAGAGATATCAGGAAAGGAATGTCGAATTTCAGGGGAGTTATGTCGTTGACACCTCAGAATATGACTTTTTCTCCAGGTGAAAGCAGGCGATTGTCTTTCCGGATTTTTTCTCATCAAGGGGGAGATGATTTCTACACCCAGTTGTTGAAACGGAAAGGTGTATATGTGGAATGTGATAAATATGTGATTGAAAAGGGAGATCATGTAAAACTTTCTTTTTATGCTGGTGAAGATGTGGAAACTGTTTCTGTCACTTGTAACGGAGAAAAGAAAGAGTGCTCTCGCAATGGTAACCAATGGACTGCGGAAATCTTTTTAACTCAGTTGGGAGAAAATCTGCTGGAGTTTGCATACGGTAATGGGAAGAAGACGTATGCCTCCTGCTTGGTGGTGTCTGGTGAAAGGAAATTGCTCGCACAACGTGCACACTTCATTATAGATCATCAGCAGATGAAAGACAAATCTGATGCCCGTTATGGAGCGTATATGGTGTATGACTGTGAGAATGACAAACTGTTTTTGAATGATGTGGAAACGGTGAGTTATCACGACCGTGATGAAGGTGCCGAACGTCTGGGTATGGGAGTTTTTCTGGCCAAGCAATATTTGTTGACCGGGGATGACAGCCTGAAGAAGTCTCTGATGGACTATGTCTGCTTTGTGCGTAACCGTTTGCAAGATAAGGACTTTACCACGTGGTCTACGGTGGATCATAAGGGACGGAATCGGGCCTATAATTATCCTTGGGTGGCGAATCTGTACTTTTATATGTATAAGATAACGAAAGACGGAAAGTATGCCAAATATGGATATGAGACTATGCAGGCTATGCTCCGTTATTTTGGATATAATTTTTATGCAATTGATATTCCTGTCAGTTTGGGGCTTTCTGTATTGAAAGAAGCGAATCTGACGGCAGAGTATCAGAAATTGAAATCCGATTATCTGAAAATAGGAGAAACTTACCTGAAATATGGCACAAGTTATCCCAAACATGAGGTGAACTACGAGCAGAGCATTGTGGCACCTGCGGTGATGGTCTTGTCTCAATTGTATCTGGAAACAAAGGACATGCGATATCTGGATGAGGCTAAAAGACAGATGAAACTGCTGGATTCATTCTCTGGACTTCAGCCTTCGTTTCATTTGAATGATATTGCCATTCGGCATTGGGATGGTTATTGGTTTGGAAAAAGAGAAATGTGGGGAGATGTCTTTCCTCATTATTGGAGTACATTGTCTGCTGCTGCTTATTATTACTATTATTTATGTACAGGAGATGAGGCATATAGCGTGAAGGCAAAGAATATTGTTCGCAATAATTTATGCTTATTTTTTGAAAACGGTGAGGCTTCTTGTGCATATTTGTATCCTAAAAAGGTAAATGGAAAGGAGGCCCGATTCTATGATTCTTTTGCAAATGATCAGGACTGGGCATTGGTTTACTATATTCTGGTAAATGATAATATTTAAAAGAATCTGATATAAAATCAGGAAATAGTAGGCTGCCTGTCCAGACGACTTTGGTAGTTAAGTATTGTATAGGGCTGGCTTGCATGGGGGACAGGTAATATTTTGCTTTGGCGTATGTCTTCACGCATCTCGGTGTGCAGGAGAAAACTCTTCGTCGTTCCGAATAATGTCAAGTCGCTTTTAATAGCATCTTGAAGGAACAATCCGAAGACGCGTCTCTTTCGGAACTGGTAGGTGGTAAAATCGTCCGTTGTTGGTGCGGATGATTTTACCACCTAGCTTTCTTCTCTAGCTATCTATAATAGAGAAAAAATTTTTCCTTCCTTTTTCACTATTTTAGAAAACTTCATTGAAAAACATCTGTTTGCAGAAAAGGAGGCCGGGTGAAGGAAGAAAGTGGATAGGAGACCTATCGCAATCGTTTGTGTTAGAATACGTTATAGTGAAGCTAAGAAACTGATAATATATTACAGTGCTTTACTAAACGAAAAATCAAAGTAAATCACTATTATTTTTTGAACTGTCTGCACCGGTTGAGAAAAAGTTTGTTTCAACCTTGGAAGCATATTTTCAAGGAAAGTGAACTAGGATTCCCCAATAAAGAAGTAGAACAAAGCGTTGCTAAGTTTTTTGCAGTTTTGAATCTAGGAAAACCGTAAGTAATTCATAATTAATGGTTGATAAGTAAGAAGAAAGCGTGCTGTTTTTCCTCCTTACAGATATTTTCTTTATCTTCAAAGGCAAAACCGCACGCTATGAATTACGAAACTTATCAAATCATGCTATATGTTCTGTCCTTCCTGGCAGTGATAGTCTTTGTAGCACTTTATTTTGTGAAGGCCGGGTACGGCATGTTCCGTACCCGCTCGTGGGGATGGTCTGTGCCGAACAAAGCAGGCTGGGTACTGATGGAAGCTCCTTCATTTGTGGCAATGGGGCTTTGGGCGTGGAAAGCAGGAGTAGAGGCGTATACTCCGCAGGCCGTATTTGTGGGGCTGTTCATGTTGCATTACTTTCAGCGTTCGTTTGTTTTTCCGTTGCTGATGAAAGGGAGGAGCCGGATGCCGCTGGCTATCATGGCGATGGGAATACTTTTCAACGTAATCAATGCGACCTTGTTGACTGCCAGCTTTTTCAGTTGTGCATTGCCGGGAAAGTACGAACCGGCCACTTTCTGGACAAATCCTTTACCTTGGGTAGGACTCGTGATATTTCTCATAGGTATGGCCATTAATCTGCATGCAGACTATGTAATCCGGAATTTACGGAAGCCGGGCGATACACGTCATTACCTGCCGGAGAAAGGTTTTTATCGCTATGTGACTTCAGCCAATTATTTCGGGGAACTGGTGGAATGGACTGGATTTGCCTTGCTGACGGCTTCGCCTGCGGCCTGGGTGTTTGTATGGTGGACAGCAGCCAATCTGGTGCCGCGTGCCGATGCCATTTACAAACGCTATTGTGAGGAGTTCGGAAAGCAGGCGGTAGGCAGTAGAAAAAGAATTATACCTTATATATATTAGGGAAAGGAGGAAAGATGGATTCACTTTTATTTACTCCGGTCACTTTGGGGCCGCTGACATTGCGTAATCGTAGCATTCGTTCAGCTGCATTTGAAAGCATGTGTCCGGGAAATGTGCCTTCACTGCAATTGCTGGCTTATCACCGTTCGGTGGCTGCCGGTGGAGTGGGGATGACTACGGTGGCGTATGCAGCTGTGACGCGTAGTGGACTTTCATTCGACCGTCAGTTGTGGATGAGGCCGGAGATTGTGCCGGGACTGCGTGAGCTGACGGATGCGGTACATGCTGAAGGGGCTGCAGCAAGCATTCAACTGGGGCATTGTGGCAATATGTCGCATAAAAGTATTTGCGGATGCCTTCCGGTAGGAGCAAGCAGCGGATTCAATTTGTATTCACCGACTTTTGTACGTGGACTACGTGCCGATGAATTGCCGGAAATGGCGAAGGCTTATGGGCGGTCTGTGTGTCTGGCGCGTGAAGCAGGATTCGATGCAGTGGAAATACATGCCGGGCATGGATACCTGATCAGTCAGTTTCTTTCCCCTTCTACCAATCATCGGAAGGATGAATTTGGCGGAACGTTAGCGAACCGCATGCGTTTTATGGAGATGGTGATGGAGGAGGTGATGACAGCAGCAGGAAATGATATGGCTGTGCTGGTGAAAATGAATATGCGCGACGGTTTTCGGGGAGGTATGGAGCTGGACGAGTCGTTACAGGTGGCACGGAAACTGCAGGAATTGGGAGCGCATGCGCTGGTGTTGAGCGGCGGGTTTGTCAGCAAGGCACCGATGTATGTGATGCGGGGGGAGATGCCTATTCGAACCATGACGCACTACATGACCTGCTGGTGGTTGAAGTATGGTGTGCGTCTGGTAGGTAAATACATGATACCCTCTGTTCCTTTCCGTGAGGCTTATTTCCTGGAAGATGCCTTGAAGTTTCGTGAGGCACTGGACATACCGTTGGTGTATGTGGGAGGTCTGGTGTCGCGTCAGAAAATAGAGGAGGTATTGAATCATGGTTTTGAAGCGGTACAGATGGGGCGTGCGCTGCTGAATGAGCCCGATTTTGTGAATCGTATGCGACGGGAAGAGAATGCACGATGCAATTGTCGTCACAGTAATTATTGCATTGCCCGTATGTACACGTTGGACATGGCTTGTCATCAGCATTTGCAGGAGGAACTGCCGCCTTGTCTGAAGGAAGAAATCGAACGAATTGAAAGCAAGGGATGAGATGGAGCGTAAATTAGCAGTGATTACAGGTGCCGACGGAGGAATGGGAACAGAGATTACCCGTGCGGTGGCGTTGGCTGGTTATCGGGTGATAATGGCTTGCTGTAACAGGGAAAAGGCTGAGGCTAAAAGAGAGTGGCTGGTGAAGGAAACGGGGAATCCGGAGGTGGAGGTCATGTATATTGATTTGGCTTCGTTGGCTTCTGTGGCTGACTTTGCGGAGCGACTCTGTTCCCGTGGGGAGAGACTGGCATTGCTGATGAACAATGCCGGGACGATGGAAACCGGTCGCAGACTGACGGAGGATGGATTGGAGCGTACGGTGAGCGTGAATTATGTGGGGCCTTATTTGTTGACACGCAAATTACTTCCACTAATGGGAGAAGGGAGCAGAGTAGTCAACATGGTGTCGTGTACGTATGCAATCGGCAGACTGGATTTCCCGGATTTTTTCTTGCGTGGAAAGAAGGGGAGTTTCTGGCGAATACCGGTTTATAGCAATACGAAATTAGCTTTGACACTTTTTACGCTTGAACTGGCTGCCCGTGTGAAGGAGAGAGGAATTGTGGTGAATGCGGCTGATCCGGGCATTGTTTCGACGGATATTATCACCATGCATTTATGGTTTGACCCTTTGACGGATATTTTCTTCCGGCCGTTTATCCGGACACCTCGGCAAGGGGCAGCCACGGCAATCGGTTTGCTGCTGGATGAGGAAGCAGGCAAGCGTACCGGTACATTGAATGTAAGCGGACGTGCTGTAAAGTTGTCCGGGAAGTATCTTCCTCATGTGCAACAGCAGGAGTTGTGGGAGCGTACGGAGGAGATTGTGAAGAAGTGGTTATAAGATGTATAAATGAAAACGGGCCGGCTTATCTGTGCGACAAGTCGGCCCGTAGCGTTAAAGATTATGTATTATACCAAGTGAGCAATCAGTTCTTCACGGTCGCCTGCTAACAGGTCGATAACCGGAACTTCAATCATGGTGTAGCATCCCGGTTGCTGCTTCATAGAAGCACGAGCTACACAAACCAGTACTTGAGCTGTCAGAGCCGGGTTGTTAATCTTCATGTCAAATTCGAAGAGCTGGTTGTGAGTCTTACCTGATACACCTTTACGAACCAGGTTTACACCGTGACCTACATCGTTCAGGTCGTCTACGCAAGGAACCTGAATAACGTGTGTTTCATCGTTTACAAAATAGGGGTCAGCTTTGATAGCTGCTTCTACTGTCTTGAAATCTGCACCTTCTTCCAGTTCTACATATACCATACGGCGGTGAATACCTGTTCCCACCGGAATAGTCATAGATAATGCATCTTTTACTCCGGCAATGGCGCGAACGGCTACAGAGTGTCCCATGCTGCGGCCCGGACCGAAGTTAGTGTAAGTGATTCCTTTCGGAGCGATGGCTTCCAGCAGCGCACGTACTACAGAGTCGCTTCCCGGATCCCATCCGGCAGAAATGATAGCTACCGCGTTGTGAGCTTTTGCTGTTTCACCCAAAGAACGGCGCAGGCTGGTAATCTGAGTGTGGATGTCGAAGCTGTCTACCGTGTTGATGCCTAATGCAAGGATTTCTTTTGCATATTGTTCTACGCTGCGGGTCGGAGTTGCCAGAATAGCTACATCTACATCTTTCAGTTCGCGAATATCTTTTACTACAGGATAATCGGCCAGTTCTGCAGGTTCGTTTTCTGCACCATTACGGCGTACGATACCTGCTACTTCAAAATCAGGAGCTGCTTCAAGCGCTTCCAGTGTGAATTTTCCGATGTTTCCGTAACCTACTACGGCTGCTCTAATCTTTTTCATATTTCTTATTTGTTTTAAGTTGTTTCGTTTTAGTTGGCGCAAAAATACAGAATTAGAATCATTCCAAACAAGCAATAAAGCCACGAATTCCAAAAAAAACTGGCTGAACTTACAATTTATAACTTTCTTATCGTTATTTTTGTTCTCCATTTTATAAATTGTTAGAAAAACATGATTGAATATATCAAAGGAGAACTTGTGGATGCTACTCCGGCGTGGGTGGTTGTAGAGTGTAATGGATTAGGATATGGAATTAATGTGTCGTTGAACACTTATTCTGCCGTACAGGGAAAAAAGGAGGTTAAACTCTATATATATGAGGCCATCCGTGAAGATGCGTATGTGTTATATGGATTTGCCACCCGTCAGGAGAGGGAATTGTTTTTGTTGCTTATCAGCGTATCGGGCATTGGAGGAAATACAGCACGTATGATTTTGTCGGCACTTTCTCCTTCGGAATTATGTAACGTAATTGGCAGTGGAAACGACAAGCTGCTGAAGACCGTGAAGGGAATTGGTTTGAAAACGGCCCAGCGTATCATTGTGGAGTTGAAAGATAAGATTGCAGTGACAGGTATAGAGAGTGCGGCAACCGTCAAATCGGTGGCTGTAGCTGCCAATACGGAAATATATGAAGAGGCAGTGGCTGCATTGACCATGTTGGGATTTGCACAGGCTCCTTCTCAAAAGGTGACCGCGCAGATTCTCAAAGAGGAACCGGATGCGCCTGTGGAAAAAGTGATCAAACTTGCTTTAAAGCGACTTTAAATCAGAATTTTATCGTTTGCCAGTACTTCCTTGGCAGTACTGTAGTACTTTCCCGGCAGTACTGGAGTACTCCCACGGAAGTACTGAAGTACTGCTTAGGGAGTACTGAGCGGTGGGGCTGGTCTTCGCGTGAAAGGGCAATACATCCTCAAAGAGTGTTTCATCTGTTTTGAAGCAATGCATTTTTTTTGTTCCTTTGTGAAGTTTATTGATTAAAAATTAAGTAGCATGACATTTGCGAGCATTGTATGGGATGTGGATCCGGTGCTGGTTCATTTGGGTTCGCTCGAAATCCGTTGGTACGGGCTGATGTGGGGGCTTGGATTTATTCTGGCTTACGAAATGGTCTCCCGTTTGTTTAAGAAGGAAGGGTATCCGGAAAATTGGGCCGACAAACTGTTTGTATATTGTATTGTCAGCAGTGTGATTGGAGCTCGTCTGGGGCACTGCCTGTTCTATGAATGGGATTATTATGGAGCGCATCCGGCAGAAATCCTGAAAATCTGGAAAGGCGGACTGGCCAGTCACGGAGGTGTATTTGCCTTGATACTGGCTTTAATCTGGTATTCCAAGACAGTGACGAAAAAAAGTGTGTGGTGGCTGTTCGACCGTATGATACCTGCCGTAGCGGTGGTTTGTATGTGTATCCGTTTCGGTAACCTGATGAACTCCGAGATTTTCGGCTATCCCACGACTTTACCCTGGGGATTTGAGTTTGTCCGCTCGCGTGAATGGCAGGAACTGTATAATCAGAATGGAGTGGCGCAGGCTTGTCATCCTACTCAGATTTATGAAATGCTTTACTGTCTGGTGGCACTGGTCGTATCGTGGTTCATGTATCATAAGCTTCATTTAGGTAAACGAATCGGATTGACTACGGGCGTTTCTTTGCTAATCTTTTTTGGTGCCCGTTTCGGACTGGAATTCATGAAGAATCCGCAGGTAGCTGAAGAAGTTGGTATGACGTTGAACATCGGACAATGGCTGAGTGTGCCATTGATATTGTTAGGTATATATCTGATTGCAACCAGCGGAAAAAGGAAAGAAGCCTTTTGATTCGGATTTTGTTAAGAGTCTGAAATGTAATATCTTATAAATGTTTCCTCTTGTTGTACTTTTGTTTCTTTGTAACAAAAATGTAACGGGAGGAAACATTTCTTTTATATGAATTACTGAAGTATCCCTACTTTCGTGGCATCAAAACAATTCAAGTTAAAACTATTAAAGTTGATGCTATGAGAGCAAATATTCAAACCAAACAACGTGTCAGTGCACTTGTTCTTTTATTAGCTTGCGCATGTACAGGTGCATTCGCGCAGCAGGATTCTACAAAGGTTGCTTCTAATACGAAGGAAGAAGCTAACCGTAATGTCATGTTGAATGCAGCCAGTGCAAACGGACCTCGTGAAATTCAGATTGGTCTTCCTTCTGCGGATGTGAATGTGCTTGAAAATGGAATTCCGGTAACGTATGCTACCAACCCGCACAGCGTAAACTCTTTGTGGCGTGCAGATGCCAGCTTGAACCATGTAGGATTGTTGAAAATTTCAGAAACTGCCATTACAACCGGTAATATCGGATATGCAGTCAACTCTTTCACTCAGCTTGGTGAAAAAGGTTTTCATGGAACATTGAATTATAAGTCCAATCATTTCGGCATGCAGGAGTTCTCTCTGAATCTGAATGGAGAAATTGCTAACGATTGGTTCTATAGTGGAAGCATCTATCAGGATTTTGACCCGGGAACATTCAAAATCAAATCTACTCCTTTTCAGGATCGTACACAGATTTATAAGTTTGCCTTGACAAAACGCTATAACAATAACCGGGGTGAGTTTACGGCTATGTATCATTACAGCAACAGCCATCCGGTATATATGTATGCCACTCAGTCGGCTCCGTTTATTTACGTAGGCGATGGTAGCGTAAGAGAGTTGGGTGCTTTTGCTTTGGGTACGACTTCTTATCTTCCGGTTGACAATGAAATGGTATATCGCGACATGCGTACAGGAGAGTTGAAGAAAACAAGCTTGTATGATGCCGTACAGAATAAAGGTAGTGAGTTTACCTTGATGAACAATTACAACTGGGATAACGGTTTGTCTTGGAAGGTAATTATGAAATACGACCATGCGACTGGTTCTTGTGTGTACCAGACTCCGATGGAACTTTCACAGCGTGCAAACAGCGCTATCAATTATATGTATGAAGCAGAAGACGGTAGCATGAGAGCATACGATGGCGAATATGTACAGAGCCGTATGTCTTGCTTGAACCGTGGTTTCATTGATGAAGTAATGTTTACTACTGAGCTGTCTCGTAAATTGTCGAACGGTACATGGCGTTTGGGATTGAACGAATGGTATTATGATATTGATTATGCATCAAATACTACGATGTATGACCAGTCTGTACCGACTGACGGAAGCTATCCGGTCCGCCTTTATAATCCTGATTATAATGTAGCGGGAAGTGGACGTACTTATGGAGGAAATGGATATTACTATGACTTCAATAAAAATGCATCGGAATATTATAAAGGTCATGAAAACAAATTGGCTGTATATTTCACTCACGACTGGGATGTAACAGACAAATTTAACCTTTACTACGGTGCTCGTCTGGAATACCAGGCTCTTCGTGGAAACAATGCAGCAGTTAAGGATGCAGATGGTAATTTCGTAGGACGTTTTGCTGATTATTATCTGGGAGCTACTGCATCTAATGGAACAAAGATTGAACCGACTCCGATGGAGTATGACTGGTTTAATTACGCACTGAGTGCAGCCGCTACTTATAAGTTGACCAAACAGTTCGGATTTACTGGAGACTTTACTTACATTACCCAGCATCCGAGAATTGAGAACTTTGCTCCGGCTGTATTGCCGAATACCGATAAGATTTCAGTACCTCTGGGACGTGCCGGTATCTACTATAACAACGAATGGTTGAGTTTGGCTTCATTGTTCTCTTATATCTCAAAGACCAACAACAACTCTACATTGAACTTGCAGCATAGCGTAAATGGAGTAAACGAAATCTTGGCTGCTCCGTTGAACTATGACATCAAGACATTGGGTTGGACTACTGACGTGGTAGCTCGTCCGTTTAAAGGTTTTGATTTGCACTTCCTCTTCACTTACCAGAAGCCGACATACAAGAAATATGAAACTTCTGTAGAATTCTCAGACGGTTATGTAGGTCAGATTAATGCTACTGGTAACATCGTAGCAGAAATCCCGCAGGTAATCGTGGAAATCGACCCGAGCTATATGATTACAAAAGATTTGAAAATCTGGACCAGCTTCCGTTACTTTAGCAAGACATACGCTAATATCAACGATGCCTATTATTTCAATGGCCGTTGGGAAACCTTCGGTGGTTTGAACTGGCAGGTAAACAAGAAGTTGTCATTAGGCTGTTCAGTTGTTAACTTCCTGAATCAGACTGGTGCAAAAGGAAGTATCGCAGGTGCAGAACTCGTAACGAAGGAAGAAGCTGGAAAATATGCCAATACAGTAATGGCAGGAAGCTACATCCGTCCGTTCACAGTAGAATTCTCTGCACAGCTTAAATTCTGACATTCATTTTTCTATTCCGATAAATTCCCGGCACAACGAATCCATGAGTTGTGCCGGTTATAAAAAGTTTTCAATAGGTATTTTTAAAAGAATAATTTGTATTTTTAATCCCATAAAACAACGTATCATGAAAAAGAATTTTGTTAACCTCGCATTAGGAGCGTTTTTCTTGACTGGTATGTGGGCATGCCAATCACAAAAAAATAACTTAGTATTTGAGCATCAGGGAGACACTTTGACTGTCGTACACATAAAGAATCCTTCTAAATATCTTTTGCTTCCTATCCAGGAATCATCTAATGAGGGAAAGGTGAAATTAGTAACCGGAAGCCCGGCTGATATGCCGATGGATGTACGTCTGGCAGTAGACAGCGTAGAGTATTACGTACCCTTTGAATTGCCTCAAGGAGCTAAGGAAGCTACTGTTACCATTGGAAAGGTGGCTGCAAACGCTGTATGCTGGGAGCATATTCAGTTGTCGGATACTTTTAATACGGCAAATACGGACTATTATCGTCCGGTATATCACCACACACCGCTTTATGGCTGGATGAACGATGCCAACGGACTGGTTTATAAAGTTGGAGAGTATCATTTGTATTTCCAGTATAATCCTTACGGTTCCAAGTGGGGAAATATGCACTGGGGACATTCAGTTAGTAAGGACTTGATTCATTGGGACCATTTGAATCCTGCTATCGCACGTGACACATTGGGTCACATTTTCTCAGGAAGTACAGTGGTAGACAAGAACAATAGCGCAGGCTACGGAAAAGACGCCATTATCGCTTTCTATACATCTGCCAGCGATGAACACGGACAGATTCAGTGTATGGCTTATAGCAAAGACAATGGACGTACTTATACAAAATACGAGAAAAATCCGATTTTGACTCCGTTTGACGGACTGAAAGATTTCCGCGATCCGAAAGTGTTCTGGTATGAACCAGCTCAGAAATGGTATATGATCGTTTCTGCGGACAAGGAAATGCGTTTCTATTCTTCTTCTAACTTGAAGGACTGGGAATATCAGAGCGGATTTGGTAAAGGTTATGGTGTACAGCCTAATCAGTTTGAATGTCCTGACTTTATCCAGTTGCCGGTTGATGGTGACAAGAACAATATGAAATGGGTGATGATTGTAAATATCAACCCGGGTTGTATGTTCGGTGGTAGCGCTACAGAATATTTCGTAGGTGATTTTGATGGAAAAGAATTCAAATGTGACACGAAACCGGAAGTAACTAAATGGTTGGATTTTGGTAAAGACCACTATGCGACTGTTTGTTTCTCAAATACTGGAGACCGTGTGGTTGCAGTACCTTGGATGAGCAACTGGCAATATGCAAATGTTACTCCTATCCGTCAGTATCGTGGAGCAAATGCCTTGCCGCGTGAACTGTCATTGTACACAAAAGATGGCCAGATTTACATGGCAGCCAATGCTGTAAAGGAAACAGCAGGCTTGCGTAAAGAAACACGTACCATTGACAATCAGACTGTGAAAGGTGAAAGCAAGATTGATGAAATCTTCCCGCAGAATGAGGGTGCTTTCGAAATTGAAATGGATGTAACTCCGGGCGCATCTGCTGTAGCTGGAATGGAACTGCTGAATGACAAGGGTGAAAAGACCAAGATTTATCTGGATATGAAAGCCGGTAAACTGGTAATGGATCGTACAGAAAGTGGATTGGTGGCCTTTGGTGAGAAAGCAGAACCTCATGCCATCGAAAATCATGACCGTCGTAAAACGACTTCTATCAACTATAAGAATGATTTTGCATTAGGCACATGGGCTCCTCTTTCATTGTGTGAAGGAAAAACTTATCATTTGCAGATTTTTGTAGACAAATGCTCTGTAGAAATCTTTGCTAATGGAGGTCGCATTGCTATGACAAACTTGGTATTCCCTACCAAGCCTTATAACTCTATCCGTCTGTATAGTGAAGGTGGCGATTATAAGGTTGAGAATATGAAGATACATAAATTGGGGTTGTAATTATTAAAAACCAGACAGACCATGAAAAACTTTTTTATTACGGCTTTAGGCTTGTTTTGGGGTTTTCAGTGTGCGGAAGCTGCAGAAGAAAAGATTATCCGGATTTCAACGGATAATACGGATCTGGTGCTTCAGGTGGCTGAAAACGGACGGCTCTATCAGACTTACTTGGGCGAAAAACTGTTGCATGAATCGGATTTGAAGAAACTGGACTGGCAGATACATCCTGCATCAGATGCCAGTGTCTCTCCACGCGGATGGGAAGTCTGCTCAGGTTCAGGTAACGAAGATTTCTTTGAACCGGCCTTGGGAGTGACTCATGCCGACGGTAATGCTTCTACCTGGCTTTATTACGTGTCTTCTTCTACAAAAGCTGTGGAAGGAGGAACACAGACAGATATTCATTTGCGTGATGATAAATATCCGGTGAATGTCACCTTGCATTACGTAGCTTACGAAAAGGAGGACGTAATCAAGACCTGGAGTGAAATCTCACACCAGGAGAAAAAGCCTGTACAGTTATTCCGTTATGCTTCTACGATGTTGTATTTCAATCGTCCGGCTTACTATTTGACAGAATTCAGTGGAGACTGGGCGAAGGAAGTGCAGATGAGTACACAGAAGCTGGAGTTTGGTAAGAAAGTGGTAGATACCAAGCTGGGAAGTCGTGCTGCCATGCATACGCAACCTTTTTTCATGGTCGGTCTGGATGCTCCTGCTGCAGAAAATCAGGGGGAAGTCCTGATGGGTACATTGGGATGGACAGGTAACTTCAGCTTTACTTTCGAAGTAGACAATGTGGGTAACCTGCGTGTGATTCCTGCCATTAATCCTTATGCTTCGGTGTATGAGCTTCAGAAGGGCGAAGTGTTCACTACTCCTGAATTTATTTTCACTTTGAGTAATAAGGGTACGGGCGAAGGAAGCCGTCGCTTTCAGAACTGGGCGCGGAATTATCAGTTGAAAGATGGAAAAGGTACTCGCTTAACGTTGTTGAATAACTGGGAGAATACAGGATTCGATTTTAACCAGAATATCCTTGTCGATCTGATTAAGGAAACGAAGGAATTGGGTGTAGACATGTTCTTGCTGGATGACGGATGGTTTGGTAACAAATACAAACGCAGCAGCGATACAGCCGGACTGGGTGACTGGGATGTAACGGCCGACAAACTTCCTGATGGAATCAATGCGCTGGTTCAGGCGGCTGAAAAAGAAGGAGTGAAGTTCGGTCTCTGGATTGAACCGGAAATGGTAAATCCGAAGAGTGAATTGTTTGAAAAGCATCCTGACTGGGCAATCCATTACCCGAACCGTGAAACCTATTACTATCGTAACCAGCTGGTACTCGATTTGAGTAACCCGAAGGTGCAGGATTATGTATATGGCATTGTGGATAAGTTGTTGAAGGAAAATCCGGGTATCGCTTATTTCAAATGGGATTGCAACAGCCCGATTACCAATATCTATTCTTCTTATCTGAAAGGTGCACAGGGACGCTTGTATATAGACCATGTACGTGGCGTATACAATGTCATGAAGCGGGTAAAAGAGAATTATCCGAATGTGCCGATGATGCTTTGCTCTGGTGGCGGCGCACGTTGTGACTATGAAGCGTTGAAATATTTCACGGAATTCTGGTGCAGTGACAACACGGACCCTGTGGAAAGAGCTTACATACAGTGGGGATTCTCTCAGTTCTTCCCGGCCAAGGCCATGTGTGCACACGTGACAAGCTGGAATAAGAATACTTCTATCAAGTTCCGTACCGACATGGCATCCATGTGTAAGCTGGGATTTGATATCGGCTTGAAAGAAATGGCTGCAGAAGAATTGGAATATTGCCAGCTTGCGGTAGCCAACTGGAAACGTCTGCAGCCGGTGATTCTGGATGGGGTACAGTATCGTCTGGTATCTCCGTATGAATCTAACCACATGGCAGTAAACTATGTCAACCAGGATGCTTCGAAAGGCGTGGTATTTGCATACGACATCTATCCTCGTTTCCAGGAGAAACTGTTTCCTTTGAAAGTGAAAGGATTGGATCCGAACAAGATGTACCGTGTGAAAGAAATCAACCTGATGCCGGGAACAGAATCTACGCTGGAGGCCGATGGAGAATTATTCTCTGGTGATTATTTGATGAAAGTCGGTCTGGATGTCTTTGGCTTCCGTCCTACTCAGAGTCGTGTGATTGAACTTACAGCCGAATAAAACAGAAGGCTGAATTTGAACAGATTAAAAACAAGTAAAAATGACAAATACTCAATTAAAATATGCCAAGCTGTTTCCTGTGATGCTTTGCTTCTTTGCCATGGGATTCGTTGACTTGGTAGGAATTGCTTCAAACTATGTAAAGGAAGATTTAGGTCTGACAGACTCTGAGGCAAATATTTTTCCTTCCTTGGTATTCTTTTGGTTCTTGATATTTTCAGTACCGACAGGAATGCTGATGAACCGGATTGGTAGAAAAAAAACAGTGTTGCTGAGTCTGGGAGTCACTTTCTTCTCTTTGTTGCTTCCGATGTTTGGTGACAGCTATGGATTGATGCTTTGCTCCTTCTCTTTATTGGGAATAGGTAACGCCTTGATGCAGACTTCACTTAATCCGCTGTTGAGCAATATTATCTCGGGCGACCGCCTGGCCAGTACGCTGACCTTCGGCCAGTTTGTGAAAGCCATTGCTTCTTTCCTTGCACCTTATCTGGCCATGTGGGGAGCTTTACAGGCCATTCCGACTTTTGGCTTGGGATGGAGAGTGTTGTTCCCTATCTATATGGTTGTAGCTGTGTTTGCCATTCTGTTGCTTTCGGCTACTCCTATTACCGAAGAACAGCCGGACAAGGCATCTGGATTTGCCGATTGCCTGAAACTGTTAGGAAAACCCTTTATTCTGTTGTCTTTCCTTGGCATCATGTGTCATGTGGGAATTGATGTGGGTACCAATACTACAGCTCCTAAGATTCTGATGGAGCGTATTGGAATGACATTGACCGAAGCCGGGTTTGCCACCAGTCTCTACTTTATATTCCGTACGTTGGGCTGCTTCTCTGGCGCATTTATCTTGCGGGCTGTATCGTCCAGAATCTTTTTCCTGATAAGTGCCATCTGTATGATGCTGGCTATGATTGGACTTTTTGCATTCGATTCGCAGACGGTGATTTATATTTGTATTGCGCTGATTGGTTTTGGTAACTCCAATGTGTTCTCTATCATCTTCTCTCAGGCTCTTCTGGCTATGCCCGACAAGAAGAACGAAGTGTCTGGACTGATGATTATGGGCTTGTTTGGCGGTACCGTATTCCCTCTTCTGATGGGAGTGGCCAGCGATGCAATCGGACAGAATGGTGCTGTAGCAGTGATGACAGTTGGTGTGATTTATTTACTTGCTTATACGTTAAAAATTAAACATTAAGACTATGGAGAATACAATAGTTGTAGGTATAGGTGAAGCACTATGGGACGTGCTGCCTGAAGGAAAGAAAATTGGTGGAGCTCCGGCTAACTTTGCGTATCACGTATCACAGTTTGGTCTGGACGGCCGTGCAGTTAGTGCCGTAGGAGATGACAAATTAGGAGCAGAAATCCTGGAAAACTTCTATGAGAAGAATCTGCATAGCATGATTGAAAAAGTACCGTATCCCACAGGTACGGTTCAGGTAGAGCTGGATGCAGAAGGAGTTCCTTGTTACGATATAAAGGAAGGTGTGGCATGGGATAATATTCCTTACACTCCGGCTTTGGAGGGATTGGCTAAACAGACTACAGCGGTTTGCTTTGGCTCTTTGGCACAGCGAAGCGTGGTTTCCAGAGAAACAATCAACAAGTTCTTGGATGCCATGCCGGAAGATACATTGAAAGTGTTTGACATCAACCTTCGTCAGGGCTTTTATACGAAAGAAGTGCTTTGCAATTCTTTTCAGAAATGTAATGTGCTGAAGATAAACGATGAAGAACTGGTTACTGTAAGCCGTATGTTCGGTTATCCGGGCATTGACCTGCAGGATAAATGCTGGATTCTGCTCGCCAAGTATAACCTGAGAATGTTGATCCTGACTTGTGGCGTGAACGGAAGCTATGTCTTTACTCCAGGTAATGTATCATTTGTAGAAACTCCAAAAGTAAATGTAGCCGATACGGTAGGTGCAGGTGATTCATTCACTGCTACTTTCGTGGCTTCTATATTGAAAGGAAAGACCGTACGCGAAGCGCATGAATTGGCAGTAGAGGCTTCGGCATTTGTATGTACCCAGAATGGGGCTATGCCGGAATTCCCTCAGTATTTGAAGGAAAAAATTTAAGCTATATAGTTTATCTTGTGAAAAATCTCCGGAAGTATGTTTCTGTACTTCCGGAGATTTTTTTGTCTGATAAGATTTGGAAAGCCTGCTGAAGATAATGACGCTTCGGCTTTGTCTGTTTTATGTTTTCCGTGTGAAAACCATACGTTTCCCGAAGCGAAAACATAGGTTTCTCACACGGAAAACGTATGGTTGCGCTTCGGGAGACATAAAAAGAGTAGAGCCGTTGAACGAAAAATTGTGGGTCGGTTTCGTGATTTTTGTATCTGTCAGACTGTATAAATCGCTGCGATTTTCATACATTTGCAGAAATAGATATAAAATTATGAAACATTTAGTCTGTGGTTGGATAGGTGTGATTTGCTTGCTGCTGTTGTCTGTAGCTTGCTCCCGAAAGGAGGCGGACTATACGATAGCCGTATCACAATGTAGTGAAGATGATTGGCGTGCCCAGATGAACAAAGAGATTCTTCGGGAAGCTCTGTTTTATCCGGGGGTAAATGTGGAGGTTTATCAGGCTCATGATGATAATACCCATCAGATTAAGGATATAGAATCTTTGATTGAAAGAAAAGTCGATTTGCTGATTGTAGCCCCTAATGAAGCCGAAGCTATTACGCCGGTGATTGAGAAGGCATACGATGCAGGAATTCCTGTCATCCTGGTCGACCGGAAAATCAATTCTAAAAAATATACCGCCTATGTAGGTGCTGACAATTATGAAATTGGCCGTAAGGCAGGTGAATATATAGCAGACCGTTTAGGAGGAAAGGGACGGATAATAGAGATTACCGGACTGAGAGGTTCTACTCCAGCCGTGGAGCGTCATCGGGGGATGATGGAAGCCCTGAAGGCTGCTCCGGGGGTGCAGGTGGTGGCATCTGCAGAAGCCGGATGGTTCCGGCAGAAGGCTGGGGAGGTGATGGATACGTTACTGGATGCTCACCCACAAGTAAACCTGGTCTTTGCACAGAACGACCGGATGGCTATCGGGGCGTATGAGAAGGCACGCCAGAAGAATCGTGCCGGACAGATTGCATTTGTGGGAGTTGATGCGGTAGCCGGCGGAGTGGAAAGTGTGGCAGAAGGCAAACTGGATGCTACCTTCATTTATCCTACAGGAGGTGATAAGGTGATTCAGGTAGCCATGGCTATACTGCGTGGCGAACCCTATCAGCGAGAAAATATACTTTCTACCGCGTTGGTAAATCGCGCCAATGCCCGTGTGATGCAGATGCAGATGAAGCATATTCTGACGCTGGATCAGAAAATTGAGCTTTTAAATCATCAGCTGGATGATTATTTCCTTCGTTACTCCGCACAAACAATGTTCTTATATGCCTGTGTGGTAATATTGATTCTGGCCGGATTCTTGTTCTTTTTCCTGGTACGTGCCTTTTGGGTAAAGAACCGGATGAATACGGAATTGTCTACCCAGAAGCAGCAATTGGAACAGCAGCGTGACCAGTTGCAGGAACAACGTGACCAGCTGATTGCATTGTCGCGTCAGTTGGAAGAGGCTACACATGCCAAGCTGGCCTTCTTTACCAGTGTGTCGCATGATTTCCGTACACCGTTGACTTTGATTGCAGACCCTATCAACCAGTTGCTGGAGGAAAAGCATTTAGGTGAGAGGGAGCGGAATATGCTGGAGATTGTGCGGAAAAACGTCGCAGTCTTATTGAGATTGATTACTCAGATTCTGGATTTCCAGAAATATGAACATGGCAAACTGGCTTTGCGGCTTTCTGAATTTAATGCGCTGGAATGTATAAAGGATTGGACAGAGGCATTCCATACTTTGGCGTTCCGGAAACATATTCAGTTTGAAGTGAAGGCGGAAGGAGATGTGGCGCAGTATGTGATGGTGGCCGATGCGGAAAAGATAGAGCGCATTACCTACAACTTATTGTCCAATGCCTTTAAATTTACTCCGGAAAAAGGGGAGATAAAGGTGGTGCTTTCGCGGATAGAGAAAGATAACCAACCATGCTTGTGTATGGAAGTCAGCGATACAGGTATTGGCATGTCCGAAGAACATATACATCACGTGTTTGAACGTTTTTATCAGATAGATGCACAGCATACAGGTTCCGGACTGGGACTGGCTCTGGTAGAGGCTTTTGTGCAGTTGCATAAGGGGACAGTGCGGGTAGAGAGCGAGAAAGGAAAAGGCACATGTTTCCGGGTTGTACTTCCTATGAAGCAGGAAGGAGAGGTGAAGGAGGTGATAGAGAAAAATGAATCCTTGAAAAACCTGCAGGAAGGGGCTGTGCTGGATGCCGGACAAGAAACCTTGCATCTGTGGGTTGAAAACGTGGAAGTGGATGGAACGGCAGACAAGGAAGTGGTGCTGGTCATTGACGACAATCAGGATGTGCGTGACTACGTGAAGATGTTGCTGCAAGATAAATATACCGTGATTGAAGCGGTAAACGGACAGGAAGGTATAAGACAGGCCATGAAGTATGTGCCAGACGTAGTGGTGTGCGATGTCATGATGCCTGTAATGGATGGTATAGAATGCTGTAAACGCTTGAAAAGCGAGTTGCAGACGTCTCATATTCCGGTGCTGATGCTGACCGCATACGCTATGGATGAACAGCGGATTCAGGGGTATGATTCGGGCGCAGACTCATATCTGACAAAGCCTTTCAATGCCAAACTCCTGCTGGCACGAATCCGCAACCTGATAGATAACCGGAAACGGTTGAAATCGTTTACAGAAGATGCCACGGCGGTAAGCGGAAAACAGTCGTTGGGCGAAGTGGACAAGGGATTTGTGGAAAAGCTGAAGGCCTTGATTGAGGAAAAAATGAGCAATTCGGATTTGAGTGTAGAAGATTTGGGTGCTGAATTGGGATGGGGGCGCGTGCAGCTATATCGTAAAACGAAATCCTTGACCGGATATGCTCCGAATGAATTGTTGCGCATTGCCCGGTTGAAAAAGGCAGCCTCTTTGCTGGCATCCTCTGAAAAGACGGTGGCCGAAATCACCTACGAAGTGGGATTCAGTTCTCCGTCTTACTTCACCCGGTGTTATAAAGACTATTTTGGAGAAAGCCCCAGTGAATTCCTGAAAAGGCGGGATGGGAAAAATTGAGAAGGGAGAGAGATTTTTTCTTACTAACAGAAATAGTTGTATATTTGGGCACTTTTTTGAATAGCTGGTTATGAAACGTATTTTGATATTGATATTCGTGTTGTATGTATGTGGTGCTGCAGGGCGTGCGCAGGATTTGAAGACGCTTTTTGTAGCATTGCCAGATTCCTTGTCACCGCTTTTGACGGAGGTAAACCGGGCCGACTTCGGTGATTTCTTGGAAAGTGGGATGAAGGCAGAGGTGAAGAACCGTTTTGGAAATATGTCGGAAATGACTAAACTGACTTCAGATTATTTGTTCCTGAAAACGACTTCGGCCAGCACCTTGGAACTGAAGCTGCTTCCGCTGAATGACTCCGTGAAAGTGATTTGTGCCGTTTCAACCTATTCGGCTCCGGCTGCTGACAGTCAGATTACTTTTTATGATACGAGCTGGCATGAATTGCCGCTTTCCGATTTTTTACAGCTTCCACAAGAAGATGAATTTTATTTGACTCCGGCTTCGACAGCCCAGGCTGACTCCTTGAAGAACCTTCGTGCCTATGCCGACATGTACTTGTGGAAGGCCGAATTGTCGTCTGACAAACCGGTGCTCAAGTTCACTTATACTACGCCCGACTATTTGGACAAGGAAACCGCAAAAGATTTAAAGCCTTATTTGAAATCGCAGCCCGTTTGTCTGGAATGGAAAGAGGGAAAATTTGTGGCTCGGGAAGATTTGAATCCTTCGTTAAAGTGATTTTATTTAATTCTTTGTATTGCTGAATGTTATGTTGTAAAACATTTATTCTATGTTTTGCGTATAAAAATACATGAAAAATCGTTAATCCCCCAGCCGGATATACCGAATTTTTTTTATCTTTGGAACGCTATTTGTAAAGCAGTCAAGCATATCTGCATGAAATGAAGGCAGAAGTGCACTCTGAAAGTGATTTGTTTTAAACCAGTAATGGTATTCTGAATAAGGGTCGGGCTGGAAAAAGGCCATCCGACAGATACTAGCTGAAAAATATAAGGTATAATGATTTTAAAGTGTATTAGAACAGTAGCAATGGCGGCTCTGGCCATGGTCAGTATCAATGTTTCAGGACAGGATCTTCTGGCTCGTCAGGCGCCGATTGACAGAAAATTAAAAGCAGTGGATTCATTAGCCCTGATTCGCCAGATTAAAGCAGAACAGGCAGTATATCCCGCTTACAGTCTTTATCCAAACTGGAACAATGATCGCGTTCATGCTTACGGTGGTAATGTACAGGTTCCAGATAGTTTCCGAATCGATCTGACAGGCTTCTGCATGCCGACAACTCATACAAAAATTACTTCTAAATGTGGTCCGCGCTGGCGGCGTATGCACAACGGATTGGACATTAAGGTCTATATCGGCGATACCATCCGTGCTGCTTTCGACGGGCGTGTGCGCATGGTGAAATATGAACGTAGAGGTTATGGCAAATATGTAGTAATCCGTCATGACAATGGTTTGGAAACCATTTACGGACACTTGTCTAAGCAGATTGTAGCTGAAGATGAATGTGTAAAGGCGGGTGACCCGATTGGTTTGGGAGGAAATACCGGACGTTCTACCGGTTCTCACCTTCATTTTGAAACTCGTTTCTTAGGTGAGGTGATAAATCCGGAATTTATGTTTGATTTCCCGAACCAGGATATCGTTTCAGACAGCTATTTGTTTGTGCGTGGTGCCAACCGTTATGCATATCAGCGTACTCGTGCATTGGCTGCTGTAAAATCAGGAAAATCCGGTGCGGCAGAGGCGGAAAAATCAGCTATCCGCTATCATAAAATCCGTAAGGGTGATACATTGGGACGTATCTCTCGTTTGTATCACGTATCCATCGACCGCTTGTGTCAGATTAATGATATAAAACGTACTACAACGTTGCGTATCGGACAAGTCTTGAGATGTTCTTAATCTGGGAAACAAATTTATTGAAATAAAAGGAAATGCCATTTCATACAGTTCTGTCAGGACTGTATGAAATGGCATTTTTATTTCCGTTATTTTTGTGTGCTCTCTGAAAAAACAGTAACTTTGCCACATATTCGAGCATAAAAGATGGAAGAAACCAAGAAACAATTTGAGCATGTAATTGCAGTATGCCGTGATTTGTTTGCTAAAAAGTTGCATGATTACGGAGCTGCCTGGCGCATCATGCGTCCGTCTTCCGTGACAGACCAGATTTATATTAAGGCAAACCGTATTCGCAGTATCGAAGTGAAGGGCGTGTCCTTGATAGATGAAGGCATTCGTCCGGAGTTTATTGCAATTGTCAATTATGGTATTATCGGGCTTATTCAGCTGGAACTGGGCTATGCCGAGAAGGAAGATATAACTGAAGAGCGTGCGCTGGAATTATATGATACCTATGCCGACAAGGCGCTGAAACTGATGCTGGCGAAGAATCATGACTATGATGAGGCTTGGCGTAGCATGCGCATCACTTCCTATACAGATTTGATTTTGATGAAGATTTATCGGACCAAGCAAATCGAATCTTTGAAAGGAGACACCTTGGTTTCAGAAGGTGTAGACGCCAATTATATGGATATGATTAATTATGCCGTTTTCGGATTGATTAAGCTGGAATTTGGAGAATAAGTTTCTACATAAAGCAACTGTGATCTGGAGTAACGTCTGCCGTTTTTTACTGGCTGTCGTTTTTTTGTTCTCCGGATTTGTTAAGGCCAATGACCCTTTGGGTACGGTCTATAAGGTACAGGATTACCTGGAAGCATGGGGGCTGCAGAGCCTGAGCGCAGGATATGTGCCTTATCTGGCAGCTATGCTCTGTGCCTTGTTTGAGTTTATTCTTGGCATTTATCTGTTCTTCGGTATTCGTCGGAGGGTAGCTCCTTTGCTGGCTTTGTTGATGATGGCGTTTATGACACCGTTGACATTGTGGCTGGCCATAGCCAATCCGATTTCCGATTGTGGATGCTTTGGTGATGCGGTTGTGCTGACCAACTGGGAGACTTTCTTCAAAAACATCGTGTTGCTTATTGCGGCTATTTCCGTGTTTAAGTGGCGTCGGCATATCTTTAATCTGGTCACCACGAAAGTGGACTGGCTGATTTCGCTTTACAGTATTCTGTTCATCATCTTCTTCATGTTGTTCTGCCTGCGCTACCTGCCTGTGTTCGATTTTCGTCCTTATCATGTGGGAGCAGACATCATAAAAGGCATGACAATTCCTGAAGGTGAGAAGCCTACCGAGTATGAAACGATTTTTATTTATTCGAAAGACGGTAAAGAACAGGAATTTACGATTGATAATTTCCCGACAGATTCCACGTGGACCTTTGTCGATTCGAAGACGCGGGTGAAGGAGAAGGGCTATGAGCCTCCTATTCACGACTTCTCGATTACTTCACTGGAAACGGGAGAGGATTTGACCGATGACATACTTCATAGTGACCAGTACACGTTCTTACTGGTGGCACCATGGTTGAAGCAGGCAGACGATAGTGGTATGGATTTGATCAATGAAGTGTATGATTACAGCGTGGAACACGGGTATCGTTTCCTGTGTCTGACAGCTTCTTCGGAGCAGGATATCATAGACTGGCAAGAGAATACAGGAGCGGAATATCCGTTTGCGTTGATGGATGAGATTACGCTGAAAACGATAATTCGTTCCAATCCGGGATTGATGCTGCTGAAAAAAGGAGTCGTGCTGCGTAAATGGAGTGTTTCCAATCTGCCAGATGAATACCAGTTGAATGCACCGCTGGAGAAACTTCCATTCAGTACATGGAATCCGAAAACCAATGTGCATAAGGTGGTAGAAGTGACCGGCTGGTTCCTGGGGCCTTTGCTGTTCCTGACCGTGGTCGACCTGATATGGTTGCGCATAAAAAGCCGCAAAAAGAAAAAAGAGGAAGAGAATAAAAAAGAAACATTATAACTAACCCTTTAAAATTTAAACAAAATGAGAAAAAACATTGTAGCAGGTAACTGGAAAATGAA
>OFMJ01000430.1_pt1 | contig 46000 bp, 45 predicted proteins | sample 1541801 | NCBI WGS metagenome assembly OFMJ01 (sample SAMN04209234, study PRJEB22552) | human gut metagenome | biome: gut; material: feces | host: Homo sapiens | place: USA: Oklahoma
CTTCCTGCATCTCGATCCAAAGATTTTCCGGATCAAGCGCAACGCCGTTTCCTAAAATGTTTACAACTTCCGGGCGGAAAATACCGGATGGAAGTAAATGAAGTGCAAACTTACCATGTTCATTGATCACAGTATGTCCAGCATTGCCGCCGCCCTGAAAGCGGACTACAACATCATAATCTTCTGTTAAAAGATCCACCATTCTTCCTTTTCCTTCGTCACCCCAGTTGATGCCTACGATTGCACAGTTTGCCATGATAATTCCTCCTCTGCTATTTTACGATGCCAACCATTTCCGATACGGTATGAAATCCGTATCGATCCATATATTTTTCAATTCCCTCTACGATTTCCGCTGTTACGCCCGGATTCACAAAGTTTGCCGTTCCTACAGATACGGCGCTTGCTCCGGCAAGCAGAAATTCTATTGCGTCATCCGCACTTGCGATTCCTCCCATACCGATGATCGGAAGGCGAACCGCATTCGCCACTTGATATACCATGCGGACTGCGATCGGCTTAATTGCCGGACCGGATACCCCGCCTGTTTTATTTGCAAGTGCAAATGCTCTTCTATGAATATCAATCTTCATGCCTGTAAGGGTATTGATCAGGGAAATCGCATCGGCTCCTCCTGCTTCTACTGCCTTCGCCATCTCTGTGATATCCGTCACATTCGGACTCAATTTCATGATGACCGGTTGTTTCGCATATTTTTTCACTGCCTTTGTAATTTCCTCTGCCGCTTTCGGATTCTGTCCAAAAGCAATACCTCCTTCTTTTACATTCGGACAAGAAATATTGATTTCCAGCATATCTACGTCTTCTTGCGCAAGCCGCTCCACAACTTCACAATAATCTTCTGTAGATTTTCCACACACGTTGACAATGATTTTCGTATCATATTGTCTCAAAAACGGAATATCCCGTTCACAGAACAGATCAATACCGGGATTCTGTAATCCTACCGCATTCATCATTCCGCCGTATGTTTCCGCCACGCGAGGCGTCGGGTTGCCTGGCCACGGAATGTTGGCCACTCCTTTTGTCGTTACCGCTCCAATCTGATTCAAGTCAACGAACTCTGCAAATTCTGCACCTGAACCAAAAGTTCCGGATGCCGTTGTTACCGGATTCTTCCATTCAACTCCCGCAATATTCACTCTCATATCTGCCATTACAGTTCCACCTCCGTACTTAAGAACACAGGACCGTCTTTGCAGATACGTTTATTATGCACATTGCTGTGATGATCTTTCTCTTTTGTTTTACATACACAGGCAAGACATGCACCGATTCCGCATGCCATTCTCTCCTCCAGAGAAATATAGCATGTGATATTGTGTTCTTCTGCATAAGCTTTGATCGCACGAAGCATCGGTGTCGGTCCACACGCATAAATAATATCTGCATCTAGTCCATTCTCCCGGATCGCGTCCATTACGTTTCCTTTTGTCCCAACACTGCCATCTTCCGTGGAAATGTATACCTGACCGTTCCTTCCGAATTCTTCCCGAAGGAATGTGTCTGCATTTCTATATCCTACCACGATCTGCTTTTCACAATCTAATTGCTTGGAAAGTTCCAGGATCGGCGGAACACCGATTCCTCCCCCCATCAGAAAGGCTTTCTTCCCTTTCCCTTCTTCCAACGGAAATCCGTTTCCAAGCGGCCCGATTACCGGAAGGGTGTCTCCGGCTTTCATCTTGGAAAACTGTTCTGTTCCTGTATTTTCTCCCGTCACACGGTAAACCATGCGAAGCCGTCCATTTTCTTTATCAATCTCACAAATGCTGATCGGTCTCGGAAGGAGTTTGCTCCCGTCGTTCGTATACATAGAGATAAACTGTCCCGGTTTCGCATCTTCTGCCGCTTTCGTCTCAAGCCACATACTGAAAATTCCTTCGGCAATCTCTTCCTGCGAAACCACGACCGCAGTCTCTTTACTTCTCTCTGCCATTTGTTTTGCTCCTTTCATTCGCCCTACGCAGCCAAATCTCAAAATTACCGCTGTTCAAGGCTTTCGCGAATATCTGCTACCATTGCTTCTACTGCTGCTCTGGAGGCATCTCCGAAGTTCTCAGCTCCGAATTTAGCATACGCTTCCTGTTTATAAGCCGCAATGATTCCACGGGAAGAATTTACGATGGCGCCAAGTCCGTCTTCATTGAAGAAGTGCACGAGGTCTTTCCCTTTTCCACCCTGTGCACCGTAACCAGGTACTAAAATGTATGATTTCGGCATAACTTTACGAAGCACTTTCCCCATCTCCGGATAAGTTGCCCCTACAACTGCTCCGATGTAACTGTACTCATCTCCCATGTGGTCTGCTCCCCACTCTGCCACCTTTTCACCAACAAGCTCATACAATGGTTTTCCATCAATGAGACGATCCTGGAATTCTCCACTGGATGGATTAGACGTCTTTACAAGGATAAATAAACCTTTATTTTCTTCCTTACATACTTCAATAAATGGTTTTACTCCGTCAGATCCCAAGTACGGATTCACTGTTACAAAATCTTCATCAAACGGGACATAGGATTTACTTCCAACCTGTACGCGTCCGATATGTCCTACCGCATAAGCTGCGGATGTGGATCCGATATCTCCTCGTTTGATATCTCCGATTACAACAAGTCCCTTTTCTTTACAGTAATCTACAGTCTTCTTGAATGCTTCAAGACCCGGGATCCCGAACTGCTCATACATGGCAATCTGTGGTTTCACTGCCGGAATCAGGTCATAAGTTTTATCCACAATTTCTTTGTTGAACTGCCAGATTGCTTCTGCTGCTCCTTCCAAAGTTTCTCCGAATTCTTCAAATGCTTTTTTCTGCACATGTTCCGGAATGTAATTTAACATTGGATCCAACCCTATTACGATTGGTGCTCCCGTCTTCTTGATATTGGCAACTAATTTGTTGATCATTTACTCTTCCTCCTAATAAAATGTATTTTCGTACACAATCTTCCCGTCTGTCAAGGTATATTTTACATCTCCCTTTACCGGATATCCGTCAAACGGTGTATTTTTCCCTTTTGAGAAAAATGTGTGTTTGTCAATTTTGTACTCTCTTTTCGGATCAAAAATCACAATATCTGCAATCTTTCCTTCCGATACAGAGCCTTTCTCTCCATCGATCCCCAGGATCTTCGCAGGGTTATAGCTCATCTTTTCTACCATCTGCATCGGCGTCAGAACACCTTTTTCTACAAGCTCTGTATAGGTAAGGGCTGCGGAAGTTTCGATTCCCACAATACCAAATGCCGAATCCTTCATGGATTTGTTTTTTTCTTCTTCTCCATGAGGCGCATGGTCCGTAGCGATTACATCCATAATGTTATTTTTCAATCCCTCTTTTAGCGCTTCAACATCTTCTTTGCTCCGAAGCGGCGGATTCATCTTGAACCTTCCGTTGTCTTCGGTTATATCTTCTGTCGTCATAATGAAGTGATGCGGGCACACTTCCGCAGTAACCGGAAGTCCTTCCCGCTTTGCTTCTTCCACCATTTTCACACTATCTGCCGTTGAGCAATGGCAAAGGTGAAGTTGTGTTCCTGTCTCTTTTGCGATCAAAATATCTCTTGCTATAATGACATCTTCCACTGCATTGGAGATTCCTTTTAATCCAAGCGCTTCTGCTTTCGCGTCTGCGTTCATCACGCCACCCTCTACCATAGTGATATCTTCACAATGTGCAAAAACCGCAATATGATTTTCCTTGGCAAGTTTCATGGCCTTTCTGTAAAGGGAAGCATTCATGACCGATTTCCCATCTTCACTGATGGCATAGCAGCCTGCTTCCGCCATTCCTTTGATATCTGCAAGTTCTTCTCCCTTTTGTCCTACCGTTACGGAACCTAGCTGGATCACATGAACCGGGGAGACTTCCTTTGCGTGACGGTGTACATCCTCTACCTTCTCTTTTGTATCAATCACAGGCTTTGTATTCGGCATCGCGCACACAGTGGTAACCCCACCTCTTGCCGCCGCCATTCCGCCTGATCTTAAATCTTCTTTGTAAGTAAGTCCCGGATCTCTAAAATGCACGTGCAGATCAATAAACCCCGGCATGACATAGCATCCTTCTGCCTGAATCTCTTGATCAGCTTCCGCTTCAATCCGTTCAGAAACTTCAACGATTCTGTCATTCTCTATAAGAACATCATATATTCCGTCTTTCTTCGTTGCCGGATCAAGTACATGTCCGTTTCGAATCAATGTTTTCATGGTTCTTCACCCTTTCTGTAAAATTACATACTACGTTTATTTTATCATAGGAAAAGATAAAAGGGAATGCAAAATTGCACCCCCTTCCTACATTTATTTCATTTTTTCTTTTGTAACTTCTATTGCCTTTTCAAGCTGGTTATCTTCTGTTGGATTCTTTTCGTTATAAACGTACTTCACTTCCACATCCGGTTCAATCCCTTTTCCATCGATATTTCTTCCATCCGGTGTGAAATATTCGGAAACTGTAAGTTTTATAGATGTACCGTCCTGCAAGTCAAAAATGTTCTGCACAACACCTTTTCCATATGTGGTAGTTCCTACAATTGTTCCCACTTCATGATCCTGCACCGCTCCGGCAAAAATCTCGGATGCGCTGGCACTCGATTCATTTACAAGAACAGTCAGCGGAACGTCCAGTTTATGCTCATCATCAGACGTATACTTTTCTTCGTGTCCATCCCGGTCTTTTGTGGATACGATCGTTCCTTTTGGAAGAATCCCATCCAGAATCTCACATACTGTGCTTAAGTTTCCTCCCGGATTCCCACGAAGATCCACAATTAATGCCTGCATCCCTTGCTTTTCCAGATCCGTCAAAGCATTTTCAAACTGTTCCGAAGATACCGTATCAAATTCAGAGAGACGGATATATCCTATCTGATCTTCTTTCATCTCATAGTCTACCGTCTGCGCTTCAATGATATCCCGAGTAACTTTCGCTTCATACTCCTCTTGATCGTCTCCGCGAAGAACGGTAATCGTCACTTGCGTACCTTTCTCCCCTTTGACCTTTTTTACAATCTCATCCAGTTCCATGCCACTGACCTCTTCTCCATCCACTTTATAGAGAATATCATTGTTCAGAAAACCTGCTTTTTCTGCCGGCGAGTCTTCATAAACATTGGACAACGTTACAACTCCTGTCTCCCGGTTCTGAGACATAAGCGCACCGATTCCTCCGAACTCTCCTGAGGTTGTCTCGTAGAGATTTTTTGTTTCCTCTTTATTAAAATATACGGAATACGGATCCTCCAAGCCTGCCACATATCCTTTGATCACATATCCCTGAAGGGTCTTTTCATCTACTTCATCACTTCTTAAGTAGTAAGAATCCACCAACTCTTCAATGGTATGTAATTTTTTCTCAGTATCTCTTTCTATGATTCCATTTCCTACTATAAACTGAACTGCTGTTACCGCCAACAGCATAACGAGGGCGCCACAAAGCGCCCCCTTGAAAAAACTCTTATGATTTCTCATATTTTATGCCCTATTCTATAAATACTTTCTTGGATCAACTGCTGTACCATTCACATGAACTTCATAGTGAAGATGCGCTCCTGTAGATATTCCGGTTGTTCCCACTGCTGCAATATTCTGTCCTCGGCTTACTGTGTCACCTACGGAAACATATAGTTTTGAACAGTGCTGATACCAGGTCTGCAAGCCGTTTCCATGATCAATTACCACATAGTTTCCTCTAACGCTGTTGTAACTTGCAGTAACAACAGTTCCTGATGCAGATGCATAAATCGGTGTTCCGCTTGCCGCTGCATAATCTCTTCCTCTGTGGTAAGAACTTGCGCCTGCTGTCGGTGCATTACGCGGTCCAAACTCACTGCTGATCCTTGCTCCAGGACATGGATTGGACAGTTGTCCGCTTCCCGATATAACGGAATCCGATGGGCCTGAACTTCCACTAGAAGAGCTTCCACTGCTTGATGAACCGTTATTCTTGTTCTGTTCCTTACGGTTGGCTGCATCCTTCGCAGCCTGCTCCGCTTCTTTTCTTCTGCGCTCCGCCTCTTTTGCTTTCGCGATCAAATCGTTTAAGACTTTTGCATTCTCACCGATGGCTGATTCCAAATTGGAAATCTCCGTCTTCTTAGAAGCAAGTAATGACTCTACTTCTGTCTGCTTCTTCGAGAGATTTTCCTGTAAAGACACAAGCTGTTCTTTCTCTTTCTTAAGCTTCGCTTCTTTTTCTTCAATATCTTTTACGACTTTCTGAAATTCTACAAGCATCTGTCTGTCATACTCAGAAATCTGTTCTACATACTCTGCCTTATTCAGAAAATCTGCCATGTCTTCTGCGGAAAGCAATATTGCGATCATATCAGAATTTCCGTTCTCATACATATACTTGATACGGATCTTCATCGCCTGATACTGCTCATTTTCTTTAATTCTTGCTGCTGTCAGCTCATCTTCCGTATCGGAAATCTCCTGTTCTTTTGCCTCTACGTCAGATTCCGCTTTCTTCAGGTCTTCTATAATACTATTCAGTTGTGTAGTCAGTGATGACTTTTCTTTTTCAGCCTGGGCTTTCTCCTGCTCCAGTTCCTTTGCTTTCTGCTGTGCGGATTCAATCGTCTCCGCATGAACCGTAATCGGAGTGATTCCACTCACAAACAGTGTAGCCGCCAACGCATAACTTAATAATCTTTTCTTATTCATATTTATTCACCTTAAACAACAAACTATACCTTCAAGTGCTTGCGTGTCGTTGAGAAACTTCCCACAAAACCGATTCCAATTCCAAGTGCAATTCCTACCGGAAGTAATGTTCTGTAAACGTCTGTTACCGGAAGGAAAGTCAATAAATTGCTTAATACACTGAACTTTGTCAAAACATATGCAACTGCCTTTTCATATAAGAAGAACAGTGCTACAAGCGGAATGATCGCTCCTACAAATCCAATCAAAAGACCTTCGATGACGAACGGCATCCTTACGAACGAATCCTTCGCCCCGATATATTTCATGATCGCAATCTCTTCCCGACGGATGGAAATACCCATAGCAACTGTATTGCTGATCAGGAAAACGGAAACTGCAAGAAGGATAATGATGATCGCTGCAGATACATATAAGATCAGCTTATTCGCTCCTGACAATGTCTTTGCCACGGTATCTGAACGGTTTACATCCCGCACACCATCCAGCCCCTGGATGTATTTTACAAGTTCTTTCTGCTTCGAAACATCTTTCATGTATACCTGCAGGTTATCTGAATTCATAAGCGGGTTATCTGCAAATCCCTCTGCAAGATACTCAGCGTCACCAAAATATTTCCCTTTGAATTCTTCCCACGCCTGTTCACCGGAAACAAATTCCATCTGTCCTACTTCATCACGTTCTTTGATCAAGTTTGCAATCTCTTTGATTCTGGTCTCATCCACACCTTCATCAAAAAATACGGTAACTGCAACCCCTTCCTCTGCGCTTTTCACAATGTTCTGGAAGTTTATGATAATGGAGTAAAACAATCCAAACATAAAAATGCAGGCTGACATGGTTGCAATTGATGCAAGGGAAAACATCTTGTTTCTGCCAATATTCTTGACCCCTTGTTTCATTGTGTATCCAATTGTACTAATTCTCATCTTTATACTCGCCCTCTTTCTCGTCGCTGACAATTACACCTTTCTGCATTGTAATGACACGTTTTTTCATCTCTGCCACAATCTCATGATTATGAGTTACTACAAGTACCGTAGTCCCTCTCTCATTCGCTTCTTCCAACAATTTCATGATTTCCCATGCATTCGTCGGATCAAGGTTACCTGTCGGCTCATCTGCCAGAAGAATCGCCGGTTCATTTACAACGGCTCTTGCAATCGCAACTCGTTGCTGCTCCCCTCCGGATAATTCTCTTGGAAATGCTTTGTATTTCTGAGCAAGTCCTACAAGTGAAAGTGCTGCCGGAACTTTCTGTTTCAGAATTCTCGTCGGCGTCTCAATGACACGCTGCGCAAATGCGATGTTCTCATAAATATTCCTGTCCTTCAAAAGACGGAAATCCTGGAACACAACCCCCAAATGTCTTCTGTATTTTGCGATGTGTCTGTGTTTCATCCGGTTTAGATTCATTCCATTTACGATAATCGTTCCCGATGTAGGATCCAGTTCCTTCATCAAAAGACGAATCAGTGTGGATTTTCCCGAACCACTGTCTCCTACGATAAATACAAACTCTCCCTGTTCAATTTTAAGGTTCACACCATTCAGAGCCGCAATTCCTTTTGTGTACTCTTTCGTGACGTTTTTAAATTCAATCATAAAGGTCCTCCTAAATTAATCACTAATACTCCAGTGTCTCCATATACTTCATGTATTTCACTACCATGAGCGCAATCTTAAATGTGATTGCATCTTCGAATACCCTAAGGTCAAGCCCTGTGCTTTTCTGCAGCTTGTCCAAACGGTACACAAGTGTATTACGATGAATATATAGTTGTCTCGATGTCTCTGACACATTCAGACTGTTCTCAAAGAACTTGTTGATCGTCGTAAGTGTCTCCTCATCGAACTCATCCGGTGATTTCCCCTCAAAAATCTCTCGGATAAACATTTTACAAAGCGGAATCGGTAACTGATAGATCAGACGCCCGATCCCTAATGTGCTGTATGCAATAATATCTTTCTCATCGAAAAATATCTTGCCTACATCCAGTGCCAGTTTCGCCTCTTTATAGGACTTTGACACTTCTTTTATATCATTTACAATCGTACCGTATGCAATATGTACGTCTTCTCCTTCTGCTTTCAGGATCGCAAGAATCTCCCCGGCCGCTTTCTCCATCTCCGGATATCCTTCCCCTGCCAGAAGTTCTTTTACGATAATGATATTTTTTTCATCTACGGCTGTAATAAAATCTCTGCCTTTTCCGCCAAGCAAAGAACGCATATGTTCCAAAGAACCGGTATCTTTCTCGTGAGATGTCTCAATGACAAACACAACTCTTCTTACATCAATTTCTATCCTAAGCTTCTTCGCCCGGTTATAGATATCTACAAGAAGCAGATTGTCTAACAACAAGTTCTTGATAAAATTGTCTTTATCAAAACGCTCCTTATATGCCACCAGAAGATTCTGTATCTGGAACGCTGCGATCTTGCCCACCATATAGACATCATCACTGCTGCCGTTTGCTACTAATATATACTCTAACTGATGTTCATCGAAAATCTTAAAAAACTGGTATCCCTGTATCGCCTGACTATCTGCAGGTGATTCTACAAAAGAGGCTAAAGAGGATGAATAATTTGCCGGTTCCGCCAATGTAGTGGCAAGAACTTTGCCATCTGTGTCCAGTACGCACAAATCCATCTTCGTAATCTCTTTCAATCCTTCAATTGTATTTTGAAGTATTTGATTAGATATCATAATGTTTACTCCTTTTCCTATTTTTTTAACGGCACTCGTATATTACAAAATTGTTACAAAACTGTATATCCAACCTACATTCTAATACAATTCACCAAAAAAATAAAGAGGAAATCCTATTTTTTTATGCATTTCCTCTTTTTTGTTTTTCCTTCTCAATCTCCCGCTTCAAAAAAAGCTTTATCAAAAAGTCTCTGACAGGCTTTTTCTCCCTTTTATTCAACGGAAGCTTCATCTTCTTCCCAAGTCCAAGCCAAAGCCTTGCATTTAGAAGAATCTTGTTTCTTACAACAAATGCTTCCTGAAGAGGCGACGGAAGTACGGAAATCACACATTCGGCTTCCACTCCGTTGATACAGTTTAAAATCATATCATCCATGGAACTGTCTTTCGACACGATCTCTGTTCCCACAATGTCAATTCCTGAATAATAGCCCTCAAAATAATCTTTCAAACGGGTACGGTCTTCTTCCGATTCCACAAGCAGGAACACCCTGCTGCGGTTCTTGTGAAAGTAATGCAGTATCATCTTCAGCAGAAGTCCGTTCTCTGCTTCCTGAAGTCTACGTCTGTCCGTAACCCCTGCAAGCTCAAGAAAAGACTTTTCCACTGTCAGCACAAGATCCGACTGCGCAATGTTATCGCGAAGCACTTCATCATCCTTACTTAGCAGCAGAGAATCCGAACTTATGAATTCTACAATATTCAAAGGATCTGTGCGCATGTAATCCATGACCTTCTGCATTGCCTCTTTCGCCGTGTCGTTATGAAGTTCTAATTCCAAAACATTAATTTTATTATTCATAACCACCCCGTTACCTTTCTCAAGTGTAGCATTATAGCAGACTTATTCTGTTTTTTCAACCCTAGCTTCCAATTCTCTGCGTTTTTTCGTCATCAATCCCCCGATTTTTCCTGTTTGTTTGGATGTAAGCGACTTCCATCCTTCCTCCAATACTTTGTCAAGAAGCCCCAGTTCTTCCGCAATTTCGTACTTCATCATGTCCTCCGGTTCCACCTCATCCAAGCGAATCGGTCTGTCTTTCTTCTTCGTCATACAAAAATCCCCTTTCGTTTTGAAAGAGGATTCCCGTTTGTCTGTAGTTTATTCAGTTTTCTTATTTTTCGTCCGGAATAATAACTGCCGCAACAAAGTATCCAAGTAGCATTGTTCCAAAACTTGCACATGCTCCGAGAACAAAGCCGAGACGAATCAGCGTTGGATCAATATTAAACTATTCTGCAATTCCTCCGCACACACCGCATACCATGCGACTTTCCTTTGATCGATATAATTTTTTCGGTTCCATATTCTTTCCCTCCTAATCTTCAAATCCAATTTCTACGCTTCCCATACCGCATTCGATATCCATCTTCTTTACTGCCGAATTATCAATCGTCTTCTCCACTGCCATGCCGCCGAACTCCCCGGCTCCGACCGTGACAGATCCCATACCGACTTCCAGTTCATAATTATAGTCCTGTTCCTTTCCTGCGGCTGTCAGTTCTATCCTTCCCATACCGCATGAGAGTGTAACATTTCCCGCCTCGATTCTGTCAGCTTCAATGCTCCCGGCTCCCACGGAAAATTCCAAATCCTCTGCACATAACGCGTCAATTTCCAAAGATCCTGCACCCACGTCCGCTTCTGCACTTTCAAACCTGCATCCTGCCGGAATATAAATGATAATGGTTCCCGCATTATTCCGGAATTTTGCACCCTCCGCTGTCTCCAGCACGAGTGTATCCTCTTCTTGATAAACCTGAAAACCGGCTTCCGGAACCGTGTCGCTTACTACCCGAATGTTCTGTTCATCCGTTCTCTTAATCTGAACCGCAATTTTCGATACTTCTATGTCCAGGTTCCGAATCCCTTTGAACTCTTTCCCGTTGTCATCTGATACCTTCTGGCTTTCCATACTTGTAACTTCTTCCGAGTCTGTAATGATATGGCCGGTAAAAATCCCAAACTTTGTAAATCCATTCCGAAAGGCATCTCTTACATCCTGATCCGAGATTCCCACTGCAAATCCTGCAATGCACAAGACAACACCGATTCCAAAGACTGAAGCACAAACTATAATAAAAATCTTCCATCCCTTTTTCATCTTCTATTTCCCTTCCTTTCCATAAAACGGTCTTCTGCATATGTTTACAATTCCCCGGAACAATACCGGAAATACAATCATGCATAATTTCGCAAGAAGAACTGTAGCTACAAGCCCAAGAACTCCCATAATCAATCCGACTCCGCAGACCACCAAACCAAGTGCCGGGAATGAGAACAATTCCACAATTCCTGTAACTGCCATAATAAAACCAGTCGCCATAACTGCAACTGCCGCAAGCACCAATCCTCCAAGAAGGGCAAATCCGGATAACACAAGCGCTAACACGACACAGATCACCGCCAATGCCAGCGGCAGAATGACCGGCGCTCCCACAAGTACGATTGCAATGATCAGTATAATCTTCAATGCATTGCTGTCCCAAGGCTTTTTCTGCCCCTGTTCAGGAGCCTTCTGCCTTCCTGTCGTCTCACCGGTTCTTGCCGGCATCTCTTTCTCTTCAAATCTTGTGTCCGTATATCCGGTCTCACGGTATTCGCCGCTCTCTCCATCTCCTCCTTTCAATCCTGCTTTGATCGTCTCGGCTACTTTCCTCGGACTTCCCAGTTCTTCAATGATATGCTGCTCATTCTCAATTCCCGCATCCTCAAAATAATCTCTGTAGTACTGAACTGCTTCGTTTCTTTCCTCTGCGGAAATGTTCTGCAGCAATTTCTCCAGTTCCGCTATAAACTCTATGCGATTCATACTTCCGCACCTCCCTCAAATATCTCACTGATCTTCTTCGAATAATTCTTCCACTCCACACGATAGAGATTAAGTTGTGCCATCCCTTTCTCTGTCAATTGATAGTATCTTCTGTTTCTTCCATCAAACTGCATATCATATACTTCCAGACATTCATCCTTCTGCAATCTCCGAAGTACCGGATATAACGTGGATTCTGAAACTTCCAAAGCCTGGCGCACATCCTGTGTGATTTTATATCCATATGTCCCTTCCGGCTCCCTTGACACAACTGCAAGTACTACCGCATCGAGAAGGGCTGCTCCCGTATTAAATACCATGTCCCCACTCCTTTCGGTAAATTTTGTGTAATATTATTTTTATGGCTATATTATACGATGTATAATATATATAGTCAATATAATATTATTTAAGAAATTATGAAGATTTTAAATTTTTTCTGTACACAAAAGATGAAGCAGGATACCGCACAATGCATGTCGCCATGTGTTTGATATCCTGCTTCAGCTTTCTAGTTACAGAGAATTTCTTCTCTCAATACAAACGAGTATATGATTTTTTCTTTGACCGGTTTTCCCGTAAGCCGCTCCAATGCCTGGGCATAGTAGTTCAACTGGACACTATACCTTTCTTTCAGCTCTTCCGCTTCGCTTACCCGGTCCGTCTTATAGTCCAGAACTACAAGACCGTCCTCTTCTTCAAACCAGACATCTATAATTCCCTGAATAAGAAGAATCTCATCTGACAAGTCTCCCGGATAGACTTCTGATGTTTTCACACCAAGCACAAAAGGTTGTTCTTTGTGCAACTGCCCTTTTCCTGCCGCCTGACGCATTCTCTTTGCCACATTGGTCTGTAGGAATTTCAAGATATCCCAAGATCGGATAGATTTATACATTTCTTTGGAAATCTTTTTATTTCCTTCTAATTTTTCAAGCACTAACTCCAACTGTTCCTTATCATAATGATCCTGAAAATCCAGCAATTCCAGCACTTTATGATACGCAGTACCTCTTCCTGCTCCTGTAAGACTGCCTCCTTCTTGCAGCTTTTTCGGAAGCAGTGGAATGATTTCTTCTTCCTTATATAATAGTTCTCCGCTTTCCTCCGGCATTGACTGTTGCTTCTTCAATTCAGACACCGTGAACTTTAATTTCATTTGCCGGGCATTCTCATAGGGATACAGATAAGCAAACTGTTCTTCCAGCCTTTCTTTGAAATCTTGTCGCAACACCCGTTCTTCCTTCCAATCAAGCAACATTTCCTTTGTATAAACAGTATCCAATGTTTCAAACATATCCTCTGATATAAGATGCTCAAATTCCACAACTTTCACATGGTGATAAGTTTCTTTCCAGGGATAGCGCAGATAACATGGAAGCACCCAGTCAAAATAACTTCCTGCTCCCGAAAGCATGCTGAAAGATAGCTGTTCTTCTTGTCGATGCTGAAGATTTTCATAACTTCCAATCTTCTTTTCTGCTCCCGGCAGACTTCCGATAAGCAAAAGCTTTTCTTTCGCCCGGGTCATGGCCACATAAAGAACACGAAGTTCCTCCCCGATATTTTCCAACTGTACCTCTCTTTGGATCGCTTTCTTCAGAAATGTAGGCGTCTTCGTCCTTTTCTCAAGATCGATACAATCCACACCGATCCCAAGTTCCGGATGGACTACTACCTCTCTTGTGATATCCATCTTATTAAACTTCTTATTCATTCCGGCAACAAATACAATCGGAAATTCCAATCCTTTACTCTTATGAATGCTCATAAGGCGAACCGTATCTGCCTGTTCATCCGCAATATTTGCCTCTCCGTAATCCACATCATATTTCTTCAACTGCTCGATATATCGCACAAAATTAAAAAGTCCCTTGTAACTCGTTCCTTCAAATGCTTTCGCTTTCTCCAACAGCATATCGATATTTGCACTTCTCTGCTCTCCTCCCGGCATAGCCGCTGCAATATAACGATATCCTGTTTCTTCCAGAATGTCCCAAAGCAGTTCATGAATCGCCGTGTACGGAACCTTTCTCCGAAAGTATTCTATCTGTCGGAAGCAGGCCTTCAGTTTCTCCTTTATATTTCCCTCCGGTCCTTCCAGAAAATATTCCCTCACACAACGGAAAAAGAACGAGTCTTTGTCGAAACTTCGGATTTGCGCCAGTTCTTCTCCGTTCAGTCCGACTATGGGCGATGCAAGAACAGCCGCCAACGGAATGTCCTGATTCGGATTATCCAATACCCGCAGATAGTTTAATACGGTTTCGATTTCCAGTGTTTCAAAATATCCTTCACTGCTTCCCGTATACGTTGGAATTCCTTCACGGTTCAGTACTTTTGTGAATACATCTGTCCACCCTTTTAAACTTCTCGTCAATATGACAATGTCCTTATATTGTACTTTTCGAAACTCTCCGGTTGCTTTATCCATAACCGTATGATTTCCTACAAGTTCTTTGATTCTTCTTGCCACAGCTCTTGCCTCAAGTTCCCTTGCGGTTTCTCCTGCCTGTTCCTCCTCCTGCATTTCAATATCGGTATCTACAATCAATACTTCTGTGTCATTTCCTGTATTTTCTTTATAATAATCCGCACCGAAATATAAGGCCGCATTCTCATCATACGAAATGCCTCCTAAACCTTTTGTCATAATCTGTCGAAACACAAAGTTGGTACTGTCGAGAACTTCCCGTCTGCTTCTGAAATTTTTGTGCAGATCGATTCTTTGTTTTTGACTTTCATCCTGAGCATAGGTGTCATACTTTTCCATAAAAAGCTCCGGTCTTGAAAGTCGGAATCTGTAGATGCTCTGCTTCACATCACCTACCATGAAAATATTGTATTTTCCTTTGCTCACCGTAGACACGCTCGTCAATATAGCTTCCTGAATCAGATTGCTGTCCTGATACTCATCGATCATAATCTCCTGGAACCGTTTCTGATACTCCTCTGCCACAAGAGATGGACAAAGTTCTTCTTCCTTTTCTTCTGTCAGTATCCGAAGCGCAAGCTGCTCCATATCACCAAAATCGATCAGATTACGTTTTCGCTTCGCTCCTTCAAATGATTCTGCAAATTCTTCCACTAAAAACACCAGTTCTTTCACCGTTGACTTTGCGGCCTGAATATCTTCTACCATTTCTTCCGGGCTTTGAAATAAATAATTCTTTGTAATATCCGTCAAAACTGCTTTGGTCTGCTTTCGAATGTCTTTCACCTGTTCCGCCAGTTCTTTGGATACACCCTTGTCCCTGTTTGCTTTCAGTTTCCCACCTTCTGCTTTTCCTCTTCGTTCAAACATATGCAGCAGATTTTCAGAAGAAAGAAAATACTTCCATCCTTCCATTTCCGATTCCAAAGTTTCCTTATACATATAAGGACCATCCGGTTCTTCGCATATACGGACGCCTTCTTCCAACAAAGAGACCGCATCTTCGGCATATCTTTTTATGTTTTCTGTTACCAGTTTTCCTGCCGGACTCTCCAGAAGATCTTCTACACTTTCCACTTCATAAGCATTCTCGCAAGAGCGCAGCCATTTGGAAGGATTGGGGTAACTTCTTGAAAATTCATAAATTTGCAGAATCAGTTCTTCCAGTTTTCTATCATCCCGCCCTGTAGCATAGCGCTCCACAAACGCAAGAAACGCAGGTTCATTTTTCCGATACTCCTCTTCCAAAAGTTCATCCAGCACATCCTTTTTCAGAAGTTTCAGTTCTCCTTCTTCTCCGATTCGAAACCCCGGATCAAGATCGATCGTATGGAAATGTTCCCGGATCACAGAAAGGCAAAAACTGTGGATTGTCGTAATCATCGCACTATGGATCAATGACGCCTGCCTTTGCAGATGAACATTGTCCGGTTTTTCTTCCAATTTTTTCTCAATGGCAAGAAGAATCCTCTCTTTCATTTCCGATGCCGCCGCTTCTGTAAAAGTCACGATCAGAAGTTCATCCACATTGATCGGCTCTGCATCTTCCGTAAGTCTTGTAATAATCCGCTCTACCAATACCGCTGTTTTCCCTGATCCCGCTGCCGCTGATACAAGAATATTCCGGTTCCTCAGGTCGATAACCTGTTGTTGTTCTTTTGTCCACTCCACGTTCCGTTACATCTCCTCTCGCATATGTTCCAACACTTCTTCGTCACTCATCTTCCCAAGTTTCCTATACTCACAGCCCTCCATCCTCTCATCAAATCCACACACTCCGTAAAACTCACAATAATCACATCCTTTGGAAGTTCCCATTTCATAAGGAGATGCTTCAATGTCACCTTCTCGTATCTCCTCTTCAATCCGATCCACCGTCTTTTTGACATAAGATGCAATCAATTCAAAATCTTCTTCCGGAAAGGCTTTCGATGTCTTGGAAAGACTTTGATCCTTATTGCGGCCTACAGGGATTACAAGAGAATTTCCGCTAAATTCTCTGTCCAGATGACGGATCACCTCCTCATCTGCATTGACCACACCGTCCAGGCGAAGTTCCGCCAGAATAGCATTTTCCAATTCCTCTTCTTTGACCTTGGCCACAATAGGGTCTTTCATACGGTAATAAAAGATTCCTGCAGGTACAACTTTCTTCCCCGGCTGCTTTCTTCTTTCCAGTTCCACTGCCGCATTCATATAAACCGCAAGCTGGAGCTGAAGTCCATGGTAAAGCGCAGACAAACTGAACGTTTTACTTCCTGTCTTGTAATCGATAACCTTCACATACACTTTCTCCGGTGTCTCATATACATCCACCCGGTCAATCTTACCGCTGCGGAAAGAAAGCTCATATCCGGATGGCACAAAATCCCCTTTTGCAAGCTGTCTGGAAAGCGCCCATACTGTACGGCGCATCATACGTTTGATGCGTGTGATTATATATTCATTTCTCGCCGAACTCTGCAATACCGTATTCCCATAATCCGTAATACTTTCCTCCACACTTTCTTCAATCAGCTCTTCTGCCGTTTCTTCAGGCAAAGTCGTCCATGTATATCCGCTTTTCACCAGATTTCTTGAGAAAACCTCAATGGCTTTGTGAAATACATTTCCCAGATCCACCGCTTCAAACCGATACTCTTTCCGTTCTTTCAAACGCAATCCATAAGACAGAAAGTGCGCAAAAGCACAAGCGGCAAAGCGCTCCAGTCTTGTAACGCTTCCTTCCATCTTCTCTCCATAAATCTTTCTGGCCACTTCCCGGGAAATCAAAGCTTCCTGCTTTCTGTAAAATCCTGCCTCTATCAGTTTGTCCATTACAAGATTCCACTTAGGGTCTTTCTTATAAGCGGCATACAATTCCAACCATTCCTCCGTAATTTCTTCTCCCCGGTTTCTGATTCCTGCAATGATATACTTCACCGCCGACTTCTTCGTAAATTCTACTTCATCAAGCGCTCTTCTCTCTACTTCTTCCACATGTAAATTCGGATACAATTTCTGTATATCCATAATCAAATACGCTGGTCTGATATTTTTCCCTTCCCCGCTCACTTTACTATATGAAATATACAATTTATCTGACGGCTTTGTGAGATCCAGATATAAGTAAAATTTCTGAGTATAGACCTTCTCCTTCCCATTCGGTGCAAGCGCTACTTTTCCCTCTTCAAAAACTTGACGATCCTGCTCCGATAAAAGTCCGCTTCCTTTCATGTTCCCCGGAATATATACATCATTCGCCCCTAAAAAGAAGAGCACTTTAATATCTTTTAATCTGGTTCTCTCAATATCTCCCACCATTACTTCATCAATTCCAGGCGGAATCACGCCTACCTTCGCTTCCTCCAATCCTGCATCCAGAAGATCGTTGTATTCCTTAAGCCCCAGATATTCCTCCCCCAGAAGCTCCATAAACTTATCGAAAATCTCAATGACAATCCTGTAAATCTGCGCATATTCCTTCGCCAGAGACAAATCCCCCGATTCTGTGAATTGCTCCTCATAATTCTGAACTTTCTTCTGTAAATCTTCCTGCATAAAAAATGTATGAAGAGCCAGGGTAATCTCTTCTACTGTTTTTCTTTTCTTCTTCAAAACATGGGCCACTTCCCGGATCATTTCCACAAACCGTTGGCGAATGTCATTGATGCGTTCCAGTTCGGGTGTATCCATCCCCGGATATTTTCGTACCCATTTCTCATCCCATTTTTTATATCCGCGTATTCCCAACGCGATCACATAATTCTCCAGTTCATCGATTTCTTCATTTGCAAAAGAAGTAAGTCCAGTCCGCAGAAAACGAAATACACTTTCATATGTAAAATTCTGTTCTATCATTGCAAGCAGACTTCGAATGTACTCTACAAAGGAATTCAAGAGTACACTGCGTTTGTAATCCATGAAAATAGGTATGTCATAAATATCTGCTGCTTTCAGAATATCATCTGCATAAACCGACACATCTCCTGCAATCACTGCAATCTCTCTATAGCGATACCCCTGCTCACGGATTAGACGCCGGATTTCCCCCATAACAAACTCTGTCTCTTCCTTTGGATTCCTGCCGCAATGCAGAGAAATAGTACCTTGATTTTTCCCATATGTCTTTTGGGAATATCGGAACAGATTCTGTTCCAAAAAGGCCAATGCCTCATTTCCCCGGAAACGGTACACCGTTCTCCCATATAGCGTAACTGCATCTTTGATCGAAACCCGTTCCTCCCCCGCAATTCTCACAAGGGATGTGACCATCTGCTTACTAAGTGCAAAAAGCTGGTATGGGTGTTGGAATGTATATGGATCTTCCTTCCCATCTATCGTCACTGTTACAATGACATCCTTGCAAATGTGTAAAAGTTCCCGTATAAGTTGATCTTGCACCGGCGTGAATCCTGTGAAACCATCTAGGGCGATCACACTGTCTTCCAAAATAGCTGACTTCCTTACTACCTGGCAGAGCACATCCAGCAATTCCTCATTCGTAATATATTTTTCGGATAAATAGTCATGGAACCCCCGATATACTTTCGAAATATCCTGCAGTTTCCAGTATAAATACGTCTGCTCTCCCACACTTTCCGCTACACGATTTATGGACTTTTCATCCACATTGTACTGTGCAAACTCGGAAATAATGGATTTCACCTCTCCAATATACCCTCTTTTCTTAAGATTTCCCCGAAGAACCTTCAATTCCTGCTCATAATCCCCGGCAATCTTTCTCAGCACAAGGCTTTTCCCCGTATCATCTAAAATTGTGCGGTCATTCCCTCCCACTTCCTCAAAGATACGGTGAGCAAGACGTCCAAAACTTAGTACATCTATGTTCATGATCCCCTTATCCGGATGTGCCATCACCAAATCTTTCTGCGTCTGCATTGTAAATTGTTCCGGCACAAGAACCAGATAATTCCTCTTTGGATGTTCTATAGCCTCTTTCACGATATAATTATGTAAATAATGGGATTTCCCAGATCCCGAGTTTCCGAAAACAAACTGCAGTGCCATATTCTTTCTCCTATATAATCAACAGGAGGATTTCTAAGAAATCCTCCGTTTTTAACAAATTTTCCCATATATTTCTTTTGGTACAAATGCTTTTACATAAATACCTTCTTCCCGGTATTCTTCCGACAAAAGTTCTCCGTATTTCCGAATGAACTGTATCTTTCCTGCCTCACTGTAATCGTAAGTCCTCTCGATTTCAATCTTACATTCCCGGAGCACTTTCTCAATGGTCTCAAGAAGTTCTTCCAGACCAAATCCTGTCTTTGCAGAAATCCTTACTGTGTAATCCGCTTTAAAATCCCGTAAAATTGTTTCTGCACCTTCCCGATCCTGTTTATTAAACGCAGTGATCACCGTCTTATCTTCTACTCCCAGATTCCGCAATGTCTCATATACAATATACATCTGCTCATCCATTTGTGGATTGGATGTATCTACCACATGAAGAATGATATCTGCATATTTTGCTTCCTCCAGTGTACTTTTGAATGCCTCGATCAAATGATGCGGAAGTTTCCTTATAAAACCTACCGTATCCGTAAACAATACTTCCTGCTTACTCGGAAGCTTCAATCCTCTTGTTGTCGGATCCAGCGTAGCAAAAAGTTTGTCTTCGGAAAGTACCGCTGCTCCGGTTAGTTTATTCAGAAGTGTGGATTTCCCCGCATTGGTATAACCCACGATAGCTACAACCGGAATCCGCGTACGGCCTCTTTGTTCTCTCGTCACTTCCCGATGTCTTTTCACATCTTTCAGTTCCCGATTCAACTGGGCAATTCTTCCTTTGATCAGTCTTCGGTCCATCTCCAGTTTTTTCTCTCCCGGACCTCTTGTTCCAATTCCGCCTCCTAGTCTTGACAAAGACTTCCCAAGTCCGGTAAGTCTTGACTGACGGTACTTAAGCTGTGCAAGCTCCACCTGAATCTTCCCTTCATTAGTGGAAGCCCGGGCAGCAAAAATATCGAGGATAATCAGCGTTCTGTCCATGACTTTCGCATCCAGCGCATCCTGCAGATTACCAAGCTGCACCGGTGTAAGTTCATCATCACAGATAATCCCTGTTGCTTCTGTCTCCCAAAGAAGTTCCTTGATCTCATCGATTTTCCCTTTTCCGACATAGGTTCCCGGATGGATCATCTCCCGGTTCTGAATGACTCTTCCAACGGTCACAGCTCCTGCCGTCTTCGCAAGTTCTTCCAGTTCATCCAGCGATTTCTCTGTGTCATCCGTATCTTCTACACTCACTCCTACAAGAATCACTTTTTCAATTTCTTCTCTCAGCTCTATCATTTCTGCCATTTCTATAATTCCGTTTCTACTTTTATTATCTTGTTTCCAAAAATTCGGCTTCCCTCTGTGCATCTGTATCATCCGGGTACTTCGCCACATAAGCTTCCATCTTCACTTTAGCGCCCTCCCAGTCTTTCAGTCCTTCATAGGCCATGACTTCATTATAAAGCATTGCCTGAAGTTGTTCCTCCGTCAGACCTTCGCAGGCCATTCCTTTCCAGTAACAAGAAAGTGCTTCGTCATATTCTTCCAGTTGCATACATGCACCTCCCAAAGTCTGGTAAATGTTCGGAGTTCCTTCCACTCCGTTTTCCAGTGCTTTTTCCAATGCATCTTTCACCTTCTCATATTCCTTTAATTCCCAGTAAGCAATGCCCTGTCCATGATATGCCTCTCCCACATTCTTCCCGCCTTTTATCACTTCTTCAAATGATTTCACGGCTTCACTATATTCCTTCTGTTCAAGATGCTCCGTTCCCTCTTTCATAGCATTGGCACATCCGGAAAGAAATATAACACAAACCGTCAAGAATACGATACCTAATTTTTTCATCTTCATTCTTCTACCTCTTACTCTAAAATATGTTCCATTCCCTGATTCAAAATCGTCTGAATATGACCGTCTGCCAGGGAATAGAATACGGTCTTCCCTTCTCTCCTGTTCTTCACAAGCTTCATCTGCTTCAACACCCGAAGCTGATGTGAAATGGCGGATTGTGTCATCCCAAGCATCTCTGCCAGATCACACACACACATCTCCGACTGCAGCAGTACATATAGCATCTTAATTCTTGTGGCATCTCCAAATATTTTAAACAAATCTGCAAGTTCATTTAAGGTCTGCTCCTTCGGCATATGTTCTTCTACCTTATGAATTGTTTGTGTATGATAATGTATAGAGTCACAACATTCTACTTCCATTTTTTCCATAAACTATCCCTTCTTTCTTCTTATCTTTTTATTATGCCAAATCGGGGGCTTAAGGTCAACACCTTTAGCCCCCACAGATTATTTCTTATATAAAATACGCACTGCATTCAATACACAGATCATTGCAACTCCGGTATCGGCAAATACTGCCAGCCACATATTTGCAAATCCTGCAAGTCCAAGCACCATTACAAGCGCTTTTACAAAAAGTGCAAACACTACATTCTGCATAGCAATGCCTGCTGTTGTCTTTGCAATTCGAATGGATTGCGGAACTGCTTCCATAGCCGATGTCATAAATACAACATCCGCCGCTTCAATAGCCGCATCCGCTCCGCTTCCCATCGCCGCGCCCACATCAGCGCCAGCAAGAACCGGAGCATCGTTGATTCCATCCCCAACAAACATCACTGCCCCATTTTTCTCACGGATCTCTTGTAATTTTTGCAATTTATCTTGCGGAAGAAGCTGTGCATATACTTCCTGAACTCCGGATTCTTTGGCAACCGCTTCTGCACTTCCCTTCGCGTCACCTGTCAGCATGGCAGTAAGCACGCCTTCCGCTTTGATATCACGGATTGCTGAAACGGCATCTTCTTTGATTGTATCCGCAATAACGATATAACCGATAAATACGCCATCTTCCGCCACGAGAACTTCCGTACCGTACTGCTCGTTTCTATAACTGCTCAAGTCTACTCCGAACAGTTCCATCAATCCTTTGTTTCCACATAATATAGTTTCTGTTCCTGACACCGCCTTAATTCCCTTGCCGGAAATCTCTTCCACACGTTCAGGTCTTACAAGTTCCAGGTCTTTCTCCTTCGCAGCCGTTACAATGCTATGTCCGATCGGATGCGTAGAAGCCAGCTCACAATTGGCTGCAAGTCTTAATACTTTGTCTTCTGAAACACCGAGAGCCACACATTTCTGTACTTCAAAGTTTCCTTTTGTAATCGTTCCCGTCTTATCCATAACGACAGCTTTTACATCCTTTAAAGCTTCTAATGCCGCACCGCCTTTGAATAGGATTCCTTTCTTAGATCCTGCTCCGATTCCCGAGAAAAATGCTAGCGGTACACTTAAAACAAGGGCACACGGGCAACTGATAACGAGAAATGTGATGGCAGTGTAAATCCAGTGGTTCCAGTTTCCCGTAATGAGCGACGGAATAATTGCCGTTCCAAGGGAAAGTATCACAACAAAAGGCGTATAGACTCTTGCAAACTTTGTAATAAACCGATCGATTTTCGGTTTGCTTGCCGCAGCATTCTCTACAGAATTTAAAATTCTTGTAACCATAGAATCCTCCAGCACTTTTTCCACTCTTATTTTCAACATTCCGGATGTATTCACGCATCCGGAAACAACATTTGCTCCCGCTTCTACTTTTACCGGAACCGGTTCACCTGTCACCGGAGACGTGTCAATTCTACTTTCTCCCTCTACAACAATACCGTCAAGTGGAATTCTGTCTCCTGGACGTACAAGAAGAATATCTCCGATACCTGCTTCTTCCGAAGGAATTACCGTGACATTGTCACCGGATACTTTGTTCACTACTTCCGGGCGCATATCTACGGCTTCCATGATCTGACTTCTGCTTCGCTCCACCGCAACATGCTCAAACAATTCTCCAACACGGTAAAACAGCATAACACCTACCGCTTCTGCATATTCACCGATTGCAAAGGCTGCTAAAGTAGCAAGACTCATCAGGAAATTTTCATCAAAAATCTGTCCTTTTCCCAGGTTTTTTACTGCCGTCAGAACAATCTGACCACCGAGGATCACATAAGCTGTAACGAATGCCACAAGCGAAATGGTACTTTGACCATCCTTCAATAGAAGTCCGATAACAAAAAGTACCGCTCCGATTCCGATCCCCAACATTTCTTTCTTATTTTCCTGATTCTCTTTTCTCTTTTCCTGTTGCTCTCTTCGGATCTCCCGAATACTTTCCTGTTTTGGCTTTACTACTACTTCTGCTTCCACAGACGCACAGATCTGCTGCAGAATCGGAAGCAGATTGTCCTGCTGATCAGAGGCAACCTTCAACTGTTTTGTTGCAAATGTAATAACCGCATCCTCCACTTCCGGAAGTTCTTTGATCTTCTTCTCCATCTTAGCCGCACAATTCGCACACCCTAGATTCTCTAAAATATATATTCTATGCTCTGCTTTGCTTCGCAATTCGTGCTTCTCATGTCCACAACCACTCTCTTCCTGTTCATGATGATGTTCATGTTCACAGCCGCATCCACACTCTTCGTGCTCATGATGATGTTCATGTCCGCAGCCGCATCCACACTCTTCATGCTCATGATGATGTTCATGTCCGCAGCCGCATCCACATTCTTCGTGATTATTTTCTCGTTTATGTTCTTTCATAACACTATCCTCCTCATTACATATGAATAACTGTTCATATGTTCATATAACCACTTTTTCACGAAGATGTCAATAGTATTTTTAAAATTTCGATATAATGATTCCAGTATATAGGGAAGGATTGCGAAAGCTCGTAACACGAAACACTCATTTAGCATCTTTTTCCCTTCTTCTACTGACGATAATAACTCAGAAAATCACGCAGATTCCCTACCGCTTCTTCCAACACCTCAATTCTCGGAAGATATACGATACGGAAGTGATCCGGCTGTCCCCAGTTAAACCCAGACCCCTGGACGATCAGAAGTTTCTTATCTGTCAGAAGATCGTAAGCAAACTTCACGTCATCTGTAATATTGAATCTCTTTACATCTATCTTAGGGAAAATGTAAAATGCCGCCTTGGGCTTCACTGCCGTAATCCCCGGAATATCCGTCAGCGCCTGATAAATATACTCTCGCTGTTCATAAATCCTTCCTCCCGGAACGGTATAACTGTCCACACTTTGGTGTCCCCACAGGGCTGTCTGTACAATCGATTGCGCCGGAACATTGGAACACAATCTCATGTTAGAAAGCATATTGATTCCTTCAATATAGTCTTTGGCAATTCTCTTATTTCCGCTTAAAACCATCCACCCGATACGGAATCCCGCGATCATATGAGATTTGGACAGACCACTGAAGGTCACACAGAACAGATCCGGTGCAAGGGAGGCAATGGATGTATGTTCTTCTCCATCCATAACAAGGCGATCATAAATCTCATCTGCGAAAAGAATCAACTGATATTCCCTCGCAATCTCTACGATCTGCTGCAACACTTCTTTCGGATATAAAGCTCCTGTAGGATTGTTCGGATTAATGACTACGATGGCTTTCGTTCTCGTCGTAATCTTCTTCCTGATATCTGAAATATCCGGATACCACTCCGATTGTTCATCGCAGATATAGTGTACCGGTTTCCCTCCTGCAAGTGTTGCACAGGCAGTCCAAAGCGGGTAGTCCGGTGACGGAATCAGAATCTCATCCCCATCATCCAAAAGTGCGGACATACACAAATTGATCAATTCACTGACACCATTCCCTGTGTAAATACCGTCCATTGATACATTCGGTATCTTCTTAATCTGTGCATACTGCATAATTGCCTTTCTTGCCGAAAATAATCCTTGAGAAACCGAATATCCTTCACAATCAGGTAATTGGCGGCTCATATCATAAATCACTTCATCCGGCGTCCTGAAACCAAACGGCGCCGGATTACCAATGTTCAATTTCAAGATATTCGTTCCTGCCTCTTCCATACGCATAGCCGCTTCCACAACAGGCCCTCTCACATCATACAATACATGATCCAGCTTTGACGATTTCTTAAATTCACGCATGCTGCATTCCTCCGTTTCCTCTGTCTTCTCATCTTCCGGTTTCATTCCTGCAAGCCATTCCTCTTCCACCTGTAGTGTATAAGCCAGAAATCTCATCACATCTGCCCTGGGAACCGTCTTACCGCTTACATATTGACTCATATGACTTTTCCCTAACTTCATCCCTTGTTCCTGTGCAGTCCTCACCAGATCAACCTGTTTCATTCCGCAATCGTGCATTGCCTGCTTTAATCTGTCTGCAAAAGTTCTTCCGCTCATATAGTTCCTCCAAAAGTTCAATTTCATGCCAAAAGTTCAAATATAACCAATAAGTTCAATTTTCTTTGTATCATAGCACACGAAGTTCAAAAATTCAATGGGTTTTTGCTACAAAAATATTCCAAAACAATCTTCTATGCAAGAAAAAACAGCATTCCAAACCATAACGTTCAAAATGCTGTCATTTTCTTTATACAGGGTCAATCTGCCAATCAATTGGCTCTATCCCGTTTTCCTTCAAAAATGTATTTGTCTGACTAAAAGGTTTACTTCCAAAAAATCCACGATAAGCGGAAAGCGGACTTGGATGCGGTGCCTCCAATATCAGATGCTTCGGATTATTCAACATAGATTTCTTCATCTGCGCCGGTCTTCCCCACAAGATATAAACAATGGGGCGATCCTGGGCATTGACCGCACGAATGGCCGCATCCGTAAATTCTTCCCAACCGATTCCATGATGCGAATTCGCCTGATGCGCCCGAACCGTAAGCACTGTATTGAGCATAAGGACTCCTTGCTTTGCCCATTTCGTCAGATAACCATGATTCGGAATACTGCATCCGAGATCATCATGAAGTTCTTTATAAATATTTACGAGAGACGGCGGAATATCCACATCTGGCTTCACGGAAAAGCAAAGTCCATGCGCCTGTCCCACATTGTGATACGGATCCTGACCAAGAATCACCACTTTCACATCTTTCAGAGGGGTTAAATGAAATGCATTAAATATATCGTCTGCCGGCGGAAAAATCACATGGGTACGGTATTCTTCCATTACCTTCTTATGCAGTTGTGCATAATACTGTTTTCCAAACTCACCCTTCAACGCATCCAGCCAGTCATTATGAATTGCTCCCATAATCTTTTCTCCTCACTTTGTATTCTATTCCTTAACGAAGATCCAGTTCCATGAAGAATTCCACTCCATTGTCGTAATTCTTCACACCATACTCCTGGTGGAAGGATTCCATAATCGCCTTTACAATGGAAAGTCCAATTCCATTGCCTCCATACTCTCTTGTATGCGCTTTATCTACCTTATAGAATTTCTCCCAAATGTGCGGAACATCCTCCTCCGGAATCGGATTGCCTGTATTAAATACAGAAACCCGCACGGTCTGTTCCTTCTCTTCCACCCTAATCTCAATTATATTCTCTCCGGACACATGATTCAAGGCATTGCTGATATAATTCCGAATCACCTGCTCTGTCTTAAACTCATCAGCCCACACATGGACAGACTCATCCATCACACAATTGACTTTTACATCCTTTTGCTGGATCAAAATATCGCAGGACTGCAATACCCCCTTCACAAGCTGCACAATATCAAAACGCTCAAACGTCACTTCTTCGTTTCCGAATTCCAACTGATTGAGAGTCAGAAGGTTCCTCACCATCTGATTCATCTTATTCGCTTCATCCATAATGACATCACAATAGAATTCCCTGCTTTCCGGATCGTCACTGATCCCCTCTTTTAACCCTTCCGCATATCCTTGGATCAGCGCAATCGGCGTCTTAAGCTCATGGGATACATTTCCAAGAAATTCCGTACGCATCTGCTCCAATCGATCCTTTTTCTCAATATCTTTTTGCAATTCATTATTGGCACTCTTAAGTTCCGAAATGGTCTCCTCCAATTTCTCAGACATTTTGTTAAAGTTGCATCCAAGCACACCGATCTCATTTCTGCCGCCGCTTGTATATTTTGCATCAAAATCAAGATCCGCCATTCTTTGGGAAATATTAGCAAGTTCCAAAATAGGCTTTGTAATCTTCTTAGAGAAAAACCATACAATAATAATACTGATGATCAGCACACTTACCCCTATATACCCAAGGAAACGGTTCGTAATACCGACACTTTCCCGTATACTTTCCAGTGGACTTCTTATCAGAAATAAATCTCCGTTGGAAAAAGCTCCCCACAGTTCCAGGTATTCCGATTGATTCACATGATCCTTCGCTTTCCATAGTTCATAAGAATCTCCTTGGGAAAGAAGTTCACTGTTCTTCTGATTGATATTCATTCTATACCCAAGAAGACGGACCCGTAATTCTTCATTCTCCATATCTGTACGCATGCGAATCCTTGCCTGTCCGGAAACATCCGTCACAATCAAAGCCACATTACTTTTCTCCGCAATCGGCCCCAAAGCTTCATTGAGTTTCTCCGAATCTATCTCTTCATCTTCATTCAAAAGTTTATCAAGGGTATTGTAAATATGCGTCAACGCCTGTTCTTTGTTATGAATATAATACTTCTCAAGAAAATTTCCATTGACGATCAAAACCGCAAGAAAAATGAACCCTATGATTCCGATGAACAGGGTGATCATCTGTCTTTTAATCGAATATTTCATTATGACACCTCGAATTTGTAACCCATTCCCCAGATCGTCTTGATATAGTCGCCTTTATCCCCCATTTTGCTCCGGAGTTTCTTCACATGGGTATCTATCGTTCTCGCATCTCCAAAATAGTCGTAGTTCCATACGCTGTTCAGAATCTTCTCTCTGGAAAGCGCCAATCCTTGATTTTCCACAAAATAAGATAAGAGTTCAAATTCTTTATAGCTTAAGTCAATCGCTTTTCCATCAATTGTAACCATATGAGCTGCCTTATCAATCACAATGCCTCCCGCATCCAACTGTTCTTCTGCAAAAAGCGCATTCGTTCTCCGAAGAATCGCCTCCACTCTTGCCACAAGAATCTTCGGACTAAACGGTTTGGAAATGTATTCATCTACTCCCAGATCAAATCCCTGCAGTTCATCTCTCTCATCCGATCTTGCAGTCAGCATAATGATCGGCACTTTGGAAGATTGGCGCACCTCTCTGCACACCTGCCATCCGTCCATCTTCGGCATCATCACATCAAGAATCAGAAGGGCAATGTCATTATTTTCATAAAAGATCTCCATCGCTTCCATTCCATCTCCTGCTTCCAGTACACGGAAACCTTCTCTCTCCAGGAAATCTTTCACTAATTTTCGCATTCTGCTTTCATCATCTACCACTAATATTTTCAATTTATCCATAAGCTTCACCTCTGAATTTTCATAATTACACTCATTATAAATGATAAATATGTTTCTTTTGTGAAAAAAGTTCGCGCAGATATACAATCGCAGCTCATGGGCAGATTACAAAGTACTCCTTCTTCCCAAAAGCTGCGTATCCTTTTCCTATAAGCTTCTACCTACCACATCAGCTACCACTCTTCCTTTTTCAATGATAGACTGAAATTTCTCCGGCTTCAACGACTGCGCTCCATCACTCCATGCCTTATCCGGCGCATCATGCACTTCAATGATCAATCCGTCTGCCCCTGCTGCAATTGCCGCAAGAGACATGGATTCTACCCATTTCCAGTTTCCTGTTGCATGAGACGGATCAATGACGATCGGCAAATGTGTCTTTTCCTTAATGATCGGAATGACGCTTAAATCCAATGTATTTCTCGTATATTTTTCAAATGTACGGATACCACGCTCACAGAGAATGACATTTTCATTGCCGCCTGCCATAATGTACTCCGCAGACATGATCCACTCTTCAATGGTATTGGATAGCCCTCTCTTCAATAAAATCGGTTTGTCGATCTTACCAAGCGCTTTTAGCAAGGAAAAATTCTGCATATTTCTTGCTCCGATCTGAATCAGATCCACATGCTCCACGAATTCCGGAATATGCTCGATATCCATCAGCTCACTTACGATTGGAAGTCCGGTATATTTTTTTGCCGCAAGAAGCGCCTCGATTCCCGCTGTCTCAAGTCCCTGAAACGCATACGGGGAAGTACGCGGCTTATACGCACCGCCGCGCAGCATCGTTCCTCCTGCCTGTTTTACTTCTTTTGCGATCCTTACGATCTGCTCTTCACTCTCTACAGAACACGGGCCGCCTATCATGGCGATTTTTTCCTTGCCGCCGATACGGATACCATCTATATCCACTATGGTATCTTCCGGATGAAACATACGGTTTGCTTTCTTATACGGCGCCGCGATCCTTGTCACATCAGAAATCAGCGGATTCGCCGCGATCATTTTTTCATCCAGACTTGTGGTATCTCCAATGAGACCTAAAATATGGTAATCTGTACCTTGAGAGTCATTGACTTCAAATCCTCTCTCCTGAAAAGAGAAAATCAAGTCCTTGACCTCCGCCTCTGGAGCCCCTTTCTTAATTGTAATAATCATAGACTATCTCCCTTACATTCCACGTCCTACTACTTCCGCGATCACTCTTCCCTTTTCAATCATCGCTTTAAATTTCTCCGGCTTCAAAGACTGTGCTCCGTCGCTCCATGCACATTCCGGATTATCATGCACTTCTACGATCAATCCGTCTGCCCCTGCCGCAATTGCCGCAAGAGACATGGATTCCACCAGTTCCCAATCCCCTGTTGCATGAGACGGATCAATGATGATCGGCAAATGACTCTTGCGCTTAATGATCGGCACTACACTTAAATCCAATGTATTTCTTGTATATTTTTCAAATGTACGGATTCCACGTTCACAAAGAATAACGTTTTCATTGCCGCCTGCCATAATATATTCTGCAGACATGAGCCATTCTTCAATGGTGTTGGAAAGGCCGCGTTTTAGAAGAATCGGCTTGTTAATCTTACCCAGTGCTTTCAGAAGATCGAAGTTCTGCATATTTCTCGCACCCACCTGAATGAGATCCACATATTCCACAAATTCATCGACTTTATCAATACTCATAATCTCCGAAACAATCGGGAGGCCTGTCCGTCTTCTTGCTTCTACCATCGCTTCAATCCCTTCTGTCCCAAGCCCCTGGAACGCATACGGCGAAGTACGAGGTTTATAAGCACCACCGCGTAGCATACATGCACCTGCCCCCTTCACTTCTTCCGCAAGGTGGCAGATCTGCTCCTTTCCTTCTACAGAACATGGTCCCCCGATCACTACGATTTTCTCATTCCCTCCAACTTTAATTCCTGCAACGTCAATGACGCTGTCCTCCGGATGGAACAACCGGTTTACTTTCTTATAAGGCGCCCCGATTCTTGTCACATCTTCAATCCACTTGTTGGCGCGGATCTTTCTCTCATCTACAATTGTCGTGTCCCCGACAATACCAAACACGTTATAATTCGCACCTTGAATCAAGTTCACTTCCAATCCCTGATTTTCAAAACTTTTTACAATCTTGTTCACTTCTTCCTGCGGCGCGTTTTTCTTACATGTAATAATCATAATGTCTTTCCTCTCAAACTTTCAATCTCTACCGGGAGAAGTTTTGCTTCCCCGATTTTATCTACCTGTACAATGGTCACATAATCTCCATTGGCTTTTTTATCTTTCTTAATGAAATCAATGACTTCATCCGTATCATACTCTGCTTCCAGCGGCACTTCAAGCTTTAGCAAGACCCTTCCCAGTCTTTCTTTGATCTTGGGATTCTCCAGAATCTTCATCATTCCCATACCGACGCACTCACCATGATAGTACCCTTCCAAATGGTAAATGCTTTCGATGGCATGTCCGATCGTATGTCCGAAATTCAAAATCTTCCGAAGATTCTCTTCCTTCTCGTCCTGCTCCACCACGGACTTTTTCACTTTCAACGCTCTTACGATAATCTCTTCCAGATGATCATCCACGTTATCAGCCTTTTCAAATAACTCAAAAAGCTTTGCATCTGCAATGAGTCCTGCTTTCACCGCTTCTACAAGCCCGTTATGATAATGTCTTCTTGTCAATGTTTTTACAGTATTCAAATCAATCACCACCACCTCCGGGTGGTAAAAGGTTCCGACCACATTTTTCACTTCACCCAAATTGACCGCCACCTTTCCGCCGATGCTGGAATCAATTTGGGAAAGAGTTGTCGTTGGAATGGATGCAAACCGCATTCCCCGCTTAAAGGTTCCTGCAACAAATCCACTTAGATCTCCGATTACACCGCCTCCAAGCGCAAGCACCAGATCTTTTCTTGAAAAGTTCAATTCCAAAAGTTTTTGTAAAATATCTTCGTATACCGGAAAGCTTTTCGTACCTTCTCCCTGCTTTGCCACATAAAGGTATCCATTCTCACACTGATCTAATATTTCTTGATGATATTGCTTTGGCACACCTTGATCCGTAATGACCATCACCTTGCAATCCAGGTTCACATAATCTTTCAAATGTAGTCTTGCGTCCCTCTCTATATAAATCTTACTTGTATGTTCTGTCAGTTGAATATCCAATTCCATCCCGTAACCTCTCTTCCGCTTCCACGTTCACACACCAACGCTTTAAATAATTAAAGTCTACACTGACTTATGAATCATGTCAAGTACATTTTTTAATTCGTACACTTCCACCTGCCCCGGTGCGGATGTCTTCCCTGCGGAGCCAAATGTAACTGCAGATCCAAAAATTTCCCCGCTCAGACGGCTTATCATTCCGAGCCCGCCCATAGACATGGTAATCACCGGCCGGTCTGCCAGATTGCTGTATATTTCCTCCGTAGCCAAAAGAAGTGTCAGCACATCTTTTCTGTTGTTTGGCATAACTGCAATCTTCAAAATATCCGCATTCAGCTTCTGCATATGAAGCAATCTTCGGATCATCTCATCCTTTGACGGAGTTCCTGCAAAATCGTGGTTGGACGCAATTACCTTGCATCCACATTCATGGATTTTTTCAATCAGTTCTCCTGTCCTTTTCCCAAAAAACACTTCCACATCGATCAAATCTGCATATCCGCTCTTGGAAGCTTCTATATTAAGGGCTTTATAATCCTCTTCTTCTATCTCTTTCTCTCCGCCTTCATTCCTTGTACGAAAAGTAAATAGAAGAGGCATGTCCTTAAGAATCTCACGCAGCTTTCTCAAAGTTTCTTTCACCGCACCAAGATCAAAAGCATCTGTAAACCAATCCACTCTCCATTCCGCCATATCCGCCGGAACTTCCCGCAGCTTCACTGCCTCCTCCAAAATATCCTGTTCTGTTCTTCCTACAATCGGCACACAGATCTTCGTTCTTCCCTCTCCGATCATAAGATTTCTAACTTTTATACTCTGCATACTTGCCTCCCACACAGATTCTTTGATTTCCTTATTATACAATACTCATCTTTTCTTATGCAAGATATGGAAGCCACAATGTAACTTTAAACCTTTCGTTTGTCTCTTCTATTTCTAATTTCCCTTTATGTTTTCCCATGATCGCCCTGCAATTATCAAGTCCGATTTTTGTAGAAATCCAATTTTTGTTTTTCTCTGTTTTTTTGCTGTTTTCAATGAAAACTACCAGATAACCTTCTCTTAACTGATAACCAACTTGCACTTCTTTTGATAAATCTGCATATTTATTTAGATTAGAAAACAGATTTTCAAAGACACTATAGATTAGATTTACATTTACGGAAATGCTTGCTGCGATATTCGAAATTTGCCGTTTTACTGGCACTCCTTTCGCTTCCAATTCTAACAGATTCTCTTCCAGCATCTGCACGATCAGCTCATTGGCATTGACTTTTTCAAATACAATCTGATATCCATTAGAATGTAAAAGGAAATGCTCAAACAGATCATTCGTCTGTTGCTTTAAGTACATGGCTTTCTCCAAAGAAATGTTCAGATATTGTATCACTTCTTCATCCTGTTTTGCCTTTTCTCTTGCCAGTTCCATATACCCGATCACAGAAGTTAGCGGTGTCTTGATATCATGAGATAAGGATGTGACCAAATTCATATTCGTATCATATGCTCTCTTCTCACGTTCCATCTGATCAATTACCGACCGCCGCAAACGATCAATCCCTTTCGCTACTGTAGCAATTTCATCCTCACCTTGCACCGTAACTTCATAGTGCAAATCTTCAGAAAGTCGATCCACCTCCCGACTAATCGTAACAAGATATCGTATTTTCTTCCTGATACCATAGACAAACACAACAAGGAATACTATAAGTGACAACAGAAGCATGACATACCTTGCATAACTTTCTATCCTGTAATCATAACCGAATAATAAAGCTTCTGCTTCCCCATCCATAAAATGAATAGAGTAAACTCGCATTTCCCCATATTCTTTTACCGATTCTTCCGGCATGTCAGAACCCTCCGTCACTCCATAAAGCGTGTCATACACGAGATTTCCATTATGAAATAATTTTAAATACACATCGTTTTGCGCCAATACCCACTCATCAATCTCATTCAAATCTCCCACATAAATTTCAGACTCATTCACATAATTCTGCAGATTCTTGGCATATTTTTTCTCTAGTTTTTCAATATGATCTTCGGTATTATAATATTCGGAAATGTACGTCACACCGAATGTTAATGCAACTTTATAAAAAACAAATGAAACTGCAAATGAGAAAAGGCACAATAACAGCAGTTCCTTTGTCAGAGTGTTCTTCCTACTCTTCATCTTCTATGCAATACCCCCGTCCCCAAATATTTTTAATATATTTTGCTGTCTGCGGAGTATCTCCCAACTTCTTTCTTAAATTTCTAATATGTACCATGATCAGAGAGTTCATCGAATAATCATAGTTTTCTTCCCATATTGTTTCATAAATCATCTCCAGCGTGAAAATCTGATTTGGATTCTTCGCAAATAAGAGCAGAAGTTTATATTCCATATTCGTCAAAAGAATCTCCCTGTCATTTTGAAATACCCGACTTGTAGCTTTATCAATTTTCAAATCCTTAACACAAATATAATGATCCGAAATTTTCTTTTCTCCTTCTTCTCTTTGGTATACCCGGTATCGTCTTAGTAAGGAAGAAATTCTTGCCAGAAGTTCCACTCTTGAGAACGGTTTTTCAAGATAATCATCGCCTCCTATGGAAAGCCCTACATATTTATCATATTCTGTGTTTTTTGCAGTAAGAAACAAAATAGGAATAATGAATTTCTCTCTTATGTCAATACAAGTACTGATTCCGTCTTTCTTTGGCATCATCACGTCTAAAATAATCAGATCAAATGAATCATCCAAAATCTGCAATGCCTGTTCTCCATCCACCGCACCCACAACTTCGTAATTCTCATTCTCCAGAAGCTTCAAAACTACATCCCGGATTTCCGCATCATCATCCACAACTAAAATCTTATACCTACTCATAGTCTCCGATTCCTTTCTCCGATATATAGTAAAATTATAGCATTTCTAAGAAAACAAACATAGGACTAATGTTCAAAAATGTAAATTCTCCTGCTACCTCTTTAGATTTCTTTAGATTTCTTCTTTTTTATTTTCTGAAAATATACTGTATGATAGAAATATCAAAAGAAAGTGGGGATCTAAATTTTATGAAAAAAGATATTGTATTTTATTTTTCGCTTTTATTATTGAGCATTTTTCTTTCTTATAAAACTCAAAGTGATTACGCCACAGGTATCGTATATGTTTTACTATTTTGTGCCGCACATTTTATCTCTCAATACAAAGATTGCAAATTATCCGTCAAAATTATAATTACTTTTTTGCTTTTACTTATAGGAAGCTTTCTTATTTTTATGGGAACGGGATTATCCCAGAAGTTATATAGCTTTTGGCTGTTATGGATCATTTTCCTTATCACAACCATAATTCAGGACTTTTATTTAAATCCTACAAAAAGAAGAAAAAACCACTCCAGCCTGTAAATTCCCTTGACAAGTTTTTATTTTCTCTTTACTCTAATTTTTAGAACGATTACTTATGATAGAAAAACTAAGGATGTGAATTTATGAATCAAATCATTACAGGACATACAACATTTACCGGTCTTCTCGGGAGTCCGGTAGCGCACAGTATTTCCCCTATGATGCACAACGAATCTTTTCAGCAGTTAGGACTTGACTATGCGTATCTTGCCTTTGATGTGAATACAACAGAACTGAAAACCGCCATAGAAGGCCTACGCGCCATGAAAATAAGAGGCTTTAATCTGACTATGCCGAACAAGAATCTGATGTGCCGGCTCTGCGACAGACTTTCCCCTGTGGCAGAAATTGCCGGTGCAGTCAATACTGTAGTCAATGACAATGGAATTTTTACGGGATATACAACAGATGGCATCGGCTATATGGAATCTGTCAAAGAAGAGGGATTCAATATCATCGGAGAAAAGATTACCGTACTCGGCGCCGGAGGCGCAGCTACCGCAATTGTTGCTCAGGCCGCCTTTGACGGTGTTTCTGAGATTTCCATTTTCAACGGCAAAAGCAGATCTTATGAGAGAATGGAAGAAATCATCGAAAAGCTAAAAAAACAGACAAGTTGCACATTAAATCTTTTTACCTATGAGTCTCCGGATATCCTGCGGCGAGAACTGTCCGAAAGCGTCTTACTTGTCAACACAACTTCGGTTGGAATGGCGCCAAACACAGACGATAGTCTGATCACAGACATTTCCATGTTCCATAAAGATCTGATCGTATCGGATATCATTTACAATCCGGAAGAAACCAAACTTCTCCGCCTGGCCAAAGAAGCCGGATGCAACACCTTTAACGGCTTGTATATGCTTCTCTATCAAGGCGCTGCATCCTTCAAACTGTGGACAGGCAAAGAGATGCCTGTCTCAATCGTAAAAGATAAATATTTTAAAAGATAAATATTTATCTTTTACTGATATATTCTTTTTATCCTCTGCTTTTTACAGATAATGGAGCATGAACATATTGTCCATGTTTTTTTGTTTTATTGTCATACTGTATTGCAAATTTGGGACAGTGGTGTAAGCAGGAAAGACACATAACACACTGTTCTCTATTCCAGGCCGGCTTTTGTTTGACCATATCTATGGCAGAAATCGGGCAGTTTCTCGCACATAAACCACATCCTATACAAGTATCTTCAACATGAAAATGACTTGTTTTACGCATAGTACCATACTCCATATTGTAAAACCGCTTTGCAATAGGCATGGGAACTTTTCTTTGCATATAATCTCCTGTTGCATGATTTTTAATTTTATCTATTACAGAATCTATTTGAAGTTCTGCTCTTTCATTTATCTTTCTGACATGCTCTTTATTGCTTAAGTTAAAAGTTGGTGTCCATGTATCTGGCATTTTCACACTAAAATATGCCGAAAATTCTATATTTTGTTTTTGTAATATTTCATTTGCAAAATTACCTATTTGCCCTGTGGTTGTGCCATAGGTTGCAATAAACCATATATATGACGGTTTTCTGTTCAAATTTATTTTTTGCAAAAATTCTTTTACAATCTCTGGTAACCCCCACGAATAAGTAGGGCTGACAATTCCTAAAAACTCACTTTCATGAAATTCAAATTGAAATTGGTGATTTTTCATACATGAAGTGATAGAAACTGTTCTATCTCCTGTTGCTTGCGCAATTCTCTCTGCTACATATTGACTATTTCCTGTTGCTGAAAAATAAATAATCATAAAAACGCTCCTTTAATAAAATTTTTTTGCAAAGTACGGACTACAAATTCTTTGTACCATAGTCAATCCTTTCACATTGACAGAAAGCATATTTTGAATATCTGATGTAGACATATCTCTAAAATTACCTGAGCATTCATAGCCGGCATTATTGATAAGAATACTAATTTGTGGTTTTACATCAGCTAACAATATTTCCAGTTTTCTATATTCCTCATCAACACCAAGATCAAGCGCTATCGTACGTATTTTTTTATCCGGATTGTGTTTAGCAAGGTTTTTCAACCTGTCTTTCCGTCTTGCAATAACCCAGATTTCATCAAGTTTGGGATACTGCTCTATAATTGTCTTTGTAAATTCAACTCCTAATCCCGAAGAAGCTCCTGTAATGATTGCTATTTTCATATATACCTCTCTTCCAAAAAACATTTGTTTTAATTTAGACACTTGTAAAAATCACATCGTTATGGTAAATTAAAAACAAACATTATGCAAGAGACAAAAAAATAGAATTGTTCAAATTTGGACAAATTATGAAAAATGTAAAAAAAGAGGTGTTCACAGATGAAGTACGACATTAACAAAGAATTGACGCGAGGAGCTAAACGCACCTTGAATGATTTTAAAACTATGATGTTTACATTGCTTTCTGAAAAAAGTTTTGAAGAAATTACGGTAGGGGAATTGTGCAAACGTGCAAATTATCCAAGAGCTACATTTTATAACTATTTTGAAGATAAGTTTGACCTTTTGAATTACTGTTGGTTATGGCTGACCAAAGAAATTCATTTAGAAGATTATCAATATCTGCCGCACGACAAAACTCTGCATATATTTTTTGACCGCATTTTTGATTTTAGCAAAGAAAATAGGAAAAAAATCCATAGTGTCTTCACCTACAATTCAGAAATCGGTTATATGTTCAGTAGTTTTCGGAACTTTATGAACAATCAAATGCGTAATATTTTTCGCACTTGTTCTGACGCCGAAAAAAGTATCGTTCCAAATGAAGTATTAGCAGATCATTACAGCAATACGCTACTGCTAATATGGCAATGGTGTAATTTAAAAAACCAGAATTGTACAAAGGAACAAGCCTTTGAATATTTAGAATGTCTGATAGGTAATGTGTAAAATTGCATAGTACGCAATTTCCTATACAATTGAAAACGTCTCGGGACCATAATTTCCCGAGACGCTTCTCCTGTTATTTATTCATAAATCGGATATTTCGCACACAGTTTCTCAACTTCCGCCCGTATTTCATCTGCCTTATTCTCAAAGTCCGTTGCAGTAAGCCAGATTAATTCTGCAATCTTCTCCATATCCTCTTCTTTCATACCTCTGGAAGTTACCGCAGGTGTTCCGATTCTGACGCCGGATGTCACAAACGGACTTCTCGGATCATTTGGAATCGTATTCTTATTCAATGTGATATAAACTTCATCACATCTCTTCTGCAGTTCTTTTCCTGAAATGTCAATGTTTGTCAGATCCAATAACATCAGGTGATTATCCGTTCCTCCTGTCAGCAGTTTGAATCCCTGTTTCTTCAGCGCTTCCGCAAGCGCTTTGGAATTCTTCACAACCTGTTCCTGATATGCTTTAAATTCCGGTTTCAAAGCTTCACCAAATGCTACGGCTTTCGCTGCGATCACATGCTCTAACGGTCCTCCCTGTGTGCCTGGGAAAATGGCCTTGTTAAAATTAAATTTCTCGGCAGCTTCTCTATTTGCTAAGATCATACCACCTCTCGGACCACGGAGTGTCTTATGGGTCGTTGTTGTCACCACATCTGCATATGGAATCGGACTTGGATGTAATCCGGCCGCAACAAGCCCTGCAATATGCGCCATGTCCACCATCAGATAGGAACCCGCCTTGTCTGCAATTTCACGGAAACGCTTAAAATCAATGATTCTCGCATAAGCGCTTGCTCCAGCAATGATCAATCTCGGATGATGCTCTAATGCAAGACGTTCCACTTCATCATAATCGATAAAACCATTTTCATCTACACCATATGGCACTATGTTAAAATATAACCCTGAGAAATTTACCGGGCTTCCATGCGTCAGATGTCCGCCATGATCCAGATTCATACCCATGATCGTATCTCCGGCTTTGAGCATTGCAACATATACTGCTGTATTCGCCTGCGCGCCGGAATGTGGCTGTACATTGGCATAATCGCATCCGAACAACTCCTTTGCACGTTCAATGGCAAGCGTCTCCACAACATCTACATTTTCACAGCCACCATAATAGCGCTTTCCGGAATAGCCTTCTGCGTACTTGTTCGTAAGAACAGTTCCCATTGTGAGCATAACCGGTTCTGACACGATATTTTCCGATGCGATCAGTTCCAGATTCCGTCTCTGTCTTCTACACTCAGCTTGAATCGCCTTGCCGACTTCCGGGTCATATTGTGCAATCACATTCATTACTTCATTTACCATATTGCTGCCTCCTTCATTTATCTTCTCCGTTTTGGGTTCTCCCTAAAGCCATGATAACACAGTTTATATTCTGCTTCAATATGCTGCATCCAACAATCGCACCGAAGAATATATCTATCTGATTCCACAGAAATTTGCTATAACAGAAAAAGAGCCTCGCGGCACGCTTACTATGCAATGCCCGAGACTCTTGTACTTTATTAGTTTGTATAATTGTCGAAATATCCCTGTACAAGTACAACCGGAGTACCTTTGTCACCGGAACCGCTTGTAAGGTCACATAAAGAACCGATCAAGTCTGTAAGCTGTCTCGGTGTTGTTCCCTGAGACACCATGTTGCCTACAAGGTTATCATCTTTCTCCTTAATACGTTTGGAAATCGCCTCTTTTAAGGCTTCTCCGCTCAAATCAGCGAAATCATTGTCCGCCAGATATTTCAGCTTCACTTCGTTCGGTGTTCCGCGAAGTCCGTCTGTATATGCAGGAGAAACTACCGGATCTGCAAGCTCCCATATCTTACCTTGTGGATCTTTGAATGCGCCATCACCGTAAACCATAACTTCTACATGCTTTCCTGTCTTCTCCAAAATGCTCTTCTGGATCTCTTCTACAAGTCCGAAGCACTCTCTTGGGAATAACTTAATGCTTTCTTCTGTGGACTTATTGGATCCAAGAAGTCCATACTTCTCATTGCATCCACTTCCGTCTACAGATGAAGTTAAGATATCATCCATTCCAAATACCTTCTCAGCACCGTTTGCTTTTAAGATACGCTTTGTTCTTGCACGTGTATGAATATCACAGTTGATTACGTTCTTTGTATAGTTAAGGATTGTTTTTGGATTATTTGCGAAGATGATCTCCACATCTGCCCCTGCTTCACGGATGATCTCTCCGTAATACTGTACATAGTCAACACCTGTAAATTCGTGCTTATTCTCACCAAAAAGTTCTCTGTATTTCTCTAATGTAAGCACATCACTATACGGATTGATTCCTGCTTCATCCAACTTATCAAGTGACACAAGTTCATTGCCCACTTCATCGCTCGGATAGCTTAACATAAGAACAACCTTCTTTGCTCCCATAGCCATACCCTTTAAGCAGATTGAAAATCTGTTTCTTGACAAAATCGGGAAAATGATTCCGATTGTCTCTCCGCCTAATTTTGCTTTCACATCACTTGCAATTGCACTGATCGGAGCATAATTACCCTGTGATCTTGCAACAATAGATTCCGTAAGAGAAATTACATCTCTGTCTCTTAACTCAAATCCTTCACTTTCTGCTGCTTCTAATACACTATTTACCACGATATCTGCCAGATTGTCTCCTTCTCTGATAATCGGACAGCGAATACCTCTTGAAATTGTACCTACTTTTCTTTCCATCTTTATCCCTTCTTACCTCCAGAGTCTATTCTGAATTACTACCGTCCTATTATAATACAAAATATCAGTGTTGAAAAGGTTTTTTTGCAAAACATCGATTCCTATTTCAGTGCATTAACCGCCGCTTTTTCAATGGCAAGTCCACTCTTAAACCGTTTAATAAATGTATTAAATCCTTCTACATCTTCTTCCAGAGGACTGAAGGTCACACCTTTTTGTCCTACAAATACACGGTCACTTAAATATGCATCCAAAGCTTCCTCTTCTCTTTTATTCTTCATATAGGAAGCAAGCACTGCAATTCCCCATGCGCCTCCTTCTCCTGCTGTCTCCATAACTGTTACCGCAGTATCAAGTGCCGCTGCAAGAATCCTCTGTCCTACAACCGGAGTTTTAAACAAACCACCATGTCCGTAAATCTCATCCAGCTTCACATCTTCTTCTTTTAAAAGAATATCCATACCCACTTTTAAAACTTCCAAAGAGGCATATAAGTTTACCCGCATAAAGTTGGCAAGATTAAATCTGCTGTCCGGTGTACGCACAAACAATGGTCGTCCTGCATCAAATCCCACTACCGGCTCCCCGGAGAAGAAATTGTATGCAAGCAGTCCACCGCAATCTGTGTCTCCTTCCAATGCTTTGTTATAAAGTGTTCCGAATAATTGATTCATATCTACATTTTTAATTCCAAAACTTTCGGCAAACTCTTTGAAAATATTTATCCAGGCATTTAAATCGGATGTACAGTTGTTACAGTGTACCATAGCCACCGCATCACCTGAAGGAGTCGTTACAATGTCAATTTCCTCGTGTACTTTTTTCAGTTCTTCTTCTAACACTACCATACTGAACACACTTGTTCCCGCAGACACATTGCCCGTACGGACTTTCACACTGTTTGTTGCAACCATTCCCGTTCCTGCATCACCTTCCGGAGGACAAACCGGTACTCCTGCCTCCAGGCTTCCTGATTCATCCAGAAGTTTTGCACCTTCTTCTGTCAGACTTCCTCCCTGTTCTCCGGCCACAAGAACTTTCGGCAGGATTTGTTCAATCTTCCACGGATATCCTTTCGGTGCGATTGTTTCATCAAATTTTGCAAGCATTTCCTGATTCCAATCCTTTGTCTTAGAATCAATCGGGAACATGCCAGATGCATCTCCCACACCAAGTACTTTTTGTCCTGTCAGTTTCCAATGAATATAGCCGGCCAGCGTCGTAATAAACGCCACGTTCTTCACATGCTCTTCTTCGTTTAGAATCGCCTGATAAATATGCGATCCGCTCCATCTCTGCGGCATATTGAAGTCAAATAACTCCGTAAGCTCTTTTGCAGCCTGCTCCGTCATCGTATTTCGCCACGTACGGAATGGAACGAGTAATTCTCCATCTTGATCAAATGCCATATATCCGTGCATCATGGCACTGAACCCGATCGCTCCTAACTTTGTAAGTACAATTCCGTATTTATCTTTTACATCTTCCGCCATTTTCCGATAGCTATCCTGAAGCCCGGTCCAGATATCTTCCAAACTGTATGTCCAGATCTGGTTCTCGAATCGGTTCTCCCAATCATGAGATCCGGATGCAATTACCCCATGGCTCTCATCTATCAAAACCGCCTTGATCCTTGTTGAACCAAATTCAATACCAAGCACAGCGTTTCCCGCCTGAATACATTGTTTGATCGTATCACAACCCATAACGATTCCTCCTTGTTTCTTTCAACGATTTTCATTATCTTCATTATAACAATTGTACGATACAAGTTCTACTTGTTTTATTTTACCTCCAAAAAAATGTTAAATTTTCACAAAAAATATAGCCGAAATTCCAAATCAGAAACAATGGATTTCGACTATTTTTCAAGATGTACACATACAAATTTTCAGTTAGAATATCTCCTGATCCACGCGGTTTATGCCGGGTTAACATGCACCATGCAATGCTTTACAAGAGGAATTTCTCTTTCTATTGCATCATGCACTTCCTGGGCAATATCGTGACCTTCCGCAAGCGTCAGTTTTCCATCGGCGGCCACCTCAATGTCCACATAAATTTTTGCCCCAAAAAGTCGGGTCTGCAACATATCAATCCGTTCCACTCCGTTCTGTTTCATGATCAGTTGCTCCATTGCCGTGATTGTTTCCGGATCGCAGGATTTATCCACCATCTTATCGATGGCATCTTTGAAAATGCCATAGGAAGCCTTCCCGATAAAAATACAGATTACAACAATACTGGCAATCGGATCTAAAATCGGGAATCCACTTATTACTCCCATCTGTAAAACCCTTCAAAACAAATTGTAAAATGATTTTTATCGGAGTAAAATGGTAGTCAAATCCAACAAGTGAGGTGATATATTTTGAGAAATAACAGCACTTTTCCTAACTTTGTAGAAGGAATTCATATCACAAATTTTCGTGATATCGGAGGATATCCGACAGAAGACGGCCATCATGTAAAAAAAGGACAATTCTACAGAAGTTCTCCGATTCATTTTCAAGATGATGCAGAGAGAAAACAATTTCAGAAATTACATATACAGTATATTTTAGACTTCCGAAGTAACGAAGAAGCCGCCGCCGCTCCAAACGAAGCTCCTGACGGATGCAATTATATACAGTGCAGTGCCATTTCCATCACAGATTCGTATCAAGGAAACTTTAACATGGAGGATTTGATAAAATCCGGTCAGCTTAAAAGGCTTTCTTCCTATATTATGGATGTGTATAAATTACTTCCGTTTCATAATCCGGCATATCAGAAAATGTTTGATCTTCTGTTAAATGGAGACACCCCTTTTGTCTTTCATTGCAGCGCCGGAAAAGACCGTACCGGATTTTGCGCTTATCTTATTTTAAAAACACTTGGCGTTAGTGACGGAATCATTCTAAGGGACTACATGTTAAGCAATGATTACCGAAGAGAAGAAAACGAAACCTTTCTCAAGAAAACCGGAAATTTCCCAGGTGCCGAAGAGCTTCTCTATGTAAAAGAAGAATATCTGTTAAGTTCCATTCAATCCATCGGGGAGAAATATACAGATTTCCATACATATTTGCAAGAAGAATATGGAATTGGCGAAACCGAGATTCAAAAAATAAAAGCGATGTATTTAGAATAATGTTCATAAAACAAAACGAGTAGCAATACATATTTGTTTCGCAAACATGGACACACAAGCTCCATACAAATTTGAATGCTTTTTGTATATCATAGCCTCTATCGCTTTCTCTTTGTACTTTAATTCTGCTTACCCTTTTTGTTCAGATCGGCAATAACTATTATTGGAGCAAACAATCGGTACAGTTGGGGACGTAGTAAAATTGCATTTTACTACGTCCCCAACTGACTAATTCGTACTATAATTTGTACTAAACTACAATTTCTCCACAAGCAATCTTCATCCCCGAATCTCCGGATGGCTGTGTATGGAAATCATCCGCCATACCATGTATTATCACAGTTCTCCCAACAACATCTTCCGGATAAAATCGATCTGTGTACACTGCGCTCCAGGCAATTCCATCATTTGCAAGAAGTGGCGGCAAATCTCCTGCATGTTTCGGATGCGTTTCTTTTTCAGGATTATAATGTCCACCTACATTCTTAAAAGGATCCTGCTCATCGCCCGTACAACTTTCTCCCTCATGGATATGGAAACCATAGAAATTCCCATTCTCTTTCTCTATTGTATTCGGAAGTCCATAAACCTCTGCAATAACCAATGTCCCATTATGCATTCCATAAAAATAAATATTCCCATGGATTTTCGCATTTTGCATGCTCCCTCTCACCTGCGCATACGCCTCAGGCTTTCCAAATATATTTTGTATCATAATCATCCCTCCACTATTATAATATGCAAAATGCTAAAAATTGCTAAAAGGGACAGGGCAAACTTAAGTTGGGGACGTAGTAAAGTTACATTTTACTACGTCCCCAACTTAAGATTAATTCTTCTTTTTTGCATTTTTTTAATTGCTTAATTGCATATTCCCTTTTCATGGCTTCCTGCTTTGTTGCAAACTCTTCGTAATAGACAAGTTCCACCGGAAGCCTTGTTTTCGTATATTTCGCACCTTTTCCAGCATTATGATTCTGAATCCTCTTGTTAAGATCATTCGTCCAACCAGTGTAATATGTGTCGTCGCTGCATTTTACTATATATGTATAATTCATTTTTCTCCATTTTATCGTTCACAATTTCCTACAGATCTAGCTGAGTACCATATTCATTACATCTGCTTCCTTACAATCTGATATTCATCTCCATATTGGTAATATGGACAATCAGAAAATTCCCCTTTTACAAACCGATACATCTCATCCTCATCCAGATTTTTTATGCAGACATAGTATTCGTACTCTTCATCATACTCATAATTCATACACGTTTCGCAATTTGACGCTCTCATCTTACTCCCTCCAACTGCTTTCTTGCGCTGATAATGCCACGTCGGCAGCCATCACCCTTTAGTGACTTCACGAGTCCATCTTCCATTGTGACTTTCATATCGCACCGATTCCCACATCCGGTACAGTAAATCCTCTTTTCTCCTGTAAATGCTCCTGCGTCCGGTTTCTTCATTCTCTGTTCTATCTGCGTATTCGCACTTACAATTCCTCTGTGACAGCAGTTTCCTTCCACTTTTATTACTCTTCCCTTCTCCACTGTCACTTCCAAAGGGCAATGATTATTACAGCCCTGACATGTCAAATTTATTTTTTCCATCGATTTCCCACTTTCTATTTGAACCATTTTTTTAAAGAAAAACTTACTAAATTTCTGATTATCTTTTCATAAGTTGGTAAATGCCGATA
>OFMJ01000436.1_pt1 | contig 45623 bp, 40 predicted proteins | sample 1541801 | NCBI WGS metagenome assembly OFMJ01 (sample SAMN04209234, study PRJEB22552) | human gut metagenome | biome: gut; material: feces | host: Homo sapiens | place: USA: Oklahoma
AAGAATGGGAATAGTTGAGATACTAACGGAGCTTTCCAAAGCCGTCTGCCTGCTTATATATAAGTAAAAACTGCTAAACAGCAAAGCAAAGGGGGTATATCTATTGAATGATTTAGGAAATAAGCAGACAACAGTATGTTCCGATTATTTGGAAGCGGTCAAGTCAATCAATACCGACAAGGCTCTTTCCAACACAGAACGTCTATCTGCCTGCATAGAGGAATTAAACAATCCCTACTGCTTCTTATGTGGTAAAACACTTGTAAAAGTCGTGTTTAACGAGGATGCTCCAACGCTTGATTTTTGCTTGATAAATTACTTCAAGAGCCTAAAAAGTTACTGAAAAAATGGGCGAAATATGGTATAATAAAAGAGTGATAAATGACTTTTCTAATAGGAGAAATCAATATGCCGAGAGTTAGAAAAGTTAAAAAATCAAATAGCAAAAATCACATGGTATGGAGAATTGCCGTATATATCCGATTATCAAAGGACGACGGCAACGACGAAAGTTTAAGTGTTACGAACCAGAAAAAGATTATCCGTGAATACTTGGAAAATTTCTTTGAAGAAGAATATATCCTTGTGGATATTTATATCGACGACGGTATCAGCGGTACAACTGATGACGCAAGAACTGAATTTATCCGCATGATTGATGATGTGAAAGCTGGTCTTGTGAATTGTATTATTTGCAAGACATTAGCACGAACATTCAGAAATTATGCAGATCAAGGTTATTATTTGGAAGAACTTTTTCCACTTTATAACACAAGATTTATCTGTCTGGGAAGTCCGTCATTTGACACTTACAAAAATCCAGAGTCGATTACAGACGGTATGGACGTTCCGATTACGGGATTGATGAATGACCGTTATTCAGCAAGAACTTCTAATGATGTTCGACGTACCTTTAATATGAAACGTCGTAATGGCGAGTTTATCGGGGCTTTCGCTCCTTATGGATATAAGAAAGACCCAACAAATAAAAATTGCCTTATCATTGATGAAGTCCCTGCACAAGTGGTACGGGATATTTACCGCTGGTATGTAGAGGACGGTATGAGTAAAATCGGTATTGTAAGACACTTGAACGAATTAGGCGTACCTACACCTATGGACTACAAACACAGTCAAGGCTTGAACCTCAAAACACCTAATCAAGCAAAGAATGACGGTATGTGGGGCATTTCAACGATAGCTAGAATTTTAAGTAATCGAATGTATATCGGAGATATGGTACAAGGGAAACAGCGAGTAATCAGCTATAAGGTTCATAAAGCGATAGCAACGCCAGAGAGTGAATGGTTTATCGTAGAGAATACTCACGAACCTATTATTGACAAAGTAACCTTTGAAATGGCACAGTCTTTATCTCAACGTGATACCCGTACTGCTCCTACAAAAAGAAATGTCTATCTGTTTTCTGGTTTCCTACGTTGTGCAGATTGTGATAAGAGCATGACAAAGAAAACCAACAAAAAGAACATGGCAAACGGAGAAACCAAAGAATATACTTATTATGTGTGTTCTACTTATGCTTTAAAAAATAAAGATAAGTGTAGCCGTCATAGCATTTCATTAGAAGATTTGACAGAAGCCGTACTCAATGCAATTCAAGTACAAATTTCTCTTGTTTGTAACATGGCAGAGGTAATCACAGAAATCAATAAGCAAGAAGCTGTATGTAACCAGTCCTTGCGATTGACAAAGCAATTACAAACCAAAGAACATGAGCTTGAAAAGATTACTAATGTCATAGACAATTTGTATATGGACTGGAAGTGTGGCGAGATTACCAGAGCTGAATATGTAAGAATGAAAGCCAAATTTGAAGCAAAGGCAGACAGCATGAAAAATGCGATTGTCAATCTTAAAGCCGAGATTGAGCTTTCCTCAAAAGGCGTAGGCAATAATGACCCTTACCTACAAATGTTCTTGAAACATAAGAACATAACCGAGTTAAACCGTGGAATATTAGCTGAATTGATTGATACAATCTATATCCACGAAAACAACGAAATTACAATTAAGTTTAATTTTGCAGACCAGCATAAAAGATTGTTAGACTTTATCTCAAACAATCAAAACACATCTAAAAAAGAGGGACGTGTTTATACACTACCCTCACTATCTAAATCTACATTAGCTGTTTAGCAATTTTTGTCTATATATCTATGCACCGTTTACTCCAAGAAAAGCAAACAATTCTCCTTTTTTCACACGAAAACTCAAATCATTTACCGCTTTTACTTCGCCAAAGCTTTTATTCAGATGGCTGATTTTAATCATATCTGATTCCATATATTCTCCTTCTGTTTTCATTTTTCTTTAAATGCCACAGTATATATTAGATTTACCTTTACTATTCTTACCTTCATTTTCTTCATAGGTTACCGTTTGGTTACTTATATTATAGTAACCAAACGGTAACTTGTCAATCTTTTATTACTTATAACAAATGAACATGACGAAAAAACAGCCAAATCTCCCAATCTGCTCAAGGCATCCTGGACGATACACATCCCAAAAACTTTCTCTTACCAGATTTTCTACTTTTTGTTGTTCTTCCTTTTTCTCTAAACGAATCTCAATATTACTTTTTTCCATTTCTTTTATGTCCTTTCTTAAAAATAAAAACCGATAATCCTAATTTTTCAGTATCAGAATTAACGGCTCTGCGTCTTAAGCGTCTGGCTCTTATATTACTGTTTCATTTCTTCTACTATTTTATCTAGCATCTGTTCAAACTGACATTTTGCTTTCGCCTTATCTGCTGCACCATCATACAAGCTATAATAAAAAAACATATTTGCATAAAACTTAACTGCATTCTCCTCTGGATCTTTTATTTTCATATTTTTGAAGAGATCCTTCACGTATCCTGCCGGTCCAGATACCAGATATTGCTGATATAAATTCTGCATCTCTTCACTACGAAACTGCTCTATTGTCAGCATCTTCCAAAACGATGATGCAAAATCATCCTCTGTCCAATATTCAAACATAGACTTGCTGTATTCCACAAAATCATCCAATGATACTGTCTCATACTTTTCAGGCGTTTTCTCTTTATCCTCTTGTGGCATATCATATTCTGTTGCCTGTTCGCCATCCTGTTGCTCCATACGCTGCACAATACAGTCAAAAATATCTCTTTTGCTTTTGTAGTGACGGTACAATGCCCCTTTTGTCATATCAAGTTCTCCTGCTATCTGGCTAACAGAGACAGCCTCGTAGCCATCTCTGGCGAACAGATGCAGTGCCACAATTAATATTTCTTCTTTCCTATTACCCATGCACATTTCCTCCAAAATAAATAAACGACCGTTTACATCTTAATAACAGTAAACGATCGTTTATTTGTCAATACTTTTCTTTTTGTTTATATTATCTCTTTTTATAAATCAGAAGTTCTGGATTTTCACCATCTTTTTCATATGTACATATGATGATAAAATCCATATCTGCCAGAATACCAAAACACCGGTCTCCTCCGTCATCTTTATCATATCGATAAATCTGCAGTCTGAAAAGCAACCTGCTGTTGCCATAATCTATCTATTTCCTTCCAATCCAGACATCTCACAAAGCTTTCATCTGGAAATTCCACCTGCTTGTTCCACGGACGATCATATACAGCTACTTTACAATCTTTAAAATGCTGCACATGCTCAAACGCAGCTGGTGAATCTTCGATTGCAAAATCAAAATGCATGCAATAAAGTTCTTCTAATGTCAGATTGTAGGTATGATCCTGTTTGAACATTTCTCGTCCATATTTATCAACAAAATAAATAGGAAGCCTATTTAAGTGATGTTCATCCAACCATCTTCTAGATGGTTCATAAGAATCAAATGGTCTTCCTGTGACAACAAAAACCTCATCTCCTTCATCAACCCACTTGTTGATCACTTCTGAAGCTCCCGGTGTTTCTTCATAATCTAGTAAATTTTCTGGAATATGCCCTGCCTTCATCAATTCATCATACTGTTCTCCACTTAGATCAAATGATTTCTGAAGATTAAAGAACTGTACTTCCCTATATGGTACATCAATATTAAATAATTCTTTTGCAATTTTGGTAAAATACTTCGCTGTTTCACAGATAACGTCATCAAAGTCTATATATATTTTCATCGCTACATCCTTTCCAGTCTACATATATATTTTAGACATCCCTTAAACATGATCAAACTATATTATCGGCAATAATTCTATTATTCCTTATTGAGTTTCATCATTTTTGCCGTACCTTTGCCTCTCGTGATCCAGCAAAATGTACATACAAAGATAATTCCTTTTACAATTGATGTCACAGAAAATGCCCACCAGATACCTTCCAGTCCAAGCAATGCTCCACCCAAAATGATTGCAAGCGGAATTCTTGCACTGGTAAATAGGATGCTGATCACACTGCATAAATGTGTTTTTCCTAATCCTGATAACGCACCTACTGTCATCAGTTCTACAGCCATAAACGCTTCACTCACCCCAATGATCGTCAAATATCCGATCGCGATTATAATTGCCTTTGGTTCATGGAAGAAAATCTCTGCGATTGCCTTTGGTTGAAAAACAAATATGATCGTAATAAAGATTCCCCATATTCCAACGCTGCACAAAGAGGCTTTGTATCCTTTTCTGACACGATCCATCTTTCCTGCTCCATAATTTTGCCCGATAAATGCATTTAGAGCTGTCCCAAATCCATCGGCTGTATTCCATGAAACAGATTCAATCTGCCCTCCGACTCTCTGGACTGCAACTGCTTCTGCTCCAAACCCTGAAACCATACGAGTTAATACCATGGAAATTCCACAGTAAACCATTCCCTGAATCGCTGTCGGAATACCAATCTTGCAGATTCCACTTAGATATTTAAATGGAATTTTTGTAAATAACTTGATTCCTTTTAATACATTTTGTTTTTTCTGTCGGATAATTCCAAGGATCAAAATAGTCATAACAATTGCCTGTGCACTTACTGTTGCAATCGCAGCTCCATTTACCCCAAACTTGTTTACTGGTCCAAGCCCCAGGATCAGTAATGGATCCAAGATCATATTCGTTACAAGTCCTATAAAATTGGCTATAAATGGCGTCTTTGAATCTCCTTGTGCTGTATAGATTCCAGTTAAAGTGAGTGTCAAAAATGAAAACACGATCAATCCACAGGCTATTTTTGTGTAAGATAATGCTGCCTGCAATGCCTCTGGATCTTGTAGCTGAAAGAATCCTACCAGCGGATGCAAAAACAGTAACATCACTGCTGCAAATAAAAGTCCCATAAGCGTTGCCAGCTGAACTGCTGTCTGTGCATACTTATGGGCTTCTTCTTTGTCTCCTCGTCCAATGCATTGTGCTACCTGTACCTGTCCTCCCATTCTCGACATCGAAGCTAACCCTTGTGAAAACCACGTAAACATGCCTCCGACACCAACTCCAGCAACTGCTTTTGATCCAAGAAGTCCGATCCATGCCATGTCTGTAATGTTGTATAATGTTCCTAAAAATGACGATGCCATGATCGGCACCGCAAGTTTCGTTAGTGTTTTTAAAATTGGTCCTTTTGTTAAATTTCCTTCCAATTACTTTTCTCTCCTGTGAATTTATTTTTGCGACCATATCATTACATATTTTTTTACTAATTGAAAATTGTTCTTCCAATACTTGGCAGGAATAAAATCATGTGCTTTTAAATTTGTATCTAACCATATATCTGCAACTCTGTTTATATCTGTTTTCTGTAATTTCCTGATCATAAACCACATACGAATCCTCCTGGCCAAAAATAAATTTTTAAATATCCAGATCTTCTAACACTTCTTTCAAGGCTTCTGCTGATTTCTTCAATGCTTCCTGTTCTTTTTCATTCAGCTTGATCGCCAGTTGTTTCTCAATACCATTTTTTCCTACGATCGCTGGCATACTTAATGTAACACCCTCAATTCCATAGGTATCATGTTGGATAGAAGATACTGGTAATACAGATTTTTCATCTCGGATGATTGCTTCGCAGATTCTTCTGACAGCCATTGCAACTCCATAATATGTTGCTTTTTTCTTTTCAATGATCTTATATGCACTGTTTTTGACTCCCTTTGCAATCTCTTCCATATGCTCGTCGTGTTCTGTGTAACCTCTCATCTCGCAAAATTCTGAAATTGGTACGCCTGATACATTGGCACTTGACCATGCTACGATTTCAGAATCTCCATGTTCTCCGATGATCCATGCATGAACAGATCTTGCATCTACCTGTAAATGTTCTCCAAGCAGATATTTTAATCTGGCAGAATCTAGGGTTGTACCAGAACCAAAGACTCTGTTTTCAGGAAATCCCGATAGTTTTACTGCAACTTGTGTCAAAATATCTACTGGATTGGCTACAATCAAAAGAATCCCTTCACATTTTCTCTGTGCGATCTCTGGAATGATCGATTGAAAGATTGCTACATTTTTCTTGACAAGATCAAGTCTTGTCTCTCCTGGTTTCTGTCCTGCACCCGCTGTCACAACAATGATCGCTGCATCCACGATATCATCATAATCGCCTGCTGTGATCTTCATTGGTCTGGCAAATGGGAGTCCATGGGCAATATCTAATGCCTCTCCTTCTGCACGATTCTTATCAGCATCGATCAACACCATTTCAGTAAATAATCCACTTTCCATTAATGCAAATGCAGAAGATGAACCTACAAATCCTGTTCCGATCACTGCTACTTTTCTGCTGTTTATTCCTTTACTCATTATTGGGTCTCCTTTTACATTTTTTAGAATGACAATATTATCACCCAATTCCATTATATCAATTCATGCAAAAAGATTTTTACTATATTGTTTATTATATACTCTTATGAATACATTGTACTAATGTTTTTTCAACCTTATCAATCTGAAATGGTTTCGCTAAGTGTGCATTCATCCCTGCTGCAAAACATTTCTTTGCATCTTCTTCAAATGCATTTGCTGTCATAGCGATGATCGGTATCTGTGCTGCATCGTCTCGTTTGATGGATCGAATCTCCTTGGTCGCTGTCAATCCATCCATAACCGGCATCATAATATCCATTAATATCGCATCAAATGTTCCTTGTGAAGCATTCTTAAATTGATCCACTGCCTGTTGCCCATCTTCCACAACAGTGACATTGGCTCCATCATCCGTCAGAAGTGTCTGTATGATTTCTGCATTCAATTGATTATCCTCGGCAACTAATAAGTTTAAACCACGAATATCTGCTTGCTCCACTATCTTCTCAGCCACTGGCTGTTCTTTCTTCTGTGCGATTTCAAATGGAATCGTAATCACAAAGGTAGATCCCATTCCTTTCTCGCTTGTCACTTTGATTTCTCCATGCATCTGTTCTACCAGTCCCTTGACGATCGACATTCCAAGCCCAGTCCCCTGATATACACTTCGGGCATCCGTCTTTTCCTGTGAAAATGGCTCAAAAATATGATCGATATAATCTTTACTGATACCAATTCCCGTGTCTTTGATCGTCCAACGATACGTACAGATCTTATCATGAACATCCATTTGTTCCATCTTTGTAGAAATAGTTCCACCCGGATGATTATATTTAATACAGTTTCCATAAATATTCAATAAGATCTGACGAAGATGCAATGGGCTTGCATATACATATGGATATCTGTCATCTATGTTATCTTCTTCATAGTTCCATCGGATTCCTGCCTCTAGAACCCGCTCTCTGATCATCGTCTCAACTTCCCGCATCAGTTTCTTCACAGTAATCTCTTGATGTGCCAGTGTGATCTGACCTTCCTCGATCTTACTCATCTGCAATACATCGTTGATCAAAGAAAGCAGATGTTTGGCAGCAGTTTCCATTTTCTTATGATTCTCTAATACCAGTTTCTGATCATCGAAATGTTTTTCATTGATATTTAGAAGTCCAATGATTCCATTTAATGGTGTTCTGATATCATGGCTCATACGGCTTAAGAAATCGGTCTTCGCCTGACTTGCTGTACGCATTTCGTCAAATGCTGCCTGTAAACGTGCGTGTTCTAATTCTTCTTGTTTATGTCTTTGCGATGTATCCTGTAAGAGCGTGATCGCATAAACTGTCGGAATCTCGCTCATTGTCTCTTCATCGTATACCACGATCTGTGTCATAAGAATTGTTTTTTGTACCCAGCGAATACTTCCATCATCTTCATGAAAACAATATTCCACAGAAATATTTGTGTCACCATTGTTGTATCTCTCCAGCAGTTTTTTCGTATCATTTGTCATATTATACTCTGCTTTTGTCTCCTTCGTGACTTTTTTCTCATATTCTGCACAGTAATCCTGATAATTACATGGTAATGGATAATCAAGAAACAGCTCTTTGTTCTTTTGCTCTTTTCCCTTTAGAATAATATTTCTCTCCAGAATATCTGTCTTTAGATTGACCGTATAAATCACATCGGATAATTCCAAAAGTGCATCGACATAACTGTCATTTTCAATGATTGATTGTTTTAGCTGTTCATAATAAATCTGTAACTGTTCTCTGGCCCCTGTCTGATCGTCAGCTCCTTTTCTGATGATTTCAAATGCCAGAAGAAAATGATGTAATTTCTTATCTTCATCCCAGTCAACTGGGATCAATGTCATACGCTTATAGAATCCTTCTTCCTGCATATCATATTGATATTCCTGTACATCCTGTTTCTCCTTCATCTTCTCTTGAAGTCTTGTGATCTGAAGCCTTTCCCAAATGTTCTTCTGCTCATCTTTCCCAATCTTTTCCTGTACGATCTGCTCTACTGCACTGGAATACGCACCATCTAAAGCTAAGAAAAAGTTTTCACTGGAACGGATCACACGATATGTATCCAGCTTAGCATCACAATATAAACAGTCTAAAAAGTTCTTTCCATGTTGATTCAGCAGTTTTAATAATTGATAATTCAACCGCTTCTCTTCAAGTGCTTCTTCCCGTTTCACATGGTTTTTATTGATGTACATATTTTTATCTGCATCATTGAATAATTCTCTCATTGTTTTGCCAGGATAATCACTTGCCATAGCAAAACCCGCTGCATAACTTAACGGAATCTCTCGATGTTCTTTGGATTCTGCTGCTATATCTTTGCGAAGATCTTCAAATAGCTTTCTCACCGCTTGTTTATCAAGCCCCTGCAGCACTGCGATAAATTCGTCTCCCCCAAGTCTTCCGACAAAATGTTCCGATGGTATGGAAGATCGCAGACAAACAGCAAACCGATAAATATACGCATCTCCTGCATCATGTCCCATACTATCGTTGATCCGACGGAGATTATTAAGGTCAAAACTGCATACAATAATATCCTCTGGTGAATTCAGTTCACCTAATATCTCTTCACATTTATTCTTATTCGGAAGTCCTGTTGCATTATCTAAATAAGCTTTATGCCGCAATATACGGTTCATCGCCGCAAAACGGACCGCTTTAATAAACTCATATCCGATCAGCAGCATCAATACAACGATATCTGCTGTGATGAATTTCTCAAGAGTTGCTAATGACGTTGCTTTTCTCTGTGCATATACTTCCGCAAGACCTGTTGCCTCATCACAGATCTTAAAGAATCTCTCGCTCTTTGAAATGATATCTGTATGCTCATAGCCGACCGTCCGCACACGATAAATTTCTTTGTGTAAGGAAATAAAATATTCATCCAGTTCCTTCATCTTATCCTGAAAATCATCATCCTTTAATCGTACGAGTTTTAATTGGTCATTGCCATGACGCAGCCCTTCGATAAAGGACTGCACTTCCTTGATCAGCTCATCTTCTCGCTGTCCGGAATTCTCTAGCTTAATAATCCTTTGTGTTTCTCCCCTTATTAACCCTGCATAATTTACAACGCGGGCTGTTCCCTGAATATTCGAGACCAACTGCATCAGGATGACGATAAAGACCACTAAAAGTACCGTCAGAATACCAATGCCGATATGGATCATATTTGGTTTTTTTCTTTTTGCCGTATCAGACATAAACTTTTATTCCCCTATCACTACTTTAGAAAATTTCTTATAACATGCAATCCCGTACTTGATGAAATTTATCATTCCATCCTGCTTTAGTTTCGCTGTATAATCTTTTTCCTCAATCTGTCTTAATGCTTCATCACACGCAGCATCCAGATTCCCATCTTTTGCATATTTAAGTTCGATTATAATCCCAGTTCTGTTCATCGGAGCTTCAATCAAAATATCACTGTATCCAATCCCTGATTCAACATTTGATTTTATCAGCCAGTTGGATTTATATCCTAAAAGTCCAAGTAAAATGCCATGGTAGAAATTTTCCTTCTTTTCTTTGGCAACTGCTGTATCCCTTATACTGATCGTGTTCCAGAGATAATCTCCAAAAATCTGTTTCTTCTGATTTTTTCGAAACTATCAACACCTACTGGTAATTTCAAAGTGTCTGCCATATACACCTTCACTATGCTCGCCCATGGAAATCTTTCTTTTATGCTATAATTTACAAAACATTATAACATGATGTGTAGTGAGATACAATCAAACAAAAATCTTCCGTTTATACACGATTGGATCATCATATCCAAATGTTCTTCTTCCATTTACTTCTATGATCTCTGATACCTCCAGACTATCCTCTGAAAATCTTTCCCATAATTTAAATATCATAACTGGTGAAAACTGGCTTGTACTGCCGCCTTCCCAGACACCATCCTTCTCGCGATAAAGTGCTGGTGTGAATTTTTTTGATTCGTTCAGTTCACTGTAATCTACTGCTTTCATAGAATCATAAGAAAATGTATTCTTATCTTCTCCATTCGGAATATCGTAGGAAGAAAGTACAATTCCTTCATTATTTTCTGAAATAAGAAAAAGATGCGGTGATGTGTGGCTTTTTCCATCTGTTTTATAGTAACTTTCTTCTACAACAAATGTACCATTGAAGTTTTCTGGGAGATTTTTGATTTTATCGTTACATGCTGTATTGATGTGTTTTGCATATGGATATGTTTTTCCTTCTGCCTGCATTTTGTCAAATTGTTCTTTGTTGTCAAAATGACCAGTCATTAACTTTATAAAATCTGTAAGTTTGCTCATGGTCTTCCTCCGTAAATTTAAATTTCTTTAATTATACTCTTGTGAAATTTTTTTGTAAAATATTTTCGTATGTATTTATTGAATATCCGCTAATTTCTTTGTAACTCTAACCTGAATTTCCGTATAGTATGATAATTCTATTTCATCACCATTATTATTTTTTGCTTCAAAATATTTTTATGTCACTGTCGTCAGTTTCAATATCTGACATTTTGATTTCTGGCGGATTATTGTCGTCTCTATTTTTACTACTATTGCTGCTGCATCCGGTAAAACAACATAAAATAAGCACTAATCCTAACAATATTTTCTTCTTCATATTCATTTCTCCTTCTTTTGTTTGGTTACAATTGTACACTTCTGAATAAAAAGAAATCCCCACCATAATGGTGAGGATGTAATAAATCCGTTATTCAATATCTTTTCTGCAATGTAAGATTTGCATCACAACGAGGACAGAATTCATCGCCCTCATCTGCTGCTCAAATCAGTCTCTTCTCCAAACAATAATGATAAATTCCATCCTCCGAAACATCTCCACAGATTTCATCTGCCACTGCTTTCAGATCATCGGATGCATTTGCCATTGCAATTCCATTGCCAACTGCTTTTAACATTTCGATATCGTTATTGCCATCCCCAAATGCCATAGCCTGAGATTTATCTATGCCATAATGTTTTAACATTTTCTCAATCCCTGCTCCTTTTCCTGCATTGACCGGTATGATGTCAACTGCTCGATCCCACCATGCCGTAATCTCAGCTCCCTGGACACCTTTTAAGATCTCTTGATACTCTTCTACTCTTGCACCCATCAACACTTGATAAACTTTTTCTTTTTTTATATCTTCGAAATCTTCTGCTACATCAACTTCGGCATTCCCAAATGCATAGTAATCGATCAAGTCCTGATCTTTTCCATTTGCAGCCATACGGTCTTTCGTTGCTAATGCAACTGGCTTTCCCATTTTGTCTGCATTTTTAATGATCCTTTCAATATCTTTTAATGGAATACAATTGCTATAGAGTGTTCCACTGTGATCATAGCAATAAGACCCATTGTATGTAAGAAATGCATCAAACTCAACTCCTTCAAAATGTGGGACAAGCATCGGTCCTCTTCCTGTTGCCAAACAAAGTTTGACTCCTTTTTCCTGTAGTCGCTTTAATGCTTCTAATGTTTTTTCTGAAATCGTATCTTGATCCATAGCAATCAATGTACCATCAATGTCAAAAAATATGATTTTAATATCTTTCATGTCTTTCTTTTCCTTCTATATTATGATGTGAGTTTACGCTAAATAACGAAATGCCTGTATGATATAAGACAAAATCTTGATCATACCCTGCTTTTTGCTATCCATCGTGCGTTCTGCTACATCCTTGTCATTTTGATAACTTCCATCTTGATTCACTTTCAAAGATCCGCTTTTTAATCTGCTAAAATCTTCTTCCAGCTGTTTTGTGATCTCTTTTCCTTGTACAACAAGCATCGTTTCTGTGTCTACATAGGTACTTCTGCAATCAAAGTTGTAAGAACCAACCACTGCTATATCATCATCAATGATCAGAGATTTTCCGTGTGTGGAATGTCTGCCCATATATTCATACAGTGACACTCCTGTACCTAAAATCTTTGATCGGTTCTTTTGATAATCTGCTGATGCACAAATATTATCTCCTGATGCAATTGAATTCAAGATCATTGTTGTGTTCGGAACCTGTTGTTTCACCTGTGCGATCCCTTCGTACATTTCTTTGGAAAACACTGCATATGGTGTATGAATGATAACTTTGCTTTTTGCCTGTAACATCAACTGCTTCAGCGTTTCAAATACAACTGGTTCTTTTCCATAAATTGTTGTCGGATTGGTTACCAGTGTTGTTTTCTTCGTTGGAACTGTAATCTTTTGATAATCATAATCTGGAACTTTCACTTTCTCTGCATGGAATAAAAGGCGCTTGACTTCCTTCTCTTTTTTATTCTTTGAGCATGTACTAAATTTTGTTTTGCAGACTTCTAAGTTCCAGACTTTTTGAAAATATCTTCTGATCTGTCCGACTGCACCTTGATCTTTTGATCCTTGATTGACGATCAGAATCTCCCTGTCTATACCTTTGCTTTTTCCTTTGTGTGTTCCAAGGAAATAATCAAACATATTTCTGCCACCCATTAAGAGATACTTATGATCTGCCACAATATATTTGTCATGCAGACATCCATTGATCGTCCATGGTTTCAAAAGATTTGGCGTGTTATAAAAACGAATTTCAACATTTGGCTCACTTCCAACTGCTGCAAAAATATCCTTTCCTGTCATATGAATCGTTCCATAAAGCCCATCAACCAGAATCTTTATCTTGACGCCTCGTCTGGATGCTTTGAGTAATTCTGAAAAAATATCATCACTGCTGCTTCCTTCACGGATATCAAAGGTTGATAGAATGATCTCTTTCTTTGCTTTTCGTATCATATCCAACCGCAGATCAAGTGCTTCCTGATTATCACTGACGATCTTTGCTCGGTCTGATCCATTTTCGTTTGATGTTGAATAAAACGTTTCCGTATGAATCTTTGACTTATTTGTTTTGCTTACCGATTGCATATGTACAAATGGTACAAGCATTCCAATGATCACATACAAAATAAACAAAACCAGAATGATTCCTGCTATTTTTAATTTTTTCATTGTTCTAAAATCCTTATTTTAATTTAGATAAATAATTTTACTGTCTTTATTTTAACATCTTTAATAAAGATTTTAAACTATTGATTTCATAATCAGGTTTTGGTTGTGGATCTTCTGTCAGATCTTGTACTCTGTGAAACCAGATTGTCTTGATCCCTGCATTGATCCCGCCTTGAATATCAGAACTCAATCTCCCTTTTTAATATATAGTAATATTATAACATGATGTAAGTGTCAAAAGTATAAATTGTGTTTATTTTTGCACATATATCCAAAAAGAGATTCACCATAATTGATGAATCTCCACGGGAGTTTGACAGTTGGATAATAGGATAATAGGAAAATACAAAAAGGAAAAAGAAGCCAAAACGGTTCTCATCCCTTTTCATGCCGACAGACAATTAGATTATAACAAACAGGTCTTTTACCGCGGCGGATACCTTTTCCTTCAGTCTATCAAGGCAATGAACTTTGCCAAGATACAGGAACAGGGATTCATTCCATTGTATAAACGAGAAGCAATCACTGATGCTCTTCATGAAGTCAGTGGTTTTCGAACGAAAAAAATCAATCGCAAATATTTACGATTGATTTTGTGCATTTTTTAATATTTACTTTCTCATCCAAGCTTTATAATTCGATAGAATCTATAATCTTCTTCAAAGCATCCGCTGATTCCTTCAGTTTCAATGCTTCCTCCCCATTTAAATTCAATGGAATATCGGATTCTACTCCATTTGCCCCTACAATCGCAGGCATACTTAGTGAAACTGCATCAATGTCATAAACACCATGCATCACATGAGATACTGGAAGGATTGATTTTTCATCTCTCATGATCACTTCACAGATTCGTTTTACTGACATCGCAATTCCATAATAGGTTGCGTGTTTTTTGTTGATGATCTCATACGCACTATTCTTTACTGCTGCTGCGATCTCTTCTGTATTTTCTTTATGTTTATAATGACCACGCATCTCACACATTTCGCTTAATGGAACTCCTGATACATTGACAGATGACCATGCAACAACTTCACTATCACCATGTTCTCCAATGATAAATGCATGAACACTTCGACTGTCTACAGACAAATGTTTTCCTAACTCATATCTAAGTCTGGCACTATCTAAAACAGTTCCTGACCCAATAACTCTGTTTTCTGGAAGTCCTGATAATTTGATCGCTACTTGTGTCAAAATGTCAACTGGATTCGCAACTATAAGCAAAATTCCTGCAAAATTTCTCTTTGCTATTTCTGGTATGATTGACTTAAAGATTGCTACATTTTTCTTAACAAGGTCAAGTCTTGTCTCTCCTGGTTTTTGTCCTGCACCTGCTGATATGATCACAATTGCAGCATCCGCAACATCATCATAATCCCCAGCATATATTTTCATAGGACTGGTAAATGGAATTCCATGGCTGATATCCATGGCTTCTCCTTCTGCCTTATTCTTATCTGCATCGATTAGGACAATCTCTGTAAATAATCCACTCTGCATAAGTGCAAATACAGATGCTGAACCAACAAACCCACATCCTACCATGACTGCTTTTTTTGAATTGATCACCTGTTTTTTCATAGTAATTGTCTCCTTCTATAATATAATAAATACCATTCTTACCTCGCACACATGATTCAAATGACTCGAACTTATTCTTTAAATCATATTATGTGTGCAATTTGCTTTATTTATGTAAATGCTTAATTGATTCGGTTCTGATACTGCTTGAATTATCACCACTCTCGTAAAATTTCATAGCTGGTCTCCTTTTTATCTTTCCATACATTTCTTTGATAGTCTCCAAAAATTTTAGAGATCATTATCCAAGTGCCACATCGAGAACCATCATCAAACTAAATCCAACTGCAAAAAATACTGTACCAATATTTGAATGTTCTCCCTGCGACATTTCTGGAATTAATTCTTCCACCACAACATAGAGCATTGCTCCTGCTGCAAAGCTTAGTAAATAAGGAAGTACCGGAATGATAAACTGCGCAGTGATCATTGTCAGTATTGCCCCAACAGGTTCAACCACACCAGATAGTACACCTCCAAGAAATGCCCTTTTCTTATTTTCTCCTTCTGCTCTAAGCGGCATGGATATGATCGCTCCTTCTGGGAAATTCTGAATGGCAATTCCTAATGATAATGCAAGAGCGCTTGCTGCTGTAATCTGTACATTTCCTGCAACAAATCCTGCATACATGACACCGACTGCCATTCCTTCTGGAATATTATGCAACGTAACTGCTAATACCATCATCGTAGTTTTATTAAGCTTACTTTTAGGACCCTCTGCCTCATCACTTCCAACATGAAGATGCGGTATCAGATGATCAAGTAAAAGTAAAAAAAGTACACCGATCCAAAAGCCAACGAACGCTGGAAAAAATGAGAACACTCCCATATCTTTCGATTGCTCGATCGCCGGAATCAAAAGACTCCAGATGGAAGCGGCAACCATCACACCTGCGGCAAATCCTGCAAGCGAACGCTGTACGGATCTTCCAAATGATTTTTTCATAAAGAATACACACGCTGCGCCGAGCGTTGTTCCAACAAAAGGAATTAATATACCAAGAAATGTTTCCATTTATCTAACTCTCCTTTCTTGTTAGCTTTACCTAACTATTATTTATAAAATAAACCGTGTAAAACAGAACGATCATTTCACACGGTTCTTTTTTCTACACTTTCAGTATAGCATTTACGAAATTCTATAACAAGAGCATCTTACTTATATACAAAAATATATCAATTAATCCGTTTCTACTGACTGATATTCTTTTCTCAATATCTCATGAGGTGCCTCTATTTCATTGGCAATCGTATGCTCTGTCAATTCAGATAACAGCTTTATCTTTGCATTAATGATCGGTCTCATACAATTTGGAACATGTTCTTGATGTGCTCTGTGAATCGCAACACATTCCTTACAATTTCCATGATACCGACACGCCTTCTTGCAAGGACAATGATCCTTATCTTTATATTCTTCCCTGAAAGCTGCAGCAAATTGTTCTTGTAATCGTAATCCTTCCTGCCTGTTTCCTTTATGAAATTGTTCCATTGCTTCTATTTCTTTTTTATTTCCTTCGATGTTCATGATTCACTCCTATAAATTTACATGGATTGGTTCATGTATTCCGATTTTGCAAATGACAGGCGAGATGATCAAATCTGCTTTTCATTTAAGTATTTTTTTATATTTTACCAAGAAAATATGATTTCTTCTAGTTTTATTTTGCATTTGTTTGTGTTGATCTTGCAGAAATAAAAAACCAGTCAGATAAGAGTATCTCAACTCTTTCCAACTGGTTTTCATGGAGTTTTTATAATTCACTTTTATTGTGAAAAAGGTAAATTTATATATGGACTAATTTTAAGGATTGTTTATAGACTACTTTTATGAATTAAACTGCCTGGTCAGCTGCAATTAACGCTTGCATTTTTTCAACTGCTTCCTGTGGCATTGGATCATAGTTTCCAAGTGTTTTTGCAATTACTGTTGTCTGTGCCATTTCTTCTGTGTAGACTGTTGCATGCATAGCACCTTTCATATCTTTACCACAAGAGAACATTCCATGATTTTTGATCAGGCATACTCGACCATTTTCTCCAATCTTATCTGCAACTTTTGCAGCTACATCATTGGAACCAGGCATTGTGAAACTTACGATTTCAACTGGTGTAAATTCACACTGTGGTGGTGTGATAGGTTTTAATTCTGGATTTTCACCCATTGCACAGATTGTTGCATACATGCTGTGTGTATGTACAGTCGCATTTACGTCTGGTCTTCTTCTCATGACTTCTGTATTCATTGGAACTTCTGAAGATGGTTTATAGTTTCCATCGATCCATTCATTTGTTCCATCTTCTTTCCTTTCAACAATCGCAATATCTTCTGGTTTCATACCTGTGTAAGAAATTCCTGATGGTGTGATTGCTACGATGTTTCGATCTTCTGAATCTCTCATTGCAATATTTCCAGAAGTACCATTGATTAATCCTTTTTCTACTGCTTCTAAAATTGCTTCTAATACTGTTTTTCTGATTGCTTCATATTTCATTGTTCTATCTCCTTTATCGTAGGAATCTTGATATTTTCACTTGATCGATAACTTCCATCTGGATGAACTTTTAAAGATTCTGTCTTTAGCTCATCAAAATCGTCGTTTAATTGTTTTGTGATCTCTTTCCCTTGAACAACTAACATCGTTTCTGTATCAACATAAGTACTTCGGCAATCAAAGTTGTAAGAACCGACCACTGCAATATCATCATCGATCACTATGGATTTTCCATGTGTAGAATGCTTTCCCATATATTCATAGAGTGAGATTCCTGTATCTAAGATCTTTCCTCGATTTTTCTGATAATCAGCGGATGCACAGACATTGTCACCAGATGCAATAGAATTTAAGATCATCGTAGTATCTTTCACCTGTTTTTTAACTTCTGTGATTCCATCATACATATCGTCTGAAAAGACAGCATATGGCGTATGAATCGTTCCATAAAGTCCATCGACCAAGATTTTACTTTGACTCCTCTTCTTGATGCTTTTAAAAGCTCTGAAAAAATATCGTCACTGCTATTTCCTTCTCTGATATCGAAAGTAGATATGATAATTTCTTTCTTTGCTTACCGTCTTCATATGTACAAATGGCACAATCATTCCAATAATGATATATAAGATAAATAATACAAGGATGATCACTGCGATCTTTATCGTAACACGTCTAATAATAATTTTAAACTTCTGATTTCATAGTCTGGCTTTGGTTCTATCTTCTCTGTCTGATCTTGTTGCCTGTGAAACCATATCGTCTTGATCCCTGCATTTTTTCCACCTTGAATATCAGAACTTAAGCTATCTCCGATAATTGCAGTGTTTTCTTTTTTAAAATCTGGAATGTGTGAGAAACAATATTCAAAATATTCCTTGCTTGGTTTATTGTATCCAACTTCTTCGGAGATAAAAACGCCTTGTAAATATTTTTTGATCCCGGAACTTTCAATTCTTCCTTTTTGAACGGATAAGGTTCCATTTGTCACTAAATAAATACGATGTGTTTTTGATAATTGTTCTAAGACTTCTTCAGCATCTTTTATAAAGTAGTGTCCCTGCCCTAAATATTCTTGATAGTTTCTTGCTACTTCTTTTGGATCAGCATTTAGTGAAAATTCTTCAAACAAAATTTTAAATCGCCGAAGTTTTATTTCTTCTCTTGTGATAATTCCTTTTTCAAGTAGTTTCCACTGGGAACTATTGATCTTATTGTAACGGATGAGCATCAGATCATCCACTTTAATATTCACATCATGTAGTGCTTTTGATAAAGCGATTGCTTCTGCTTTATCAAAATCCAATAATGTATTATCTAAATCAAATAGTAATGTATCAATCATAAAATATCTCCTGTTTATGAACTAAAAAGAGGTCCACCATAATGATGAACCTCCTTTTATAGAATGAATTGTTATAGATTGTATGAATAAAAACGGATTATTTGTCTTTCAATACTGCCTGAGCTGCTGCTAATCTTGCAATTGGTACACGGAATGGTGAGCAGGATACATAGTCTAATCCGGCTCTGTAGCAGAATTCTACAGATGATGGATCTCCACCATGTTCTCCACAGATTCCTAAGTGGATATCTGGACGAGTTGCTTTTCCTTTCTTAGCTGCCATCTCGATCAGCTGTCCAACACCTTTCTGGTCTAATTTAGCAAATGGATCAGATTCGTAAATCTTGTTCTCATAGTAAGACTCTAAGAACTTACCTGCATCATCACGAGAGAATCCAAATGTCATCTGTGTTAAGTCATTTGTTCCGAAAGAGAAGAATTCTGCTTCTTCAGCAATCTCGTCTGCCAATAATGCTGCACGAGGAATCTCAATCATTGTACCAACTTTGTACTTAATGTCAGATTCATAGTAAGCTTTTACTTTCTCAGCTGTCTGTACAACAACTTCTTTAACATATGCTAACTCTTTCTTCTCTCCTACTAATGGAATCATGATCTCAGGAACGATATCATATCCTTTTTCCTGTTTTACTTCGATCGCTGCTTCCATAACGGCTCTTGTCTGCATCTTGGCAATCTCTGGATAAGTAACTGCCAGACGGCATCCACGATGTCCCATCATAGGGTTAAATTCATGAAGAGCTGCACGTCTCATATTGATCTCTTCTACTGTAACTCCCATATCTTTGGCAAGAGCTGTGATCTCTTCCATTGTATTTGGAAGGAACTCATGAAGAGGTGGATCTAAGAAACGGATTGTGACCGGTCTTCCTTCCATAACCTCATATAAATCTTTAAAGTCTTTCTTCTGATAAGGAATTAACTGATTTAATGCGATTTCTCTTGCTTCTTTTGTTGTAGAGAGGATCATACGACGGATCTTTGGAATTCTCTCTGCGTCAAAGAACATATGCTCTGTACGGCAAAGTCCAATACCCTGTGCTCCAAATTTCACTGCATTCAATGCATCGGCAGGTGTATCTGCATTTGTTCTTACCTGTAATGTACGGATTTCATCGGCCCATGTCATGATACGATCGAAATTACCACTGATACTTGCAGGTACTGTACGGATCTCACCCAGATAAATCTTACCTGTGGATCCATCTAAGGAAATATAATCTCCTTCCTGTACTGTCTTTCCACCTAATGTGAAAGATTTGCCATCTTCAGCAAACTTGATATCTCCGCATCCTGCTACACACGCTGTTCCCATACCACGTGCTACAACGGCTGCGTGAGATGTCATACCACCACGAGCTGTTAAGATACCTTCTGCTGCATGCATTCCTTCAATATCTTCTGGTGATGTTTCTAAACGAACTAAGATAACTTTCAGTCCTGCTTCATGATGCAGTTTCGCCATCTCAGCATCAAAATATACTTTACCAGCAGCAGCTCCTGGAGATGCTGGAAGTGCTTCTCCGATTGGAAGAGCGGCTTTCAATGCTGCCTGGTCAAAGTTTGGATGCAGTAACTGATCTAATGCTTTCGCATCGATTCTTGAAACTGCTTCTTCTTTTGTGATTTTTCCTTCATCTACTAATTCACAGGCGATACGGAGTGCAGCTGGGGCTGTTCTCTTACCATTTCTTGTCTGTAAGAAGTACAGTTTTCCTTCCTGAATTGTAAATTCCATATCCTGCATATCACGATAATGTTCTTCCAGTGTATGAGCAATGTCCATAAACTGTTTATAACAATCTGGTAAGTCTTCTGCCAGTTTAGTAATTGGCTGTGGTGTACGAACACCAGCTACTACGTCTTCACCCTGTGCATTGATCAGGTATTCTCCGTAGATCTGTTTCTCACCTGTAGATGGGTTTCTTGTAAATGCCACACCTGTTCCTGATGTATCTCCCATGTTACCAAATACCATTGTCTGAACGTTAACAGCTGTTCCCCAGTCTCCTGGAATGTCGTTCATTCGACGATAATAGATAGCACGTGGGTTGTCCCAAGAGCGGAATACCGCTTTGATTGCTTCAAATAACTGGTCCTTTGGATCCTGAGGGAATTCTTCATTCAAAGCTTTGCGATAGATACCTTTGTATCTCTTAATCACTTCCTTCAGATCATCGGCATCTAAGTCTGTATCAAACTTCACACCTTTCTCTGCTTTGATGTCATCTAAGACATCTTCGAATTTCGCTTTATCCACTTCTTTTACAACGTCTGAGAACATCTGGATAAAACGACGATAAGAATCATATGCAAAACGAGGATTGCCTGTCTTCTTCGCAAATCCTTCGACAGCTTCATCATTCAATCCTAAGTTAAGGATCGTATCCATCATACCAGGCATGGATACTCTTGCTCCTGATCTTACTGATACTAATAGAGGATCTTCAAGGTCTCCGAACTTCTTTCCCTGAATCTCTTCCAAGTCTTTCATTGCTTCAATTACCTGTGATGCTACTTCATCACTGATCTTTCCACCGCAGTCATAATAGTTTGTGCACGCTTCTGTTGTAACTGTGAATCCCTGAGGAATTGGTAAATTAAGTCCTGTCATCTCTGCTAAGTTTGCACCTTTTCCTCCAAGAAGGTTACGCATCTCGGCATTTCCTTCACTAAATTTGTAGACCCATTTTGTTGCCATGTCAATACCTCCTAAAATTAATTATGTCACATTCATATGTCATTGAACTTATTGTACCACAAATTTCAGATTTTGCAAAACTTTTTTGTGTATTTTACATAATTTTTTTCATTTTTCTCGTTTTTTCATTATAAAAACTGCACATTTACATGATTTTCGATACAATTTACACTGTTATTTTTGTTTTATTTTAACGATTTTTGTGTTTTATTTTTTGTATACAATATATAAAAAAATCCCAGAGTCTTTTCACTGAAAAGATCCTAGGATTTCATTTTTATATCAAAATTATTCAGTTTTTAAGAATGTTTTCTTTTTATAGTCTGGTTTTTGCTGCTTCTTTTTTTCTTTATCCAAAATTTCTAATTATTTATTCTTTAAACAGATTCTCTCCATCCTGTTTGATCACATCTTGATACCAATAAAAACTATCTTTCTTATATCGATCTAATGTAGCACCCTCTTCTTCTTCGCGATCTACATACACAAATCCATATCGTTTTTGATATCCATTCAGCCAGCTTAACAAATCCGTAAAAGACCATGTACAATATGCAAGCACTTCACAGCCTTCCTCGATGGCTTTTCCTAATTCTTTTAAATGTTCTCTTAGATAATCAATTCGATATTCATCATGAATCTTATGATCTTCCGTCTTCTTATCAAATGCTCCAAGTCCATTTTCCGAAATGATGATTGGCAGATCATAACGACTTGTGATCTCACGACAACAATAGCGAAGCCCAACTGGATCAATACTCCAATCCCAGTCTGTTGTCATCAAATATGGATTGCCTGGATTTTTATAAATTCCAGGAACTCCAAGTACCTGCGCAGAACCTTTCACTCCTGTTGTATTCATTGTACCATATGGTGTTACTCCATCCATCGGATTATACTCGCATACACAACTTTGATAATAATTAACTCCCATAAAATCAATCTCTGCCGCTGCTGCCTTTAAAATTTTCTGATCGTCTTTTGTGACAACTGGTGCAAATCCTTTTTTTCTTAAATAATTCATGGCTGCTTTGGGATATCTTCCATATGCATAAACATCCATCCACCAGAAATTCTTCAGTTCATCATAATCATGTTTTGACATAACATTTTCAGGTTTACAATCAAGTGCATAAGATGGTGTATAAGCAAAGCTTGCACCAATCTTTCCTGTTCCACCCATCTCGCGATATGCCAAAACAGCCTTTGCATGTGCCATAAAGACGTGATGGTTCACTTGATAAAATATTTTCTGATCGTCAAACTTTCCTGGAGGATGCTGTGCTGTCAGCCATCCAAGTGATGTAAAAATATTTTGTTCATTAAATGTAATCCAGTATTTTACCTTACTTCCATATGCCTTAAATAAAGTCTTAGCATAATTTACATAATCCTCAATGATCTCCTCAGATTCCCATCCTCCATAGAGATCTACTAATGCCTGAGGAAGATCCCAATGGTAGATTGTCACCATTGGTTCAATCCCATATTTTAAACATTCATCAATAATATTTTCATAAAACTCAATTCCTTTGGGATTGACCTCTCCTCTTCCTTCCGGATAGATTCTTGCCCATGAAACAGAAAAACGATAGGTTTTTAATCCCATTTCCGCCATCAACGCGATATCTTCTTTGTAGCGATGATAATGGTCAACTGCAACATCTCCGGTTGTCGCTTTATATGTTTTTCCTGGAATCCTTACAAATTGATCCCAGTTTGTGATCCCTTTTCCATCTTCTCTCCAGCCGCCTTCAATCTGATAGGCAGCTGAAGCACTTCCCCACAAAAATCCTTCTGGAAATTTTGTAACTTTCATTTCTTCCATAAATGTTACGCTTCCTTTCTGCTACTGTACACTTAATAATTTACTTTCCTTTGTTACTACTTTATCTTCACATGCTTTAACTTTTGCAAATTGTTCTGTATTGGAAATAATGATCGGTGTTGTTACATCGTATCCATCTGCTTTAATCTTGTCAATATCAAATTCTAGTAAGATATCCCCTTTTTTCATTGTATCTCCAGATTTTTTCTTTGGAGTAAAATATTTTCCTTTTAAATTTACTGTATCGATTCCTACATGTACCAAAAGTTCTACTCCATCTTCACTTACTAATCCTAATGCATGTCCTGTTTCAAAAACAGCATCTACTTTTCCGTCAAATGGTGCATAGACAACTCCTTTTTTAGGAATGATCGCTGCTCCTTTTCCTAAGATTTCTTGCGAAAATGTTGGATCTTTCACTTCTGTTAAAGGAATCACTTTCCCTTCAACTGGACTTGTAATGCTGATCTCATTATCTAATAACTGTACATTAGATTCTTCTACAAAATCTAAATCATCATCTTCATCTACAATATCTTCAAAGCCAATAATCAGTGTTGCAACAAATGTAACAACTACTGTGACCAAAATTGTGAGTGCTGCAAATAATAATGTCTGTGGTTTTCCTTTTTCTACATACTGAACAATCGTTACGATTGCTGGTGTTGCAATTCCAAAACATTTCATTTGGAAAAATCCACCGACTAATCCACCAACAGCACCACCAATACATGCTCCTAACATTGGTCGTTTTAAACGAAGTGTTACACCATAAAGTGCAGGTTCTGTGATACCAGCAAATAATGCTGAAAACGCAGAAGATCCTGCGATCTGTTTAAAGTCTTTGTTTTTGCTTCGAAGTGCAACTGCAAGGGAGGCTGCACCCTGTGCCATATTAGAACATAATTCTCCGATACAGATAAAGTTCTCATATCCTGTTGTTGCGATCATCCCTAATTTAATCGGTGTAAATGCATGATGCATACCTGCCATAACAACGAATGGATAAACGCCAGCCACAAGACCAATGGCAATAAATCCTAATTTATCATGAATTGCATAAACTACTGTTGATAATCCATTACCGCAAATAGCTCCTAAAGGTCCAAGAATGATCAATGCGATCGGTACTGGCATGAAGAAAAACGCACCATCTCCTATAACACTTAATAACTGATATGTTTGCCCATTTGTGCTTAACACACCAATCATAGGAAGTAATGTAAGCAATACTTTGATCATAGCTGCACCAATGATTGCTGGAATAACAGGTGCCATGATACCTGAAATCGTATCCATCAGCATTGTAAAGATATTTTTCTTTTCATTCGATTTTGCTGGTACTTCTTTTACTTCATTAGAAAAATTCCCAAATTTATTTAATTCGTTAAATACGTTTCCAACATCATTTCCAATAATGATCTGATATTGTCCGCCCTTTTTCATGATTCCCATAACACCTTTTGTTTTCTTTACTGCTTCATCATCAACGATGGATTCATCTTTTAATGTGAAACGAAGTCTTGTCATACAATGTACCAGATTGATGACATTATCTTTTCCTCCAACTCTTTGAAGGATCTTTTTTGCTGTATTTTCATAATCCATTTTGTTTTCCTCCTTTTTTTCTGGATTTAAAAATTTTCATTTTTCTTTATATAACAAAGACCTGACAATAGATAAAATAATTCCCGGGGTTATTTCATCTATTGTCAGGTCTTGCTTAACTTAATAATAACAAACCTATGATTATTTTGTTTGTTCATCTAAAATTCGTTTGATATGAATTAATAAATATAATTGTTCATCAATTGTTAATTTATAGTTATATTGCTTTTTAATATATTCTGCAATTTTTTTTACTCCTGAAAAAGCATTTTCATTCTGTTCTACCATCACTTTATAAATTTCTTGCATCGTATCTTCATATTCCATATGGTCAAAGACTCTTGCCGCAAAAAACTTTAAATGTGTTAAAAAGCTCTCATACGAAATAGATTCTTCATTTAAATCTATCTTAAAATGAATCCTTACAATCTGTAAGACTGTATTGATCAACTCTGTAATCTGATTCACATCGGTTATATTCTGTGCATTTAATTCTGCAGACACGATATGCATTGCAATAAATGCAGCTTCATCATCTCCCAAATCCTCTCCTGTCTGTTCTTTAATCCATTCAATCGCATGCATACCAACCTGATATTCCTTTGGATAAAACTTACGAATATCGATTTTCATCATATTCTTTAATGCGATTCCTTCTCGATAACGAGCGACTGCTGAATTGATATGATCCGTCAGTGTCACATATAAGGAATCTCTTTTACTACTTCCTGTAGTCTCTTGCTTTCTTCTTTATTCTCTAGATGATATGTCTTATCTACCAGAGACTGATCAATATTTTCACCTTTTCTTTTTTTTAATCCAATTCCCTGACCTGTCATGATCAATTCCATTCCTTGTGAATCTACACTGACAACAGCATTTGTATTCAGAACTCTGATTATTTTCACGTTCATCCTCTCCTCTAATTTTATCTAAGTTTTTCATCATTTTTTGTATCTCTATAAATGTACAAGAAAGAATCCTGCTTTACAGGATTCTCCGCCTGCGGCGGGTCGCTTCTGCGACATATTACCCTTCCGCCGCAGGGCGATCCTGCCCGGAGGGCTTTTTCATATCATAAGGGATTCCATCGGAATTTCCTATGATATAAAAAAGAACATTCCACAAAATATCTCATTTATGAAATGTTCTTTTTTATTTTTAATTCTAATCCGCAATCTTATCGATCGCATTTGTCACAGCATCTATGTTTTTGTGACCATCTAACATCTTTTGTTTATAATCTGGTTCTTCCTGCTTCTCTTCTTTCACACTGATCTCCCAGAATGGTCCCCCTGCATTAGCACCTTCTTTGCCTTGTCGGATCACTTTCTTAAGCGACCACGTCTCAGCTGTTCTGGCTCTGCTTCCTACATCGGCGATCTTTACTTTATCTTTGCCGACCATTCTTGTTAATACAACAAAATGTCCATTCTTTGTGAAATCTCCAGGCCCCATCAGTGCCACGACTGGATGTCCTGCTCTTAATGCTTTCTCTACAGCATCTTTATCCATTCCGAGACCTTTACACTCCATTCCGTATAATTTGGATAATCCTGGAACTACGCTGTGAGAACATCCCTGTCCTGTGTAATACCATCCATGTTTATATGCCTGTTTGCACATCTTTGGAACATCAGCTTTCTTTCCAGTTAAAGAACTGTAGCATACAGCAACTGCGGTTGGTCCGCATCCTGCTGCCTGAATCGTACTTCCGCCGATCTTCTTTCCCGGATAATCTGCCTGATTATAATAAACAACTTTTAATTGCTTGCTCTCTGTCTGCTCTGCAGCCATAACCCCTGCTGTCTGTGTCATCATCATTGCTGCGATCCCCATCGTTGCGATCACTCTGCCAGTCATCTTGTTCAATCTCATAGTACCCTCCAGATAACTTCTGCTTTTGACATAATACATCAGTTATTAATTATAACAGAGGGTGGTTTGTTAATCAAGTGTTTCAATTGTTAAATTTTTATTAAATCTCATTTACATTTTTTCGCCAAAAGATGATAAATTTCGCTGCATTTATTCATGAATTTTTCGCTGTGTCGTTCCTGCAATTCCAAGCTGTGCACGATATTTTGCTACGGTTCTTCTTGAAATCTTCATATTCTTTTGTTCTAACAAACTTACGATCTTACTGTCACTTAATGGTTTTTTCTTATCTTCTTCTTTCACAAGCCGTCTGATTTCTTCCTTAATCTCTTCTGTCGTCAAATCTTGGTCTCCAAATGTCTGTGTATTATTAAAAATGTCTCTCATTCCGATCGTTCCACCTGGATATTGAATATACTTTCCTTTGACTGCGCGACTTACCGTTGATACATGCATTTCAATATCATCTGCTATATTTTGCATGGTCATTGGTTTCAACTGCTTATGATTCATAAAATATTCTCTCTGATAATCTAGGATTGCATTTGAAATCTTAAGCATCGTCTCTCTTCTTTGTTCAATACTTGTAATGATAAAACGACATCTCTCATATTTCTTTCGAAAATATTCTTTTAACTCAGAGTCTTCTGCCTGTTCCATCATTTTGACATAATAATCACCGATCCAGTCATCATTTAAACGAATCTTTAGTTCTTCTCCATCTTTTTCCATTAAAATGTCTGGGACGATATACTGATCGGTTCCCCCTGTATATCCACTTAACGGTCTTGGATTTAATTCTTGAATTTTAAAAATATACTTTCTTACCTGTGATGTCTTAATATCAAGTGCTCTTGAAACAGTCGATAAATGTCCCATTGCGATATCTTCCAGGTGATTTTCTACGATATATCGCAGGTCATCATTTAATATTCCTTCTCTTTCAAGCTGAAGAAGGAGACATTCCGATACACTTTCTGCAAATACACCTGCTGGTTCTAATTGCTTGAGATGATCTAAAAGCCTTTCACAATCTTTTTCTTCAATTCCAAGCTTGTGACTGATCTCTTTTGTGGAAACAAGCAAAAGCCCGGATTCCTCTAGGCATTGTGCCATGTATTTCATAACATTCCACTCTTTCTTTGTATAATCTTTTGCATTTAACTGTTCCATAAAGAAGGCTTCGGGATCTTCGATTTTCTTATCTTCAATATCACTTTGCTCAATATCCTGATATCCGCCTGCATTTCCATGCAATGTAAAGAATTCCTTTCCAGATTCCTTATGTTCCATCAATGGATTCTCTGCATATTCATCCTGCAAAAACTTCTCAAGTTCATAATTATCAAACGATAAGATCTTTAATGATTGTACCTGAAACTGATTTAATTGCTGTGACAAGCCTTGTTCCAGCTTCATTTCATATGACATTTTTACATCCTCCAATTACTTTCTTTGATCAAGTACTTAATCTTATCATAATCTATTTTCACTCTGAATAAAAGAGATTTTGCTTGGATGATCTCTTTTTCTAAGTTATCTTATATCTATTTTCTCGCTTTCTCTTCTTCTATGGTCTTCTGAAATTCTTTCACATCTTTTGCGATCTCACCGCTTAATAACAGCATACAGATCAGATTTGGGATTGCCATCAATGCATTTGCAATATCTGAGAAGTTCCATACAAGCTCCAATGTCTGTGTTGCCCCGACATAAGCTACCAGAGAAAAGATAATTCGGTAGATCATGTTGAACTTATGAGTTCCCATCAGATACTCAAACGCCTTTTCTCCATGATACTCCCATCCAAGAATTGTTGAAAATGCGAAAAGCGCAATTCCGATCGTTACCAGATATCCTCCAACTTTTCCAAGAACCGTAGAAAATGCCGCAATTGTTAATGCTGATCCTATGTACATTTCCCCTGTTGCTGGATCGATCTGTCCAAGCATTCCAGAACTTGCAATCGCAAGACCTGTAATCGTGCAGACAACGATCGTATCCCAGAAAGTTCCTGTCATATTGATATATGCCTGGCGAACTGGATGGTCTGTTGTTGCAGCTGCCGCTGTGATCGCTGCAGATCCCATTCCAGCTTCATTTGAAAAACATCCTCTGGCAACTCCATAACGTGCTGCATTCATCATAGATGCGACAATATTTCCACAAAGAGCTCCTCCTACAGCTTTCACACTAAATGCCATATGAAAGATCATGGAAAGTCCTGCTGGAAGATTACTGATATTCCCAAGAATGACAATGACACCTGCGATCACATAAAAGATTGCCATCACTGGAACTACGACAGAAGATACTTTTGATATCGTTTTTATTCCACCGATGATGATCAGTAAAGCTAAAACGGTGATCACTGCTCCAACTGTACTAACCGATACTCCAAATGTCTCATGAACTGCTGTTGAAATTGAATTTCCCTGTGTCATATTTCCAATTCCGAAGGATGCGATCACGGCAAATAAAGCAAACAGCCATCCAAGTACGGCTCCAAGCTTTTTGTTCTTGAGTGCCTTTTTCATTGTATACATTGGTCCACCGGACATCTCGCCCTTTTCATTAACTTCTCTGTATTTGATCGCCAACATACATTCTGAAAATTTAGATGATAATCCAAAACATGCAGAAATCCACATCCACACCAATGCTCCAGCACCTCCTGAAACCATTGCTGTCGCTACTCCTACGATATTTCCAGTTCCGATCGTTGCCGCCAGCGCTGTTGTCAATGCTGAAAATGGTGATACATCACCCTCTCCTCTGTTTTTTGTTCTGGATTCCTTACTTAATGTCTTTTTAATCGCCCAAGGAAGGTTTCTCCAGGTTAGGAAATTGCATCGAATTGTTAAAAGGATTCCTGTTCCCACGAGAAGCACTAGCATCACTGGTCCCCATACAAAGGCATCCACATCAGATATGATCTTACTTAACATATACTATCTCTCCTCTCTGATCTTATTTTCATTTCTAAAATGCAAAAAAGGAGCAACGAAAATTCGTTGCTCCTTCAACTTATGAGCTTAGTATAGCCATATATGACCACTCTGTCAATATTTATTTTAAGATCATACCAATGCTTTCCCGATCATCTCACCCTGCCTGATCTTTGTCTCACACTGGTTCTTGGTACGTTCTAACAGTTCTTCTCTGATCTCAATCTTATCCTTTTCTAATAATAAAATGATCGTTGAACCTCCAAACTGAAAATATCCTTTCTCAATCCCGCGCCTCATAGATCCGGCTCCATCGTGATTAACAATCTTTCCAACCATCAATGCTCCAACTTCCATCTGGAGTGCATCTCCAAAATGTTTTGTCTTCATCAATGTATATTCTCTGGTATTCTCTTTATAGATTTTCACATGATCATTTGCGATCGGATTGACGGTATGATAAACTCCATCAATCCTATGATTCTCACTCTTAATTCCATCATCAAAATAGCAGTATCTATGATAATCATCTACTGTCAGGCGTAAGATCACGGCATAACCGCCCTGAAAATGTCTTGCGATCTTGCGGTTTCTGATTAATGAATCCAACGTATATCTTGTATCCTTTACAACAAAAGATGTCTTTTCTTCGATCGGATACACACTTACTTTACAGTCGCAAGGACTTCCTAAGATTGTTTTATCTTCCGGAAATGGACGTTTTCCTTCTTTGATCTTTCTTGAGAAGAATTCATTATAAGATTTGTAATTTTTCTTCTCATATTCACTCATATCAATATGATTATTCTTGACAAATCCTTTGATCAGACATTTGGAGATGGGAGAACTTAAGAAAGCTCCCCCTAGTTTGGATACCCAAGGTCTGATTAATATTTTTAGACTGGCTCGTCCTGCCATAGTTGTATACATCCAATGAAGCAAACGATCTTGCCCATTCTCTTCTTCGTAAATATTCCCATCTCTATCGGCATATCTCATCTACGATTCTCCTATCATCTTACAGTAAGAACATCTTTACTGCGATCAATGCTCCAATAACTACAAATGCAAGCATACATTTCTTATCTGGTTTAAAGACTTTAAAATCAAATACAAATAAGAAAGCGATCACTGCTAACATTGCAACATATATGTATGGAAATTCTTCTGGAAAGAATCTTCGAAGCTGATATACGATCGGAATGATCAGTGCAACCGATGTAATTGGCAGTCCCTGATAATGTTTTCTTCTGGAACTGCTGTGTGCCTGACGCTGTTCTTCTGTAACATTAAAATATGCCAGACGAATAACTCCGCCTAAAACATAACACATATAAATGATCCTTGCATACCATTGGTCCATTCCAAGGCAGTAACCGATCACAACCGGATACACTCCAAAACAGACAAGATCACATAAAGAATCAATCTCGATTCCAAACTTCTTGGCGTCTTCACTTCTCTTGATCATCTTTGCGATCGTTCCATCATACATATCTGTTAATCCTGAGATCATCAAACATAAAATTGCGATCTTAAAGTTTCCATTGAATGCCTGTGACATTCCAAATACTGCACTGACAACTCCTAAATATGTCAGTATTACAGATGCATTATAAAATCCTATCATACCTTTTTCCCTCTATTCTTTACGCTTTATCGTAACATGTGCGACTCCTGTCATCACTGCACTGATCAATACCAGTGCATAATAACTGATTCCTCGGCTTAACAGCATTGCCGGATATAATAATCCGCCAACAAAAATCTTCTTAAAGATATTTAAAAATAAGCCTTCACTGATTCCCATTCCGCCTGGCAACGGAAGCATATCCACAGAAATTGAAATAACACTCTGTAAAGCAACTACATCAATAAATCCTAATGCAGAAAGTCCCATTGCTCTGTATACAAGATATGTAATTGAAAAATGGATCAGTCTCTGAATCAATGTGACAACGAACATCCGAAAAATAAAAATCCGATGTCCTTGAATGATTGCTGCTGCTTTATGATACTCGATCATAGAATTCTGAAGTTTTTCAAGACGTTCTTCTTTTTTCTTTAAAATATGGAACTTTTCTAATTTCTGAAACAGCCACAGCACGATTTTGGATGCTAACGTTGGCTCAAATACAAGAATCAGCATGAACGCAACACAAAACACATTCAATGCCATTCCAAGGTAAAAGAAGAATGCTGCCTTCCCAATATATTCTGCCACAAGAAAATGACGGAATAAAAAGATCAGTGCTCCTAAAAATACCAGAACAAATTTATATAAAATGGTAACGATCATCAAAATGACGGTTCCCACGGATATGTCAACTTTATCGCGGTTCATGTAGTAAAGCTGCATTGGCTGTCCGCCAGTTGCAGACGGTGTAATACAACTGAAAAAGAAACCTACAAACGAATATTTGACGCAATTTCTCTTCGGCACATCATTGTAATGAAGCAGCCGTAGCATGCGATAAATAATATACGACTCGCAGCACACAAACACAACGATCATAACCAATCCCGCAATATAATATGCAGGTTTTACTGATTTTAGAACTTCCGCCAGCTCAGAAAGTTCCTTTCCTTTCAATACGGCATATGCAGTCAATCCAAATAATGCAAAGAAAAAGACTGTATTACCGATGACTTTTTTCTTATTCTTCATCTTTCCTACCCTTTGATCTCCGATAATTTTCCTTTGTATTTCACAGATCTTCTCTCTAAACCAACTCGTTGGTTGATCTTCTCAAACACCTTCCAGAGTCCTTGATACAAATTGGTCTTTCTTCCGATCAGATAACAAACTTCACTTAAAATGATCCCGCCAAACACATCTATGATATAATGCTGCTTGGTTACCTGCGTGGAAATACAGACTAAAATTGCAAAAACAAGTGAAAATCTCTGATACCACACTGGAATCTTCTTCTGATGCCTGATCCCAATATAACAAAACCAACTTACCAAACAGTGAATCGATGGAAATAAGTTTGCCGATTGATCGATCGAATACACAAATCGTAATGCCTGATCCCAAAATCCTGTTCCTGTGATTTCTGGTCTTACCAGTGTTGTTGGCAAAAAGACAAAGAAAATCCCACATACGATCCTTGACAGATAATCTGCTGTCAAAAATCTATACATATGTTCTCTACTGATTCTCGCAGTCATAATGTAGTTCACAACCCAAAACACATAACATATCAAATAAATACTTGTAAATTCTGGGATCACCGGTATCATCCGGTCAAATGCTGTTGTAAAATCATGATGATATAATCCTTTACAAAGCACCATTGTTCCACTGTAAACCAACGTATTCAGTACTAACGCTGTGATCAGCGGAATGATAGAATACTTCGGAATCCATCTCAGAACATAATCTTTTTTCTGATTCATATGTCTGCTCCTTCCAATGATCTATCCTCTTTCTTTTCTCTCTTATGGTTCTTCCATATATCAAAGAATCATGTCAATTCTGACATGATTCTTGTACTATTATATCTTTTCTCTTTTTAAAAGTAAAGGAAAGCGGTCATATTTAATAGTTTTGTAAGATTTACTCTGCTTTCTTTTTTCTTCTATTGAAGAGTCCATAAATACATGGAACCACTAATAATGTTAGTAAAGTTCCATAAATCAAACCACCGATCGTAACGATCGCCATCGGCTGCATCATCTCGGCACCTTGCCCTAAACCAATCGCCATTGTAGATAATCCAAGGATCGTTGTAAGGGCTGTCATCAAGATCGGGCGTACACGCATCGTACCTGCTGTCAGGATTGCTTCTTCAAATTCGTATCCCGATTCTCTTAACTGATTGATCGTATCTACCAGCACGATACCATTATTTACAATGATACCTGCAAGCATAACAAATCCGATCATTGCGATCGCACTTAAGTCTTTTCCAGTGATCAGCAGTCCTAAGAATCCTCCTGTAAATGCCATTGGAATCGTAAATAAAATGATAAATGGCGATTTCAGTGACTGGAACTGTGCTACCATGATCAAATACATAAATGCTACTGCCAGCAATAACATCAGGCCAATCTGTCCTGTTGTTTCCTGAATGGATTCCATCTCACCTTTCATTGTGATACTGTATCCTTTTGGTGCATTGTATTTCTTAATCTTCTTTTGTACAGCGCTGCTGACTTTTCCTACATTGTAGCCATCTTTGATCTCTGATGTTACACTCAATGTTCTTTCCTGCTGGTTTCTATTAATAGAAGATAAACTGTCACTATTTCTGAAGTTCGCTACCTGATCCAATGTAACTTCTTTTTCTTTTCCACTTACTGTTCCTGTAAGTTTCACTTTCTTAAGATCATCTCTTGTCAGTGTATTCTTTGCACTATTTCCAACATTGACACTATACTCTTTTTCATTGATCGTGATCGTTGTTGCTTCACTGGCATCTTTTAATTTCTCACTTAACTGTTGATAGATTGTTGCAACTGTTAAACCTTTTTTTACTGCATTTTTCTTGTCTACCACAACATGAAGATCTGGTGTTGTCTCTTCACTTCCATTCGAGATGTTCTGTGTTCCTTTCGTATCCTCTACGATCTGGGCAATATCTTTTCCAATAGATCTTAGTTTATTTAAATCATTTCCTTTGATCTGTACGGAAATACCGCTTCCACCAAGTGCACTCATATCCATACTGGATTCCTGCACTTCAACCTCACAATCAAATTTCTTTGTTTTCTTTAGGATTTCTTTCTTGATCTCTTTGTTTGTATGTTTCTTCTTTTCTTTTAATAAAACATACATACTGGATTGGTCTTCATTTGAAGATCCTCCTGATGTCATTGAAGAGATTCCAGAAGAGCCAGAAGAAATCATTCCTGCTACACTATCAACATCTTTGATCTCTTTTACTTTCTTCATTACTGTATCTGTCATCGATGCTGTTTCTTCCATTGAAGATCCCTGTGGCATCTTGATCGTCATCGTCATCTGTGTGCTGTCCATGCTTGGCATTAAAGAACTTCCAATATTCATTGCTCCAAAAATACTTCCCGCAAACAGTGCGAATGTTACAGCTACTACAATGATCTTACGATTTAACAACCTTGTCATAACTTTACGGTATAATGTCTGCAGTTTATTGATCACTTTACTATCTTTTTGTGTGACTTTATTGAGTACTCCAGCTGACATCATTGGCACAAATGTCACCGCTACGATCAGGCTGGCTACCAGAGAATAACCGATGGTTAGTCCCATATCCACAAAGAGCTGTTTTGTAAGCCCTGTCGTGAATACGATCGGCAGGAATACAGAAATTGTTGTTAGTGTCGAAGATGTGATCGCTCCTGCAACCCCTCTTGCTCCTGTGATCGCTGCTTCTTTAACTGGAACTCCTTCTTTTCTTAATCGATAGATATTCTCAATAACTACGATCGAGTTGTCCACAAGCATTCCCACTCCAAGTGCGAGTCCCGACAAGGAGATTACATTTAGCGTAATTCCTGTAAAGTACATCAACACCACCGCAAAAATGACACTTAACGGAATGGAGCATGCAATAACGATCGTCGGTCTGACGTCTTTCAAAAATAATAATAGGATAAAGACTGCAAGGATTGCTCCCATTAACAGATTCTGGATGACAGAACCTGTTACCATATCAATGTATACACCCTGATTCATAATATTAACATAATGGAATCCTTTATTTTCTTTGGTAAGTGTCTTCATCTTCGCTGCAACTTTGTCTGCTACATCAGCTGTAGAATAATTATTCTGTTTCTGGACTGTTAATACAACACCGTTATTTCCATTCACACGACAATATGTATCTGCTGAGTTATCTACAATCGCTACGTCTGCTACATCACAAAGTTTGATCGGTGGGATTCCTTTGATTCCAAGATCTAATAATTCCATATTGGCAAGATCTTTTTGATTCGTCACCTTATCTCCAACACGTACCAGATACTGTGTATTCCCTTCACTGATATATCCTGCCGGCATCTCAAAGTTCTGTGCTGTTAACAGTGCTTTGACATTCGCAACTGTCAGCTTATTCTTAATATTTGCAGCTTCTTTTGCCTGCTCTTTGCTGGAATCAAGTTGCTGCTGGCTGGAATTCAACTGTGCTTCTCCCTGTGCCAGTTTGATCTCCCCATCATTCATCTTCTGGGTTGCCGTTGCTGATTGTACATTAAACTGTGTCAGTTTAGAATTGATCGTTTTCTTTCCTTTTTTGATCTGTTTTAATGCATTGTTTAATGTTTTTAAATTCTTATCCAATGCTTTGATCGAACTTTTTGCTGTTGTCTCCTGCTTTTTCAGTTCTTCGATCTGAGCCGCAAGCTGCATCTTTGTTGCTGCATCCGGAACTTGTTTTGCCTGTTCTTCCATCTTGGCGATCTGTGTTTTTAATGTCTTGAGGGATGTCTGCAACGATTGTTTCTGCACCTTCAAATTCGTGATTGAACTCGTTACCTGCACCTCTTTCTGAGCAAGACTTAACTGTCCATCCGTAAGTGCAGTCTGAGCTTTTGCAAGCTGAGTATTAGCCTTTGTTCTCTGTGCATCTAATGTGTTCTTTCCAGATTCCATCTGGGCTCTTGCCTGATCAATCTTATTTTGAGCTTCATCAAACTGACCATTCAATGCCTTCTCGATCTTCTCATTTAATTTATTGATCTTCTTCTCGCTGATGATCGCATTGATCTGTTCTGTTACAAGTCCTGTACTACTTACAGATGCGACTCCGTCAACAGCTTCTAAAGATGGTGCAATCTTATCATTGATCAACTCTGATAATTCCGTATTACTTAACTTATCAGAATCCATAGCTGTTACCATAACCGGCATCATATCTGGATTTAATTTCACGATCGTTGGATTGCCTACTTCGTCTGGCCAGTAGCCTTTGATCATGTCAAGCTTCTCTCTCATATCAAGAGATACTGCATTCATATCCGTGTCACCTTCAAATTCCAAAATGACCATTGACATATTCTCACTGGAAATTGAATTAACTTCTTTGATATTTGAAATCGTTGCCATTGATTGTTCCACTGGTTTTGTAACTGTCGTTTCCACAGTCTCCGGAGATGCTCCCTGATATGTCGTCATAACGATTGCATATGGCAGTTCCATACTTGGAAGCAAGTCTGTTGTCATCTTTGTAAATGACACGATTCCTAAAATGATAACTAGTACAACCGCTACAATGACTGTATACGGTTTCTTTACGCTGAATTTTGAGATCATTTTCTTACCTTTCTCACATTTCTTTTCTTATTCCTTGTTTGTCTCTTTTGATAGCCAAAGTAATTTAATGATATTCCTGTTTCTTAAAGAAGTCAATCACTTTTATTGATAATTGTCAATTAATGTATCGGATTATGAACTTTTTTTCACACAACAAAAAGAAACCAGAATACATCTTCTTATGTACTCTGGCTTCTGTATATTCTTGATCTCTTATTCTACACTGTAGTTTGGTGCTTCTTTTGTGATATGGATGTCATGTGGATGACTTTCTTTTAAGGATGCAGCAGAAATCTTAACAAATTCTCCTGTCTCCTGTAATGTCTTGATATCTTTTGCTCCACAATATCCCATTCCAGAACGAAGACCACCCATCATCTGGAAGATTGTGTCTTCAACAGTTCCTTTATATGCAACACGTCCTTCGACACCTTCTGGAACTAACTTCTTAGCGTTTGTCTGGAAGTAACGGTCTTTACTACCATTCTCCATAGCTGCTAAGGATCCCATTCCACGATATACTTTGTATTTTCTTCCCTGGTATAATTCGAAATCTCCAGGGCTTTCGTCACATCCTGCAAGCATACTTCCTAACATACATACATCAGCTCCAGCTGCGATCGCTTTTGTAAGTTCTCCTGAATATTTGATACCACCATCGGCAATAATTGGAATTCCTGCTTTCTTAGCTTCTTCATATGCACTCATGATCGCTGTGATCTGTGGTACACCGATACCAGCTACGACACGAGTTGTACAGATAGATCCAGGTCCGATACCGATCTTCACACAGTCAGCTCCTGCTTCGATCAGTGCTTTTGCTCCTGCTCCTGTTGCAACGTTACCTGCGATCACCTGAAGATCTGGGAATTTGTCTTTGACCATTCTTACGACTCTTAATACGTTTGCAGAATGTCCATGTGCTGAGTCAACAACGATAACGTCAACATGAGCATTCACTAATGCCTGCACACGATCTAAAACGTCTGCTGTGATACCAACACCAGCTCCACATAATAATCTTCCCTGATCATCTTTCGCTGCATTTGGATATTTGATCTGTTTCTCAATATCTTTGATCGTGATCAATCCTTTTAAATTAAAGTCATCATCAACGATTGGTAATTTTTCTTTTCTTGCTTTTCCTAAAATCTGTTTTGCTTCTTCTAATGTAATTCCTTCTTTAGCTGTTACTAGTCCTTCAGAAGTCATAGATTCTTTGATCTTCTTAGAGAAATCTGTCTCGAACTTTAAGTCACGGTTTGTGATAATACCAACAAGCTTTGTACCTTCTGTAATTGGTACACCGGAAATACGATACTTCGCCATTAAGTCGTCAGCATCCTGAATGGTATGTTCTGGTGATAATGAAAATGGATCTGTGATAACCCCGTTTTCAGAACGTTTTACCTTATCCACTTCTTCTGCCTGTTCTTCAATTGACATGTTCTTATGTATAATACCAATTCCACCCTGTCTTGCCATTGCGATTGCCATGCGGTGTTCTGTAACAGTATCCATGCTGGCACTCATCAGTGGAATATTTAACTGAATCTTGTTTGTCAATCGTGTACGTGTATCCACATCATTCGCAATCACTTCTGAAAATGCTGGTACTAATAAAACATCATCAAATGTAATTCCTTCACCAATTAACTTACCCATTTTCTTGTTTTCCTCACTTTCTTGTATTTTAATATCTGATTTGTATTGTTAGATATGTTAACAAATAGTTTCTTTGATGTCAACAGATTATTTTATACTTTTTTTAAAACGTATGGATTATTTTCTGTACATGTGTGGAATTATCTGAATATTCTAAATATAGCAATCCACACTTTACATCTTTTTAAGTACAAGAAAAGGAATTACTGCTTTCACAATAACTCCTTTTCTATGATCTTGATACCAATCCGCTTGATATCTCTTGTAATCTCTACTCTTCTACGATAGAAATTTTACTTCCAATCGCAAGTTTTGGCATTGGCTTTGCCTCAACACAAATACTTCCAGGAAGACCTGCTTCTTTCGCTCCACTGAAGACAACGGTTAAATGTCCCAGTGTCTCCAAATTAGACTGGGCAATATCTCCTACGGCAGTGATGAGATATTCTTTCTGATCCACAACCAGTTTATCTCCTTTTTTGATTGTTCCGTCTACCTTCTTCTGATCGATGAAATGACAGAAATCTTTTAATGTATCTGGTACATTGTCTCCGAATAATACAAACATACCTTCCTCAAAAAAAGCATCTACCTGTTCTCCCAGTTCGATAATCTCAGTCTGAAATATTGCTTTTCCCATTTGGAATCCTCCTTTTATTTACCCTGTAATTTCTGATCGATTGCTGCTGCTGCTTTCTTTCCTGCTCCCATGGCAAGGATAACTGTTGCTGCTCCAGTTACTGTATCTCCACCTGCGTACACACCATCTTTGCTTGTCTCCATTGTCTCTTCATTGACAATGATTCCACCCCACTTCTGAGTGTCAAGTCCTGGTGTTGTGTGACGGATCAGTGGGTTAGGGCTCTGTCCGATCGCAATGATGACTGTATCAACATCAAGATCATAGTTAGATCCTTCGATTGGCTGTGGAGAACGTCTTCCAGATGCATCTGGTTCACCCAGTTCCTGTTTAATGACCTCCATGCTGCTTACCCATCCGTTTTCATCTGCTTTGATCGCAGCTGGGTTATTTAAGAATTTGAAGATAATTCCTTCTTCTTTTGCGTGATGTAATTCTTCTAAACGTGCTGGTGCTTCTTCCTCGCTACGGCGGTATACGATATAAACTTCTTCTGCACCTAATCGTTTTGCTGTTCTGGCAGCATCCATTGCTACGTTACCAGCACCTACGACTGCTACTTTCTTACCAACTTTGACTGGAGTTGGGCACTCTGGGAATTTGTATCCCTTCATTAAGTTTACACGAGTCAAGAATTCATTTGCAGAATATACTCCTAAGTGGTTTTCTCCAGGAATATTTAAAAATCTTGGAAGTCCTGCTCCACTTCCTACGAAGACTGCTTTGTATCCATCTTCCATTAATTCATCAATTGTGATAGAACGTCCAACGATAACGTTTGTTTCAATATCTACACCTAACTTCTGAACGCTTTCGATCTCTTTTGCTACCAGATCTTTTGGCAGACGGAATTCTGGAATACCATAACTTAATACTCCACCTGGTTTATGTAATGCTTCAAAGACTGTTACATCATAACCTTTCTTGATCAGTTCTCCGGCACATGTGATACCAGCAGGTCCACATCCGACAACTGCTACTTTCATTCCGTTCTTCTCAATATTAACTTCTGTTTCTTTGGCGTTTGCCATATGCCAGTCTGCGACGAAACGTTCCATACGTCCAATACCAACAGGCTCTCCCTTGATACCACGGACACATTTTCCTTCACACTGGTTCTCCTGTGGACATACTCGTCCGCAGATTGCAGGTAATGCATTCTCTGTTGTGATCACTTCGTATGCACCTTCAAAATCTCCTGCTGCTACTTTCTCGATAAATGCTGGAATTGGTACGTTAACCGGACATCCTCCAACACAAGGTTTATTCTTGCAGTTTAAGCAACGAGCTGCTTCTTCCATTGCCATCTCTTTTGTATATCCAAGAGCAACTTCTTCAAAGTTCTTATTACGGACATTTGGGTCCTGTTCTGGCATAGCTACCTTCTTAAGACTCATATTTGCCATCGTTTACATCCCCCTTCCAATTCTACATTCATGTTCTTCTTCTCTGAACATACCCTGACGCTGCATACATTCGTCAAAGTTTACTTTAAATCCATCAAAATCTGGTCCGTCAACACATGCGAATTTTGTTTCTCCACCGATGTTGACACGGCATCCACCGCACATTCCTGTTCCGTCGATCATGATCGGATTTAAAGATACCATAGTTGGGATGTCATATTCTTTTGTGATCTTAACCACATTCTTCATCATGATAAGTGGCCCGATTGCGATAACTTCATCGTATTTTACTCCAGCTTTGATCTGGTCTTCTAATACTGTTGTAACGAAACCTTTGGTTCCAAGACTTCCGTCATCTGTTGCAATATATACATTATCGCAGAATTCTTCGAATAATTCCTTAAGAATAACAAATTCTGCACTCTTACCACCAATGATCACATCAACTGGTACTCCCATCTTCGCTAACTTACGAAGCTGTGGATATAATGGGGCTGCACCTACACCACCGGCTACACCGATGACACGGTCACACTTGTGCAAAGGAGCTGGCTGACCTAATGGTCCCACGAAATCCTGTACATAATCTCCTTCTGCTTTCTTGCTTAACAATTCTGTTGTATATCCTACAACCTGATAAATGATCGTTACTGTCTCTTTCTCACGATCATAATCTGCGATCGTTAAAGGAACCCTTTCTCCATCTTCATCTACTCGGATAATGATGAACTGTCCCGGTTCACATTTTCTTGCCACATAAGGAGCATGAATCTCCATTAACTCAACTGCCTGGTTAAGTGTCTGCTTCTTGACAATCTTATACACCACGTACACCTCTTTCTTAAAATATCTTCTTTTTATTATACATGGAATCTGCACAATAAGAAAGTGTTTTTTTATTTATTTTTTGTCGGCAATAAAATTATATAAAATTTTATTTTGCATCGCAATATTTAATGAAATTCTATTTTATATTTTTGTTATTATTTATGTAAAAAGCAGCATAACTGCTTTCTTTGCTGCCATGCTGCTTACTTTCTACATTATTATAAAGCTGCTTCGTAAATACTTACAATATCTTCTTTACTCAATGGTACAAAAGATCCCTTGCATCCATCGGCCGCTTTCTGTGCCATAATGTCAAAATATTCTTTATCAATTCCAACATCTGTTAACGTCTGTGGAAGTCCCATCTTCTTAAAGTACTCTCTCGTACATGCAATTCCTTCTTTGGCTGCTGCCATGTCATCGTCATTTACAACATCCCAGACATTTCTTGCATAGTCTGCAAATTTATATGCTGTATCATCATTCAATGCAAATTCCATCCAGTGAGGTGTTAAGATTGCTAATCCTTCTCCATGTGTGATATCATAGAATGCACTTAATTCATGTTCCATTGGATGTACACACCATGCGACTTCAGCTCCATATTGAATCATTCCGTTAATTGCCATACTTGCTGTCCACATCAGATTAGCTCTTGCATCATAATTGTCTGGTTCTTCTAAAGCAACAGGACCATATTTAAAACAGTTCTTTAACAGTCCTTCCGCAAATCTTGCTTGAACGTCTGCATTCTTCACATTGGTAAAGTAATTCTCGCAAATATGACTGATGATATCTGCTGTTCCAGCCGCTGTCTGTTTTTTTGATACAGAATAGGTATATTCCGGATCAAGGATTGACATCTTTGGTTTCATATGATCACTTGCAGTTCCCCATTTTTCATTCTTTGACATATCGGAGATAACCGCAAATTTATCCATCTCTGATCCTGTGGCTGATAATGTCAGGACACTGTAAATTGGCAATGCTTTCTTGATCCATCTTGGTGTAATAACCAGATCCCATGGATCCCCATCATAGCAAGCTCCTGCCGCTACAACCTTTGCACAGTCAATGACAGATCCTCCTCCAATAGCAAGTACCATATCGATGCTGTTTTCTTTACAAAGTTTTACACCTTCTCTAACAGATTCAATCTTTGGATTTGGCGCGATTCCTGATAATTCAAAGATTTCCATATCTTCTTCTTTTAAAATCTTGACTGCTTCGTCATAAATTCCTGCTTTTTTGATACTTCCACCGCCATAGCATAGTAAAACTTTGTTACCGCTCTCTGAAAGTTCACTAAGATGAGAAATCTGTCCTTTTCCAAAATGAATCTTTGTTGGAATAGAATACGTAAAATTGTTCATGGCTACCTCCTGTTTTTAGCGTTTCATTTATTCTTCGTCTAACATGACACTTACCCTGTACATTCCAGGTTTGCTTGCCTCTTCATAAGCTTCCTGCAGTCTGCTTAGTGGAAATTTCTTCTCTTCTACCAATTTAGACACATCCACAACCTTGGTACTTAATGCTTGGGCAGCTTCTTTGAAGTCTTCATGATCTGCCCCGAATGTCCCGATCAGTTCCATCTTTCTATAGTGTAACATATTTGAGTCAACTTTCAACTCTGGAACTGGATATCCTGCCGCAAATAATAACATTCTTCCATCATTTTGTTTTAACATCTCAAGTCCCTGACTGTTGGCACTGGTTGCTCCAACAGCTACGATCACAGCATCTGCTCCAATTCCTTCCGTTAACTCTTTTACCTTTTCTACAGGATCACTTTCATTACAGTCTATCACTTCAAATCCCATCGCTTTGGCTGTCTCAATCTTCTTAGGAATCATCTCTGATACGATCACACGACATCCGTAAGCTTTCGCTGTCTGGGCGTTAATTAATCCCATAGTTCCTGCACCAATGACTACAACTGTTTCAAATGGCTTTAATCTTAATTTCTTTGCTCCATGAATGACTGTTGCAAGTGGTTCCATAAATCCTGCTTCCGATGGATTTAAGTCATTCGCCACTTTATAAACTCCACTTGAATTCTTTACACAATAATTTGAAAAACCAAAGAATCCCCATTTATATCCATCTTCTGTATCATTGCGAATTTCTTCACACTGATCGATATGTCCTTCACGACAAGCAGGACAATGTCCGCATCCTTCGTATCCAGTTGCTACCATATCTCCTACTTTGAGATCTGTTACTTTTTCTCCAACCTGTTCAACGATCCCTGCTGCTTCATGTCCTCCTGCCATAGGATATCCCTGATGTTCTCGTAATCCTAACCACTGTCCATAATCTGTCGTGCAGATATTACATACTTTCATATGAAGTAATACATCATATGGCCCTACTTCTGGAAGATCACGTTCTCTGACCTCTGCAACACCCTTTTTTACCAAACACCCAAACTTCATTTTCCTTCCCATGACACTGCACTTCCTTTCAAAATTCATCCTTCTTATCTTTATTTTTCATATATTGATGTACCGTACCTAGACTACTCCATTGCTATGATTTGTTTACACTGCCGAATAGTGCGATGTAGTGTTTTAATGCTTCTTTGTATCCTATCCTCATCTCATTAGAAAGATCAAACATATTCGCTGTTTTATTTCCAAATTCTCCAAGACTCCCATCTTTCTTCATATGATCATAGTCAATCTGTAAGTATCCTTTTAATGTTTCTAACCCTGCATTACTTAAGTCTGTGCACAAATTAACTTTCTGAATTCCTGTCTGCACTGCTTTCTTCAGGTTATCATCTCCTGTTCCTGATCCTCCATGAAGAACTAATGGCACTTCGACCATCTGATGCAAGTCTGCTAATAGTTTAAATTCCAGTTTTGGAGTTCCATGGTAAGTTCCGTGAGAAGTTCCAACAGATACTGCCAACGCATCTACATTTGTCTGTTTTACAAAATCAATCGCTTCTTCTTTCCTTGTAAGACCGGAATCTCTGGTCTGTTCGTATTCAAATCCCTGTCCAACATGTCCAAGTTCTGCTTCTACAGAAACTCCAACTGCATGAGCAATCTTTACGATTTCTGCAACTTCTCTGACATTCTCTTCAAATGTCAATGTAGAACGGTCTACCATGACAGATGTATATCCACAGCGGATTGCCTGAATGATCTCTTCAAATGCTCCTCCATGGTCTAAATTTAATGCTGCTGTTACTTCTGGAAATTTCTTTTCATAAAAATGAACGGCATCTGATATTTCTTCAATCTGATGAATTCCAGCACCATCAATGATGACCGGTGCTTTTAATTCACTTGCTGCTTCAAAAATACTCTTTACTGTATTTAAACTCCATGCGTTTGGAGCGGCAACTCCATATCCTTCTTTCTTCGCCTGTCTTAAGATTGTTCCCATATCTGTCAGCATAGTTTTTACCTCCATTTGTGCATATGCACCTTGTGACGTGATTCTGTTCTTGTTGTATTTATAATAATACAACTCATTTGTTTTGTCAAACATTTTTCCAACTGCATGGTCATTTGACCATATCGCATTTTCTCAGACTGTTTTTTTGATTTATAGGATTTTTCTCTATAATCGAGTAGGAGGGGCTGTCGCATTAATGATTGAATAAATCATAGATGCGGCAGCATCTTTTTGTA
>OFMJ01000438.1_pt1 | contig 45491 bp, 49 predicted proteins | sample 1541801 | NCBI WGS metagenome assembly OFMJ01 (sample SAMN04209234, study PRJEB22552) | human gut metagenome | biome: gut; material: feces | host: Homo sapiens | place: USA: Oklahoma
AAATAGGATTAAAAATATTTGTTGGAAACAAAAAAATCTGTACAGTTTCTTGTGACTGTGTTGGGTATAAAGAATTTCTTGAAATGTTAAAAGAGCGAAACTTATTCTAACAATAAGGATATGAAGCAAACGGGGAAGAGGTGGTAGGATGTTTGGAAAGCGTTGCAGTCTTTGTGGCGGGAAACTGGTGAACAATAAATGTACGCTTTGTGGGCTGGATAACTCTAAGTCTGATGCCAACTATAAGGTGAATGTCAGCCAGTGTGATAAGGAACCTTTGACACATGTGCATGATGAACCGGAGAAATACAGTGTCAGAACAGGAGAAAATGAGAAAAGAAAACAGAAAAATCATGAAAAGAAGCCGAATACGCCTGTAACTGATGTGAAAATTTCCACAGTGAAACCGGTGCTTGGCACAGAGGGGAAGAAGAAAAAATCAAAAAAGGGATGGATCGTTGCTATTATTATGATTGCACTGATGGGTGCGGAAGGAATAAAGGATATGGCATACGACTTCACAGACAATTTTGAGGAATGGACAGATCAAGATGAGTATGAGCCGGAAACACCGGTTGATTACGATGAATCTCAATATGAGTATGTGACAAGAGAATTGGCCGAAACTGGAGAGGTGTTTGAAGAAGACATACAGCCGGGAAAATATATTGTAGGTGTTCATATTCCGGAAGGAACATATAAGGTAAGCAAAATAGGTGAAGAGAACTATCCTTATATGATTCTGGATGATCCGGAAAATGCTATTTACATTAGTGCGAGTTTTAACGAGGATGTACAGGAAGTAGAAGATTTGAGGTGCTATACCGGAGCTGTAATCGAAGTGAATGATGGAGAAGCCTTGCATTTTTATTCTGAGAATGCGCAGACAGAAGCAATGGAAAGTCTTAAGAATCCGTTGACAGAAGCGGCAGATGTAAAAGATGGGTATATAGCAGGGGTTGATTTCCCGGTGGGTACATATGACATTGTTGAACCACAGGGTTCAAATACAGGGACACAATTTTCCTATGTTGTACCGGGGACAATTGTTGAAGATGCAGAAGATGAGGACTATCTGTCTGTTACAGATTCCATTTGGATTGAGGCAAATGAACGGGAATATGTATATAAAAATCTTTATTTTCCGGAAGGAACGAAAATGATCATTCAGGAAGATAAAGTAATACATTTAAAACCGAGTGATGTGATTCCACAGAGTTATGAAGGATATTATTACATCTTTGAATAATTGGTTGAATGTGGTCTACGTTTCTTGTATGAAAGATCCATAGGTGGGAATACTTTCCATAAGAAATGGAGGGAGCCTATGAGATTACCAAAACATATTGCAATCATTCCGGATGGAAACCGAAGGTGGGCTGTAAAGCATAATCTGAATAAGCAGGATGGATACGAAAGAGGGTTAGACCCGGGACTGGAAGTATTGCGCAAAGCCAAAGAGTACCGGATTCCGGAAATCACATATTATGGTTTTACAACAGATAATTGCAAACGACCTAAAATACAGCAGGAAGCTTTCCGCAAAGCTTGTGTGGATGCGGTGAAGATGATTGAGAAAGAAGGAGATGTATCGTTGCTGGTAGTGGGAGATGCATCTTCGCCGAATTTTCCGAAAGAACTTTTGAAATATAGGGAAAGACAAAGAATCGGAGTGCCGGACATTAAAGTGAATTTCCTTGTGAATTATGGATGGGAATGGGATTTGGGAGGTATTACATCTTGTTGTGAGGAAGAGCGTTTGATGGGAAAAGTGCATTCCAGTGATATTTCAAGGATTGATCTTGTCATCCGTTGGGGAAATATGCGGAGACTATCCGGAATGCTCCCGGTACAATCTGTATATGCAGATTTTTATGTGGTAGAAAACTTCTGGCCGGATTATTGCGAGGGTGATTTTGACGATGCGCTCCGCTGGTATGACAAACAAGATGTGACCCTGGGAGGATAGAAATTTACAGTTCCTCTGGTGGGAAATGAGAAGGGAACCTCTGCACATTCGCGGACTTTGCAAACTGCAATGATTCCGTGTGGGGTCCCCTTCTTATATTTTGATTTTTAATTCAATTTCAACTCCATGATATAATCGTCCATTACATATCCTGCTCCAATATCCGTACATTCTTCGCGTACAGTTTCAAATCCGAAATGCTTATATACATCAATGGAACGGAAATTCCGTTTATTTACAGTAAGCCAGATTTTGTCTAAATTTCTGAGCTTACAAAGTTCTATAAATTTTCTCATCATTTCCGAACTGATATGTTTTTTACAGAAATCTTCGTGAATATAGAGTTTACTCAAGAAGAGGGAACCGTCTTTTTCGCGGATGCCGGAAAACCCTGCGAAAGTATAATCATAAGAGATGAGAAAATATTCATAATCCTCTTCTGCGATTTGCCTGGTTAGAGCATCAGGTGAGAGGAATTTCTCCAGCATATAGTCGACCTGTTCTTGACCAACAAGTTTGTCGTAGTGTTCGTGCCAGATTTCATCAGCCATTGCAGAAACGGATAAAACTAATTCGTCATTTGTAACAGGTATGATTCGTAAATGATCCATGTGTATAGTCTCCTTTATAATTTATAGAAATTTTCCTTGTTGCAGATACAACATCAATGGTATTATTATAGTAGATTTTGTCGAAAGACACAAGAGGAGTAAATTTTGGAGGATACAAATATAAATGAGTAGTTTTGTGGAACTGAGAAATGTAAAGAAAGTATATCAAATGGGTGAGGTTGAAATAGCAGCGGCCAATGGAATTGATTTTTATGTAGAAAAGGGAGAATTTGCGGTCATCGTTGGAGCAAGTGGTGCAGGGAAAACGACAGTTTTGAACATTCTTGGAGGAATGGATACGGCAACAAGCGGTACGGTGGTTGTGGATGGAGATAATATTGTCCGGTATAACCAGAAGAAATTGACCGGATATAGAAGAGATGATATTGGATTTGTGTTTCAGTTTTATAATTTGGTTCCGAATCTTACTGCACTGGAGAATGTGGAACTGGCATTGCAGATTTGTAAGGAGCCGAGAGATGCAGAAGAAGTATTGAAAGAAGTAGGGCTTGGAGACCGGCTGGATAATTTTCCGGCACAGTTATCCGGTGGAGAGCAGCAGAGAGTTTCGATCGCAAGAGCATTAGCAAAGAACCCGAAGCTTCTTTTGTGTGACGAACCTACGGGAGCTTTAGATTATAATACCGGGAAAGCAATTTTAAGGCTTTTACAGGATACATGTCGTGAGAAAGGAATGACAGTGATTCTTATCACGCACAATTCTGCAATTGCACCAATGGCTGATCGAGTGATCCATATTAAGAATGGAAAGGTTTCTAATATTGTGGAGAATGAGAATCCGATATCAATTGAAGAAATAGAGTGGTAAGAGAAATGAAAAGAAGAGTACTGAGAAAAGAGTTTTATATGGAAATCAAGAGAAGCCGTGGCAGATTCTTATCCATTTTTCTGATTGTTGCACTAGGAGTCTCATTTTTTGCGGGAATCCGAGCTTCAGAACCGGATATGCGTTTGTCTGCAGATGAGTATTTTGATGAGCATAAACTGGCGGATATGAAGGTAGTCAGTACCATGGGGCTTACAAAGGACGATGTGGCGGCACTTGAGAAAACGAAGGGGGTACAATCTGTAGAGTATGGCTATAGTGTAGATGCTATGTGCAATACGAAGGATGCCAAGAAAGTGGTACATGTTATGTCGAATCTGGATGACATGAACCAGGTGGATTTGGTAAAGGGTAGGATGCCAAAGAAAGAAAATGAATGCTTTGTGGACATTGATTTTCTGAAGTCTTCCGGTTATAAACTGGGAGATGAGATTGTGTTGGAATCGGGAACAGATGATCCGCTTACGGATAGTTTGAAAAATGAAACGTATAAGATTGTAGGAGCGGGAAGCAGTCCTTGCTATATTTCGTTTGAACGTGGAAGCAGCGCCATTGGAACAGGTGAAGTCAGTGGATTTATTGTTGTGCCTGAAAGTGCTTTTGCGATGGATGTGTATACAGAAATCTATATGACCGTAGAGGATGCATTTGATGAAGTGGCCTTTACGGAAGGATATGATTCTGTAGTAGAGCAGACCATGCAACGTGTGGAATCCATGAAGCAGGAGAGACAGCAGGCGCGTCATGATGAAATTGTGGCGGATGCAGAGAAAAAAATAGCAGATGCAGAAGCGGAACTTGCGGATGGAAGGGCGAAATTTGAAAAAGGAAAAGCAGAACTTTCACAAGGAAAGCAGGAGTTGAATGCTGCAAAAGAAAAGCTGCCGTCTGTGAAAGAGAAGGCGAATCAACAGCTTGCAGATGCGAGAAAGAAACTGCAGGATGGAGAAGCGAAACTTGCCGCTGCGAAGCAGGAAGTATCTGACGGGGAAAAACAACTTGCCGATGCGAAGAAACTTCTGGAGTCCAAGAAAAAGGAATTGGAAGACGGGAAAAAGAAATATGACAATGGGGTTGTGAAACTGAATGAAGGAAAAGAAACCCTTGCTGAGAATGAGAAGAAGCTGAACGAAGCGAAAGAAGGAGTTAGTCAGTTAGAAAAAGGAATCAAAGAAGCAGAAGAGAATCTTGCAAAATTAGAGGAGGGAATCCTGCAGGCAGAGACAGCGTTTGCGGAAGCAAAGAAGCAATATGAAAGTATCAAAACGCAGTATGAAGAAGCTTTAAAAGAGTGGGAAGACGGAACGGGAAATGTGACGGAAGAACAGTTGAAGGCTCTGAAGAAGTCAATGGATGAAGCTTTGAAGGTAAGTGATACGCTCTCTGCAAAACTGTCTGAATTGAAAGATTCCAATGAACAGGCGAAAAAAGCGCGGGAAGAATTGCAGAAGAAACTTTCTGACTTAAAAGCAGTTGTGGCACAAGGCGAGCAGGATCTTGCGACAGGCAAAGAACAGATTGCGGCAAGTGAGAAGGAACTATCGGATTCTAAAAAGAAGCTGGAAGATGGACAGGCACAACTGACTAGTGGCGCGGCTGAAATCACAGCCAATGAGAAAAAGCTTACAAGTGCCAAAGCGGCAATCGAGACGAATGACAAAGAGATTGCATCCGGATGGAAAACGTATGAGGCAGAAAAGGAAAAGGTGCAGAAGCAGTTAGCAGCAGCAGAAGAAGAACTTGCGACAAAGGAGCAAGAACTTCAGAATGCAGAGGCTGAGCTTGCAGAGGCTGAGAAGAAACTGACAGATGGAGAACAGGAAATCGCCGAGGCGAAGAAGGATGCGAAAGAAGTAGCTATGCCGAAATGGTATGTGTATGACAGAGATACATTTGCACAGTATACCGGATACGGAGACAATGCGGATCGCATTCGGGCAATCGGTGAGATTTTTCCGGTACTCTTTTTCCTTGTAGCAGCGTTGATCAGTTTGACAACTATGACACGTATGGTAGAGGAACAGAGAGTCCAGATTGGTACATTGAAAGCTCTCGGATACAGTAAAATGTCTATTGCCGGGAAATATCTGGGATATGCGTTCGCTGCGACGCTTGGAGGAAGCATCGTAGGTGTACTTGCAGGAGAGAAGCTATATCCTTATATTATTGTGACGGCATATAAGATCATGTATCCACACCTGCCAAATGTGGTAATTCCTTATAATATGACATATGCGGTGATGGCAACGGGAGCGGCAATTCTTTGTACTATGGCTGCAACCGTATTTTCCTGCTACAAAGAATTGGCGGCACAGCCGGCAGTGCTTATGCGTCCACCGGCACCGAAACAAGGAAAACGTGTATTTTTAGAGAGAATTACATTTATTTGGAAATATTTAAGTTTCACATGGAAGTCTACAATACGGAATTTGATTCGCTATAAGAAACGGTTTTTCATGACAGTTTTGGGAATTGGAGGCTGTATGGCACTGATTTTGGTAGGATACGGACTTCGGGATTCCATTTACAATATTGCGGTCATTCAGTATGAAGAGATTCAGAAATATAATATTATGGCGATTTTGAACGAGGACGCATCCGAGGATGAAAAGGAGGCGCTTCATACATATATAGACGGAGAGTCGGATATTTCGGATCAGATGAATATCTATATGAAGAACATGACGATCGGAACAAAGACACAAGAGGAAGAGTCCTATATTTTTGTTCCGGCTAACGAAGAAAAATTCAAGGACTTTGTTGCTCTTCAGGATAGAAGAACGAAGAAAACATATGAACTTACAAATGAGGGTGCTATTCTGACGGAAAAGATGGCAAGAACTCTAGGAGTAGAAGCCGGAGATACCATTTACATTAAAGACGAAAATTCTGAAAAAAAGGAAGTGAAGGTTACTGCTATATGTGAGAATTATATGGGACATTATCTCTATTTGACAAAGGGTACCTATGCGAAATTATTTGGAAAGGCTCCGGAATATAACACAAAGATTTTCCAAATGGATCATTACAGTGAGAAGAAAGCTATGGAGATCGGAGAGAAAATGCTTGCTACCAAGGCGGCCATCAATGTGCAGTATATGAACATTATGCGAGACCGAATTGAAGATATGCTGACTACACTGGACAGCGTAATCGTTGTTCTGATCACTGCGGCGGGAATGTTAGCTTTCGTGGTTCTGTATAATCTGAATAATATCAATATTACGGAGCGAAGAAGAGAACTGGCTACAATCAAAGTGCTCGGTTTCTATGACAAAGAAGTTGCGGCATATGTATATCGGGAAAATGTACTTTTGACGATCATTGGTTCCATTGCCGGATGCGGACTGGGATATCTTTTACATCGGTTTGTCATTGTGACTGTGGAAGTGGATGATGTGATGTTTGGAAGAAATATCGATTTGAAGAGTTATTTGATTGCCATGCTGTTTACAATAGGATTTTCAGCGGTTGTAAATTGGGTGATGTATTTCAAACTGAAAAAGATTGATATGGTAGAGTCTCTTAAGAGTGTGGAATAGTTGATTTTATGGAATTTTAATAATCTTTAGAATTTTGTTAGCACTCTTTCTGGAAGAGTGCTAATTTTCTGTTGACTTTTTGATGAGGCAGTATTAAGATATCTCTTAGATGAAAAACAAATGCCATTGCGTATGTGTGCATGATGTGGGTTTTACAGAACCCTAGAAATCTGTCAGAGCCATCTTGCCACTGCGTAATTGAGCTATAATAAAAAGGAGTTGTTAGAAATGGGAACAAAACATGGAAATCTTTCAATCAACAGTGAGAATATTTTTCCGATTATAAAGAAATGGATGTATTCCGATCACGATATTTTCATTCGTGAGTTAGTATCTAATGGCTGTGATGCGATTACGAAGTTAAAGAAACTGGATATGATGGGCGAATACTCTATGCCGGAGGATTACAAAGCAGCAATTCAGGTGCTTGTGAATCCGGAAGAGAAGACATTGAAATTTATCGATAATGGTATCGGTATGACAGCAGATGAAGTAGAGGAATATATTACACAGATTGCTTTTTCCGGTGCAACAGAATTTCTTGAAAAATATAAAGATAAGACAACAGAAGATGATATGATCGGTCATTTTGGTCTTGGATTCTACTCTGCGTTTATGGTAGCAGATGAAGTGCATATTGATACGCTTTCTTACAAAGAAGGTGCAGTGCCGGTACATTGGACATGTGACGGCGGTACGGAATATGATATGGAGGAAGGAAATAAGACAACAGTAGGTACCGAGATCACACTGTTCTTAAATGAAGACAGTGTTGCTTTTTCCAATGAATACCGTGTAAGAGAAGTTCTTGAGAAATATTGCACATTTATGCCGGTAGAGATTTACTTATCCAAAGAAAATGCAGAACAGGAATACGAGACGATTTTGGAAGAAGAGCTTCGTGAGGATGATGTGGTTGTAGAACATATCCATGAAGAAGCAAAAATGGAAGAAAAAGAGAACGAGAACGGCGAGAAAGAAATGGTGGAAGTCTCTCCTGCAGTTGAAAAAGTAAAAATCAACAAACGTCCGGTTCCGTTAAATGACATTCATCCGCTTTGGGCAAAGCATCCAAACGAATGTACAAAAGAAGAGTACATCGAATTCTATCGAAAAGTATTTATGGATTACAAGGAACCGTTGTTCTGGATCCACTTAAATATGGATTATCCGTTTAACTTAAAGGGGATTCTCTATTTCCCGAAAATTAACATGGAATATGAATCCATTGAAGGAACGATTAAACTTTATAATAACCAGGTATTTATTGCCGACAATATCAAAGAAGTCATTCCGGAGTTTTTGATGTTATTGAAAGGTGTCATCGATTGTCCGGATCTTCCGCTTAACGTATCCAGAAGTGCATTACAGAACGATGGATTTGTTAATAAGATTGCAGAATACATTTCTAAGAAAGTGGCGGATAAACTTTCCGGAATGTGCAAAACTGACAGAGAAAATTATGAAAAATACTGGGACGATATCAGTCCGTTCCTGAAATTCGGATGCTTAAAAGATGAGAAATTCTGTGAAAAGATGAGCGACTATATGTTATTCAAAAATCTGGATCACAAGTATCTCACACTGAAAGATATTGCGGGTGAAAAGCCGGAGAAAGAAGAAGGAAAAGAAATCGATAAGAAGACGATTTTCTATGTGACAGATGAGCAGCAACAGAGCCAGTACATCAACATGTTTAAAGCAGAAGGAATGGATGCAGTAATTTTGACGCACAATATTGATTCTGCATTTATTTCCCAGTTAGAGCAGAAAAATGAACATGTGAAGTTCCAGCGTATTGATGCGGATCTTACAGAGCATTTCAAAGAAGAAGTATCGGAAGATGATGCAAAAGTACTGGAAGAAAAGAAGACGACTTTGACAGAGGTGTTCCGCAAAGCGCTTTCTAATGAGAAACTGGAAGTGAAGGTTGAGAAACTGAAAAATGACAATGTTGCTTCTATGGTGACTTTATCAGAAGAATCCCGCCGTATGCAGGAGATGATGAAGATGTATAACATGTATGGAATGGACCCATCCATGTTCGGAACAGATGTCACACTTGTATTGAATGCAAACCATCCGCTTGTACAATATGTATTGGATCACAAGGAAGGAGAGCATACAGAGATGTTCTGCAAGCAGCTTTATGATCTTGCTCTGTTGAGTAATAAACCACTGAATCCGGAAGAGATGACAGCATTTGTACAAAGAAGTAACGAGATTATGATGTTGTTGGCAAAATAGAAATATGAATACAAAGCAGCTCTGGATTGGAGGTTTAGAGTTGTAAAGGGCGGCTATCGGGAAATAGATAGTTCTAAATAGGGGGGGCAGATGTGACTCGTACGAGTTGCATCTGCCCCCAAAACTTTCCCATAAAAAGAGAAAAAGATGGCTAACGACAACCATCTCCTCTCCGTTCCATGTTATAATGGAACTATGCAAAAACAAGATTATTATAACGAATTTTTTGAATTAGGGCAACAGAAAATTAACTTCAGTTTCTTCGAATTGTGTTTACCTGACGATGATCCAGTCTATACCCTGAAAAAAGTGATGGAGGATTTAGATTTTTCTGGCTTGTTAGCCAATTGTTCAGATAAGGGAAGAATCGGGTACAATCCAATTATGATGTATGCTGTAGTTACTTACGCAAATATGCGTGGGGTAAGAGCTGTTGACCGTATCGTAGAATTATGTGAAAGAGACCTTGCTTTTATCTGGCTTACCAAAGGGCAGAAACCAAAGCGGGATGCTTTCTATGAATTTAAGAATAAAAAACTAACTGCTGATGTATTGGATGAACTGAACTATCAGTTTCTTCGTCGTCTGCAAAAAGAAGGATTCATCACGTTAAAATCTCTATTTATTGATGGAACAAAAATTGAAGCCAATGCAAACCGCTATACGTTTGTATGGAGAGGAACACTGAACTACCATCTTGCAGGATTATTAGATACCGTTGATTCGGTGTATCAGAAGTATAATGCTCTGATTGACGAAAATGAATATGGCATCAAATATGACATTCCTCATGCTCATATGTTTGTGATAGAAGGAATGGAAAAAGTAAGAGATGTCATTGAAAAGAACCGGACAAGGAAACTGACAAAACATAAAAAATTATCAAATAATACAATCATCGAAATTGACAACTGTTCTCCGCTGGAGATTCTGAAACTCCAGAAAAATCTAATGCAGATCGCGGAACAGGAACACATTACGTTTGTTTATGGAAAAGGAAAGAGAAAATCGGAAATCCAGCAGCTATATGAGGAACTGGAAAGCTGCGGTGAACGTCTCATGGGATATAAAGAGTGTTTTGAAATCATGGGAAAGGATCGGAACAGTTATTCCAAAACAGATTTAGAGGCCACCTTTATGCGGATGAAAGAGGACCATATGAAGAACGGACAGTTAAAGGCCGCATATAATGTCCAGATAGCAGTAGAGAATTATTTCATTGTCCAGGCTTATGTAAGCAATGACCGGACAGATTATAATACATTGATCCCTGTGTTAGAAAAGCACAAAAATGCGTTTGGAGAAATTTTGGAGGAAGTAACTGCCGACAGCGGTTATTGTAGTGAAAAGAATCTTCTGTACTTAAAGAAACATAAAATCTCCAGTTATATTAAGCTGCAGGATCATGAAAAACGGAAAACACGTGCATACACGGAAGAGATTGGAAAGTATTACAACATGAAAACGCAGATATTTGAGGATGAACTTTATTATATCTGCCATGATGGAAGAGAACTTCATCATATCAGGACAGAGAAAAAAGAACAGGCTGGTTATACACAAACCTTTGAGGTGTATGGATGTTCCGATTGCAGTGGCTGCAGACACAAAGAAAAATGTCTCTATAAATATGATGCTGAAAAAGATGCAGAGAAAAATAAGGTCATGAAGATCAATGAACAATGGGAAGCTTTAAAAGAAGAATCCCATGGGAACATCCAGAGTGAGAAGGGGATATTAAACCGTCAGATCCGTTCCATTCAGACAGAAGGACATTTCGGAGATATCAAAGAAAACGATAACTTTCGAAGATTCAACTGCCGAACAGCAGAGAAGGTTTATAAAGAATTCATGCTGTATGCGATTGGAAGAAATATCAATAAATATCATCGTTTTCTTCATGAAGAGATCAAAAAATTTGAAGGAAAAACTAAGGAAAAGACTGCTTAGAAAAAAGAGTGTTTTTGAAAATGCAGTTGAGGGGTTTTTGCGCCCTAAAATGCATACCGAAAAGAAAAAATACAAATCTCCTGTAGAAGATCAGGTATCAAAAACACTGATTACTACAGGAGATTCGTATTTTAAGATTTAGAGCCTAAAAATTGGCATTAACCGACAGCCCCCTGCGACTCCGTATTTTGCTAAAACCTTTCTCCTAATAACTACCGTTATTTCTTCGACATTGAACGATTCTGATTAAAATTCTTCTTTTCCTCTTCCGTCTTTCGTGACAACAGCGAATAATCTCCCATTGCATCATACGGACATCGTTTTCTGAACTCTAATTCTTCCTGCCTTGTCATGGTCTTTTCCCCTTTTATTCTTTTCTTGTTCCAAATTCACTTGTTTTAAAAGTTCATTGATACGGTGCTTACGAATATTCTTAGGAAGTTCCGCTAAAATCCCAAGATAATCTAAGGCTTGGTAAACCGTCATATTTGGATATATCGAAAACTCCTGTGGCAGATAGCCGATTATTTTTCGGATTTCTTTTTTCCTTTTTATATCAATTCCATTGATTTCTATCGTGCCCGTTGACGGTTCCAACAATGTAGCCAATATACGCATAAGCGTTGTTTTACCAGCCCCGTTTTCTCCTAACAGACCATACATACCGACTGGGATATGTAATGATATATCCTTTAAGGCACATTGTTTTCCATATTTTTTATTCAATCCTTCAATTCTAATTTCCATAAAAAAACCTCCTTACGCTTCTGTAAGGAGATTATTTCATATAAAAGTCAAATTTCAGAAAAGTTTCCGCTTATTTTTTAATCTTGATTGTAATAATCGCTCCATGATCAGAGATATTATCTAAAAATATATCCCCTCCAAATTTTTCGCAAAGTATTTTGCAGATAGATAATCCTATACCAAAATTTCCACCATTGGTAGATGAGCTGAAAAAGAAAGAAGTGGCAGATTCTAATTCTTCTGATGTAAATCCTACGCCGTCATCCTGTATTGAGAAATACAGATATTCTTCTTTTTCTTTGATTGAAAATACAATTTTTTCAGAAGAAAAGCGGAGTGCGTTATCAAATATATTCTCTAAAATTTTTGATAACATAGCTTTATCCGTTAATATAAAAGCAGATTTTGAAAAATCCTGTATAATAACTTTCTTATTTTTTTGTGCTGCTAAGATAGAAAATTCTTTTGTTATGTTGGCAATCAATTCTTTCAAATCGTAATTCTTTTTTTTTAATTTCAATATCTTCTATTCTTTGTATATCTTTTACACACTCTACATACCGTTTTAATCTATCGGCAGCTTCTGTCATATTTTTAATGGTTGTCTGTAAGGTTTCATTTGTAAGAGTTCCTCTTTCGATTGATTTTTCCAAATACTCAAGATATCCATTGATAACTGTAATCGGTGTTCTTAAATCATGTGAAACAGAAGCCGTCAGAGCTTTTCTCTCCTGTAACATATTCCACATTTTACGATTGCTTTTATAAATCTCATTTTTCATATGTTCAAATGTATCACATAACTGCCCCAGTTCATCATTAGACGAATATTGTATCTGAAAATCTAAATCCTGCTGTGAAATATAATCCATACCATTTTTCAAATTTTCAAGCGGTATCTGTAATTTCCATTTGTAGTATAATTTAGCTACCATAAAAGAAGCGATTATAATATAAGCAATGGGTAATGATACCATAAGAATAGTAATGCACCAATAATACACTTGATTTTCTTTTGAAAGTTCTCCGTGTGTATATTTTTGCGGTATGGCAGTAACACCATTATTATTTTCCATATCGTTTTTGTTTGTGTCATCAATAATATAGTCTGTAATAATGATCGGTCTGGTATCAAGTATTTCTTGGCGAATATCTGAACATTTCAATATTGTAACAATCGAAAGTATCCCAACCAGACTAAGACAGAACACCGCTAATACTAAGAGAGATTTTTTTAATGACATTTTTTGAAAAGTTTCTTTTATTTTTCCCATTTATATCCGACTCCCCAAACCGTAGCTATATATACTTTATCCGTAAATTCACTAAATTTCTGTCTTATTTTCCGTATGTGTTCTTTGATAACGACACTATCTCCATTGCCATCAATTCCCCAAATACCTTCATAAATTCTTTCTCTGTCAAAAACCTGTCCTGCATTTGAAGATAGTAATTGTATAATTTCAAATTCTTTATTTGATAATTCAATTTTGTTTCCTTTGATATAAAGACTTCTATTTGAATAATCAATAACAAGTTCTTCTGAAAATTTGCTTTTTGTCTTATTATGATTTCTTTGTTCACGTCGTAAGTGTGCAGAAATTCTTGCCAACAATTCATTTACAGAAAACGGCTTTGTAATGTAATCATCTCCCCCAGCCATAAGTCCATTGATTTTATCTTGTTCTGATACTCTGGCAGTAAGAAAAATAATCGGACAAGATATAAAATCACGAATAAATACACATAAGTCCAAGCCATTCATACCAGACATATTGATGTCTAATAAAATTATATCTGGCGAGTAGGATAAGTTATCCAAAGCCTCTTTTGCGTTGCTGGCAACATAAACCGTATATCCCTCAAATTCGAGTTGCAATTTCAACATATCTAAAATGGACTGTTCATCATCAACAATTAAAATTTTATACTTCTCTTTCAATCGTTTTCACTCCTTATCAATGAGATAGAAACTTTATATCACAAAAAAGTCAACTTTTCGTCAATTTCCCTATAAACTAATTTTATCACAAAATGTACGAGTAGATTTTAATTTTAATTAAGCTTTTAATCACTAAGAGAAAAATAAATATCCCTCATTATATGAGCATGATCATTCAAGCATATAACGGGAGATATTTATTTAGAAAATTATAGTTCATTTCTTCATATTACTGAAAGTATCCTTAAATCCGTTTTGGCACATAAAATGCTTCAACCCTAATTTCATTTTCTTCATGTTCCATATTTATCCAATAATCTCTTACCATACATCCTGCATGATAATCTTGCAGAGAGTATATTTCTAAAGTCTGAAAATCGACTATACAAAGTGGTATTACTTTCTTTTCTTCGTATTCCCATTTTGAATATCTCAAGCTCTCTGTAATCTTATCTAAACATTTCTGACACAAATGCTCCGCCAAAAAATTCATATCCAACTTATAAGTACCTGGAAGCATTATTTCCGCATTTGCCATTCCCCGGCTTGGTGATCCACCAGTCGAATAGAATGTACCTCCTGTATTGGTATATGTAATCTGTGAACCTTTAGAATCCTTATAGCTATCTAAGCTCAATTCCACTATATACCAATCCAACAAAGATATAATTCCAATATCATCCGATCCCTGAAATACCCCCATTAGACTTTCATTGTTTAAACCGCATAAATAACATGTACTAATATCTTTCAGTTCGGACTTTTCTCCCTCAAAAGATATCTCTACTCTCTTTTGGCTGTGCAGCCATTTCTCTCTAATCTTTTCTTTCTGCCCTGCCATAGTAATTAAGGTAATAAACAATAAAACCATTACCCAAAATACCCACTTTTTAATTCGATAGCATCCCTGTCCATTCAATTTCATATTCCAACACCTTTCAATAATATCTTTTTACTATTCCACTAAGTGGACTCATTCTAGTCCCATTGTATCATTTTCCCCCGTTATGATAAAGATAAAAAAGGACTAATATGAGTCCAGATATAAGAGGGTAATTATGGAACAAAAAATCAAACAAACAGATATCTTTATTGGAAAGAACATACGAAAAATCAGATTATCCAAAGGTATCCATCAAACCGAACTTGTCCGTATGCTTCAGTTACAGAATATAAATATCACAAGAGAATCTCTTGTTAAAATCGAACGTGGAATTCAACACATCACAGCTTCGCAACTTCGTGGTATTCGGGATTGTCTGAATACTACTTACGATGAATTGTTAGAACCTGATGAAACAGAAAAAGCAAGTATGTAGCACTCTTCTCATACTTGCTTTTTTCTGTTACCAAACCCGCTCTACCATTACAGTAAAAACATCGTATAGTAATCTTAAAATATATCCTATCACAACAAAACCACCCATGATGCACCCAATAATTATATTCATAGTCCATACACCAACAGTACCACCAATATCTAAATTTTTAGGTATCAACCATAAATGAATTTTATATATGCCAAACGGAAAACCAATTAGTAACCACATTTTGAATATATCAATCTGTCCTTCTTCTATGTAAAAATAGTGCATTAGCCATCCCCACAAGAATATAAACACAGCTCGTACTATTGATTTTCTTAATCTTTCCTTCATCATATACACCCCACTCCTCCCAATACCAGCAAATCACTTTTAATAATACCAAACTCCATGTACTTAAAGCATAAAACCTTTAATCATAATATCTCTTTCTTCCGGGCGGAAAGAAAATCAGTATTATAAAATTAACCAGCAAATTTATACTCTAACCACCTTGAGTTATATTATTGCAAACCTCCTTTTCACCACTATATTTTGACTCTGATACCGGTACTCATCATCAAAATTATCATAGTGTTTCTCATTTTTTCGTAGGACAAAAGTCAGCGAAACCCTTGTATTTACTGGGTTCTTTCTAACTTAGCAATATAATAACTCATTCCCCTGTATCCAATATTGCTACTCCGACGTCTTTTCCTGGGAATCTATCTTCTTCTGTATCTCTGCAATGGTAATTAATTATTTTTTTTACCCATTTCATAATGAATATCCTTTTATATTAGAATATTCATAAAACTTTTCTTTGAGAAAAAAATATTTTTTCTGTTTTTTAGAAACAGGGATAACCCTTGCTACATAATATAGTATTGTAAACAATCTAATTGTGGAGGTTCATTATGAGCGATTTAAGTGCAACAAACTGTGGATGTGGATGTAACGAAGGAAGAGACAGTGGAAACAATTCCTGTATCTGGATCATTTTACTTTTATTATGCTGCTGTGGAAATGGCTTTAGCGGACGTGGAAACGGTGGTTGCGGAAACGATAGCTGCCTGATTATTTTACTTCTTCTCTTCTGCTGTGGCGGCAACAACGGACTCTGCGGCGGAAACGACGGATGTGGATGCTGCTAATTTTTACACCTCAGTGAAATAAACTACTATAAGTAAGGGGGATATCGATTGGATATCCCCCTTACTTGCGATATACTCTTACTTTTTATGACTTTTCTCTTCCTGTTCTGTTTTTTTTGTCTTCTTTTTCTTTTCTTCCACTTTCTTTATCTCTTTTGTCAGCATACAGTTTTCATCCAGTTCATATACCGCATTTCCATCAACGATCAACTTTCGCATACATTTCACTTCCCTTCATATTATTATATGAGGATTTCATATTTTTGTCTTTTTATACATATATATTAACAATGTATCGAAAGGAGTGCCTATGGACCAATCAGAATCTGATAGAATGACGCCATTTGACAGGCTCATCACATCAAAGCATCTACAGATGTTAAAACTTATCATTCCCTATACCCCTGTGGAAAACCAGCGTATGCTTGCCATCTACACAAAGTTCATGGAGCTTGAATACACAATTCAATTCTTCCGACATTTCCGGAAAGACATTCATGCACAGGCGTTCCAGACAACCGTCTCTTCGCCGCTTGATATGCTTGATGAACTCCGTCCTTATCTTCCGGAAGAAGATCAGAATATGCTGGACACTCTTTTGAATATGTTGAATATGGTAGAAATGTTTTCTGCTATGGAAAATATGACCGGTAATGAAAACGGGCACTCTGATATGGGAGATATAAATCCCATGGATATCATGAAGGGAATGCTAAAACCTGAACAACAAGAAATGTTTGAAATGTACAACAGCATGTTTCAGGAACAGGAACCTGATCAAAACCCGGAGTCCAAAGACTCCGAATCGAAAGGAGACTCTGTAAATGGATAACTGGATGAACCATCCCGGGTTGAAGAATATCGATCCGGTCAAATTGGAGCTAATCAAGGCAGCAACCGAACGAACTCAAGGAAAAACAGGCAACAGCCTTGCCTCTGTCCTTCTATCGCTTATTACTGCCGCTCAGAAAAAGCACATACAATTTACCACCGAAGAAGTCGATCTTATTATGGAAATTATGAAAGACGGGAAAACTCCTGGAGAAAAGGCACAAATCGACCGCACCGCCCAAATGGCGCAAAACTTTCTAAAAAACCATAAAAAATAGAATCAAAGGTTCAAAAAACCATTGACTCGAAACAAAAAATATATGAGAAGATGTATGAGGCATAAACTCACCACATCTTCGCATATGTTTTTATATCATACTTCTGCTTTTCTAAAATCCCGCTTCCTTTCTCATCATACGATTCGCCCTTCGTTTCTTCCCATTCTCCCACTCGGCCTTTTCCACCTCCGTCTCCAGAAGAATCCCCGGAACCGGCATCGGTTTATCATTCTGATCAAGGGCCACCATTGTAAAATAGGCCCGATTGATCGGTCTTCTTTCTCCGATCAGATTTTCACAATAAGTGTCTACGCGCACCTCCATTGATGTTGTCCCAACGTAAGTTATTTTCCCGATGATCACAAGCGTATCACCCTGATATGCACCTTTCAAAAAGCGAAGATTGTCTACAGAGGCCGTGGTAATATTGGACTTCGCATGTCGTTTTGCCACAAGTCCCGCCACTTCATCTATCCACTCCATCAAAATACCGCCAAACAAACGTCCTGCACTATTTAAATGATTGGGTCTCACAATGTGCATTGTTTCTACATAAGAATCTTCCACTCTTCTTACTTCTCTATCCAAAGTACTATCTCCTTTATCTTTTTATTCTATAACTATTTTCATATCGACATTATACTATATTATCTGCTATACTGAAACGTATAAATACAGATTGTGAGGATTATTTATGCGAAATATAAAGTTAACTTTAGAATACGATGGCAGCCGCTATCAAGGCTGGTCTCGTCTCGGGAAAGGAGAATCCACAAATACCATCTCCAATAAGATTATAGAAGTAATTGAGAAAATGACAAACGAAGACATTGAATTGTACTGTGGTTCAAGAACGGAAACCGGAGTTCATGCCTATGCGCAAACTGTCAATTTCAAGACAACGACCGATATGAAACCTCATGAGATCAAGCAGTATATGAACCGTTATCTTCCAATGGATATCGCCGTAACTGATATCGAAGAGAAACCAGAACGTTTTCACGCTAGTTTGAATGCGTCTTCACGCATTTACACATACCGGATTTCTATCGGTGACGTTCCAAATGTATTCGATCGAAAATACACTTATTACTGTTTTAAGAAGCCGGATATTGAGATTATGCGTCAGGCTTCCCTCCTTCTTGCTGGCCGCCATGATTTCAAGAACTTTTCTACGGTAAAGAAAAGCAAATCTACGGAAAAAGAAATTTATAACATTGACATTTATGCTGATGATGAGGAAATGCAGATTACGATACATGCTAATGATTTTCTTCATAATATGGCACGAATGCTGATCGGCACACTTCTTGATATTGGACTTGGCAAACGTAAAAAAGAAGAGATTGAGAAGATTTTCTCTGGCAAACTGCCTGCCAGTGCTCCTTGTGATCCGAAAGGATTGTATTTGCAAGAAGTAATATATAAATCTACAGTGCAGTAAAAGCAATACATCAGAACACTTTCTATCAAACAAAAGGAAAACAGGCGTTCCATATAATTTCGAAGGCTGGTTTTGTTACCTCCGACACTATATAGAACTCCCGTTTTCTTTTCGCTTTAGAAATATAACTTTATATCGTTTTCTGCCCTATCCATTCCCTTATCTGCACTTCAGATAGTTCTGCAAGTCTTCAAAGTATTTCTCACCTTGCTCATATCCATGTTCATAGAATTTTGTCAATTTTGCAGTATCACGTTCTAATCTTGAAATCAAAGGAATCTCTGGACGGATCACAAATACTTTTCCTTCATCTTCCAGTTTTTCTATATGACTGATGACTGCATTATAATGAAACGGCCTGTACATAATCGTTTTCACCAGATTCGGATATTTCTTATAAGCACGCTCATATATTTTTCTCTGCCCTCTCGTCACTAATTTCTTACGATATCCTCTGTCCTTCGTTGAAATAATCACAATTTTCTTATTTCCATATGTGATTGCACGCTTCAAGGGAATCGAGTCTGCAAGTCCACCATCCAAATATGGGGTTCCGTCAATTTTTACAATCGGTGAAAGAAGAGGCATACTGCAGGAAGCACGGCAAATCTTCATCAACTTCTCCTTTTCTTTCTTGTCATCCATATACTCCGGTTTCCCTGTCTCACAGTTTGTCACTACCCACTCTGTCTTTATCTCGGATTGAAAATAAGTATCATAGTCGAAAGGATATATCTCATTTGGAAATCGGTCAAAAATCAAATCCATATTAAGTACGCTTTTCTCTTTCACAAATTTACGGACACCAAAATAATAATCAAATTCATCATCATCGTAGATCATACATTCCTTCGTCCGTCCGATTTGTTTCGACACATAGTCCACACCATTGCAGGAACCCGCCGAGACACCAATTACATGTGACATATACAAATCCTTTTCCATCAGGTAATCCAAAACTCCTGAAGTAAATACTCCTCTTGTTGCTCCGCCTTCTAATACTAAAGTTGCTTTTTCCATATATTATCCTGCCTTTCCTTATTTTACTTCCCTCATGATGTTATTATATACCCATTTTCTTCATGTTCAACCCCTAAAACCTCAAATAACCTTGCCATTTTTCTATTCTCATGCTAAGATAATCGTTGGATAAATTTACTGACTAGCAGTTATACAGACTTATGTCTGTTATAACGACCACATAATTGAAAAAGGAGAATCAAAATGATTAGTGCAAACAATATTACACTAAGACTTGGCAAAAAAGCATTATTTGAAGAAGTAAACATTAAGTTCACTCCGGGAAACTGTTACGGTGTCATCGGCGCTAACGGTGCAGGTAAATCCACCTTTTTAAAGCTCCTCTCCGGACAGCTTGAGCCGACAAAAGGTGAAATTGTGATTACACCGGGAGAACGACTTTCTTTCTTGCAACAGGATCACTTTAAATATGATGACTATCTTGTTCTTGATACCGTAATTATGGGAAATGCAAGACTTTACGAAATTATGAAAGAAAAAGAAGTCATCTATGCAAAAGAGGATTTCACAGACGAAGACGGAATGAAAGCAAGTGAGTTGGAGGCTGAATTTGCAACCATGAATGGTTGGGAAGCTGAATCCGACGCAGCATCTCTTCTGAATGGTCTTGGTATTGAGACAGAGTTACATTACAAATACTTAAGAGATCTGACTGGTGCAGAAAAAGTTAAAGTCTTACTTGCGCAGGCATTGTTCGGAAACCCGGATATCCTTCTTCTTGACGAGCCTACCAACCACCTTGATTTGGATGCCATCGCATGGCTTGAGGAATTCCTGATCAACTTTGACAACACTGTCATTGTTGTATCCCATGACCGTTACTTCTTAAATAAAGTATGTACACAGATTGCAGATATCGATTATGGAAAAATCCAGCTTTATGCAGGTAATTATGATTTCTGGTATGAATCCAGCCAGTTGATCATCCGCCAAATGAAAGAAGCGAACCGTAAAAAAGAAGAAAAGATCAAAGAATTACAAGAGTTTATCTCCCGATTCAGCGCCAACGCTTCTAAATCAAAACAGGCTACTTCAAGAAAACGTGCCCTTGAGAAAATTCAGCTTGACGACATTCGTCCTTCAAGCCGTAAATATCCATATATTGATTTCCGACCAAACCGTGAAATCGGAAACGAGGTTCTGACTGTCGAGAATCTTTCCAAGACAATCAACGGCGAGAAAATCCTGGATAACATTTCATTTACCATTACACGTGACCAGAAAGTTGCTTTTGTCGGTGGAAATGAATTTGCCAAGACCGTATTATTTAAGATTTTAGTAGGAGAAATGGAACCGGATGAAGGTACTTACAAATGGGGTGTAACTACCTCCCAAGCTTATTTCCCAAAGGATAGTTCTAAAGAATTCGACAACGACTACACAATTGTTGACTGGCTTACACAGTACTCTGAAGAAAAAGACGCAACATACGTTCGCGGTTTCTTGGGACGAATGCTCTTTGCCGGAGAAGACGGAGTGAAAAAAGTACGTGTATTATCCGGTGGAGAAAAGGTGCGCTGCCTCTTATCAAAAATGATGATTTCAGGTGCTAACATCTTAATTCTTGATGAACCAACTGACCACCTTGATATGGAATCCATTACTGCATTAAACAACGGTCTGATTAAGTTCCCGGGTGTTATTTTATTTGCTTCCCGTGACCACCAGATTGTACAGACAACAGCAAACCGCATCATGGAGATTGTTCCGGGCGGTAAAATGATCGACAAAATCACAACATACGATGAATATCTTGAAAATGATGAAATGGCAAGAAAACGCCAGACATACACAATGGACTCTTCTGAAGAAGATAATTAATGTTAAAAAGGAGCCTTTGCTTAAAGCAAGGCCCCTTTTTCTATAGAAAAGATTCGGAAAAATTTCCTATGCAACTGAAGAAAGTGAAAGCTTTAAAGCTCTCACCCTTCTTTATTTTATAAATCATTATTCATCACATAAATGACATGCAACCATATGTCCCGGCTTCACTTCTCGAAGCTTTGGCATCTCTTTAAAGCATCTGTCTGTCGCATACTGGCAACGTTCCGCAAACCGACAACAGTTCTTTGGATTGATCGGACTTGGAATCTCGCCCTTAATCTGAATTCTCTTATTTGCCTTTGCTTTATCTGGATCAGCCTCAGGAATAGCAGAAAGCAATGCTTTTGTATACGGATGCATTGTATTATTGTAGAGTTCTTCTGTTTCTGCTGTCTCAACAACAGTTCCGAGGTACATAACGATCACACGGTCAGAAATATATTTTACAACACTTAAGTCATGGGCAATGAACAAATACGTAAGTCCACGTTCTTCCTGCAATTCTTTCAGCATATTGATTACCTGTGCCTGTACAGATACATCAAGGGCAGAAATCGGCTCATCGCAAATGATGAAATCCGGATCTACAGAAAGCGCTCTTGCAATACCAATACGCTGTCTCTGTCCTCCTGAGAACTCATGAGGGAAACGTGACATGTGATCTTTGTTAAGTCCTACCGTTTCAAGAAGCTTCTGTACTTTCGCATCTGCTTCTTTCTTCGGCATTCCGTGTTGAATCAATCCTTCTCCTACGATTTCTTTTACCGTCATACGAGAGTTTAGTGAAGCATACGGATTCTGAAAAATCATCTGTACTTTCTGACAAAACTGTTTCTGCTCTTCTTTTGAAAGTTTGGTAATATCTTTTCCTTCATATAGTACTTTACCGGATGTCGGATCATATAGGCGAATCATACATCTTCCCATTGTAGACTTTCCACAACCGGACTCTCCTACCAAACCGACTGTCTCTCCTTTGTAAATATCAAAGGAAACATGATCTACCGCCTTTAAATCTGCGTTTTTTCCTACATGGAAATATTTACATACATCTTTTACCTGTACGAGAGGTTGTTTTTCATTATTACTCATCTTCTACACCTCTCCTTCCTTAAGTTCTATTGCATTTGCTTTCTTCATATCTGTATCTGGCGCAAACTCATGCTGTAACCAACAATTTGTAGTATGCTCATCTGTTATTTTATAGGCACATGGCGGATTATCTTTACATACATCCATCGCATATTCACATCTCGCTGCAAACGGACATCCCTTTGGAGGGAAGAAAAGATCCGGAGGTGTTCCTTCGATTGGTGTCAGTTTCTGTCCTTTCGCTGTATCCAGTTTCGCAATGGATCCCATAAGCCCCTTTGTATAAGGATGTGCTGTATCGTAGAAAATTTCTTGTACTGTACCTTTTTCTACTGTCTTACCACCATACATAACAACCACACGGTCACACATACGTGCGATAACACCCAGGTCATGTGTAATCATAATGATTGACATTCCAAGTTTGTCTCTTAACTCAAGAAGTAAATCAAGAATCTGTGCCTCGATTGTAACATCAAGAGATGTTGTTGGCTCATCACAGATAACTAGACTTGGACGGCTTACAAGTGCAATCGCAATCATAATACGCTGTTTCATACCACCGGATAACTCATGTGGGTATTGTTTATAACGTTTCTCCACATCAGAGATACCGACAAGCTTCATGATCTCAAGCGCTTTTTCTTTCTTTTCCTGTTTTGACATGTCTTTCCGTCCTAAAAACACTTCTTCAATCTGTGCTCCCACGCGCATTGTCGGGTTCAAAGAAGTCATCGGATCCTGGAATACGAAACCGATATCTTCACCACGAAGCTTACGAAGTTCCTGCTTATCCATTTTCAAAACATCTTTTCCATTAAACAGGATTTCTCCACCTTCAAAGAATCCCGGCGGTTCCGGATTCAGTCTCATAATACACTGTGCTGTTACACTTTTCCCGCATCCGGATTCTCCTACGATTCCAAGGATTTCTCCTTTGCGTACTTCAAAGCTTACATCACGTACCGCTTTTACCTCTCCACCGTATGTATGAAAGGAGTACACAACATTTTTTAATTCTAGAATTTTTTCTTTCTCTGCCATTTCGTTTCCTCCTATTCCGTTCCACGCAGTTTCGGGTCAACTGCATCACGTAAACCATTACCAAGAAGGTTCAAAGCAAGCATTGTCGTACAAACAAAGAATGCTGGTACCAACACCTGATGTGGCGAATAACGCAAATACTGAATTCCTTCTTTACAGATAACTCCCCAACTACAATCTGGCGGTACAATACCAAGACCAATATAGCTTAAGAATGCTTCCTGGAAAATGGCTCCCGGAATTGCCATACAAAGGTTTGTAATCAACATACCGAGAATGTTGGGAATAATATGTTTGATAATAATCTTAAAGTCAGATACACCCAATACTTTTGCCGCAAGAACGAAATCTTGTTCTTTGATACGATATACTTCACCACGAACAAATCGACATGTACCAATCCAGCCAACAACACACATTGCGACTACAAGTGGTGCAATACCTTTACCAAGAATCATCATAACAAGGATTGTGATGATCAGGCTTGGGATACCATATAATAAATCAACAATACGCATTACGATCATATCAAGTTTTCCGCCATAGAATCCGCAAAGTCCACCAATTACGGCACCAACACACATATTAATCACTGCCGCAATCAAACCGATACTAAGAGATACACGGGCTCCCATCCAAATACGTGTCCATAAGTCACGTCCCATGGAGTCTGTTCCAAGCCAATGCGCACTGGAAATAAACTGGCTTGTTGCATTGATATCCATCTCAGACTGTGTGTATCCACTAAACATCGGAGCAAAAATTGCTAATATTGCATAAACGGCTACAATAATCAATCCAAACGTTGCTGCCTTATTCTTTCTCAATCGTCTCCACGCATCTTGCCAAAAGGAGAGAGATGGTCTGCTAATACTTTCCATACGAACGGTATCTTTCCCCTTGATCACAAAAGATTCTTTATTCAATTCTGCCATTTCTCTCACCTACTTTTCTCCGATTCGTACACGTGGATCTGCCACGCCGTATAAGATGTCTACAATTAAGTTACATAAAATCAAAAATACTCCATAGAAAATGGTCATACCTAATACAAGTGAGTAATCGTTGTTTGAAACACTTTCTACATAGTATTTACCCATTCCAGGAATTGCGAAAATGGATTCAATAACAAATGTACCAGTAAGTACAGATGCCACTGTTGGTCCAAGTACAGTCATCACTGGCATAATCGCATTTCGGATCTGGTGTTTCACTGTAATTCTGAATTCCGATACACCTTTGGAACGAGCTGTCTTAATATAATCCTGTGAGGAAACTTCCAACATACTTGCTCTCATAATACGTGAAACAGATGCCAATGTATAAAATGCAAGGGCACAGGCCGGTAAAATCGTATATTCAAATCCTTGGTACTGCGCCACCGGCAAAAGTCCCCACTTAATACCAAAACCATACTGTAGCACAGCTCCCATAATAAAGTCAGGAATACTCGTTCCAAGCACTGCCACAATAACACAGAAGAAATCCAGTTTTCCCCCTCTGTTTCGTGCCGCTATAATACCAAGCACAAGTCCCATTGAAACAGCCAGTACAAGCGCCCGGATTCCAAGGTCTGCCGAGAACGGGAACGTATCTCCAATAATATCTGTTACTGTCTTATTCGTAAGTTTCATGGAATATCCTAAATCTCCTTGAAACAGGTTTTTCATATAATTACCATACTGTACGATCAGCGGCTTATCAAATCCATAGTAACTTTCCAAGTTTGCTCTTACTTCCGGTGTCATTTTCGGATTCTGGAACGGATCTCCAGGCATAAGACGCACTAAGAAAAATACAGCAGTTATTAATACCCACATTGTCAGAATGGCAGCTATCACACGTTTGAAAATATATTTGCGCATTCTTTTTCCTCCTTGCAGTTCGTTTCTCCCCTAATTTCACAAATTCGCCGCCCAGTTTACTGCCAGGCGGCGAGTTTAGCTATCATTTCATTCCATTTCTCACTATATTATTGTTCAACGTCAGCATAAATCCAATCAAGGTTAACGCCACAGTAGTAGTTTACAAGACCTTTTACATCTTTATCAACTAAGTAGTGAACGTTTCTTTCTCCCTGTGGTAACATAACGCCATCATCAATTACAATTTGTTCTACCTGATGAAGCATTTCCATACGTTTTGCTGCATCTGTTTCTGTCTGTGTAGCATTTAATAATTTATCAACTTCAGGGTTGCTATAACGAGTATAGTTGTAAGCACAGTCTGATTTATAAAGTTCAAGGTAACTATATGGGTCATCATAGTCAGATACCCATCCACCCCAGATAATATCAAATTCACCTGACTGGTGACGTTTTAATACTTCTGCATATGTAATCTGATTAATTTCCACATTGATTCCTAAAGATTTTTTCCACATTTCCTGACATGCTTCAGCCTGCTTTTTGGAACTATCATTATCAGATGTTGTAATTGTAACTGTAATATCAGATGCACTGGATAATCCAAGTTCTTTTAACGCTGCATTTAAATACTCTTTTGCTTTTGCTTCGTCTCCATCTAACGGATAAGACTTCAGATTAGATTCTTCACCATATGTTGTCTCCACACCTTTTAATCCGCTGAATACAACAGAATTACTTGGCGCATGCACACCCATATTTACAAGCTTATTATTTGCATTTCTATTAAATGCATAGTTTAATGCAAGTCGGAAGTTTTTATTCTTCATTGCTGCATTTTCACCATTACAATTGAAATAGTAATAGTCTACACTACCATCACGATATGTCTGATCTTTTCCTTCGTATTTTTCAACTGCTGCTGAAGGAACTTTTGCATAATCAAGATCTCCTGATTCATACATTGCAAGTGCTGTTTCTGTATTCTGTACATAGCTTAACTCCACACGATCAAGGTGGATATTTTCTTTATCCCAGTAATTCTCGTTTGGTTCAAAGATCCATTTCTGGTTTTTAGCGCTTGTAAGAATGTATGGACCAGAGTATACATTTTTCTCGGCATCTGCCGCAAAATCTGCACCATATTTTTCTACAATATCCTGACGAACCGGAGCAAATTGTGCTGAAGCCCCGATGAGACTTAAGAAATAACTTGTCGGATGTACTAATGTAACTTCTAATGTTGTATCATCCTTTGCTACGATTCCTAACTCTGTTGGATCTTTTTCACCTTTTTCAACTTCTAAACCATTTTTCACATATTCACCGATGAATGCATATGGAGCCGCTGTCTCTGGATTCATCAATCTCTGCCAACTGTAAACGAAATCCTGTGCTTTGATCTGTTCTCCGTCGCTCCATTTTGCATCTGGGTTCAAATTGAATGTGTAAACCAATCCATCATCAGACACAGTCCAATCTTTTGCAACACCTGGTGTAATTTCTCCTCCTGTGTTACGAACAAGCCCCTCTGTAACTGCGTGCTGAATTTCGTTATCAGGAACACAGTTTGCCTTTGTTGGATCAAGCGTTGTTGCCTCTGTGTTTGTTGAATAACGGAATACTTTTTCTCCGGAATCTCCACCGGAACTCTTGTCGTTTGACTTCGGAACGCCACATCCTGCAAGCAGTGACGCTGCCATGGCTACTGTCATTAAAACAGCAACAATTCTCTTCTTCATAAACATTTCCTCACTTTCTGCCTATAATTCTATAAGCTCCTTTGTAGCACTTATCAGGTTTTCACATCCGTTTTCTGTGATCAGCACCTCATCTTCAATGCGGATACCGCCCCATCCCGGAATGTAAATCCCCGGTTCTACCGTAATGATATTGCCCGGCTCAAATACTGCTTTTGAGGCCGGCCCCATAAATGGAATCTCATGTACAAACATTCCAATTCCGTGTCCGATTCCCGTATAATGATAATCGAAATACTCTGTTCCTTTTATCGCACGGGTAGATGCTTCATATGCTTCTGCACCTGTCGCACCTGCTTTCATCACTGACTCGCAATCCTCCACCATCTGCTTTTCGAGAGCGTATACTTCTCTTTGCTTTGGTGTTGCTTTTCCTACAACGACAGTTCTTGTCATATCGGACAGATATCCTTTGTACTGGCATCCGTAATCCATTAAGACCAGATCACCATATTCCACCGCCTTACTAGAAGGGATTCCGTGAAGAAGCGATGTTCTTGCTCCGGAAATGAGGATTCCCCCATAAGGCTTTGTGTCAGCACCTTCCATTACCATATAGTGTGAAAGTTTCGATGCCAATTCTTTTTCTGTGACACCTACGCGGATATCTTTAATAATCTTTTCAAAGGCTCTTGATGCAATGTCTGCTGAGATACGAAGTTTTTCTATCTCATCTTTTGATTTTACAGAACGAAACGTCTCAATAACATCAACCTGCGGAACCATCTCAATTTTAATCTTGTCTTCTAAATCTCTATATTTATTATATGTAACGACTTCTGCTTCAAATGCAAGATTTTTGCAATCTATTGTGCTTAACAGATTGGCAATGGTCTCTCCCATGCTCCGTCCGAACTCTCTCCAATTCACGATTTCATAATCCGGACATTCGTAAGATGCCTGTTCCGTATATCGAGGATCTGTAATAAAAAATTTCTTTTCCTTTGTAATCAAAAGATAAGAATCTTCCCCGGTATATTGGCTGATATAACGGACATTTTCAGGTTTGCTGATATAAAATGCATCTAAATGATGTTTCTCCATATAGGTCAATAACTTCTGCACCATTTCAAGCCCCTTCTCTCTAAATTTTATTAAATTTAATAAATTGTTTGAACATTCTCAAAACTATTATTGGGATGATTATATCACTTTGGGAAATTTTTGTCAATAAAAACATGCTTTTTCGCTTTATTACTGTTTCACTTTAAAGTCTTATCGAATTCTCTCCGGAAATCCAACCTTTTTTTGTACCTTCCGTAAAGTTTTCATAGCATAATAGTTTGCTTTTTCCGCATTGTTTTTAATTACACCGTCAATATATGCCTTGTCTTTCTCGAGTCTTGCAACTTCATCCTGTAACGGTTTTAACACCGATACCACAGCTTCACCTACTGCCGTTTTAAATTCTCCATATCCTTTACCATCAAATTCTTTCAGTACCTCTTCTACTGTTTTATCTGTACATGCCCGATAAATGTCGATTAAATTTTTCACTCCAGGCTGTTCATCTCTGTAAAGGATCTGTGCTTCGGAGTCTGTCACTGCACGCTTGCATTTTCTCATGATCGTATCCGGATCGTCCATCAGATAAATACTTCCATTCGGGTTCTCATCTGATTTTGACATTTTCTTAACCGGATCCTGAAGACTCATGATTTTCGCTCCTACTTTTCCAATATATGGCTCGGGTATTGTAAATACATCTCCGTAAATTCCGTTAAATCTCTGCGCCACATCTCTTGTAAGCTCCAGATGTTGCATCTGATCGATCCCCACCGGAACAACATCTGCCTGGAACAAAAGAATGTCCGCTGCCATAAGAACCGGATATGTGAAAAGTCCTGCATTGATATTATCCGCATGCTTTGCCGACTTGTCCTTAAACTGCGTCATACGGTTCAGTTCTCCCATATAGGTAAAGCAATTTAAGATCCACGCAAGTTCCGCATGTCCAGATACATGTGACTGATAATAAATGCAATTTTTCTCCGGATCAAGTCCTGCTGCAATATATAATGTCAGAAGCGCTCTTGCTCTTTTTCTCAGTGTAGCCGGATCCTGTCTCACCGTAATAGAATGCATATCTACCACACTGTAAAAGCACTCATATTCATCGCTTAATGTAACCCAGTTTTTAAGCGCTCCGAGATAATTTCCAAGAGTCAGATTTCCCGTTGCCTGCATTCCGCTGAATAATACTTTTTTGTCATTGATCATAATTTATTTCCCTCCAAATTTTCTTCCTTTCAGTTTACATATACACTTCTTTCCTGTCAATTGGCTTACCACTCTTCTACTGCATCTTCATAGTAAGTTACATTTTCCTGCTCAATCTCCGGAACTCCATTTTCTACGTTCACGATAGTAACTCCACAGTTTTTATGGACTCCGCTTCCCCAAAACATACTGAGCGGATTTCTTTTAATCGCCCGAAGCATGGCACACATCACCGCGCCATGTACAGTAACCAGAATGGTACTCTCCGCATAATCTTCATAGTTCAACAATTCTTTCAGAAAGTTTTCCACTCTGGAACAAAACTCATCAAAATTCTCTCCATTCTCAGGCGGATTATAATGAACCGGATCATCAAAAAACTTATGAAATTCTTCATCCGGAATATTAAATCCTTCGCCTTTACAACATAAGCCTTCATAGATACCAAAGCTCATTTCTTCGATTCTTGCATCTTCTATCAACGGAATCTCCCGTTCCCCTTTTACGATAAGCGCTGTTTCCCTCGCACGACTAAGAGGACTTGTAATCACAAGATCAAAAGGTACCTTTTCAAGTGCTTCTGCTGTTTTTCTCGCAAGCATTCTTCCGAAATCATTCAGAGGTACATCTGATTTTCCTTGTAGCTGCTTTATCTTATTCCAGTCAGTTTCTCCATGCCGCATAATATATAACCTCATACTCTTTAACCTCCGAAATATGTAGTCTATGATCTGATTATACCATATTTCCGCAGAAGATTGCATTTTTATTTAGAAATATGTATACTACTTGTAAAACAACAGAAGGGAGCTCTGAAAATATGGAGAAAATCACAAGTTTTACAATTGACCATATAAAATTGGTACCGGGTATCTATGTGTCAAGAAAGGATACGGTGGGAAAAGAAGTCATTACAACGTTCGATCTGCGTCTGACAAATCCGAATGAAGAACCCGTCATGAATACGGCAGAGATTCACACAATCGAACATCTTGCCGCCACTTTTTTGCGGAACCATCCGGATTTTGGAGCAAAGACAATTTATTTTGGACCAATGGGATGCCGTACCGGTTTCTATCTTCTTCTTGCGGGAGATTATGCATCAGAAGATATCGTTCCTCTTGTAACGGAGATGTTTTCTTTTATCAGCAACTTTGAAGGCGATGTGCCGGGTGCGAGCGCAAAAGACTGCGGCAACTATCTGGATATGAATCTTCCGATGGCAAAATATGTTGCAAAAAAATATTTAACCGAAGTGTTAGGACAAATTACAGAACAGCAGCTCATTTATCCCGAATAGTGCAATCGCCGCGTACAAGCGGTAGTGCTAACGGATCATTGTTCATGAACAAAATGAGGCGTACTGAAAAATCCATCTTTCAGTACACCTCATTTATTTTTTTAGCACATATTTTTTAATATAAGCAAAGGTATCATCCTCTCCTTTTTCCGCAAGCATTTTGAGAAGTTTCTCAAGAAGTGCTTTTGTATCCTTGTGCAAAATATTCTCCATAAGTGCTGCACCATTTTCATAATACTCCAATGGTTTTGCATCCGTGTATTCTTCTTTCATATAAATTTTAGAAGCTGCAATACGATCCATCAGCATTTCTACCACATATTTCACTGGCATTTTCATGCCAATCAGTGTTTTCTCTCCATTGATTCCATAATCGATCCAGTATTCATAGTGATGCTTATTTCTCCCCTTATGGTGCAGCCATGCCGTCGAGCATCCGGTAGTTTCCCTCTCCGCATTGTTCGGGCTTCTCGTTCCCTGATAGTATTTGCATCCAATCAAAAACTCCGAAGGCATATACTTGGATAAGTCGTGCAAGATACCTTGTTTATAAAGCCCTACACGAAAGCAATGCTTCATCACCAGTATTTTGTGATGTGTGATCGTACAAAAATGTCCCCATACTTTTTTCATATCTTTCGCCATTTCTATAATAACAGTTTTATAAAATACAAAATCAGTAAATGTACCGGATAAATTGCATAGAAGAAATATTTAAGTCCCGGTCCCTTTTTCCCATTATACAAAGCAATCGGCAGAAACGATGCAACAGCCCAACACTGAATATATCCAAATGCCAACACATTGATACAACCTACAGTAATATATTTGGTCCATTTTCTTTCCCGGAAAACATAAAAGCAAAAGATCATCAATACTCCCCATGCCCCATAGTCTACACTAAACACATCTCCCAACAGCGTCACAAATATGACACAAAGAAATTTTTTCCAGGTTGCAGTCTGCTGGCTATAAGTATACATAAAAAATACCCCAATAGCCAATGTAAAAAATACATTCTGATGCCCGAACTCCAATACTTGTCCTGTAACCGCCAAATCAAACGGAATCTCCGACAGAAAAGCAAATGCAAGAAGACGCGCCATGTATTTTTTTACATCTCTCGTATGGAAAAATCCTTCCGTTACAAGAAATCCATAAATTGGAAAAGAAATTCTTCCAATAATTCGTAAAATCAGAATTTCCGGGAATAATACTGCACCGATATGATCTATGATCATAGTTATAAGAGCAATCATCTTCAGGGCAAACGAATTCAATCCAAATTTCTCTTCTCTACTTTCCAATGAAAATGCAGATTGTGCGTTCATCTACAATAACCTCTCTTTGATTCTTCAATAATCTTTCTTCCTTCAGCACTCCTTCACCAGTGGATACAGCAATATACCATTGCTTTCCTTTCGCAAGAGCCGGAAGTGCAAAAGAATGCGAAAGCCAGTGCATGTTATATGCCACAAAACAACTTACATCTGCAAAAGCTTCCCCGTAGTAGTAAATTCCAAGCTGCCTGCTTGAAACTTCCGAAGGCACCTGCCATGCCGCTTCTCCATGATAGGAAATATCCGGCACGCCGCTTGCTACCCGGTCAATTCCCGCCAATTCTTCTTTACAGTGGAGCACCGGATGTTTCTTACGAAACGCAATCAAGTCCTTCACATATTGAAACAGCCAATGCTCTTCTCCTTCTTTATTCCAGTTCAGCCATCCGATTTCATTATCCTGACAGTACACATTATTATTCCCTTTTTGAGAATTCAAGAATTCATCTCCTGCCAGAATACAAGGGGTTCCTTGTGCCATGAGAAGAAGCAAAAAAGCGTTCTTGATCTGATTTTTTCTAAGATCTGTTACTCCCTTCTTCCGACTCGGACCTTCTGCTCCGCAATTCCAACTATAATTATAGTCCGGTCCATCCTGATTCTTTTCCCCATTCAATTCGTTGTGCTTTCTGTCATAAGATACGAGATCACAAAGTGTAAAACCGGTGTGATTTGTCATATAATTGAAGATTCCGTCTTCTTTTGAAATATGGCGCAGCCACCATATTGCACCTTCTACCATACCTTCGTCTCCTTTTAAGAACCGACGCATGATATCTTGAAAGTCATCCTGCTGTTTTAATATTTTTATATTTGCAAGAAGCGGATCTTTTCTGAGTTCTTCAAAAGGTGCACAATAGGGATTTACAACAAAACCGTCTACATGATACTCCAGTGTATAATATCGTATACAATCTGTAATCAGGCTATGTGAAATTCCATCCATAAATGGCAAGTTCAGTATCACTTCTATTCCTGATTTATGGCAGGTTTTTACAAGATGTTTCAATTCCCGGTTCTGGTTTTTATCCTTCGCATAAGATGCCTTTGGCGCAAACCAATATGCCGCTCCATATCCCCAGTAATTTTTATATTTTCCGTTCTCCTCAAACTCATATACCGGCATCAAATGAATCTGATTGATCCCCAGGTTCTTCAAATAGGAGATTTTCTCTATGATTCCTGCAAATGTACCTTTATTCTTTACTTTTGATGAAGCATGTTTTGTGAATCCACGTACATGGAGACTATATGCTACCACATCTTCATAAGGAATCAAAAGCGGAGTATCCCCTTCCCAATCATAATGTTCTTCTATGATTTTTCCTCTTGCCATTCCTTCTTGCTTCAGAGGTTCTCCCCAGATTTCTTTCCCAGAGACTGCCCGTGCGTAAGGATCCATCTTCTCTATTCCATCGATCCGATAATTGTATTCCCATCCTTCCGCATGTGCATCTTCAATCTTAAGAGTCCGGATTTCTCCATGTCCCGGGTTCTCTTTCATTTCTATTTTCTGAAAAGGAGATTTCTCACCTGCTTTATACAAAAGCAGCTCACACTTTTTTCCACCGGCAACTGCAACAGAAAAATTTACCCCAGTATCCGAAACAGTTGCTCCCAGTGGATATATCATCCCTTCACTTATTTTCATAAATCTCCCTTCTGATGTCTATTGCCAGCCATCACTTCCATACATTTCTACATTATCCTTTGTAATCAGATATGTCTCAAGATACGTCTCTCTTTCAAAAGACTCTCCATTCAATATATTCAGAGCTATTTTCACAGCTTCTTTCCCCATTTTGATTGGTGACTGTGCCGCTGTTGCAACTACCTGAGTGTTGTTCTTCTCCAGTTCTTTTTTTATCTCCGGTGATCCATCCACTCCATAAATACTTACCGTTTTATTTGCAGCTTCATTCGCAGCAACGCAAGCGCCTACTGCAATCTGATCGTTTCCACACATGATTGCCGTAATATCCGGATGTTCTGCAAGAATCTTTTTAGATGCCTCTCTTGCCTGTGTCAAGTCCCCGGCCACATCTTCTCTTGCGACTACCTCAAATCCTTTTCCTGCAATCGTTTCTTCAAATCCACTGATCCGTTCATTGATGGAATTCATGGAAGGGCATTCCAGTATTGCAATCTTTCCACCATCCGGGAACCGCTGCACCAGATTTTCTCCACACTGTACTCCCGCACTTTTATTGTCAGATCCTATATAGGCATCTACATAGTCCATCTCAGCCACCTGAGTATCTATGTTGATAATTTTCACATCCGCCTTTTTCAATGCTTCAAGAGCCGGAGTGATGGCCTGCCAGTCTACAGGCGCAAGAAATATGGCATCAATTCCTTCATCGATCATTTCCTGAATTTGTTGGATTTGAAGATCCGGGTCTAAATTGGTATCTTTATTGATTCCGATCACAGTATGCCCCTCTTCTGTCAATGCTTCTCTTATGGAATCTGCCAGTGTCACATAATACGGATTTTCCTTTGCAATACAGGAAAATCCGAATTTATATGTTTCTTTTTCTTCTTGAGGTTCTTCTTCCTTTACAACCGCATTATCCTCTTCTGCCCCAACCTGCTTTTTGTGGCATCCCGCAAATAAAAAAGCAGATAGCAGCAATAACAGAAAAATTGTTGTTTTCATCTTTTTATTTTTATACATATATGATCCTTCCTTTTACATTTTTAGCCAGTCTTAGTTTCATTTTATCTTTTTTTCATATGTTGTCAATAGTTTTGTCCTTGCAATTCTGCTCCTATTCTGATAGAGTAAGTTTATCAAATGTAAAGGAGATATAACTATGAGCGAACATAACCATGATTGCAACTGCGGACATGAGAACTGCAATTGCCAAGGCGAAGAAGTAACAGTAACATTAACTCTCGATAATGACGAGGAGCTTGAATGTGTTGTTCTTACAATTTACGAAGCAGGTGGACGTGAGTACATTGCTCTTCTGCCAATCGAAGATGATGAGGAGAACGAGGAAGGTGATGTATTCATCTACCGTTATACAGAAGTGGACGGCGAGCCGACTCTCGATAACATCGAAGATGATGACGAATACGAAGTGGCTGCCGATGCATTCGATGAATGGCTGGACGCACAGGAATTCGAGGAGATGGATGAGGAATAATCTTATTCCAAAAGCTCATTTACAAAGCGGGACGGGAACATTGGTTTCCCGTTCCTTTCTTTTACATAAGAGATCACAAGCTTTTTCTTCGCTCTTGTCATTGCCACATAGAACATTCTCCGCTCTTCTTCCATATCTTCCACGATTTCCGCTTTTCTATATGGACATACATCTTCATTTGCCTCAATAATAAATACACTATGAAATTCCAGACCTTTCGCACTATGCATCGTAAGAAGTGAGATTGCATCCGGATTATACTTATCCGATTTTGCCTTTCTCTCCAGTTCTTGTCTGTACTGAGAAATATGTTCAAACCAGTCTTCCAGTGTCTTATATTCTTTCGCCCGCTCCTGAATCTCATTCAATACTTCAAACAAATCTTCCGTCTTGATCTTATGTGTCAAAGCGTAATCTCTCAGAAAATCATCATAGCCAATCTTCTTCCTGATATATTGGATCGCCGCATACGGTGTCAAATTCTTCATAACCCGGAGATCCACATCCAACTGGTCGATCCTGTCTAACATCCATTCTTTATCACAATAAAACTTCCGAAGACTTTCAAACGACACCTCTCCTGTTTCCACTGCACTTCTGCTGATATACCGTATCGGTCGGTTCATAACTTCCAGGAAGTCTTTTCTCTCCCTTTTCCCTATTGCCATACGAAGATAGGCACAGAGATTCTTCCCGATAAAATGTTCATAAAGATTCGGAAGATGTTCTTTCATCTGGAACGGTACATTGTATTCCATTAATGTTTCCACAAGCGCACGGGGCTCCATGGCAGTTCTGTACAAGACCGCGATCTCAGAAGGCGGCACCCCTTTTTTCAACTCTTCTGTAATTCTTCCAAGCACATATCTGCTTTCTTCTACCGGATTTCTCGTTTCCTGAATATGTACATTTTCTCCCTGTTCATTCAAAGTGATGATCTTTTTTTCATAGCGGTTCCGGTTCTTCCGTATCACTTTCTGTGCCCCGTACACTACATTCTTCGTAGAACGGTAATTCACATCCAAAAGGATCTCTTTTACATTTTCATAATCTTTTTTGAATCCTAGCATAATCTCCGGTTTTGCACCACGAAATTTGTAGATGGATTGATCATCATCTCCCACAATGAACAAGTTGTTTTGAGGTGCTGCCAGCATACGGATCACATCATACTGCACCTGATTAATATCCTGAAATTCATCAATCAGAATATAAGCGTAACGTTCCTGCCATTTTCTCAAGATATCCGGCCTTTTCACAAACAGATCATAGCAAAGGACGAGCATATCATCAAAATCCAGTTTTCTTCTACGATTCCTAATCGTCTCATATTCTGTATAAATCTGCCGAAACACATGGTTCGGGCATTGGTTCGATTCAAAAGAGTTGGGATCTATCCTGTTGTTTTTAATGCTTCCGATCTCCGCAGAAATTCCACTCAAAAATTCTTTTTCATCATCGATATCAAGTTCTTCCTCTACGCTTTCTGCCGCCTCTTTTATCATTGCGGCTTTTTCTTCTTCCGAGAGAATATTCTCTGCTTTTAAACTGTATGCCCATTTTAGAATTCCGTAATAAATGCCGTGAAATGTCCCAAAAGTCACAGGCAAATGTTTTCCCTCCATCAGACGCAAAAACCGCTCCCGCATCTCTGCGGTGGCGGCTTTTGTAAAAGTAACAACAAGAATCTCTTCCGGTTTTACTTTATGCTGTTGGATCAGATACTCGATTCTTCTGGTGATTACAAGTGTTTTTCCCGAACCCGGCCCTGCAAGCACCATAATGGGACCGTCTTTTTGCGTAATAGCTTCCTTTTGCGCTTTATTAAATCCCATATTTCCTCTTTCCTATTTGCTTAAAAGTTCAATACCTTTTCTAATACGTTTCAAAGATTCTTCTTTCCCAAGAATTTCCATAAGTTCTGTAGCTCCGCCCGGTGTATTCTGTTTTCCGGAAACAGCAGTTCTTACCGGCCACATTACATAACCAACTTTCACACCCTTTTCTTCTACATATTTTTTCAAAAGTGCGAAAAGCGCATCATTGCTAAAGTCTTCTTGTGCCTCAAGAATCGGAACCATATCTTTTAAAACTTCTAAGGATGTCTCCTCATTTGTCTTCATCTTTTTATGTGTATACATTGCTGTATCGTATTCCGGTAGTTCTTCAAAGAAGTCAATATGTTCTTTGATATCCGGAAGTATTTCGATTCTGGATTGTACAAGAGCTGCAATCTTCTTCAGATCGTAATCTTTTGTCACAACTTCTTCGATATAAGGCTTCGCTATATCAAAAAATTTCTCAAAATCCATGGCTTTCATGTATTCGCCATTCATCCATTTCAATTTCACTGTATCAAATACAGCCGGAGATTTACTCATATGGTGATAATCAAATGCTTTTACCAATTCTTCCAACGAGAAAATCTCTCGATTATCCGTTGGGCTCCATCCCAAAAGAGCCACGAAGTTCACAACTGCCTCTGTCAGATATCCCTGTGCGATCAAATCTTCATAAGAAGAATGTCCACATCTTTTGCTCAATTTCTTATGTGTCTCGTCTGTAATAAGCGGACAGTGTACATAAACCGGAACATCCCATCCAAATGCCTCATACAATCTATTGTACTTCGGTGCGGAAGACAGATACTCGTTACCGCGTACCACATGTGTGATTTTCTGAAGATGATCATCAATTACATTGGCAAAATTGTAAGTCGGGAACCCATCCGATTTGATTAAGATCATATCATCCAGTTCTGCATTCGGAACTGTGATATCTCCGTAAATTTCATCGTGGAATGTTGTTGTCCCTTCTGTCGGCATATTGATACGGATTACATATGGTTTCCCTGCTGCAAGATTTGCTTCAATCTCTTCTTTACTCAAATGCAAACAGTGTTTGTCATACACTACAATCTCTGTTCCGTTTTCAGATACAGAACTTCTCAGTGACTCCAATCTCTCTTTGTCACAGAAACAGTAATACGCATCCCCCTGCTCGATCAACTGTTTTGCATACTTGAGATAAAGACCGGATGCATTACGCTCACTCTGCACGTATGGTCCATATCCGCCGTCTTTATCCGGCCCTTCATCATGAAGTAAACCTGTCTTTTCCAGTGTTCTATAAATAATGTCTACGGCACCTTCCACATAACGCTCCTGATCTGTGTCTTCAATACGGAGAACAAAATCTCCATCCTCATGTTTTGCGATCAAATACGCATAGAGCGCTGTTCTAAGATTCCCCACATGCATTCTGCCTGTCGGGCTTGGTGCAAATCGTGTTCTTACTTTACTCATTTTTATCTCTCCTATTCTCTATTGACTCTGACCCATATTATATAACTATCGAATCTGGTTGGCAACACTAAATTAAGTTCGCCTTCTTTCTACGTGTTACCTTCAGCTTGTGTCCCACTCTTGTATAAATCTCCAAATACATCCTTGCTTAGCTCTTCCAGTTTCTTTATTGAGAATTCCGAATACTGGTTTCTGATCTTATTTTTCTTTGCCAGCTCCTCTGTATAATCTTTCAAATAGTATGTTGTGTAGTCTTCTTCCGTAGTTCCAATATGTGTAACAAGCGGCTCCACTCCATAGTCTGTAATTGATACTTTTCCTTTGGAATCTTTCCGGATGGTCACGTTTGCCATGGCGCCTAGCATAGTATACCATTTATCCTGGCGGGACACAAAGTTACCTAAAGAATAATAGACCAACATTTTATTTTCTCCATCTTCCACCCATTTTACAGGTTCGATCACATGAGGATGGGCTCCGAGTACAAGATCCACTCCTCTTTCCAGGAAAAATTGTGTCCATTCTTTTTGCTCCTCTGTCTCTTCAAACTGATATTCCGTTCCCCAGTGAGGACATACCACAGTAAAATCCGCCAACTTTTCAGCTTTCTTTAAATCCTCATCCATCTTTTCTTTGTCCATAAGGTCAACCAGATACGGTCGATTCTTCGGAAGCTTTATGCCATTGAGTCCATAAGTGTAATTTAGAATTGCAATCTTGAAACCATCTTTTTCGAATATATGAATCTCATCCTGTTCTTCCTGTGTCTCATGAATACCAAGCACGGATACTTCCGGGTGTTTCTCTTTCCAAAATTCCAAAGTATTGTTTACTGCCTCTTCCCCTTTGTCCATTGTGTGATTGGTTGCATGTAAAATCGTATTAAAACCAGATGCTGCAAGAGCGTCTCCAATCTCCTGTGGTGCATTGAAATCGGGATAGGAAGAAAGTCCAAGTTCTGTTCCACCCAAAATCACTTCCTGATTGGCAATTGCAATATCGGAACTCTCCATCTGCTTCTTCACGTTTCGGAACAGATGATTATAATGATAACTTCCATCACTTCTTCTGCCGCTTTCCATTACCTGTGTGTGTGTTAAAATATCACCTACCATAGATAACTTCACTTCCACATATTTTTTCTCCTCAGCGACAATGTTCTTCCCCTTTTGGGATGTCATTACGGTCTTGCCCATCAATTCCAAACACTTATGACCGAGGAAAATTGCCAATCCTATAATCAAAACGCCTAGAAGAATGACTGATGCCGCCTTTCTGCGCCTTCTCCATCTTCTTCGTATCAAACGCCTTTTTCTGTTCTTAATCCCGTCTCTCTTTCCACTTTCCATAAAAACTCCGTTCCGCTCCCCTTGCCTCATTATAACAAAATTTGACAATATATTCCACTGCGTTTTTTAGATTGCGGAATTTCGGTATGCCCTCACCGGAAGTGCCAAAAGGCTCATTGCCATTACAAACAAAAAGATTGTGCAACTACACAATCTTTTTTGCTACATGTTCGAAGTCTCTTCCTACGCATTCAAGAGTTTCTCAATACTTACAAGTTTTACACTTAACACAAAAATCTCTGTTGCAACCGCCAGCTCTTCCGGTGTCGGATAAGATGGTGCGATACGGATATTGGTATCTTTCGGATCTTTTCCATATGGAAATGTTGCGCCTGCCGGAGTCATAATGAGACCTGCCTCTTTCGCCTTCGCAACAATTGCCTTGGCACATCCTTCCATAGAATCAAAGGAAATGAAGTAGCCTCCTCTCGGTCTTAGCCAGGAACCGATCTCCAAACCACCAAGTTCTCTTTCCAATGTATTCAATACAGTTTCAAACTTCGGACGCAAAATCTCCGCATGAAGTTTCATGTGTTCTACCATTCCATGAATATTCTTATAAAACCGCACGTGTCGAAGCTGATTCAATTTATCATGTCCGATTGTCTGAATCTTCATTTGATTTCTAATATCCACCAAGTTGGCATCTGATGCGGCAATTGCGGCAATTCCGGATCCCGGGAAGCTCACCTTGGAAGTGGAACAGAATTTATAAACCATGTCTTCATTTCCTGCCTTCTTACATTCCATAAGGATCTCAATCAGATAATCCTGCTTGTCATCATAAAGATGATGGATATTATATGCATTATCCCAATAAATACGGAAATCTTTTGCAGCCGGCTGTAATTTGGCAAAACGATGCACCGTCTCGTCAGAATATGTGATTCCCTGTGGATTTGAATATTTAGGAACACACCAGATTCCTTTGATTGCTTCATCTTCTGCAACAAGTTTCTCTACAACATCCATATCTGGTCCATCATCTGTCATCGGAACATTGATCATTTCAATTCCGAAATGCTCTGTAATCGCAAAATGTCTGTCATAACCAGGTACCGGACATAAAAACTTCACTTTATCCAGTTTGCACCAAGGAGTGCTTCCCATAACTCCATGTGTCATGGAACGCGCAACCGTATCATACATCACATTTAAGCTGGAATTGCCGAATACCACAATATTGTCCTTCGGCACTTCAATCAAATCTGCAAGAAGCTGCTTAATCTCTCCGATTCCATCAAGCACACCATAGTTTCTGCAGTCCACACCTTCCATACATCTTAAATCTGTTTCACTGTTCAGAACATCCATCATTCCCATCGCAAGGTCCAGTTGCGCTGCGGATGGTTTTCCACGGGACATATCCAAATTCAATCCCTTCGCTTTCACTTCTTGAAACTGTTCTTCCAAGTCATTTTTCAATAACAATAATTCTTCTCTGCTCAAATCTCTGTATGCCGTCATTGCAAAACCTCCTGCTCTTTTCTCATTAACTGCTATTTTAAACACTTTTTGACTTTTCGTCAACTAATTCTTTCATTTTTTCTTCTGATTTTTCCTTTTTCGTATATTTTATCAAGCAGTTTTGCAATTCATTCGTTTATTTTATTCATTTTTACATTTTTGAACTTCTTTTTGAACCTGTTCTGTAAAAAATGCGGATCAAAGAGTCCACAATAAAGATAGCCACTGCAATGGCTCCTGCTATTTTGAACATTTCCATAAGATAGTAAACAGACATATCATTGTCTCCCAAAATCACATAGTAAGCAATCCGATACATCGTCGCTCCGGGTACGGTAGGAATGATTCCTGCGATCAAAAATATCGTCACAGGTGTCTTATACTTTCTTGCCAGCGCATGAGAAATGAAAGTAACTGTCACCGCCGAACAAAAGGTTGCAAGTGTTGCATCTGCCCCCATGTTTTCACAAGTAAGATATACAAACCATCCTACAGAAGCAACAACACCGGCTACCGGCAAATATTTCTTCGGTGTCTCGATCAAAACCGCAAACCAGTACATGGCCACAAAAGCACCTACAATCTGAAGAATCATAGCACTGTCCTCCCAATAAATTTACTTCCAAAAATCGCCATCCCGATTCCTACTCCAAGCGCAATCGCCGCCGCGTGGATGAAAGCTTCCATCATGCGGGAACCTCCGGTGAGATAATCTCCCTGCAAAGTATCTCTTACTGCATTTGTAATGGAAACCCCAGGAACCATGGGCATGATTGAACCTACGATCAACGCATTGATATTAATCGTAGCCGGGACAAAAGCTTTCAATAAAATCGAAAGCGCTGTCACCGCCATAGCCGAAACTGTTTCCAGCATAAATCCGTTTACCCGAAGTTTTCCTCCAAATATCTGACAAAACGCTAAAATCCCGCCCGTACATATGGCTCCGAGAATCTCATTCAATTTTCCACCGAACATAATCGTAAATCCAATAACAGCGCCAATGTACGTCAGAAGCATAAACCACTCCGATGTGTATTGTTTGTATGTGTCCTTGGAAATCTGCATCATCTTCTCATAAGCTTCTTTTACCGTAATTTCTCCATTACACAATTTTCGGGACGTATCATTTACAAGCACAACCTTGTTCAGATCAATTCCTCGGTTATGAACCCTCTTGATCCGTATCAAAGGCTGCTCTCCCTTCACTTCCAGCTCTGCCATGATCGCTGTAGTCATAACAATGACTTCTTTCGTTTCTGCATCTGCATTTTTCAAAATATGACTCATGGTATCTTCCACCCGGTAAGCTTCCGCACCACTTTTTAACATAATCTCGCCGGCAAGAACTGCCGTCTCTATCAAACGTTCGTTGTTCATTTTCCTATTCCTTTCCAGAAATTTCCCATTGGAATGAAAAAGGAATGACATCCTCGGATACCACTCCTTTATGTTTTCTATATTATACATGAACACCATACCCCATGCCAAGCAAAATCTAACATACATTTTCTAATGATGAAACTTCCCAAGGAATTCCTTCACCCGCACATTCTCAGAAGTAAAAATTTCTTCCGGTGTTCCTTCTTCTGCAATGATCCCTCGATCCATAAATACAATCCGGTCTGACAATTCTCTTGCAAACTCCATTTCATGTGTTACGATTACCATTGTCATATTCAAATCTGCCAAAGAACGAATGACTTTCAGCACCTCGCCTGTCAGTTCCGGATCAAGAGCCGATGTCGGTTCGTCAAAAAAGAGAATATTAGGCTTCAGCGCAAGCGCCCTTGCAATGGATACCCTCTGCGCCTGCCCACCGGATAATTGATACGGATACGCGTCAGCTTTCTCTTCCAGCCCCAATCTTTTCAGAAGTCCCATTGCTTCTTTTTCTGCTTCTTCTCTCGATATATTCATCACATGAATCGGCGCCTCCGTAATATTTCTCAACACACTGTAATGTGGAAAAAGATTAAAGTTCTGAAACACAAGTCCTGCTTTCCCTTTCATTCGAATTTCTCCAAAATCCGGAGTTTCCAGTTTTGTAATACATCGAAGCAATGTGGATTTTCCAGAACCCGAAGCTCCAATGATTGAAACGATTTCTCCATCCTGTACTGCAAGTGAAATATCTTTTAACACTCTTATTTTACCGAAACTTTTCTGCACGTTTTTCACTGTTAACACACACATAATTTTTCCCTCCTACTGATAATAGGACAGCTTTTTCTCTGTCATGGAAAATACTTTCTCAACCACGCCATTCATTACAAGATAGAATACCCCTGCCACGACCAAGGGGATTACCGTTACTTCTCTTGCCATGGTCTGTGTTGCCAGTTTATACATTTCCGCAACACCAATAATCTGAATCAAAGAAGTATCCTTCACAAGTGTCATGAATTCACTTCCCATTGGTGGTAGAATTCGTTTGATCACTTGTGGAAGTATGATTTTAAAAAATGTCTGCGTTTTCGTGAATCCAAGAATAAACGCAGCTTCTTTTTGTCCTTTTGGAATAGACTCCATACCGCTTCGGTATATCTCCGCAAAATATGCCGCATAATTTACAGAAAAAGCAACGATACCCGCTGTATAAGTTTCCATTGTCACACCAAATATATAGTACGGTGCATATTTAAAAAACATAAGCTGTAATAAAAGGGGTGTACCTCTCATTACAAGCAGATAGATTTTTGTAATCAAGCGAACAGGCTTTGCTTTTGACATTCTTCCCATACATGCAACCAATCCCAAGGGAAGTCCAAATAACAACGTCAGAAAAAATACACTCAAAGTTGTCCCTGCCGCTTCGCACATATAACCAATAAATCGAAACAATTCCACTGTTGTCATCTTTTCGTTCTCCTGCTATTTCAATGTAGTAATATCTTCTCCAAACCATTTTTTTGCAATAGAAGCAAGTGTTCCGTCTTCTCTCATCTCTTTCAAAACTTTCACCACTTCGTTGCACAATGCTTTGTCACCTTTTCGAAAAGCGATGGCATATTCTTCATCCGCAAGGCTTTCATCTAAAATCTTGTATTTCCCTGCTTCTTTTTCCATATAATACATAGCTACTACTTTATCCATAACAACTGCGTCCGCGCTATTCGTCCCCAGTTCCAGCATAGCCTGTACATTGTCCTTAATAGAAAGTATATTTACAGAGTCCGCAAATTCCTTATCTGCGGCAATAGCTTCTTCTGCTGTAGATGCTGTTTGAACCGTAACTGTCTTCCCTGCAAGGTCAGAAAGTTTTTCTGCTTTACTGTCAGCAAGAACAACCGCAACCTGTGTATTTAACATATAGGTATCACTCAATAAAAGCTGTTTTTCTCGTTCCGGCGATCTGGATAATCCATTCCAGATACAGTCAATTCCTTTCGTATTTAATTCCTGCTCCTTGGTATCCCAATCTATCGGTGTAAACTCCGGGTCCACTCCCATTCTCGCACACACTTCTTTTGCCAAATCAATGTCAAATCCTACAATCTGCTGATTCTCGTCCGTAAATCCCATTGGAGGGAAAGCAGGATCCAATCCAACTACAAGAGTCCCTTTCTCTTTCACATACTCCAATGATGTATCTTTTGTACTATCAGATTTTTCTTTCTTTATTCCACATCCTGAAAACATTGTTGCTGTCATTACTGTTGCCATTAAAATTGCAATTACTCTCTTTTTCATATAATCCCTCCATAATCTCTGTAAAATTTTACCGTGTTATCACTCTACTACACTAAATTGTAGATTTAGACTATCATAGTGTTTTATATTTGTCAATACTAAAAATAACTTTTCACTTCAAAATATGAACCATTTATGATAATGTCCTAATATATCATTTATGATTATGTCCC